>Ga0335069_10001830_pt1 | contig 33535 bp, 30 predicted proteins | sample Lox_Sample_11_FD_206714 | JGI IMG/M metagenome (GOLD analysis project Ga0335069, IMG submission 206714) | Soil microbial communities from Loxahatchee National Wildlife Refuge, Florida, United States - Lox_Sample_1.1 | ecosystem: Environmental > Terrestrial > Soil > Wetlands | place: USA...
TCGGAATCGGACCAAGATCAACTGGCAGTTTGATCGCAACGCGGCCCGTCGCAAGTTCGGTTATAAACAGAACTATTTCAAGCGGTCAAAGACCTAGTCCCCTGTACCGCAGCTACGTTCCCACCTAAACCCTATTCTATATGGTCATAGAGCAACCGTCCGGACTAACGTGACTCTCCGCACTGTTCTGCGACCTCCCTCGCCAATGTCTGGGTCTCATCGGGCCGGTTCCGCAGGAGAATTTCAAGCGTATTCCCTGGATTCGTTACGGCAGAGAACAACCTTGCCAGCACGGCTCTCGCGAGCCGAACCCGGCTGAGAGGCACACCTGCCTCCCGTAGCGTTCTCATGTGATACGCCCAAAAACTGTCGTCACGGCCGCGCAGGAAACTACCTGCCAGATATGTGTAGTATTCACTCAGGGTCCGTTGGAGACACACGTCCAATTCGCTGCCGGTGAGAAAGTGCGGCCCGTACTTCACGAGATCATGCAGTTTGCCTGCCATAATAGAGTTGAGCGACCTCGACATCATCAGTAATGAGTGCGGCCTGACCCGTGTGAAAGTAAGAACCTGATGAACAAAACCAAAGTCGCAGTCTCTTAGTAGATCGATACATGCTTCCTTGTCTGAATGGATATTATCTTCATTGTAAAAGTCTTTATGACTTCTTACCAAATCGGCGCGATAGAGGAGCGCGGTCGCCGTACCAAACACATAGAGCCCCCGGAGGAAGAGGAGGCGGCACGCTTGCTTCCCCGAGATCAGAGTACTGGGATAGGGTAACCCGGACCAAAGCACGTGACAGCCATCGAGCCCGTAGGCGCCGACAATTCCTACTGAGGGGTGGGCCTCAGCGACAGCAACCATCCGTTCAAGACATTCCGGAAACAGCCAATCATCTGCGAAAACGACTTTGCAGTACTTACTGGCTCCTGAAATCTGACGTAAGGCAAAGTTATAGTTGGCGACTGCTCGCAAAAAGTGTCGATTCTCGACAAGTCTAATCCGGTGGTCCTGTTGGACAAACCGACGAGCGATTGCCGCGGATTCATCCGTGCTACAGTTATCAACAATAAGGTACTCCCAGTTCTGGTACCTCTGGACCAGAATGCTGCCGATGCACTCATTAATGTGCTCGGCCTCGTTGTACATCGGAGTAACGATACTTACTAGAGGCTGCGTCGCAGAATTCATTGTACCTTCATCGGTTAATATTGAAGCTGTCCTGTGTTGATTGTGGTTCAGCGCCCAGCGAGCCCGGCACTAGCCTAGTGCGCCCCGCCGGGGGGATGCTCCGGGCAAGTTTTGGCCAAGGGCCGCGTGACCCTCCGTGTAACTTGTCCAATCTTCTTTCACCGTAAGGAGTGGATTGGCGTCTAGTCGACCAATACCACCGTTGAGCGCCCAGAAAACTGCTCACCCTCGGCTCGCCACATGGCTCCTATCAGCCGGCTTAACATTTAACGCCTGTACAGCTAGCCTATACCGAGAGGCCGGCGGCTCTGATACTTTTGGCGCGCCGAGAGTATTTCCGTCGCAAGCCTTGGTGCGCATCGGATGAGAGCCCACTTTATGGCAGTGCTGAACCTAAATTGAGTCCGCAGGGATTCTGTTATAGCTCGGTCGGCTTGTTCATAGTGTCCCTGTTGGAGAAACCAATCCGCCCATTCGCTGTGCACTGCTGAGAGCTGGCGGCGGGCTGCCTTCTGCAGTTCGCGCGGCGACGACTGGATCAAATGGAGGCACTTCTCCAACCGATATTGCGTCATACTGAGACGAAAATCAACCATGTCCCATTTCTTACTCTCGCCAGTGTGACGTTGTTCCTCCGGCGTTCGATCGATGAGCACCATGGGCATGCTTACAAAGCACACGCTCGTCTCGCACGCCAACCGGAAGATGAAATCGGAGTCCTCACCGTAGCGTAACGCCACATCGAATCCGTCAAGGCGCCGCGCCAGCGCCGTTCTCACGACAATGTTCTGCACCCAAATCGAAGGCACCCGTCCGAAGGTCCGCCTGTCGAGCAGATACCTTCGCACATCTTCGATAATGCCAATTGGCGCGTCATGTCGTTTCCCCGCGAGCTCAAATAGAGTCATCTTCATGCGCGGGCTATTCATGAACCAGGCATCGGTAGTGCAAGCGTCGCACTGGCCATTGAACTGTTCCAGTGCCCGAAACTGCCATTCCAGTTTTTGCGGCAGCCAGAGGTCGTCGTTATCAATAAAAGCCAGCCATTCACCTCTCGCCTCCGCAATGCCAACATTCCGAGCGGCTGCCGGCCCCCGATTCTCCTGGTGGAAATAACGCACCCTCTCCCGCCAACTGGGGTTCGCAATGATGTACCGCGGTAATAACTCGGATGTCCCATCAAAGGACCCATCGTCTATGAGAAGAATCTCGGAGACGGGCAGCGTCTGGCCAAGGACACTTTCGACTGCTCGCTTCGTCAGCTCAAAGCGGTTGTAAACCGAAACTATGGCCGAAACAGTCTGCACAACCTAACATTTGCAGTTGGGTCACGTTTTATCGTGACATTCAGGACAGGGCGTTCGACAATGCTCACACGACTTTTCGTGCAAAGCTCAACTTACCCCGAGTCACGATATTGTCGTCCACCCGCGCGACACCTTCGATCAGCGCGGCCTCGCCAGTCATCTTGAGGATACTAACCTCGATAATCATTGTCTGTCCGGGCAGCACAGGCACGAGGAAGCGCATGTCGTTCACGGCCGCCAAGGCCATGAAATCATTATCACTCATTCCCTTTCCGGTGGTATAGCTAAACAGAATGGAGGCGCTCTGCCCTATAGCCTCAATGATTGAAGTCCCGGGCATGATAGCAAAATCGGGAAAATGCCCAAGAAACTGAATCTCGTTGCCCGTGATGTTCTTGAGAGCCGTAATACGTTTACCAGGCTCCAACTCCAGTACCCGGTCAACCATGATAAACGGAAAGCGCTGTTTCAGATGTCGCTTGACTTCTTCAAACGTCATCGTCATAAGCAGTAACCAGGACGCCGGCAGGTTGTCAGCACGTTAGCGACAGCGAAGAAGCATCGCCAGAGCTCGCGGAAGAAAGCGGCCACCCGGAACCGGAGTGCCGGCATCACAGACCAGTCTGGTCACCCTAAGACCGACCTCTTCTGCCATCTTAAGCGGCTCGCTCTCGTGATGAAACTCAAATGTGTGGTCGCGTTGTGCTGACTCCAACGCTGTACTGAAAAACGCAACTCCGTCGTCAGCCAAGTGATGCGCCACTACTCTGAACAAGGGACGCGGATCCTGCAGGTGTTCTGCCAGCATTGCCGCGATGATCCCCTGGTATTCTCCGCCCTTTTCCTTGGTGTCGAAGCTCAGGGCGTCTTTGACCTCGAAGCTTACATGGTTGGAGTGTCCGGACACTTCAAGCAGCCGATGTGACACGGCCACCGCGGGCGGACTAATGTCGAAGCCTCGCAACTGGATGTCCGGTCGCGTCTCGGCAGCCAATAGTCCCATCACGCCATGACCAGACGCCACTTCCAGGATCTTCCCGCCGTGCGGCACTGCCTTAAGAAAATCGTCCCGATACATGGCGATGTGGCTGACCATTGAGGGCCAGAAAGGATAGATGAGAATCGCCGCCCACATGTACGGAACCATGTAGCCCTCATCTTCATAGACCTCCGAAATAAGGTCCGGAATATTTTCGGGCGTGTACCGGCCATTCTTTTCGTAGAGCTGCTGGCATTTCCACACGCCCATACAGTATTTGGCGTAGCCCTTCGCCGCATCATCGAACGCACGGTCTCCGTACGCCTCACCGGCCCAGCGGGAGAGCGGATTCAACAACCACGAACACAGCTCTTCGTTCGCTTGGTAGGTGGCCCGAGCGGCCGGAGCAAACATCTTGGCTTTGCTCTCCAGGCTTCTAAGAAAGGCAGTAGCATCCGTCATAGCTGAATCCCTCTTCGTATTTAGTCTGTCGAGCTAACATGACGAACCATTCTAACCATGGGCCTGACCAGATCCATGCCGTCCCACGGAGAAGTAAAAACGTGCATGCGTCCCAACTTCACGATTCGGTCCACCCCCCTTTTCCCCGCAAGTGAGGTGAGTTGGCTCTCTTTCTCCGGATCAGCGATACCCAAACCCAAGGTCTGGACGTTTCCGTCGAACTTCAGAACCGGCTCAAATAAGCTTTCCACTTCCAAGACCATCAGAGTTTTCCCTTGAATTGGTTGAGGAAGGTCAGGTCCAGAGCCAACCAGCAGCGTCCAATCGGGCCCTGCTGGAAAGAAGGCCTGATGTCTGCCGTCTTGCAGGAGCCAGGACGCACGCGCATTACAAATATCTGAAGTCAGCGCAGCAGGGATGGTTTGTCGCGGATGTGCGTGATTCTCAGCTTCAAAAGCGCGACGGAGTGTTTGCACAAATTGTGTGATCGACTGGCCGGCCCGCTTTTCGAGAAACAATACCTGGGGAGATGAACATGCCTGCTGCTCAAACTGCCACACGTCACGCGCAATCCTCCGGCACCAAGACTCTTGCACGTGCAGATCTCCCCAAGCTCCCGACTCCATCGCCGCTACGGAGATTCGGGGACCGAAGACGGCTAGCCTAGCCCAATGTGGGAAAGGGAGTGCCCGAACCTGCAAGACAGCCTCTTGGCCGCCCCAAATCATCGCACCGTCTACGGATCGGGCCATCGCTTCATGCAAATCCTGTCGGCCATGCGCAAATGCAGCCATGAAGATGCGGCTCGTCAATAACTCGGCCGGGTCGCTTTCAACCAACTTTTCCAGCAGGCACTGCGTGAGATCCACCAGCCCAGTAGGAACGCGTACCAACGCGGCGTTCCCTCCTAAGAGCGCACAGGTCATGGACAGAATTGGCTGGATCTCCACATTACCGGCTGGCCAGTGGCCGATCACGCCTAGAGGAAACGCCTTGCAGTTAGAACGGCCATATTCGCTCCACCCGCCGTTGATGCCGCCTGGCCCTAGCTCGCGATCGATGATTGGCGCCAGGGTGCCGCGCCTTAACCACATCCGGAGGAATACGATTCCGGGCACGCCGTCCAGTTGGCGCGAGTCCAGCCTTTTCGCCCAAGCCTCAAAAACGGTCATGACCTCATCTGGCGAAACCTCAGCATCAAAGACGGCTTGGCGCAGCCGGGCCGCAGCGCTCGCGATCTCCGCGGGTGACGTGACGCGACATTGAAGCTCAGTCATCGATAACATGTTGCCCTAATTCACCAGCGATCGCTTGCTTTGAATGTTTCCGCAGCCTCTCACTTCGGCTTTCGGGATCCGACCTGCAAACCGGAAGCTAATGCCGCGCCTGCCGCAGGGGCAATCATCATAAGAGATCACGTGCGCCAGGTCTTCAGTAAGCAGTAAGTTACCGGGGAAACTCGTTGGCAAAATGCTGCAGACCTGGACAATACCCAACTGCCCAGCTGCGACTGGTTGAAGCGTCAGCGGATCGCGCACGATGATCTCGCCAAACGCAGGTCCGTGTTTGTTGCCCTCAGGGCAGTCAGGGAAAACGACTCCGACACTCTCGACCATGCCATAAAAGTCGATGACACGGTCCGAAGAACACCCAAAGACACGAGCCAATTGATCGTTGAATACCGCTTTCTCAACGGCCTGATCCTGCAGCCGCTTCCACCCGCCGCTATGTAGGATCCGAACGTTAGGCAGGTCAAGACAGATTCCTTCTGCCACGAGGGGTTTCACCAGATGATTCCACAAGACAAACGTGAAGCCATACACCAGAATGTCAGTATCGCGTCGGCCGGCGGCAAATTCCCATAGCTTCTCATGGTCCAGAGTCAATTCGCCTTGACTGTCTGTCCTAAGACAGTATGTGGTCTCGCTGGCGAAAGGCTGGAGCCCTTGAATCGCTGCGCCCCTCGCCCCCAATGAATTCCTGTCTCCCATGAAGTCCCGTGTGTCCACAACCAGGTACGGCCGGCGGGCAGGGCCAATAAAGTCTCGGATGATCGTTACGACCCCTTTGGTCATGCGCCGCGCAGTCGGCGCGTCGAGCACAACGCGACTCGGGAGCTGCGACGTGGTGGCGCTCGACGTTAACGTCCTCTTGATCTCGTCAGGGCCAACAAATGACAACGGGGGATTGGCCTTCAGAATCCCTACCGGCAAAAACGGGAGATCGGCTACCCGGACAGCAGATCGAAAGGGCACAGACCAATGTTCGACATAGTTTCGATAGCCAGTGTGCCGCTGGCACGCGTACTCGAACTCTGCCCTAAGCATATCCAAGAGAGCGGCCTCTTTTTCGTCAGGTGGCTGGCAATAAGGAGGCAACGTCAATGCGCGGTCTATTTTGTCTTCAAGCTGTTGCACTGAAGCTCCTTGCCTAAAATTGAAAGTTCCGTTCGGGCGATTTTCCCGGCAGAAGTTCTTGGCAATTCAGAAACCACGTGAACCGAGTCTAGGGTCCAATGAGCGGCAAGGTAATGGCGAATCTGTTCCGTTACAACTCTCGCTCCGTTGTCCGGCACAATAAACAACATCAATGCCTCGCCCGCCTCCGAATGAGCAACTGCGCATGCCCCGCATTCATAGACCCCTGGAAACGTTGCGACTTTCTCCTCTACTTCGACAAAGCTCACCCGTATTCCACGGATCTTTGCAAAAGCTCCTTTGCGCCCTTCGATCCACAGATAACCTTGCTCATCCTGACGCGCCAAGTCACCAGTTCGCAGCCAACCGTCGCAGAAAGTGCGCTGCGTCCCTTCTGCATCATTGAAATATCCCGAGCAGATGGACGGCCCCTCTGCAAGCAACTCCCCGATTTGTCCTGGGCCGACAGCGTTTCCTTCTTCATCCACGATCGAAACCGTGACGTTGTCTAAGGGTCGCCCCACACTTCCAGGCTTCTTTTCCCAGTTTTCAGGATCCATACACGAGATCCGGGCCGTTGCCTCAGTTTGCCCGTACATCACGAAGAACTTCGTCGCAGGGAACGCCGCCCGCATCTCATTGATCCGCTCGACCGCTAGGGCCCCGCCTGCTTGGAGAAAGCGCCTCAAGCAGGGCAGATCGGCGTCTCGAACGTTCGATCGTCGAAGAAGCACATTGTAAGCGGTCGGAACACCGGCGAACGTGGTGCAGCCATATTGAGCGGTGGCGTGGAGTACTTTATCTGGAAACATAAAGCGGCGATCGAACACGACGCTGCCACCCTGATAAAGATGCGTGTGCAATACGCTGGCGCCAAAGCAATAACTTACTGGAAGGATTAGTATGGCTCTTTCATCCGTCCCGAGTCCCTGGCTACGGATGATGGCTTCGGTGTTCGCGATAAGGTTTCCGTGGCTAACCATGACGAAGCGAGGAGTACCCGTGGAGCCAGAAGTGGCCATCAAGGAGGCTAGGTCGGACAATCCGCGAGCGGCGGGCGCCATCACTTCCCAAACGCTTTCAGACAAGTCTCCGTGCATCCAGACGATTTCAGGTTTGGGCCCCGCCCCGCCCCGAAAGTCACCTTCAGTCCACACGGCCTTTGCCGCGGTTGCCTCAACAAGCATTGCTGCTGAAGCCTGCAGTGCCCGCTCTTCCACCGGCACCGCCACAAGGCCAGCGTACATGGTTCCTAAATAAGCCAAGGTGCTGGATGGGGAAAGGGAACAACCGATCAGCACACGATCACCGACCTGCAAGCCGGCAGACCTCAGACCGGTGGCGTATGACGCGATTAATCGAGGCAAAGCTTCCGGGCCTATAGCACGTCCAGTGGCCGCGTCGGTCAGGGACGAGCACGGCCCCAGTCTTTCCACTAGCCGCGCCGCAAAATTCCACTCGACAGTGCCTGCCACATTACACCTTCTTCGACAGTTTCGGCGTAATAATCCGAACAATGTCGCGGACGCTCTCCATTTCCATTAAGTCATCCACATCCAGGCTAATTCCACAAACCTCCTCCAGGCTGCTGCCGAGAGACAGATGCCCGACAGAATCCCAGACCGGGATGTCGCTTGCCGTAGTGTCCATGGATACCTGCTTTGGCTCGATGTTAAAGGCAATGGTGAAGGCCTCCCGAACCTTATCCAAGACATAATCCGTTTCAGTCATCTTTATCCCCCAATTCCTATATTAATCTAGCCCTTTCTGAACGCCTACGAATCACACTACTATCCCTGTCCCTCCATCAACGATCAGGGTCTGCCCGACAATACCCGAAGACGCATCGGAACAAAGGAATTGTGCTCCGTATGCGACCTCTTCGGCCGCAACCAAGCGACCTGCCGGGGTACGACGAATGGTCTCCGCGATGCGGGCCTCACTGTTCGGCATCGATTTCCAGGCATCTGTCAGGACTGCGCCGGCCGTGAGAATGTTCACTCGGATGCCACGTGGCGCCAGTTCAGCCGCAAGGTGGCGCGCAAGTGCCTCAAGGGCACCTTTGGATGAACCAACGACCGAATAGCATGGCAAGGCACGTAACGCTCCCCAAGAACTGAGTGCCACGATGCTAGATCCGCTGGAAAACCGCGCTATAAGGAGCTTGCATAATCGAAAAAAAGATCTCACGTTCAAATTGAAGGTCCAGTCGAAATGACGCTCTGTCAGTTCCTCAATTGGACGATGGATCCCCGTGGCCGCACAGTGCACTAAGCCCGAGAGGCGGTTACCCAACTCCTGAACCGAACGGTCAATTTGCTCAAAACCTCTCTCACCGGTCAAGTCTGCCCGACAGAGCGTGATAGCTAACCCTTCCTCAGCAGCGAAACCCTTTAGCTTCTCCGCCGCGGGCTCGTTGCGGATGTAATTCGCAATGACCGTCGCACCCGCCCTCGCCAGACGAAGTGAGATGGCGAGGCCAATCCCGCGCGTGCCTCCCGTAACTAAGATCGTCTTGTTGCGCAACGAAAACAGCTCACTCCCGGGATCCTTGCACATTCCGCCCATCCTTTACCGCCCCACTATGCACTCTCCACAATTTCTGCTTTGTTGTCCACAGATCGCGCACCGCTCCGCCCGATTCGCCACTTTTTTGTCACCGGATCATATTGTCTAATTATCGCTGCTGGATATCCAGCGACCACCGAGTACGCCGGAACGCTTCGCATTACCACAGAATTGACCGCGATAACAGAATTTCGCCCAATTGTCAGCTCCCCTCTTGGGCAAATAATAGCGGCGCCACGGCCAATCCAGCACCCTTGGCCAATTCGGATTCTGCCGCCACCCTCCGTGATGCCCTGCTTGATAACTGGTACCTCTATATCCTCGTAAGCATGATTGTGGTCCACAATTATAACTGACTGGCCAACGAGCACATCGCGCTCTAAGTGAATTCGATTCCGGGCAGATAGAATGCTTGCGAAGCCTATCTGGCAATTGTCCTCAATCACGATCACAGGGTCGCCAATGGGGTCCTCAACCGCGACGCTAAGCCAAGCGTACTCTCTCAGCCCTACCGAGTTGCCGAGACTGATCCTGGATGCCCGCTGCCGGGACACCCGGCTGGTGAAGTGAAACGAGCCGCCACGTCCTATTGATGCGAATGGATACGTTCGGCTAAGCCAAATGCTATACAGTTTAGTAAGTCCCCTTGGCAAAAGTTCCAATGGATCATCCGATGGCGAGTGATCTTTGAGAAGACGCACGTTTTGACTCCGTGAGGATAATTCAGAAACAAGAGATTACAGGCTGACCCGCGACGTGGGTGCATCAAAAGGTCGAGGCGACTCCGGTGTTCCCGGGATACATAAATTCTTCGGTCGCTTTACTGGGCGCACATGAGCCCACGCAAGCATGGCGTAGGCGAGTCCACAGCCGCCCAGGCACAGCGCTATGTCGGAAGTCGCGCTCGTCGCCAAGCCAAGGTGACGGATGCCAAGGACAACACCCAACATTACGAGCGATCCGAGGGTCGGGGTCACAAATATCCGTCCGTAGCGAGTCGGGTTGAGCCCGTTGCTTCCACACAGGCGCACCAGTTGAAGCATATATCCAGCGGCAATTGCCAGTAGCGCAGCGAGTTGGCCACCCATCGTCCCCATAAACCTACTGGCTGGGTAGATTGCCACGACCATTATAGCGGCGGTGGCCGCAACAGATTCGCGATGTAATCCCGGGCGCCCCCTGGCGAGTAACACGCCGGTTGGCAGAGCGTTTAGCGCTGTCAATAGCACGACAGCGGATGCAACGGCGAGTGCTCCGGCAGCGGCAACATATCGAGTTCCGTAGATGACGCTTAGGAGAGATGGCGCGCACAACGATACGCAGACTGCTACCGGCATTCCCAACGAAACAACCCACGAGCTCACCTCCACAAGGATCCGGTTAAGGCGCTCGGTATCCTCCTGAACGCTGGACAAAGCCGGCAAAAGGGCCTGGCCCAACATGTTTGTAAGAAAGAACGAGGGGGTAATGACTAACGCCACGGCCATTGTATAGAGGCCCAGAGCCGCGGAAGAGTACAGCTTCGCCAAGACAAAAATGTCGGCACGTGTGACGATCAGGTTGAGGAATGTCAAGCCGAATATTCCGCGCGAGAATGTCAGAAGGTCTCGGGCCGCATCCCGATTCCACCAGCGTGACGGCAATCCGGGACATAGTGAATACGATAGAACGGAGCGGAAAAAGTTCTCACTACAATATCCTATAGCCAGAGCCCACACATCACGCAGAAAGAAACTCAGAACAACTGCCAAGATTACACCACAAATGCCACCCCCGTTTGTAATTACCGCCCAGCGCCCCAACTTCATTTGTCGCTGTGCTAGCGCGGAATGGGGGCTTATCGAACCGTTGAAAAGAACGCCCAGCAACGCCACCCTAAGCAATCCGGATAACTCTGCGCGGCCATAGAAGCGGGCGATCCATGGAGCAATTACGAAGATGACCGCGTACGAAAGGAGTGCACGCCCGAATCCCAGCCACCAGGATGCATTTAGGTATGTCTCTCTATCTCCACGCGGATTTTGAATGATTGCCGCTCGCACTCCCACGTCGGTGAGAGTGTCCACAAGGGACGCGGACGATACAACAATCGCCATCGTGCCGAAGGCACCAGGAGCCAGAAGGCGCGCCAGAAGCATGTTCCGAGCGAACCTAACGGCCTGCTCGGCAATGCTTCCGGCTCCCAGCCAAACCCCCCCGCGAACGGTTTTGGCCCTCAAGGCATCACTAAGGAGTAGCCGGTCGATCACTGCCTTGAGACGATTGTTATATCGCACTAGGTTCATCTGGGCCAACCAGTCGCACGGACAAGGACAGCGAACGCATGGGGCTCGCCATCGACGTTTGATGAACAGCCTGACACGAGGCTACTTACGCAGAAGGCTTATGGAAGATACCATGAATCGCTTCTCCCCCACCAGCCAGAGGTGCAATCGCCAAGAGCAGCTTCAAAACCGTGATACGAGCCAGTTTCCGTGCTGCTCTCCAGGGGAGGCTAGCGTTGCCTCGGTAAGCCACAGGCGTTCGTTGGATACCGATCCTGCAGAAGGCATCGTCCCAGAGATAACGCAGGCTGGTCCCCACGGCCTGATTGCGCCGAGTCTCCACCGATAACTCGGCGAGCCCGGCTGATTCTGCCAGCCTACGCAGTGATGCCGGGGAATAATGAAACAGGTGGCGAGGAAGTTCCAGTCCGTGCCAATAAGTTCCAAACACGCGGGCCTCGGCCGAGTCGATATTCGGCACTTGGACGTAGAAGATGCCGCCCGGCTTCAACCATTCTGCTACCTTCTTGATCACGCGCCTCGGCTCATACAGGTGCTCGAGCACATCGAAACACGTAATAGCGTCGAACGTCGCCTTATCGAAGGGCGCCTCGAGGATATTCCCAACAAACACTTGGGCGCCACACCGTTTTTCCGCTTTCTTGGCACACTCTGCAGACATCTCGATCCCATAGAGCTTCCAGGACTCGCTATGCATGAACTCCAGAAAGGAGCCGGAACTGCAGCCTAAATCGAGCAGCACACCGGACTGCTTGCGCCGCACCAAGTCCGCCTTTCGGTCTTTCCAGCGCTTGGCCGGGTTCTCACCGGCGCCCGAGATCAACCTGTCATAGGCCTCGGTGTAATGCATTTGCATTTCTTCGGGACGCGGAGGATCGATGAGCCAGACCAATGAACAGGCGAGACAACGAACGAGCCGGTAGTCTTTTTGCCTACCGTGAAGCCGGTCCGGCGCCCAAAGCCACTCCTGAGCGTCTACTCGCCCGCAAAGAGGACACGGCTCTTTCCCCTGCCTCTTGGAAACACCCCCATTGTCACCAAATTCAAACCGGTCCAGATCGCATCGGTGCAAGGGCATAGCAACGTCGCTTTCCCTCTCATGCCCTCGCGTGTGCGTGCGCAATTCTTTATTGGCCTTCTCGTTCAAGGATCATCGCTCCCATTCTAACCAAAAGACATTTCAGCCAAGTTCCTTTTTAAAAGAGACGGGGTCCCTCAACAAAACAAACAAAGCTGCTCCAGTCATCAGCGGTGCTATCTACCCATTGGAAATAACGCTTTCCAACTACGTCTGTTGCTGTGCTAATTAACTGGATCCTCATACGAAAGGAGCCGAGTCTCTGCTTCGTTCCTGGTGATGCCGCACAACGAAGCGCGCTACTCGCGGGCTAACCCATGCTAACAGCCATTTGACCGCGATGTTAAGATTGAGGTCTAATCGCGCTGCAATTGACACGGACTGGCGGGCTCTTCGGTAATCTCCTGCCTCCAGATGCCAATTCGCCAAACCACTTTGGACCGAGGCAAGCTGCCTTAGAATCAGCTTGCGAATACTCAATGGCACACTATCGCCCAGACCTAGCAGCCCTTTAAGCCAAATTTCACTGTCTTGAAGGACGAATTCCACCTTATTCCAATCCGCACTAACCCCCACATGGCGAATTTCCGCAGGCGATCGATCGAACCAGACTAGAGCGCGGTTCACGTAGCAGAAATTCGTTAGCATTGCCAACCGGAACATAAACTCGGTGTCCTGTTGAAACCGTAGTTTGGGATTCAATCCTCCTGCTCGGTTCACAAGGTCGGCGCGAGCCACCAGAGAAGAAGGGCAGACTATCATACCAGCCCCCCCCGGCCGCACGAGCACTCTCATAACGTCTGTGTTGATACCCATTGTTCCTTCATGCCGGTCGTTCACTTCCGCCATTTCGAACAAAGTCCGCGTTTCTGGGTGATTCAAAAAGCGCACGTCTGTATAACAAGCGCCGCACTGAGGACCAAATCGCTCTAGCGCTTTTAACTGCCACTCCAGCTTTTCCCTTTCCCAGAGATCGTCGGAATCTAAAAAAGCGACCCACTCGCCCCGTGCTTCTGCAATTCCCTTGTTTCGTGCCGAGCTGACTCCCCCATTAGGCTGCGCGTAATACCGGATTCGGTCGCCGTAAGTTGTAGACAGGATCTGGCCTGTGCCATCCGAGGACCCATCATCCACTACGATGACCTCCATATCTGTATAAGTCTGGCCCATGACACTATCGATTGTCTTACAGATTCTATCGACTCGGTTGTAGGTCGGGATAATGACTGATACCTTCACACTCATAATGGCTTTATCCGAGCGCGCATGTCCGCGCCGCCGATAACTCGGTAACGCGCCTAATAACCTGCCTAGCCAAGAATGAGCTCAGTTTCCATCGGGCTGTGATGCGACGCAAAGTGTGCCTGATCTTTCGCTTGCGTACTCAGAAATGGCGTCCGCGTTTCGAAGGTCGCCGTCGAAATGCAAGCAAGCAGCATGAATAGGAGCATCAACAGCTGCGCCATATAGTTGATGCCGAAGGACCCGATCACATTGGCGAACAGGGCCGAGCCCAAACACCATAGAAGCCACTCCTGTCTGCGATTCCCAGTGACTTGCTTCCGGGCGTTTCCGATTGCTGCAAAACTTCGCTTGAGGATTAAGATATAGAGCACCAATGTAAGCAGACCTCCTTTCAAAGCAACATCGACGAACTGATTACATGTGTCCCACATGTCCCACCCCCAGTTTGCGTAATCCTTGCAGCCCAACAGCCACCAGTCACTAAAATGCCGGATAAGGTTGTCCACCAAATAGTAGCGGTGGTAGCTCGACGATGAGCCCGTCAGGTCCACCCGAGCGATTAGCGACCATACTGGGCCGTTCATCACCAAGTGCAACGCTAACAGGGCAAGGGCGAGTCCACGGCGAACCAGGTTCATCTGCCGGCGAACTGACCAGAATGCCAACCCCAAGAGACCTCCGCCGAGTGCCATCAGCGATGTGCTCGAATTTGACGCGAAGATCATGGCGAGCGCTGCGGCGATTCCTACACATGCTGTCATTTGAGACCTTTGTTCCGTCCACAGCCATATAAATAGCGGAATCAAAATCCCGGCAAACGTGCCAGCATTGATGCATCCCAGGACGCCCTGCGAACGTATCTTCCCTTCCCTCAGAGTCACATCGATCGGGACACCTCCCAGTAAGCCAAAGACGTTTATGTGAGTGATCTGCTCGTTGATCATGCAGACGCCTTGAATCAGGCAGATGACTGCCAGCACTTTAATTGTGCGCAGGATTGCGTCGCGGTCGGGTATCATAAATCTCACCACGAGGTAGCCACCCATGGCATCCACAAAGTCGCCCAGGTTATGGATCAATGCTTGATTATCCATCCAGTCTAGGCTATTCAGGGCGAGCGCCGAGATCGTCCAGAACACCAGGGCCTGGTCAATCCTATTGAATCTTCCCGGAAATTTTTCACTAGGTCGAAGAAAAGTTCTTCGAGCCAATCCGGCGAGAATAAGTATGCGGAGGACCGTAAAATGCAGCCCCCCCACTAATACAACCTGGCCAATAGGAATAGTGAAGCAGGCCAACAGAAATGCTGTTCCAGCCCTCCTGCGTGAGAGGATCATGATCAAGATCACGGCCACGAGCATCCAGCAGGCGACTACTGGATGCAGGATCGTTTCGGCCGCACCACCTCCGAACCGAATGTGTTCAGGCGCCACGGGTCCGCACTATGGTTTCATCCCGCTCATCTTCTTGGAACAGATATACATTTGTTGTATTAAGAGCGAGAAGTCGTATCATGAAAGGTGATAGCTCTAACAACTGAAGGTGTGATCCGGGTGATCGCCTGGACTAAACCCGAGACGAGCCACATCGTCGCATTCCGGCACGTCAGAGCACGGACAGCAAGACGCTTTCTCAATGACCAACGGCCACTAAGTTCGTAGGAGCTTGGGGCAAGCCTGAGGTGGGGTACTGATACGACCCTACGTTCCACGCCCCAAGAGGTGGGCGGCCAGTTGTGGAGTTTGCGGGACACGTCACAGTCTCGCTTGTGCTGTTGTAGGTACAGGCGTACTGCGTGACGTTGCAAAGTCCGGCGAGCGATCCTGAGCAATTACCATTAAGATTCGTTCCGACCCCCACAGTGGAACCGTTCGCGGATGCGGGGGAGTAAGCATAGGTTTCACTGGAAGTGTAGCCTTGTCCGCTAGCGACGGTGGGCGTCTGAAGCACGTTAGTCGTTAACGTGGCGGCGGTGCCCGCCCACGTCGAATCGGCAGCCGTCGATGCCGTAGAGATGCAGTGATTGTTCTGAATCGTGACAGCTGTGAATCCAGCCCCCGATTGTCCACTGTTATGAAAACAACTCGCTCCGTTTCCGGTCGCAATGGTATTATTCCAAGCCGTGAACGAAATCCCAGTCTGGCCGCTCGTCTGCGGAGCCTCAGGCGCATTAGCTACCGAGTTATTATAGAAGACGTTGTTCCAGATGTAGTCGGTCTCACCTGAGTTGCCAAACATCAGCGTTTCAGCGCCAGACGCTTGCAGGTCGTGGATTACGTTATCGTGAATATAGTATGTAACGCCACCGCCAACGATTTCGATGGCATTTGGGTGGCTCCCTCCATTTGACTCTCGGATATTGTAGATTAGGTTGCCTCCGATATCAACGCTGGACGGAGCCGGGTTGCCAGCCGCATAACCAACGACTCCATTTGCCAAGTCATGAATGACGTTATTCTCCATATTGGGCAGGCCAGCATAGGCTGCGTAGCAGGTGGCGCCCGGCGGACTTGCACCACTGGCATCGGACCCGTCGATGATATTCTGTTGTGCTACATTGCCTACACCATAAAAAGCGAGTATCACGCAGTTACCGTCCGTGGTCACATTCCAAGCGTGAAGATACATATTTTGGACCGTCGTGTAACCGCACTGTTCGTAACAACTGATGTACCGCAGGCTGTTGCCTGTGCCCCGCTTCATCTCGATATTGTCAAAGACTATGTAACTGCGCGTGGCGTTGATGCTGAGATTCAGAAAAGGTCCTGTTGCCGTTAGCTGGCCGTCGAAAATCGGACGATTCCATGCGCTCGGGCAAGCAGTAGTGTTGTACCAAGTGTGGTCTACTGTCACTGTGATAGGATTGCCAGACGATCCGCTCCAGTCCCAAGAGACCGGCAGATCGGAGCTGACCCACGTATCGCAACCCATCAGGATGAAGGTATCGCCAGGGCTTGGCGTATAATTCTTACAATTGGAGCTGCAGCTTGGCATACCCGGCAGATGTGCCCAGGGTGTGCTTTTGCTGGTGGCTTGCGTAGCGGTGTTTTGATCAGAACCGACGCTCTTGGAGACATAATATGTTTGCGCCGCGGGCGCGTGATCGCAGATCAGAAAGATCCCACTGAAGGTTACCAGGAAGCGGATGGCAAAACCACCCCATCCATGATCTCTTTTCATTTTCGCCTTCTTTGCCGGACCGATCCACTTCTTCGGTACCAACGATAGTACGCTACCAGAAGGCGTGTTGATGATCAATGCTGAAAAACGTCAGGCATGATCACCATAGTTAGGTTTCCGTGATTCTCGCGAAAACGGCGCGATGCACGCCAGTCTCGCTAATCGTTTGATATAGCGGGATTTAGATACCGACCCTGACACCCCAACGGCAGCCTTGGGCCCCTGGAATAGGTGCCGGTTCTCTCAGAGCCTCCGTTGTCAATGCTGCTTACCATCATTTAAAGAAGGGAGGCCTCGCTTCTGGGCCACTTCGCCGGCCGGGTATGTTGAAGCGTTACCCCGCATTCTGCTGTTGCGCCCGGCCCGTTAGGGATAGTCTGGGCAGCCACTGCCCACCGAGCTCGAAACGATTCCTCAGCTGCATAGAAATTCTTGAATTCTTGGGCGGTTACCCCGTTCTCGTAACTGTAACGCAAACGAGCAATGATCATATTACGATGATTTCACGTCTGAACGCCTTATGACTGTCGTGGGGCCCGTCATGTTTAAAGTGGAAAACATGTCCGAGTGAACTTCTGACTCAGAACTAGGAACATGAGGTTGTCCGGAGCGCAGTCGCCCTTCGGACCACAAGACGACTGTGCGTTTTCGAATCGTCAGTTTTGTGGCTATGCCCAAGCACTGGAACCCGGTTTTTCCTAAGGAAGACAGCTGTGGCTGGTTCCATTCCGCCGCTTCGATGAATACGCGACGCCTCTGATCAACTTTCAGGTAGTGCAGAATCGTAGCAACTAGAGCCGGATTCAATGCCCGACCGCGATATTGGGGGAATACATAAAAATCGAACAGATGGACGTCATCTTCCCCCAATGGGAAATAATATGGCTCGATCGTCCCACCCTGCAGGCTCCACCCGTACCCTGCCAAGCGGTTGTCCACACTGATCAGCCACAAGAGGGCACCTCGCGCAAAGCGCGCATTAATATTCCGTTCGGCCAACTTTGGGCTCCAGACGTTTATAATCTCTTGGCGATCTCGCGACGTGAGTTCAGAATAGCTTCTCTTTTGCTGAACTTCTACTGAATTCGGAAGGCTTGCAGGTTGCAAAACCTTCCCCTGCAAGTCACAATAAAAAAGTACCGTCTGGTGTGAAATCAGCGACCGTCGGACCGCAAGTCCAGTACGCTTAACGGTTGCCCAGAAACCATGGCGCCGGTGGAAGACCGCCAAACGGTAAATAACTGTGGAGAAGCTCATGGCCCCAGGCGCAGCGATCGTTCACACTTTTCGTGGCACGCCCCTGCCCCAGAGAATTTGCCGAAGGCATGCACCACTCACCTGCTTTCGCGCACCGGCCTCCGCACGTCTCTTGGGGTGTGCAATGCCGGCCAAGACCGCAACGGCATAGCGTAAAACGTGGTGGAAAAGCATTATACTCCGAATTCCAAGAACGCTCATATTGTTGTGGTGTTTGGTCCAGTAGTGCAGAACGGATTTCTGCTGCGCCACAGCAAAACGAACGGGATAAGGGGCCGTGATCTTCCCGCGGTCATGAATCGCCCGCGCGCCCGGGAAGAACACGACCTCCCAACCCGCCTTCCAACACCGCTGGCACCAGTCAACATCATCGCCATACATGAACAGGTCTTCGTCTAAAAGACCCACGGCATCGAAGGTTTCGCGCCGTACCATATTAAAGCAACCCACCAGAACATCGACGGCAATGGTGCGGTCATGCGAAAAGAAGTACATGTGCTCGCCGGCGAACATCCGGGAGCCTTTAAACACGCTCTCCAATCCGCTAGCCGAACAGAAGTTGTTCCACAGACTCGGGAATCGCCGGCACGAGCTCTGCAGTGTCATGTCTGGGTTCAGTACGCGCGGCCCCACGTTGCCCACCTTGGGATGCTCATCCAGGAAATCCCCCAACGCATCCAAACAGCCGGGTAACACCTGGACGTCGGGATTGACCAGTGCAATGTAGCGGCCCTGGCACTGCCGGATGGCCACGTTATTACCCTTGGCAAAGCCCAGATTCTCACCAGCCTTGATAAGCCTCACGCAGGGAAAGCGCGATTCGACCATTTCCGTAGTACCATCGCTCGAGGCGTTATCCACAACCAGCACTTCCAGACTGCGACGAGGCGGCGCTGCCAGCAGACTCTCCAGGCAGAGCTCCAGGTAGTGCTTGGCGTTCCAAGCGACAATTACAACCGAGATATCCATAGAAGACGGACCGGAACAGTTACCTTCAGGTTCTGCTGGCTTGGGGGCTGAGGGGACGAGTGGACTGCAGTGCTTCCTTACAGCCGCGAACCGCACGCTGTAGGATCATGGCGGCTCTGACAATTGCGGAGGAGACCACGCTGTCGCATGCCACCAAGGGACTGACATGAAAAACATCAGCGCCAGACAAGCCTCGCTTGAAGCGGTAAACCCCCCGGTTTCGTTCGGGATCGATGCCACCTAGATCATACCACCGGAAGCCGTTTTCTTTGAGCCACTGGATCAGGCCCCACTGAAGTAAATAAGCGCCTTTCGAATTCAACCCCTTGTCGCTCGTCGCACCGAGGAGATAAATTGCTGAATCACCTATTGCCGAGGCCACCAGACCTGCCACCGGCACACCGTTGTCCTCGCAGATCATGATGCGCATGCGATGCCGTTCGGGCAGTTCTTCCTGGATGCTGGCAAACTCCTCCACGTCCACCGTACTACCGAAGGCTTTCCGTTGTTTCATCTCGTAGTACATGCGACAGAAAGCTCGGTACTCGTCAGTTCCGTTCCCCGCGATCACCTTCAGGCCCCTCTTTTCGGATTGCGTCAGCATGTTTCGCCATTTCCCATCGAAATTCCTGCGCAATTCCTCAACCGAAGGGGCGAGATCGAGAACGAAGGTTCTGTCTGTATTGGCAGAGGTAGGAGCCTGCACCTTGAATCCGGAAAAAGCTGATTGAACTAGCGCCGCACGCGGCGAACCGACAAAGGCATCAGGCAGGATGTAGAGAAACAGCTTTCGCTTGCCGACGTATTCCTCCCGAAGAGCCAAGGCCATCCGGGCCGCTGTCTCAGGATCGCCCGGCTTCCCCCGCCGCTCGCACAACGGGCCCCATCGCAGATAAGCCATGCCGAAATTGAACGGCGTCGGCCGCACGATCCGGAGCTGCGCCATCGCCACGACCTTGCCGCCTTGCTTCAACACGAGATGGCTGAGATTCTTGCGGCCCCAGCGCACCGCACCATACGCCCACGTCTGATACAGGTTCGCATCATCGAATAACGCGATCATATCCGCCCAGTCCTCGGGCGTTGCGCGGTCAACCTCAACCTGCCAGGCTGAATCAGAGACGTTTTTCATGGTCGACATCTGCGGGAGGCATCCGGCGTTCGAGCAGTTCCATCAGCAGGCGGTTTCGAGAACCGAGCCAGGCGATCCTGCGGCCGCCGAATGCCACGGCCGGAGTTGGAGTGCTGATGACCGCCAAGCGCCCACAGCGGGCGTCTCGCAGACACAATTCCAAATCATCCACTTCGTAGCACATGTGATGCAATCCCCCACCTTCCTTTAGGAAATCGCGCACGGGAGCGTCGTCGCCGGCCGGTTCCACCAACTCAAAGACCGGGTTGCGCGCATCGAGTGGGTAAAAGAAGGCGACCCGAACTTTCTGTAACGGATCGTGGATAATCTGGTTATCCCAACGCGCCGACAGCGCCGCCGCAAATCCATTCGCAGCGCGCGCAATCGACCCCACCACAAAACCTAGGTGATGCAGAGTTGCATTGCCACGAACCAATGGCCCCAGAACATCCACCGGTACCGCAGAATGCAGGTTCTGTACCTCGACCGATGTGGCCTCGCAGCTGATTCGGGCCATTTTCAAGCCGTCGCCGGCGCTTCGACCGCCGCCGTGCCCCTGCAGATATGGCGCGACCGGGCAGTATAGGCTTGAGGCAGATCCAGCAGCCACGTCTCCCGTTCCCCGGCGATACCCGCCACATGACCAAAGCCTAAGTCGGCATAAAGCCCGGCCACCAGACCGTTCTTGCTGGACGGTATGTATACGCCTACGATGTTCCTGATGGCGCGCGCCTGACACTCTTCAACCAGAGCATCAAACATGGCAAGTTCCATCTCGCGCTTCAAGACCCGGCAGCTCATCACCCAAAGCTCCAATTCGACCGTCGCACCGGATACGCGTCCGATCATGACCGACACCAACCCGTTGTCGCCAAATCGATCGGCCAGTCTTCCGTACAGCGTGACGCAACCGGGATCTTGGCTGATCTCCTCGACTTCCGCACTCGTATAACGGCGGGTCGTGAGGTTGAATTGGTTCGTTTTGTTGATCAGCTGTGTAATTCGCTCCTGGTACACGGGTACGAACGGACCGATCTCCGCGCGCATAGCAAGGGAGTCGAGGAACTCTCCATAATCGCTGAAGGCGTTCTCGGAAGCACTCCGCTGGGCATTGACGCTGTAATAAGCGGACCGGCTCAAATCATCCTGGACCAGTTTGTCGGCTTCGAAAAAGCGCTCATGCTCGATAATCTCGGCGAAGCGAGAAACATCCGAGCCCACATCGGGCACCGCCACCTCGGGCAGTTCCTGTGCCACCAGCGCGCGCTCCGCCGGATTGTCGTCAACCAACACCATGCTATCCAGACCAATGTTGAGCTGTGCCGCGATCGCCCGAATGTTCTCCGGTTTTGGATTCCAGTTCGCTCGGAATGCGCTGAAATCCTCCAACTTCAAAATACAATCCGGATGATCAAATCCCTGCTTGGCGATTTCCGAATCGTTTTTGGAGCAAACCGCGAGAATGATGCCGCGTCGCTTCAGATCCTTCACGTAGCGTTGAAAATCGCCGTACGCTTCGCCGACCGGGTGGTCGCGTCCCAGCACCAGGTTTTGTACGCCATCGTCGCCGATTACGCCGCCCCAGAGCGTATTATCTAAGTCGAGTACCAGGCACTTCTTGGATTTTCCGTAAGCCGACCTCACGATCGCCGCGACATTCTGAGCTAGCGCCACTGTAGCTACGGGACTGACCGCCATGTGAAAACGGTACCAGTAGCTGGCGCTATACCACACCCCAAGCCCCACTTGCGCGGAAAGGTGGAGTATGTCGCTGACTAAGAAGCGAGAATGCGTCCGCGCATATCGCGCGAATGCGGCATTCAACCGCATCAGGAAGCTGGATCGACTGTACGATGCTGAGGCCTCCAGATTTCCGAGTGAGCGGACGCCCGGTAGATCAAAGTTGTTTTGGATGACCAGCGCGCCCAGATCCGCATGCACCTTTTCCCACAGCGACTCAAACCGTGCGCACTCGGTATGTACCCGGCGTTCTACGTCTGAATCACTTTCCAGAAGATCGGGGAACTGAGAGACATTTCTCCAGGTGGTATGAAAAAACACAATATCAGGCTTGAAATTCCAAAGGCCTGCATTCTGGAACAGGACTTCCTCTGCGTAACCGTTGTAGCCCGATTCATAAAATGCGGGCCCTATGCCCTGCGCCAGGAGAAACAATTCCAGCATGTCGCGAAGCTCAGAAGTCGTGGAACCACCCAGGATCGCGATACGCGTGGGGACGAGATTGGATTGTTCCAGAAGGAGCCGCCTGAGCGGGCGGCGCTTCCTTAGAACTTCCGTCGGCTCGATAGGGAACTGTAGAGCTGCCGATAGCGGCGACGGTCTATTAACAGTACTAACCATTGACGGATTTCAAGGGCACAAGGGAGATTTTCGGCTTGCAAATGCACATCATCGGTTCGCGGCAGGCTGACGCTCAGGAGGAGATTGGCTCTTCGACTTGTCCGAGGCGTAGTAAGTCGGCAACCGTGAAGCAACTCGCGACATCGGCGAGCGAGACGCTCCGGCCGCCGTTGCTTTCCGCCAGCACAAGGAAGCTGACGAGAGCGGTTGAGTCCCAGTTCTCTAGGTCCTCCAGCTTCTCGTCACCACGGATCGTACCCGCGGGCAGCCCGAGTATCTCGTCCATCTCGATGCAAAACTCCTCGCGGGTCATTGGCAGTTCACTCCTTTGGCCGACTTATAGCTCGGAACGGTGTCATCGGTCAATCCAGGGTTTCCCCGCCATGCGCTGCGAATCTTACCAAAGCGGTTTCTCATAGTACGTAAACGGGCCATAACTTCAATCTCGAAGAACAACTCGTCTTCTTCACTCGTTTGTATACTGATCCGATCAACTGACGTAGCGTCCGCAGGCCGAGCATCAGGGTTGGCGGCGCTCTCGCTCAAAAAGATCACCTTGTGGCCGGACTCCTTAAGGTGATTGAATAACGACTCGGTAAGATCGCGCGATGAGCCGTAAGGCACGCTAAAAGACCGGACCGGCGCTGCTGAAATCTGCTCCAACTCGATGTTGTTTTTGTCTATCTCACCGGCGAGGTCCCGTGCCGACAATGACCGGCCATGGACATGGCTGTAAGTGTGGTTCCCTATTTCGAATCCCGATGCCGCCAAATCACGGACATCCCTGCGGCTCAAATACAAGCCGGCCTCGGCGGCCAAACGGCTCTGATCGATCCCCGCCACGTCAGTTAACGCCCGGAGAAAAGACTCTCTTTCGACGAGGGATATTGCAGGAAAAAAAAGCGAGAAGACCTCGGCCAAGGATTGCAACTCTGGCGCTCCGCTGCCCTTGGTAGCGCGTACTGCGCTGTTGATGACCTCTAACCCCAGCACATTGTAGGCGTAGCAGATCAGGTTGTCGGGCGCCAGGCGATGATTATCGAGATAAGCGCCATTGATAAAAAACACAGCCGGCACCCCGAACCGGCGGCAAAGAGGCGCAGCGAACCGCAGATCCGATGCGTATCCGTCGTCGAAAGTGACCAGCACCGCGCGCGCCGGAAGCCTTTTGCCATCCGGATCGTCGAGAACATCCTGAAGGCGCACAGGATTGTAGTATCTGGTGAGAAATCTTAACGCAGCCTCAAGAGCGGCGGGCGTTATGCTGACACCCATTCCCCTCGTAAACGGCGACTCTGTTGCCGAGATATTGTGAAAGACCACAGACCGCAACGAGTACGCTCGACCAAGAAAACGTGCGATCGCAAACCGAGCGGGCAGTCGCCAGAAGATTTGGGAAGCTAGTCTCCGCACGGTGCCGCCGCCATTACGTTCGGTACGTTAGCCAAGGCCTCTGTAGTATCAATGGAATGCTTCTATTGGCAGACTGAGCCACTCTCCAGAGACTGACGGAAGGTCCAAATAACCTAATTGACGACAGCCTGCCGCTGTTCAACAAACGTCCTGTGCCAGAGCTCAAGCGTAACCAAAGAGAAAATTTCCTTGGAGTACCCCGAACTGGCCTCATCACGGGCCAGCAACTCACGCACAGCCGGCACAGAGAAGTAGCTCCGATTAGTGGTTGTACGATCGAACAACACATCGTGCACCCAACTCCGCAGCTCTTTTCGGAGCCAGGACTCGTATGGAACCGGGAAGCCGACCTTGCGGCGTTCCAGAATCGGCCTCGGCACACGATTGGCCAAAGCCCTCTTGGCGACGTACTTGGTGGTAAATCCGTGCACCTTCATGTCCGACGGCAGGCTGGCGGCAAACTCGAGCATCTTATGATCAAGTAGCGGTACCCGAAGTTCGAGGGAGTTCGCCATGGTCATCTTGTCAGCCTTGATGAGCAAGTCATCAGGGAGCCAGGTCTTGGTATCGATGTATAGCATCGCATCGAGGGGTTTCTGATCCCGAACATGAGCTTGCAGCCGGCGTACAGGCTCCAGGGAACGCTCGGGATCGACCGATGCGGCAAACTCGGATGAGTACAAACTGCCAAGCCCATTTCCGCTGCGACGAAATGGACTCGAAGTGCGGCTGTAGTAATACCCTGGAAATCGGGTCTTCACCAGAGGAGCGTACTTGGTAAGCACGGACGAGTGAAGCACTGAGTTAGCGGCGGTGAGCCCCCACGCAACCGCGCCATTCAACGGACCTACGATCTTCTTGAGACGTTCCAGCCAAAGCAGGTTCCGGTAGTTGCTGTAGCCGGCAAATGCCTCATCCCCACCTTCCCCGGACAGCAGCACTTTCACGTATTGCTTCGCCAGCTTCGACACATAATACATCGCGATAGCGGGCGGCTCACACACCGGTTCTTCCATATGCCAGACGTATTCCGGCATAAAATCCTGAAAATCGCCGGCCGTGATCGTGATGTCGTGATGACGGCTGCCGAAAGTCTCTGCTGCCAGCTTCGCATACGGCCTCTCGTCGGCGATGCCGGAATCCGAAAAACCGACGGTATAACTGCTGATCTTCTTGTCCGTGCTCCCCGCTGCAAAGCTAAGGACTGCCGTAGAGTCCACACCGCCGCTCAGGAGCACCCCCACTGGGACATCGGCGATCATGTGCAATTTCACAGTCTCGGCGAGCAAGTCCAGCAACTCCGACTCAGCCTTTTTCAGGCTGATATTTCGCGAACGCGCGGGAAACTGCAAGTCCCAGTATTGCCGAAGTTCCGTCCTCCCGTTGCGAGCCAGCAGATGCCATCCCGGGGCGAGCTTTCGGATCCCTCTCATAAGGGTCTCCTCGCCGGGCAGGTACAGGAAGGTCAGAAACCGGTCAATGATCTCGGGCGCCACTTCGTTGGGCACATCCGGGTCTGCCAAAATCGCCTTGATTTCGGACCCGAAGACTAACGACTTGGGCGTCTCGCAGTAATAAAGTGGCTTTATGCCCACCCGGTCCCTGGCCAGGAACAGGGTCTTCTCCCTTTCGTCCCAGATGGCAAACGCAAACATTCCGCGCAGCTTTTCTACGCACTGCGGGCCGTGTTCCTCGTATAAATGGACGATTACTTCCGTATCACTGTGGGTCCGAAAGACGTGCCCCTTACTGAGGAGCCAAGACCGTAATTCCTGGAAATTGTAGATCTCTCCGTTGAATACAATCCAGACGGTGCCGTCCTCGTTCGACAACGGCTGGTGACCGGCGCTCAAATCGATGATCGACAGGCGCCTGTGACCTAGCCCGACTTGGGAAGCCACAAATATACCCTCGTCGTCCGGACCCCGGTGCCGGATCGTATCCAGCATCCCCCGAAGAAGTCCCCCTTCAACACGGGCGCCTTCGTCAAAGTTCAGCTTGCCGCAAATTCCACACATCTTGGATCGCCCAACTTATACTCGCCGGCTCACTTCCAAATAGTCTCAAGGCCGCAGAGCCGCCGCAATTGCTGTTTGCGGAGATAGCTAACGAAGCGCGTGTCCTCCACTCGAGGAGTTCCGGTAAAGGCGCCCTTCAGGAAGCCCCAACCGATCGCGGCTGAGCCGAGAATATATGGCTGCTGAGCCAGCCTTTTGATGCAGCTGGCCGCCACGAACAACGGGTGATATCCGGCCGCATAGCAAGCCAGGCCGTGTTTCACCCTGTTCCTCAACAGCCCGTCCGCCAGTCCTGTAAGGCGATGATGAACCAGCCGGAGTTCTGAGAAGCTATAGCTCTTCCAGCCTAGCATGTTGGCCTTGACTTCATCGATGGTGTCCCACCCGGGGACCTCCCACAGCCCGCCAATCGCATCCCAGCACTCATGGCGATAGATCTTGGTTGCGCCTCTCACGTGAAATTTGGGATTCGCCTCGAGTTTCAGCGAACCGGCTATGTCATGATAGATCTCGCCACCCCCTATGCCCAGCCGGGGTTCAGAGGAAAAGCGTCCAAAGCAATTCTGAAAGTAATCTGGATCGAAGGCGAGATCGCCATCGAGCTTGACAATGAACTGCCAATCGGAGGAAGTTAGGGCCTTGTATCCGTCATAGAACGCTTCGACCACGCCGGCACCCGATTTTCGAAACCCTCGATTTGCCCGGTGCACGGCGCGAATCCAGTCAAACTGAGCCGCATATCGATCGATGATTTCGCCCGTTCCATCAGTCGATCCGTCATCCACGATCACCCACTCAACCGGACGGATCGTCTGCTGCGAAAGGCATCTAATCGTGGCCTCGAGATGCTCCTCCTCATCGCGAACAGGGGTGATGACGACGTATTTGAGGTCCATGTTCACGATTTGATCCGTTTGGTACTTGCTAACTTTCGGCAGGACCGTTAACGCGCTCCGACGCCAACCATGTCGTGAATCTCGATCCCGCTCTCAAGCGCCCGAAAGCATTCAATATTCGAATAAGTTGGGTTATCCCAACCATCATACTTGTCCATATTGTCGATCAGATTCCCCACGATCGATTTGACGTCACCAGTCGGATGAAAGCTCAGAACATTCTGGGCTTTCTCGGTGGTGACCTTATAATTGCGAAAGTCCTGCAGGTGCTTGATACACAAGTTGATGTGAAGGGATAAGCGTTCCTCAATGGCTGACTTGACCAAGTCGCCGACCTCTCCGACCGTATAATTGCCCGATGCGATATTGAAGACGCCGGAGATGCCGTAGCTGGCTTCAACGGCTCGAATGTAAGCAGTGGCGGCATCCTCGATGCTCAGGATCGGCCGCCAAATCGAGGGGTTGTTGATCGTAATGGTGCGGCTCTTCATCGCTGACTTGAACATCGTGTTGATGATGAGATCGAAGCGCATGCGGGGGCTATACCCTGAGATCGTCCCCTTGCGCAAAGCGATGACCGAGAACGTGTCATCGATGAGTTGAACCGCGGCCTGCTCTCCTTGCAGTTTGGAGATGCCGTACGGATACATCGACCCCACCGGCCGGTTCTCGTCGTATAGTTCGTTCACGGTGTATCCGTAGATTGAGCAAGATGAAGCATAAATGAAGCGCTTCACTTTTGCAATCTTCGCGATGTACGCCAGGTACGCGGGAGCCGCCGCATTGAAGATAAAGTTCTTGTGCGGCGAATATTCGGCCATCGGGTCGTTGGACAAACCGCCAAGAAAGATCACCTGATCGTAAGGCTGCAGATCTTCCCCTGTAAGCTGAAATATATCTTTGGTAAGTATGCCTGCCTTCGGAGGTAGGTGATTGCCAAACCAGAATAAATCGACAACATCGACCTTGTAACCTCGGTCCAGCAACTTCGGTATCAGCACCGAGCCAACATAGCCGGCGCCGCCGGCGACGAGAAGCCTCATACCTACTCCTTGGGAACTTGATTCGTTTTCGAGCATCCTGGATCGCGGCGAACCAGGCAAAACATTACGGACGATACTGAAAGTGATCTGAAGACGGCGAGGCGAGCCAATGCGCCAGGGATTGTGCCTTAGTGTCCTTGGTGGAAAGGATTGGGTGCTTGGCTGGCCATTCGATTCCAATGGCTGGATCGTTCCACAAGATACCGGACTCGGCCTTGGCGTTATAAACGCCGGTGCATTTGTATTGGACTTCGGCGAAATCCGACAGCACACAGAAGCCACGGGCGAAACCCGCGGGCGCCCAAACCTGCCTCTTGTCCTCCGCGGAAACCTCGGACCCAAACCATTTGCCGAGCGTGGGCGAACCCTTGCGGATATCCACAGCCACCAAGAAAGCTTTGCCAGCAGTGACTCGCATGAGTTTACCCATCGGAGGTTCCCACTGAAAGTGTAGGCCTCGCACCACGTTGCGAGATGTTCGCGAATGGTTGTCCTGTACGAACTCAGTTGGAAGTCCTAGCTCTTTGAATTGGTCTGCTCGAAAGACTTCCATGAAGAAGCCGCGCTCGTCTTCAAATACGTCCGGCACGACCACCACCACCCCGTTCAGGTGTCTTGACTCGATTCGCAGTTGCATAATCCTTGAGGCCTAGTTCCTGCCGGCTGCCGCGCGTCCGCCTATATAGTACTGCAATGCCTCGCGCCAATGCGGCAACTCGGGGAATCCCGCATCGCGCAAGTGCCGGTTGTCGAGCACCGAATAGTTCGGCCGCTTCGCGCGCGTGGGAAAGGCTGCCGAAGTTACTGGAGTCACATCCGACTGGAGATTGGCATAGGCAAAAACAGCTTGGGCGAATTCGTACCAACTGCATTCACCCGCGTTCGTCAGGTGGTAGAGTCCGTAGCAGTCCGCCTTGCTGAGCAAGCGCGTCGCGCGAGCCACATCCATGGTGCTGGTCGGCGTAAGTACCTGGTCGTTGACGACCCTGATTGGTTTACCCTGACGGGCCAAGCCGATCATCAGTTCGACGAAATTCGTACCTTTCTCTCGGCTTCCGGCGTATCCATAGAGGCCACTAACCCGGAAAATGAAGTGCTTTGGCCAGATCGATTGCAGGACGAATTCACCCGCCAGTTTCGATACGCCGTACATAGACTTCGGCGATGGCAAGTCACTCTCGGTATACGGCCTTCGACCCGGCCCGTCGAACACGTAGTCCGTGCTGAAGTGGACCAGCACAGCCCCGGCTTGAGCCGCCGCCAGCGCCAGATTACGCACACCGAAAACATTAACCTCAAAAGCCCGTTCGGCGCAGTCTTCGCAATCGTCAACCCGGTGAAATGCGGCGCAGTTCAGGATCAGTTCCGGTCGCGTCTGCGCGACGAAATCACTCACCTGCGCCGCGTCCTCGACTCGCAGTTCTTCTTGCGTGGTGAGGACTAAGTCTTCTCCGGCAAAAGCCGTCCGCAGGTCGCTGCCAAGCTGGCCGCGATAGCCGATCAGCAGGACCCGCACGCGCTTACTCCCCTATAAGTCGCTAGCAGGATGTCGATGATTCGGTTAGCCGCTCTGCCGTCCCACTTCTCAGGACAACTGTTCTTGAATTTCGTCTCCAACTGACGCTGCACGGCTCGCCGGATATCATCCTTCCTGACGCCTGCCAGTATGTTGGTCCCGCTCTCCACCGTCACGGGCCTCTCGGTGTTCTCTCTCACCGTGACACAGGGAACATTCAGGCAGGTCGTCTCTTCCTGAATCCCCCCGGAATCGGTCACTACCAGTCGCGCATGCTTCATCAAGCACAGGAAATCAAGGTACCCCAGCGGCTCGATTATACGAATCGCCGGCATCCCGGTTGGAGCAACTGCTCCATTTTGGCCGTCCGTCGCACCAGCAGGAACAAAATACTGCTGCATGTCGAATTCCTTGATGCGCTTCTGGGTGCGGGGATGAGACGGGAAAACCACGGCGCACTCCTTTGTCAGGTCCTCGAGGCCTTCCAGAATCTCCAACAGGGCTCCGTGCGTGTCCACATTGGCCGGACGGTGCAACGTTAGCAGAGCATAAGGTGCGACCTGCGGACCGTCTCCGTTGCCAGTGCAGCCATTGCGAAGGGCCAAAGTATCGAGGATGGTCGACGTCTCCGCTTTATCCTTGTAGGCCAGGAGTGAGTCGATCATCGTGTTGCCGACAAAATGTACTTTTTGCGATGCAATCCCCTCGCTCTCGAGGTTACGCAGGCCGCTCTCTTCAGTGACAAAAAGCAGGTCCGAAAGCTGATCGGTGAGGATGCGATTGATCTCTTCGGGCATGTTCCTGTCAAAAGAACGCAACCCGGCCTCAACGTGCGCAATGCGTGGCCGCGTCCCAGAAGCATCGAAAGAGATCTTCGCTGCGACGAGGGCACAGGCCAGAGTCGAATTCACGTCGCCCACAACCAGGAGGACATCCGGTTTCTCACGAACCAGCACGTCCTCGAACTTCCGCATGATTTCCGCGGTCTGTCCAGCGTGCGACCCTGAACCCACCCCAAGATGCACATCTGGCCGAGGGATCTCAAGATCACTGAAGAAAGAGTCGGACATCCGTTGGTCGTAGTGTTGGCCTGTGTGAACAAGTACATGGTGCACGGTATCTGTGTGGCAATTCCTGGATTCGCCAGTCGTGTTCCCGGACACACACTTATTATGCTGACGGATCGCTGCAATAATGGGTGCAGCCTTCATGAAGTTCGGCCGCGCCCCTACCACAGTCATGATTTTCATTTGAAGGATCTCACCAGCCTTACTCGCATTCTCTTCCTGCGAAGGCATACAGTAGCCAGCCCAAGTGGTACGGACGACACTCAAACAGAATCTTCAGATCGTGAAGTAATGCCTGGTCGGAACGGACGTCCATGAACTCACACACCTCGTCCCAGTGCTTTTTCCAGTTCTTCGGCCGGTAAACGCTCCTCCATATCAAACCAGCAGACGTGTCGCGCAGGTCGCAATTCAATTCGTTATTCCCGCCGATCCAATGCAGTCCCCTGTAGATCGGGTCCCTGTAGTCTAATCCTGCGGCCTCACCCAACGCGAACAACGCCATCGGAGCCATGGCATCTTGATGGACCGCATAAACGGGGTATCGTTGCGCCACTTTGCCGGTTAAAGCGTTGTAGTGCCACCACCACTGACCTAACGGACCCTGAACCTTGCATATAGCGTCTGCACACCGCCGTGCCTTGTCCAAGGCTTCCTGCGCCTTACATGCCTGCGCGAAGCGGGTCAGGGCATAGATCGGATAAACCTGGTCAGCGAAGCTACCAATGCTCCCCCGCAGGAGCCCACCCACGGTCCTGGTCGTTGCCAGGTGGCCGAAGATGCCATGGGCCCCTTGGTTGGCATCAAGCAGCTTGTAGGTCCGCACCGTCACATCCGCCAAGTTAGAGCGTACTGCCGGCAGAGCCAGCATGGCATAAGAGAGGCCAGTCAGGAACCAAGCCAACTCCATGGTCCGCCGTTCGCGGGCGTCGGGATAACGGGTCAAAGCGTCGTGCACGGCGAGGCCTGCGCAGGTCTCCGCCAGTCTCTCCGGCGCGCCCAGTGCGCAGAGCCAAAACAGCAACCCCAAGTCGCCAAGGTTGTCGATCCAGGTCGTCTCCTGGATGAGACCGTCAAGCACAGTCCGCACAGGGACTGGCGATTGCAGACCCTTGCGCTCAGCTTGCCACAGTCCAAGAAGCGACATGATGGTGTATCGCCGCGAGAGTCCCTCGCCAGACACTTGCGATCCCTGAACCTTCAACCGAAAGCAGAAAAGCCGTCCCGCGGCGTCGAACATTGTCGCCAGACCGGTGAGCGCCAATCGGTTCAACGCGCTAATGTCAACATTCGCACGGCCAACGCTCCCAGTCACAACCATCTCGTCCCGTTTCATTAGGCGTTACAGACCTGAACTGGGCACTTCGCCTCCGCGACCACCACAATGTGATCGACGACCTGCTCCAAGGCACCGTTACTGGGTATTTCGAACTCAGAAGACAAGATTCGCCGACTTAGCTTAATTTTGCCGTGCACATCGTCAAGACTCTCGATGAGAACAAGACGTCCGGCGCTCGCCAAATAACGATCCACCGCCCCAATCTTCCCGCGGAAAATGCTGTATACAGGCACGCCCAATGCGGCGGCTTCCCGATTCATCGTGCCGCCGCCGCTGACCACAAGATCGGAGTGCCAAATGAGGTTTAGTCCGTCGACCGCGTAAGGCGGTATGACGATCTTTCCGGATGCTAACAAGTGCGGCCAGGAGGCCCGCACCGAAGACGCTTGCTTCTCGTTACGCGGCAACAACACCATCGTTGTACTAGGCTGTTCACTCAAGAAATCGATGACAGCATGAAACAACACGTCGCTCTCGGGATTGCGATAGTGAGCTTCATTGGCCGGCGGCCGAATGGTTACCACCAGGCAGTCCTCGTTGATACCCAGTTGCTGTCTTATGCTCGAGTCGGGAGTGAAATCGGGAACATAGACGTCTTCCTTGATGCCAGGGTATGTGAGAATCCGTGTCTTGTCGAAGTGTATGGCGCTTTGCGGAATGGTCTCGGGAGTCATGACCCATTCGGGTCGCAACAGCGTCAGCCCCTTAGCGAATTCGTAGTCCATGATCACGACTGAGGGTACCCTCAGCGCAGCGCAAAGAAGGAGTTGGGCACGGGATCCATGAGATACAGCGATATCGGGGCGCTCACGTATTATGGTCGGAGACAGTTGAAGAGATCGAAGACACAACCCAGCGAGTTTAAGGACTCCGACCTTCCCGTAATGACGCCCGATGCGATGGAAGTTGAGATGATACAGCCTCGCGAGTTCAACAACCTGAAAACAGTCGCGCGCTGTGATCAGCACTGAGTAGCCGCGCCGCTCGAGTTCCTTGATGATTGGCGCAAAAAAAGGCACATGGGGGGAATTGTCAAGATCGATCCAGATCTTCTTAGGGGTCGCCGCTGCCGACTGCTTGGCACTCGCCAGGGTTCCCAGACTCTTTCCCAGCGTGGCTTTGGCTGTAGAGGTCTGCGTCGCACCCAATGGGAAATCCTCCTGAGCTAGTGACCTTGTCCTAAGCTACAGTAGCCGCTGCGACGCGGAACTGCTCGGGCACAGTCTGCGTTCCAATGAAGCTCTGCACTTCCTCGACAATCCAAGTCTGCTGCGCTTCCTCGAGCCCTGGAAACATCGGCAGTGAAAGGATTTCCGACGCCACCCTTTCAGATACAGGAAAGTCGCCCTCGGCATACTGCAAGCCACCGTAAGCTCGCTGTAGATGCAGAGGTACCGGATAGTGGATTCCCGTGCCGATGCCCACTTCGCCGAGACGCTTCTGAAGACCGTCGCGGTCTTGCACTCGGACTACGTAGAGGTGGTAAATCGCCTTGGCCCAATTAGGTTCGTGCGGGAGAATCGAGTCGGCCTCCGACCCGCCGAACAGATCTTGGTAACGGCGAGCGCATTCCCGGCGTGCGTCATTCCACGCTGCAAGATGCCGGAGCTTGACTCGCAGGATCCCGGCCTGTATCGCGTCCAGCCGCCCATTATAGCCTTCCACGTCGTGATAGTACTTCTTAGCCTGGCCGTGGTCGCGCAGCATGCGGATCTTTTGGGCGAGTTCCGGGTCGTCTGTGGTGACGGCGCCAGCTTCGCCGCAGGCGCCCAAATTCTTGCCTGGGTAGAAGCTGAAGGCGGCGGCT
>Ga0335069_10001831_pt1 | contig 33534 bp, 32 predicted proteins | sample Lox_Sample_11_FD_206714 | JGI IMG/M metagenome (GOLD analysis project Ga0335069, IMG submission 206714) | Soil microbial communities from Loxahatchee National Wildlife Refuge, Florida, United States - Lox_Sample_1.1 | ecosystem: Environmental > Terrestrial > Soil > Wetlands | place: USA...
GCCGCTCGGCCTCTCGATCGCGGCCGATCTCTGGAGTCCCGCCGAGACGCGCCAGCCCGGGCCCGGGCTCCCGGGCTGGCCGTTCGACGCGCTCCTCTACGCGCTCGCGGGGCTCCAGCTCCTGAACGTCGTGCTCGCCGCGAGGCTCGTCGGCGCGACCGGCTTCTTCCAGGCGCAGACACTGGTCGGCGTCGCGCTCGTCGGCACCAACTCGGGCTACTCGGGCATCGTGGTGGCGCACGAGCTGATCCACCGCCGCGAGGCGCACCTGCGCCTGCTCGGCCGCGCGCTGATGGGCCTCGTGCTCTACGAGCACTTCTCTACCGAGCACGTGCGGGGTCACCACGTGCGGGTCGGCACGCCGGAGGATCCGGCCACGGCGCGCTTCGGCGAGAGCTTCCACGCGTTCTTCCGTCGGACCGTGCCCGCGCAGTTCCGCAGCGCGTGGCGCCTCGAGGCGAAGCGCCTCGGCGACGAGCACATGCCCTGGTGGGACCGCCGCCTGCTGAAGAGCCGCGTGGTCCATGGCCTCGTCGCCGAGTGGTCCTTCGCGTTCGCGCTCGGCGCCGCATTCGGCTGGGCCGCATTCGCATTCCAGCTGCTGCAGGCGGCGTGGGCCGTCCGGCTGCTCGAGTGCGTGAACTACTTCGAGCACTGGGGGCTCGAACGCCGCGGCAAGCGCGTCGATGCGGTCGACTCCTGGGACACCGACTCATGGTTCACGCTCTATACGCTCGTCGGTCTCTCGCGTCACGCCGATCACCACGCCTATGCGACGCGCCCCTACCCGCAGCTGCGTCACAGCGAGTCGAGCCCGAAGCTGCCGCGCGGCTACTTCGGCATGGTGCCGCTCGCGATGGGCGCGAACGGGAAGTTCCGCCGCCTGATGACGGCGGAGCTGCGACGCCGCGGGCTCGGCCCCTTCGCGAGCGAGACGGCCGCCTAAGGTCGGGCGTGCGAGGCAGAGGCGCCGAGCGCCGCAGGCGCCTCTGCCTCGCGCGAAATCACACTCCCCCGCCGTGCGGTCAGCTCGCGCGCACCTCGATCGTGCGCGGGCGCTTCTTCTCGACCTTCGGCAGGCGCAGCTCGAGAACGCCATCGCGCATCGTCGCTGCCACCGCGCTCGTCTCGATCGCATCCGAGAGATGGAACTCGCGGTGGTAGTGGCCGAAGCGGTACTCGATGTGCACCGGCGTCCAGCCTTCGCCCGGCAGCGTCGCGAGCGACGCGTCGATCGTGAGCAGATCGTTGTCGACTCGCACCTGCACCGACTTCTCGTCGACGCCCGGCAGATCCGCGTAGATGACGTAGGCGTCCGGCCGCTCGAGGATGTCGACGTCGGGCCGGAACACCAGACCGGGTCGGGTGCTCTCGTGCTTGAGCTCCTGCTTCTCGCGGAGCTGGAGGTCCTGAGAGGGATTCTCGTTGGCCATGTCGTTCTCCTTCTTCGCGCGCTCGGGTCAGCCCGCCTGCACGCCGATCTGGCGCGGGCGGTGCTCCGCCGACTTCGGCAGGCGCAGCATCAGCACGCCGTTGCGGTGCACGGCCTCGACCTTGTCGCCGTCGATGCCGACGGGCAGCTCGAAGGCGCGGCGGAAGCTGCCCGACTGCCGTTCGATCCGGTGCACGCTGACTTTTTCGTCACTCGGGTACTCGATGCGCCGCTCCCCGTGGAGCGTGACGGTCGAGCCCTCGAGCCCGACGTGGATGCCCTCGCGCTGGACTCCGGGAAGCTCGGCGGTCAGCACGTAGGCGTCTTCCGTCTCGAAGAGATTCACCGCCGGAAAGGCGCCGCGTCCCGCGGGCACGCCCGATCCGTAGTGGCGGAAGAGCGCTTCCATCTCGCGCCGCAGGTCGTCGAACACCGAGCCCGAGGTCCAGGGTCGGAATCGCGTGTACTGAGCCATGACGTCCTCCATTCGAGCGTGCGCGGCCATCGCCTCGCACAGGCGTGTTCGGTTAAGCGCGGCGCGGGAAGTGTCAACCTGCCGGGACGTCAGTCGGGCAGCAGCGACACCGGAACCGGCACCACCTTCGCGCGCAGGTACTCGCCGAGGCTCTTGGCCTGCGGGTCGGCGCGCAGCGACGCCGCGACGCCGTCCCCGAGCAGGCCCTTCAGCACGAAGTTCAGCGCCAGCAGATTCGGCAACGCGTGGCGCTCGACCGGCAATTCGCGCGCCTCGACGAGCAGCGCCTTCAGCTTGTCGACGGTGAGGAAGCGCTCGAGCCAGGCGTAGGCCTGAGCATCGCGGGCCCAGACGCCGACGTTCGCGTTGCCGCCCTTGTCGCCCGAGCGCGCGCCGACGATCCGCCCGAGCGGCGCCTCGCGCGTCGGCCCCGTGGGCATCGCGAGCGCGGATGAGGTCGCGGGCGCGACCTCGTCGAATGCGGCCGGCGCGCGCGTCGGCTCGATCTCGATGCGCTCGCCTCCCTCGAGCACCACGCGATGCGGCACGGCATCGGCCGACACCAGCGCGGGCCAGTAGACGCCGAAGGCCTCCTCGCGCGAGGGCGGCGTCGTCATCGTGAAGCCCGGATAGCTCGCGAGCGCCATCTCGACGACGCGCCCGGAGAATGCGCGCCCGACCTTCTGCGGGTCCGGGTCTTTCACCGAGACGGTGAGGAACGCGAAGGCGTCCTCGTTGCTCGCAGGATTCTCGCGATTCGAGAGGCGCAGGCCGACGCGCGTCTCGGCGAAGCGCTCGCGGCCGCCGACGAGCTGCCAGAGCGTGCGCTCGGCGAGGCGCGCCTTCTCCTCGACGTCGAGGCCCGTCAGCACGAACGTCATGCTGTTGCGGTAGCCGCCCTCGTGGTTGATGCAGACCTTCGTCGTCGCCGGCGGAGGCTCGCCGCGCACGCCCGACACGCGAACGCGATCGGGACCTTCCTGCGCGAGTCGGATCGTGTCGAAACGCGCCGTCACGTCGGGCGAGAGATAGGCCGGCGCGCCGATCTCGTAGAGGAGCTGCGCCGTGACGGTGCCGACCGAGACGAGTCCGCCCGTGCCGGGGTGCTTGGTCACGACGAAGGAGCCGTCCTCCGAGATCTCGGCGAGCGGGAAGCCGGGGTGCTCGAGTCCTCGCACCTCCTGGAAGAAGGCGTAGTTGCCGCCGGTCGTCTGCGCGCCGCACTCGAGGATGTGTCCCGCCACGACGGCCGACGCGAGGCGATCCCAGTCGTCGCGCTTCCAGCCGAAACGCCAGGCCGCCGGGCCGACCACCAGCGCGGCATCGGTGACACGCGGGCAGATCACGCAATCGGCGCCCCGCGCGAGCGCCTCCGCGATGCCCCAGGCGCCGAGGTAGGCGTTGGCCGAGAGGATCGGCGCGCGCAGCTCCGAGAGCGGCGTCCCCTTGTCCATGTGCGCCAGCGACTCGCCGCGCGCGCGGAGCGCGTCGAGCTGCGGCAGCAGGTCGTCGCCCTCGACGTGCGCGACCTTCGCGCGCACGCCGAGCGACGCGAGGACGCGTCGCGCCGCCTCGGCGCAGCCGGCCGGATTGAGACCGCCGGCGTTCACGACGATCTTGATTCCGCGCGACGCGCAGGCCGCGCCGACCTCCTGGAGCTGCGCGAGGAAGGTCCTCGCGAACCCCATGCGCGGATCCTTCGCGCGGTCCTTGTGCAGGATCATCAAGGTCAGCTCGGCGAGGTAGTCGCCGCAGAGCACGTCGATCGGACCGCCCTCGACCATCTCGCGCGCCGCCGACAGGCGGTCGCCGTAGAAGCCGCTGCAGTTCGCCACGCGGAGCACGTCGCTCATGCGCCACCCGGACCGCGCGGCGCCCAGCGCGGCGGCCGCTTTTCCGCGAAGGCGCGCATGCCCTCGGCCGCCTCCTCGGAGGCGAAGAGCTCGGCGATCTTCTTCTCGGCGAACGCGAAGGCCTCGTCCTCCGGCAGCCGCTCGACGGTGCGGATCAGCTGTTTCGCCTCGCGCACGGCGTTCGGACCGCCCTGCACGATCGCGTGCACCTCCGCCTCGACCGCGCGCTCGAGCTCGCCGGCCGCCACGACCCGGTGTACGAGGCCGTAGCCTTCGGCGCGGCGCGCGTCGAAGCGCTCGCCGGTCAGGAAGAGCCGCATCGTCTGGTGAGGTCCCAGCTTCGGCAGCACGACCACCGAGATCATCGCCGGCACGGCGCCGATGCGGACCTCGGAAAAGCTCATCTGCGCGCCTTCGGCCGCGATCGCGATGTCCGCCGCGGCAACGAGCCCGAGCCCGCCGCCGAAGGCGTGCCCGTTCACCGCCGCGATCACCGGCTTCTCGCCGTGACGCACGAGGCGCAGGATCTCGACGAAGGGATTGCCACGCCCCTCGCCGCCCATGTCGCCGCGGTTCTTGAGGTCGGCGCCGGCGCAGAAGGCGCTGCCCGCGCCGGTCAGCACGACCACGCGCGCGCGAGCATCTCGCTGCGCCGCGCGCAGATCCTCGAGCAGCGCCGCGACGAGGTCGGCCGAGAGCGCGTTGCGAGCCTGCGGCCGGTTCAAGGTGATCCACAGCGCGCTGCCGCGAAGCTCCATCCGTGTCGCGCGCTCCTCGCTCATGCAGGCTCCTCCACGTCCGCGTCGACGACGATCAGGATCTCGTCGGGATCCACCATCTGCCCCGGCCGCACGCGCACCTCGCGCACGATGCCGGGCGCGTGCGCGACGAGCGGGTGCTCCATCTTCATCGCCTCGAGCACCAGCAGCACGCGACCCGCCTCGACGCGCTCGCCCTCGGCGACCCGCACCTCGCGCACGACACCGGTCATCGGCGCGGCGCAGCCGCCGGCCGCGTCCTCGCGCGCGGCCTCGGGGAAGCGCGGCAACGGAGCGAGATCGGAGCTCGTGCCCGCGCCGTGCACGCACACACGCGCTCCGTCGCTCGCCACGAGGAAGCGTCGCCGCACGCCGTCGACCTCGAGCGCGAGCGCGCCGGGCTCGAGCTCCGCGATGCGGACCGCGTGCGCGCTCGCCGGCCCGTCGCCGGGACCCGACACGCGCACGTCGAAGCGCGCTCCGGGTTTCGCGACGTACTCGACGTCGACGCGAGAGCCCGCGACGGTGTAGCTCGCGTCCTGCGCGCGCCAGCGGTTGTTGCGCCAGCCCGACGGAATGCTCGGCGGCAGCGGACCCGCCTCGGCGCGGCGCCGCTCGTGCTCCCACAGCGCCGCCGCGAGCGCGTGGAGGCGCAGCGCCGCCGGATCGGGCGCGGCGGCGCGGACGGCGTGGTGCTCGAAGAAGCGCGTCTCGACGCGACCCGTGCGGAAGGCCGGCGCCTCGAGCGCCGCGATCAGGAAGTCGCGATTCGTGACGACGCCCGCGACCGCGAGCTCGCGCAGCGCGCGCACGAGGCGCTCTCGCGCCTCTTCGCGAGTCGCGTCGTGCGCGACGAGCTTCGCGAGCAGCGGGTCGTAGTGGACGCCGACGGCGCTGCCCGCCTCGACGCCCGAGTCGACCCGCAGGCCCGGCAGCGCCGGCACCTGCCAGAGCGCGACGCGACCCGTCGCGGGCAGGAAATTCTGCGCCGGATCCTCCGCGTAGAGCCGCGCCTCGATCGCGTGACCCGAGATCGCGAGGTCGTCCTGCGCGAAGGGCAGCGGCAGCCCCTGCGCGACCTCGATCTGGAGCCGCACCAGATCGAGCCCCGTGATGGCCTCGGTCACCGGATGCTCGACCTGCAGCCGCGTGTTCACCTCGAGGAAGTGGAACGCGCCCGAGCGATCGAGCAGGAACTCGACGGTGCCGGCGCCCCAGTAGCCGATCGCCTTGCCCGCGGCGACCGCGGCGGCGCCGAGCCGCGTGCGAAGGCCCGCGTCGAGACCCGGCGCGGGCGCCTCCTCGATCACCTTCTGGTGTCGGCGCTGGAGCGAGCAGTCGCGCTCGAAGAGGTGGACGAGCGCGCCGTGCGCGTCGCCGAAGATCTGGATCTCGACGTGACGCGCGTCCTCGAAGCAGCGCTCGACGAGGAGCGCATCGTCGCCGAAGGCCGCACGCGACTCGCGCCGCGCGGACGCGAGCGCCTCCGCGAGGCCCGCGCGCTCGCGCACGATGCGCATGCCCTTGCCGCCGCCGCCGGCCGACGCCTTCACCAGCACCGGGAAGCCGAGCGCCTCGGCGCGCGCGCCGATCGCGGCGTCGTCGAGATCGGCGCAGTCGAAGCCGGGGATCACGGGCACACCCGCGGCCTCCATCAGCGCGCGCGCATTCGCCTTGCTCCCCATCTGCTCGATCGCCGCGGCGGGCGGGCCGATGAAGACGAGCCCCGCCGCTTCGCACGCAGTCGCGAACTCCGCGTTCTCGGAGAGGAAGCCATAGCCCGGGTGCACGGCGTCGGCGCGTACCTCGCGCGCCGCCGCGACGATGCGGTCGGCGTCGAGATACGACTCCGCCGCCGACGCCGGCCCGATTCGCACCGCCACGTCGGCCTCGCGCGCGAAGGGCGCGCCGGCGTCCGCGTCGGAGTACACCGCCGCGCTCTCGATCCCCATCTCGCGCAAGGTCCGCAGCACGCGGCGCGCGATCTCGCCCCGGTTCGCGACGAGCACGCGGCGGATGGCGCGCGGTCCGTGCACGCCCGGCCTCACATCCGGAACACGCCGAAGCCCCGCGCCCCTTCGATCGGGCCCGAGTGCACGGCGGAGAGCGAGATGCCGAGGACGGTCCTCGTGTCGCGCGGATCGATGATGCCGTCGTCCCACACGCGCCCCGTCGCGAAGAACGCGGTGGATTCCTTCTCGATCTGCCCTTCGACCGCGCGACGCAAGCTCGCGTCGGCGGCCTCGTCGAAGGGCTCGCCGGCTCGCTCCGCCGCCTGACGGCGCACGATCGAGAGCACGCCCGCGAGCTGCTGCGGACCCATCACCGCGATGCGGTGGTTCGGCCAGGCGAAGACGAAGCGCGGATCGTAAGCGCGTCCGGCCATGCCGTAGTTCCCGGCGCCGTAGGAGGCGCCGATCATCAAGGTGATGTGCGGGACCGCGCTGTTCGACACGGCGTTGATCAGCTTGGCGCCGTCCTTGATGATGCCCCGCTGCTCGTAGCGCGTGCCGACCATGAAGCCGGTGATGTTCTGGAGGAAGAGGATCGGCGTCGAGGTCTGGTTGCAGAGCTGGATGAATTGCGCGCCCTTCTGCGACGACTCGGAGAAGAGCACGCCGTTGTTGGCCAGGATGCCGACCGGGTAGCCGTGCACGTGCGCGTAGCCCGTGACCAGGGTCGAGCCGTAGGTCGGCTTGAACTCGTGGAAGCGCGAGCCGTCCACTACGCGCGCGATCACCTCGCGCACGTCGTAGGGCTCGCGCACGTCGAAGGACGCGATGCCGAGGAGCTCGTCGGAGTCGTAGCGCGGCTCCTCGACCGCCACGCGGCGGCTCCAGCCCTGCTTCCGCCAGTTGAGCGACGCCACGATCTCGCGGCCGATGCGGATCGCGTCGCGCTCGTCGCGCGCCAGGTAGTCCGAGACGCCCGACACGCGGCTGTGCATCTCGGCGCCGCCGAGCTCTTCCTCGTCGGCGTCCTCGTGGATCGCCATCTTGACGAGCGGCGGGCCGCCGAGGAACACGCGCGCCCCTCCCTTCACCATGACGACGTAGTCCGACATGCCGGGCACGTAGGCGCCGCCCGCCGTCGACGAGCCGAAGACCAGGCAGATCGTCGGGATGCGCTCGGCCGAGCGGCGCGTCAGCTCGCGGAAGCCGCGCCCGCCCGGCACGAAGATCTCGGCCTGGTGCGGCAGATCCGCGCCGCCGGACTCGGTCAGATTGATGAGCGGCAGGCGATTCCACGCCGCCACCTCCATCGTGCGCGCGCTCTTTCGCTGGCCGAAGGGGTTGACCGAGCCGCCGCGGATGGTCGGTTCGTTGGCGGTCAGCACGCACTCGACGCCCGACACGACCCCGACGCCCGAGATCAGGCTGCCGCCGAGCGCGAACTCCGTCCCCCAGCCGGCGAGCGGACAGATCTCGAGGAACGGCGAGTCGCGGTCGAGCAGCAGCTCGATGCGCTCGCGCGCCATCAGCTTCCCGCGCTCCTTGTGGCGCGCGACGTACTTCTCGCCGCCCGCGCGGTTCACGATCTCGAGCTGCTCGCGCAACACGCCGAGCTCGCGCAGGAAGGCCTCGCGGTTGCGCCGGTAGCTCTCACTCCCGGTATCGACGCGAGTCTGGAGCACCTGCACGATCAGCTCACTCGACTAGAAGCCGAGCTGCTTCGCCAGATAATGAATCATCGTCTCGTCGGAGCCGCCGCCGATGCTGATCAGGCGCGAGTCCACGAAGGCGCGGCCCGCCGGACTCTCCTTCATGTAGCCGTAGCCGCCCCAGAGCTGGATGCAGGTGTCGGCGACCTTGCGCGAGGTCCGCCCGCAGAAGATCTTGGTCAGCGTGATCAGCTGCGTCGCGTCCGCGCCCGCGTTCGCCTGGCGGATGCAGGCGTTGCAGAGCTCTCGCGCGGCGGTCAGCTGCGTCAGCATCTCGACGAACTTGAACTGCGTCACCTGCATCTTCGCCAGCGGCTTGCCGAACAGCACGCGCTCCTCGGCCCAGCGGCGCGTCTCCTCCCAGAGCGTGAACGACGACGCGGTGCTGCTGATGCTGCCGATCAGGCGCTCGTCCTGGAACTGCATCATCTGCTGCTGGAAGCCTCGCCCGATGTCGCCGATCGTGTTGGCGACCGGCACGCGCACGTCCTCGAAGAAGAGCTGCCCGGTGTCGGAGCCCCAGTTCCCGATCTTGTCGAGCAGCTCGTAGCGGAAGCCCGGCGTGTCGGTCGGCACGAGGATCTGTGAGAAGCCGCCGTAGCCGGCGTCGGGATCCGTCACCGCGAGCAGGCACAGCCAGTCGGCCGTCGCGGCGTTGGTGATGTAGAGCTTGCTGCCGTGGATCACCCACTCGTCGCCGTCGCGAACGGCGCGCGTCTTGATGGCGGCGACGTCCGAGCCGGCGCCCGGCTCGGTGACGGCGATCGCCGCGACCATCTCGCCCCGGATCGCCGGCACGAGGTACTGCTGCCGCAGCGCGTCGCTGCCGAAGCGGTGCAGCGACGGCGTCGCCATATCCGTCTGCACGCTGATTCCCATCACGACGCCCGCGTTGTCGCAGCGCGCTAGCTCCTCGAAGAGCACGGCGGTGAAGGTCCAGTCGAGGCCGGAGCCGCCCCAGCGCGGGTCGTAGCGGAGCCCGAGGAAGCCGAGCTCGCCCATGCGCTTGTAGAGGCCCTTGTCGAAGCGGCCCTTCGCGTCGAACTCGCGCGCGCGCGGCCGCATCTCCTGCTCCACGAACTGACGCACGGTGCGCCGGAAGGCCTCGTGCTCCGGCGTGTCGAAGAGATCGTGGGACATGGGCGGAGGACCTCCGAATCGAGGCATTCTCGCCTCGAGCCGGCGGCCTTGCCAAGACACGCGTCAACCGTCGTCCGACGCGAGCCTCAGGACTCGGGGCTGCCGCGCTCCTCCTGCGCCCGACGGCGCTCGGCGCGCCGGTAGAGCGTCTTGCGGTCGATGCCGAGGATCTGCGCGGCGCGCACCTTGTTGCCGCCGGTCGCGCGCAGCACCTCGTCGATGTAGCGCTCCTCGAGATCGTGCAGCGACATCTGCTCGCGGGCGGCGCCCTCGAGGAACGACCCGTCCGCGGGCTTCGGCGTCTCCTCGCCGGCCGCGACGCCGAGCGGCAGGTCGTCCGCGCCGACGACGTCGGAGTCGCAGAGCGCGAGCGCGCGCTCGACCGCGTTCTCGAGCTCGCGCGCATTGCCGCGCCACGGGCACGCGATCAGCCGCTCCATCGCGGCCTGCGAGAAGCTCCGCCGCCCCGACTCGTCGTGCCTGCGCAGGAACGCCTCGACGAGCGCCGGGACGTCGGCGGGCCGCTCGCGCAGCGGCGGTATATGGATCGGGATCACGTTCAGGCGATAGAAGAGATCCTCGCGGAAGCGGCCGGCCTCGATCTCGCGCTCGAGATCCTTGTTGGTCGCGGCGACGATGCGCACGTCGATCTTCACCGAAGACGTGCCGCCCACCGGGCGGATCTCGCGGTCCTGGAGCACGCGCAGGAGCTTGCTCTGCAGGCCCGCGCCCATGTCGCCGATCTCGTCGAGGAAGAGCGTGCCGCCGTGCGCCTTCTCGAAGAGGCCGCTCTTCGCGGTGTGCGCGCCCGTGAACGCGCCGCGCACGTGGCCGAAGAGCTCGCTCTCGAGCAGACCTTCCGGGATCGCGGTGCAGTTGATCGGCAGGAAGGGGCGGCTCGCGCGCGGCCCGGTGAAGTGCAGCGTGCGCGCGACGACCTCCTTGCCGGTGCCGCTCTCGCCCGTGATCAGCACGCTGCTGCGGCTGTTCGCGGCCTTGCGGATCAGAGCGAAGAGATCGCGCATCGCCGGGCTGCGACCGATCAGGTCGCCCATCGAGCTGGTGCGGTCGAGCGCGCGGCGCAGTTCGCGATTCTCTTGCTCGAGCACGCGCCGCTCGAGCGCCCGCTCGATCGAGAAGAGCACGGCCTCGGGCTCGAAGGGCTTGGTCAGGTAATCGAAGGCGCCGGCGCGCATCGCCTCGACCGCGGCGTCGATGCTGCCGAAGGCGGTCATCAACACGACCGGTGTCTCGGGGCGGAGCTTTCGCAAGAGGCCCACGAGCTCGATGCCGGAGCGCCCCGGCATCTTCACGTCCGAGAGCACGACGTCGAACTCGCGCTCGCGCAGGCAGGCCACGGCCGTGTCGACCGACTCAGCCGTCTCGGCCGCGTAGCCCTGCTCGCGGAAGAGCGATTCGAGCATCTGCCGCATGGCGCCGTCGTCGTCGACGATCAGGAGTCTCCGCGTCATGGGCCACCCTGGAGCACGCGGCGTGCCAGCGCGCGCAGCCACGGGAACGCGGCTCGCGCGACGCGACACGCCGAAGGGGCCTCATCTTCCCATACCGCGGGGCGATTCGCCCCGCGGTGGGCGGGCGCCCTCCCTAGACAGGGACCTTCCCGGCGCACGGCATCGAGACGCGAAACTCGGTGCCGACGTCGACCTGGCTCGTCACCGCGATCGCGCCGCCGTGATCGGTGACGATGCCCTTGCAGACCATGAGTCCCAGGCCGTTGCCCTCGCCGGCCGGCTTGGTCGTGAAGAAGGGATCGAAGATCCGGTCGAGATCCTCCGGTCGGATCCCGCTGCCGGTGTCGCCGACGCGGATCTCGACGTCGGAGTCCGCGCCGGCGGCGAGCGAGACGTGCAGCCGCCCGCCCTCGGGCATCGCGTCAGCGGCATTCAGGAACAGGTTGAGCAGCAGCTGCTGGAGCCGCTCCGGGTCGCCCATCAGGCTCGGCACCGACGCGATCTGGCGCTCCACCTCGATGCCGCGCCGCTGGAGCTTCTCCGAGACGAACGAGATCGACGCCTCGACCAGCGGCGCGAGCTCGACCGGCACGCGGCGCGCCTTCCGCGGGCGCGCCATGTTCAGCAAGGTCTGGATGATCCGCGAGATGCGTGAGATCTGGGCCTGGATGGTCTGGATACGCCAACGCGCGTCGGCGTCGTCGGGGAGTTTCGGCTCGAGCAGCTTGGCGTGGCCCTGGATCACGCCGAGGGGCGTACCGATCTCGTGGGCGAGGCCCGCCACCAAGGTCGCGACGGAGGCGAGCTCCTCGGCCGCGCGGGCCTGCGCGCGCGAGCTCCGCAGCGCGACCCCCTGATCCTCGACCTCGCGCTCGAGCTGTCGGCTCTGCTGCGCGAGCTCGTCGGTCATGTAGGCGAGCTGCTGCTCGCTCGACGCGATGTAGGTCTCCATCGCGAGCTGCGCGTCGAAGCTGAGCAGCTTGTGGAGCGAAGCCAAGGTGCGCGCGCCGCGCTCGGGGTCGTCGCGCGCGACGAGATCCCAGACCACCGGGGTCAGCAGCGACTGGTAGAGCGAGTAGGCGCCGAGGTACCAGCGCGGCTCGAGGCCGATGCGGTGGTGCACCTCGCCGATCCGCCGGCGCTCCGCGACGAACTGCTCGTCGAAGGTCGGGTTCGCGAGCGAGAGCAGGTACTCGCGCTGCTTCATCAGCAGCCGCTCCTTGACGGCAGGGTCACGCAGGAGCTGGCGGGTCGGCTGGAAGGAGAGCAGGTGTCGGTAGAAGGCCGAGACCAGCGAGTCGGCGTGCTTGTCGAGCAACGGGCCGAGCCCCTGGAGCAGGGCGCGGTCCTCGTCTCCGAAGTTCAGGAAATCGAGGCGCTTCTGCGTATCCGGGTCGATCGGCATGGCGTCGACGCTCGAAACTCTACCCGACTCGAAACTCTACCCGACCGCTGGTCCGCCGCGATAGTCAGTCGCGATGCCCCAGGCACCGACGCCCGGACGCGGAAGCATGCCCCGTGACGCGCTCGTAACCGTGCGGCGTCGGCGGGCGGCGCGGCACGGGAAGTGCAACGACATGAGGCGGCGAGGACCCGGAGGCCGGTGGAGTGAACGTCTCGAACATCATGCGGGCCGGTTTCGTGACCACCGAGCCCGGCGAACTGCTCGAGAGCGCGCGCCAGACGATGCGCATGGCGCGGCTGCGCCACCTGCTGGTGACGCAGGACGATCGGCTCGTGGGGCTGATCTCCTACCGCGAGCTGCTCGAGCGCCTGCTCGCGAAGGCGCTCGATGGCGCGCCCGGCAATGGTCGGAAGGTCGCGGACGTGATGAAGGTCGCGCCGGCCTTCATCACGCCCGAGACCTCCCTCGCCGACGCGGCGGATCGACTGTGCCGCTACGGACTCGGCTGCCTGCCCGTGCTCTCGGCCGAGCCCGGCTCGCCGCTCGAGACGGGCCGGCTGATCGGCATCGTGACGGAGTCGGATCTCCTGCGCGCGGCGTATCCGCGCGGCAAGTCCCCCCGCGCCGACGGTCGCTAGCTGCTCGTCGCGGCCGGCTTCTCGCCTCGGTTTGCACGGCGCAGCGCCTGCATCACGTCCTCGCGCGCGACCACGCCGATCACGCGGCCGTCGTCGTCGACCACCGGGAAGCTCTTGTTCCGCGTATCGACGAGCCTGCGCAACACGCGTGTGAGCGGCGCCTTCGGCGTCACGCTCAACGCGTCGCGCGACATCACCGACGCGACCTCGCGCTGCATGATGCGGTGGTAGGCCGGGAGGATCGTGTCCTCGGAGAAGTCGAAGGCGCGCAGCAGGTCGAGCGACGTGAGGAGCCCTTGCAGGCGGCCGTCCGCATCGACGACCGGCAGCGCGTTGAAGCCGCGCTCTTCGAGCATGCGCTCCGCCTCGGCCAGCGTCGCCGTGGCGGCGATGCACACGGGCTCCGACATCACGTCCTCGACCTGCCACTCCAGGAACTCGTACACAGCCCCTCCGTCTCCGCGCCGAGCGTGGATTAGAGCTGATCGCGCAGCTCGCGATAGCCGCGCCGCAGCTCCTCGACCAGATGCCGCGCCGACTCCCCGAGCTCGTGCACCGGCGCCTCGGTCCGCTGCGCGGCGCGCCGCGCGTGCAGCTCGAGCTCGCCGAAGCGCCGCTCGAGGTGGTCCCACAGGTCCTGCGCATCCGCCTTCCCGAGATGGATGCGGACGCGCAGCTCGTCGCGCAGAGTGCGCAGCGACTCGAGCTCGCTGCGGAGGCGCTCCCTCCAGGCCGGCATGTCTTCCCCTTTCGATTCGATCGCATCGACCTGCGTCTCCGCCTCTCCCTCTTCGAGATAGGCAGCGCGCAGCAGATCGGTCTCGGTCAGCAGACCGATCAGCGCGCCCTTGTCGCCCACGACCGGCAGGCAGCCGATCTGGCGGCGGATCATCAGGCGCGCGGCCTGGATCAGCGGGAGGTCGGGCCCGACGGTCGCGACCTCCTTCGTCATCACCTCGCGCACGTCGACCGATCGCATGAAGGTGCGCCGCTGCGTCGGGTCGAAGTCGAGCGCTTTGCTGAGCGACGCGGCAAGCAGGTCGCGACTCGACAGGATTCCGACCAGGCGCTCGCCTTCGAGGACCGGCAGATGTCGCACGCGGCCGAGGCGCATGATGTCGTCGGCCAGATCCAGCCGATCCTCCGCGCGCAGGGTCACGACCTCGCGCTGCATCACGTCGGAGACGGGGCGCTTCGCCAGACTCATGCAGACTCCTCCTCCAGCTCAAGAGGTTGCAGGAGCGGTGCCAGCGCGGGAACGCTGAGACGCGCCGTGACGCCGCACGCACCGCGACGCGAGCCCCGACTCGGGGCATCGCGCCTCATCGGGGTGACCGCGGAATGCGCAGGCGCGCGAGCCGCGAGGCGAGGGCGTCGAGATCGGCGCGCCAGCTCGTGGAGGTCGTGTCGAGCACCGCGCGCTCCGCGGCCGGCCACTCGTCCGGGCGCTCGAACCCGGCGCGGCTCGCCGCGACGAGCTCGGGGCCGGCGTCGGAGGGATCGCGTCCCGCGCGGCGCCGCTCCTCCAGCCGGGCCTTCGCGACCTCGGCATCGCAGCGCGTCTCGACGAAGAAGACGGGCACGCCGGCTCGTTGCGCGCGCTCGCGCACGCGCTCGCGTTCGCTGCGCGCTCCGAAGGTCGCGTCGAGCACGATCGCGCGCCCGGAGCTCCACACGGGCTCGGCCCGCTCGAGCATCGCCTCGTAGACGGCGGACTTCGCCTCGCTGGTGTAGGCCGCTCGCGCGGCGCGCTCGCCGGGTGCGAGGCCGAGGCGGTGCTTACGCACGCGATCCGACGACACGACCGCCGCGCCGAGCGCATCGGCGAGGGCACTCGACACGGTCGTCTTGCCGCTGCCGACCGCGCCGCCGACGAGCACGAGCAGCGGAGATCCCGGCGACTCCAGAAGGCGCAGCGCCAGCGCGAGATGGCGGCTCGCGCTCTCGGCGGCGCGCGTGCGCTGCGCGGCATCGATCTCGCGCTCGCCCGCCGCGATCGCCGCGACCTTCGCGCGCACCGCGGCCCTGTAGCTCTCGAACCAGTCGACCACGCGATACAGATCGAAGTCGTCGCGCAGCGCGGCGTAGACGCGCAGGAAGCGCTCCGCGAGCGAGTCGGCGCCGCGGTAAGCGAGATCCATCGCGAAGAACGCGACCTCCGAGGCCGCGTCGATCCGGCGGAGCTCCGCGTCGAACTCGAGGCAGTCGATCGCGAGCGGCTCGGCGTCGTCGCGCTCGAACCAGACGTGCGCGAGGTGGAGATCGCCATGCGCGTCGACGGCGAGACCTCTGCGTCGGCGCGCCTCGAAGCGGTCGGCGCGCTCGCGCGCGAAGCGAAGACACAGGGACTCGAGCCGCTCGAGACGGCCGCGATCCTCGGGATCCTGCGCGAACTCGCGCAAGGTCCCGAAATTCGCGACCGCGGGCCGCGTGCAGTGCGCGAGCCAATCGGGCTCCGAGTACGGCGCAGGAGTGCCGAGTCCGTGCTCGTCGTGGAAGCGGGCGATCCGCTCCGCGATGCGGTCGATCTGCGCCGGCGTGAGCGCGCCGCGCTCTAGCAAGGAGAGCGCATCGCGATCGCGCGGCAGGCGCCGCATCACGACACAGTGCTCGGTCCCGCTCGCGGCGAGCGACTCGCGCGGAGCCCCCACGCGCACGCGCGACGCCTCGACCTCGAGCGGGGCCACGCCGAGGTAGACGTCGCGCGCCAGCCGACGGTTCAGCGCGACCTCGCGCACGCAGTCGGCGTTGCGCTCGGCGCGGGTGCGAAAGTCCACGAATCCGAGCGACACGCGCTTGCGGAACTTGTAGACGCGCTCGCCGCACAGGAATACGTGCGAGAGATGGGTCTGGATCGCCTCGACCGACGCCGCGGCCCCGCCGCCGGCGCCCGCGTACGCGTCGGGTTGCGCGAGCGCCGCGACGACCGCTTCGTCCTCGAGCGGCGAATCGCAGGGCGCGTCGCCGGCCGCGGCCACGTCCGGCCTGCGCGGTCAGCGAGCCTTCACGGTCAGCACGGGACAGGGCGCATAACGCAGCGTGCGCTCCGCCACGCTGCCGAGCACGACGTGCTTGAGTCCCGTCAGTCCGCGCGTGCCCATCACGATCAGATCCGCGTGGATCTGCTCCGCGCGGTGCACCACGGCCTCGGACGGCGTGTCCGAGCTCGTCCAGATCTCGACGTCCACTCCGGCCTTGCGCGCGCGGCCCGCCCACTCGGCGAGCTGCTTGTCGGAGGCCTCGCGGAAGCTGCGCTCGATGTCCGGCGGCATCGCGACGCCGTACGGCGACAGCAGGATCGGGTTGATCGGATAGCTGTGGACGATCGTGATCTTCCCCTTCGACGCCTTGGCGAGCTCGATCGCCATCTCGAGCGCGCGCGCCGCATGATCGGAAAAGTCGACCGGGACGACGATCTTCTGGAAGATGGGCATTCGCAATTACCTCCGCGAGACTCGGGATAGCAGACGCCGTGCCAGCGCGTTTCCACGCGCCGCACGCGCTCCGAGCGATGGTTTCGAGGCGATAGTACCCAGCAACCCGAGCGAGCCAAGGCCTCCTGCCCCACGCCGACCCACGCGTCGCGTCCCCGTCGAGCGCGGCCGTGGCACCGAACCTGCACATCGCGCCGCCGTCTGGAGAGGAGTGACGTGACGGACGCTCGAAGCGACGCGGTGGTCTACGACATGGCGGTCGTGCGCGGTTTCGCGATCTCCGCGCTCGTGTGGGGCGGGGTCGGAATGCTGGTCGGCCTCGTGATCGCCGCGCAGCTCGCGTGGCCCGGGCTGAATCTCCCGCCGTACTTCCACTTCGGTCGGCTGCGGCCGGTCCACACCAACGCCGTCATCTTCGGCTTCACGCTCGGCGTCGTGTTCGCGGGCAGCTACTACGCCATTCAGCGTCTGTGTCGCGTGCGCATGTACTCGGACCTGCTCTCGCGCATCAACCTGTGGGGCTGGAACGCGATCATCGTCGCCGCGGCGATCTCGCTCGTCACCGGTCACACCACGTCGAAGGAGTACGCCGAGCTCGAGTGGCCGCTCGACATCGCGATCACGGTCGTGTGGGTGGTCTACGCGATCAACTTCTTCGGCACCATCGCGCGTCGCCGCGAGCGCTCGCTCTACGCGGCCGCCTGGTTCTGGATCGCGACCATCCTGACGATCGCGATGCTGCATGTAGTGAACAGCCTCGAGGTGCCCGTCTCATGGATGAAGTCGTACTCGCTCTACGCGGGCGTGAACGACGCCAACATCCAATGGTGGTACGGGCACAACGCCGTTGGCTTCCTGCTGACCACGCCGATCCTCGGCCTCATGTACTACTTCCTGCCGAAGCAGGCAGGAAGGCCGATCTACTCGCACCGGCTCTCGATCCTGCACTTCTGGTCGCTGATCTTCATCTACATCTGGGCCGGGCCCCATCACCTCATCTACTCGCCGCTGCCCGACTGGGCGCAGACCTTCGGCGCGGCCTTCTCGGTGATGCTGATCCTGCCGTCGTGGGGCGGGATGCTGAACGGCCTGCTCACGTTGCGCGGTGCGTGGGACCGCGTGCGCACCGATCCGCTGCTCAAGATGTTCGTCGTCGGGCTCACCTTCTACGGCATGAGCACCTTCGAGGGCCCGATGATGGCGCTGCGGACGGTGAACTCGCTCTCGCATTTCACCAACTGGACGATCGGCCACGTCCATTCGGGCGCGCTCGGCTGGGTCGGTCTCACCTGCTTCGCGACCCTCTACTACATGATCCCCCGGCTCTGGCACACGCAGCTCTACAGCGTGCGCCTGGCCGAGCTGCACTTCTGGATCGCGACGCTCGGAATCGTGCTCTACGTGACGCCGATGTGGGTCTCCGGCGTGACGCAGGGCCTCATGTGGCGCGCGGTGAATCCCGACGGGAGTCTCGTCTACAGCTTCATCGAGAGCGTCGCGGCGATCCACATCTACGACGTGATCCGCCTCGGCGGCGGCGCGCTCTACTTCTCCGGCGTGCTCGTGATGTTCGCGAACGTCTGGCTCACGATCCGCCAGGGCAGCGCCGCCATCCCGGCGCCGGTGCTGGAGCCGGCGCCCGCGCTGGCGGGAGGTCGTTAGGTCGTGGCCTACGACTGGCACCGGGCGCTCGAGCAACGCTGGGTCTCGCTGACCTTGCTGACCTTCTGCGCGGTCGTGGTCGGCGGGCTCGTGCTGCTGGTGCCGCCCTTCCTGCTCCAGGGCACGATCGCGCCGCTGCCCGGACTGCGCCCGTACAGCGCGCTCGAGCTCGAGGGCCGCGACATCTACATCCGCGAGGGATGCAACAACTGTCACAGCCAGCAGGTGCGGCCTCTGAAGAGCGAGACCGACCGCTACGGCCACTATTCGCTCGCCGGCGAGGGCACCTACGACCGTCCCTTCCTGTGGGGCTCGCGGCGCACGGGGCCCGATCTCGCGCGCGTCGGAGGGAAGTACCCCGACTCGTGGCACTGGCTCCACTTGATGGACCCGCGGAATCTGGAAGCGCGCTCGAACATGCCGAGCTTCGCGTTCCTGACTCGGAGCGCGCTCGACACCTCGCTCACGCAGCGCAAGCTCGCCGTGCTCGCGAGCCTCGGGCATCCCTACAGTGACGCGGAGATCGCGAACGCGGCTGCGGACGCCGAGAGCCACGCGCAGGAGATCGCCGCGTCGCTGCGCCGCGACGGCATCGCGCTCGACGAGGTCGGCGCGCGCAGCGAGGCGATCGCGCTGATCGCGTACCTCCAGTCGCTCGGGCGCGCCGTGCGCACGGCCGGCCTGGCGCAGGGCTCGTGATGGACGCCGTCGGCACCAACTGGATCGCGCTCTACAAGCTCGCCCGCCTCGCACTGCTCGCGCTCGCGCTAGTCGGTGTCGCCGTCTACGTGTGGCGACGTCCGGCGCTCGAGGACGCAGCGAAGCGCATGCTGGAGGACGGCGAGTCGTGAGACCGGGCGACGAGATCGCGGAGCTCGAGCGCAAGGACGAGAGCGCGCGCGACGGGATCGGCGAGGAAGACCACGCGATCCCCTTCTGGTTCAACGCGGCCTTCGGCGCGACGATCGTGTTCGCGCTCACCTACATGGCCTACTACGTCGGCTCCGACTGGAGCCAGAGGAAACAATACGAAGCCGAGGTGGCGAAGGCGCAGGCGATCGCCCGCCAGATCCAGGCGGCGCGGCCGACCGTGAACCCCTACCGCGGGAATGCCGCGGCCATCGCGGAAGGCTCGCAGGTCTTCGCGACGATCTGCGCCGCGTGCCACAAGCCGGACGGCACGGGGCTCGTCGGCCCGAGCCTGGTGGACCCCTACTGGAAGTACGGCCACGAGGACGCCGACCTCTTCGCGACCGTGAGTGGTGGCCGCCCAGGCGGCATGCCGGCCTGGGCGACACAGCTCGGCGACGAGAAGATCTGGAAGGTGCTCGCCTATCTCGAGACGCTGCCGAAGCAGAGCGCGCCCGGTCTGGGTTCGCCGGACTTCGCGCCGCCGGCGCCCGCCGCCGCCCCGAGCGCCGGCGGATCCTGAGGAGGCGCCGTGCTGTCCGCGCGTCCCGTGCGGGGGCGCTTCCGCCGGCTGCGGAGCGTCGCCAACGCCGCGCTGATCGCGGTCCTGTTCGCGATCCCCTGGCTGCGCGTGAACGGCCAGCCGCTCGTGCTGCTCGACATCCCGGCGCGTCGCTTCCATGTGTTCGGGCTTGTGATCTTCCCGCAGGAGCTCTTCTTCCTGTGGCTGCTCGTCGCCGGCCTCGCGCTCTCGCTCTTTTTCTTCACGGCGCTGCTCGGGCGCCTCTGGTGCGGCTGGGCCTGCCCGCAGACCGTCTTCACCGACGTCTTCGCCGGGATCGCGCGCCGGATCCAGGGCTGGAAGGGCACGACGCCGCCGCGGCGCGTGGCGCGCTGGCGCGTCGCCGCGACGCACGCCGTCTGGCTCGCGCTCGCTTGGGTCGTCGCGTTCCACCTCGTCGCCTACTTCCGCTCGCCCTACGAGATCGTCGCGGGGCTCCGCGCGGGCCTCCTCGACCCGACCCCGATGGCCTTCCTCGGAGCGGTGACGGCGCTCTGCTACCTCGACTTCGCCTTCGTGCGACAGACCTTCTGCAAGTACCTGTGTCCCTATGCGCGCTTCCAGAGCGTGCTCTTCGACCGCGACACGCTCGTCGTCGCCTACGACACCGCGCGCGGCGAGCCGCGCGGCAAGCGCGGCACGACGAGCGGCGACTGCGTCGACTGCGGCCTCTGCGTCGCCGTCTGTCCGACGGGCATCGACATCCGGCGCGGCCTCCAGCTCGAGTGCGTGGCCTGCACGCAGTGCATCGACGCCTGCGACGGCGTCATGCAGCGCATCGGGCGCGCGCCCCATCTGATCGGCTACCGCTCGCTGGCCGGCGCCGAGGGCCGCGCCGCGAGGGTGCTGCGGCCGCGCATCGCGATCTATGCGGCGCTGCTCGCGGGGCTCGTCGCCGTCTTCGTCACGCTGATCGCGCGTCGGCTGCCGATGGACCTCTACGTCTCCCACGCGGGCAGCGCGCTCGTCGCGCACGCCGCCGACGGCCGCACCGGGAACGTCTTCAGCGTTCGCATCACGAACCGCGGGCTCGCGCCGCGCAGCTTCCATCTCGCGCTCGAGGACGGCGACGGCCTCGAGCTCGTGGCCGGCCTGAACCCGATCCCGGTGGCCGGCGCGAGCTCGCTCCAGACCGACGTCTTCGTGCTCGCCGCCGCGGATTCGCACCCGCACTCGCGCGAGCTGCGCTTCGTGCTCGAGCCCGCCGAGGGTGGACCTCGCGTGGTGCGCAGCGCGCACTTCCTCGTGACCGGAGGCGACGAAAATGGCAACTAGCAAACGCGAGCCCTGGCCCTTCGCCCTCGCGCTGGCGCTGGCCGCGATGATCGCGATCTGCGTCGGCTTCTACGCGATCGCCGCGTCGCACCCCGACCCGCCGCTCGACCTCGAGCGCACGGGGCTGCGGCCGACCGAGGGCTACGTCGCGAGCCCGGCCGACGCCGCGCCCGCGCGCGAGACGCGCTGATGTCCGCGACGACCGGGCTCTTCCTCGACGGGCTTCGCTGCGCCGGCTGCGTGCACCGCGTCGAGCGCAGCCTGCGCGAGCAGGAGGGCGTGCTCGATGCGACCGTCGACTACACCACACACCGCGCGCTCGTCCGCTTCGACGACGCGCGCACGGATCGCGAGTCGCTCGTCCGCTGCGTCTCGTCGCTCGGCTATGCGGCGACGCCCTTCGATCCCGAGTCGCTCGGAGGTGTCGAGCGCCGCCAGGCGCGCAGCATGCTCGCGCGCCTGCTCGTCGCGGCGTTCCTCGCCGGCAACGTGATGCTGATCTCCGCTGCGCTCTACATCGGCTCGTACCAGGATCTCGACGCGCTCACGCGCCGCGCGCTGCGCTGGGTCGCGATCGCGCTCTCGGTGCCCGCGGCGACCTGGTGCGCGGCCCCCTTCTGGCGCGGCGCCTTCGCGGGACTCGCGCGACGCGAGATCACGATGGACGTGCCGGTCGTGCTCGGCGTCTCGATCGCGCTCGGGGCGAGCATCGCGGCCACGTGGGCCGAAGCCCCTCACGTCTTCATGGACTCCGCGGCCATGATCGTGTTCCTGATCCTGCTCGGCCGGAGCCTCGAGCGGAGCGCCTCCGCGCGCGCGGCGGGCGCCGTGGAGCGGCTCGCGGCGCTCGCGCCGCAGCGCGCTCTGCGCCGCCGCGGCGACGCGCTCGACTCGGTGCCGGTCGAGACGCTGGTGCCCGGCGATCTCGTCGTGGTGCCGCCCGGCGAGCGCATCCCGACCGACGGGGAGATCGTCCGCGGTGCGTCGGAGCTCGACGAATCGATGTGGACGGGCGAGTCGCGCCCGGTGCCGCGCGGGCCGGGTGACGCCGTCGCGGCGGGTGTGCACAACGAGCTCGCCGAGCTCGAGCTCCGCGTGCTCGCGCGAGCGCGCGAGGGCAGCCTGGCGCGGCTCACCGCGCTGCTCGCGCGCGCGCAGGCCGAGCGCCCGCGCATCCAACGCCACGCGGACCGCGTGGCCGCGGTCTTCGCGCCGGCGGTGCTGTGCGCGGCCGGCGCGACCGCCATCGGTTGGACGTGGGCCGGAGCACCGGCGCTCGAGACTGCGCTCGTCGCCGCGTCCGTGCTGATCGTCGCGTGTCCGTGCGCGCTCGGCCTCGCGACACCAGCGGCGGTCGCGGCCGCGATCGGGCGCGCGGCGCGGCTCGGCGTGCTGGTCGCACGGGGCGATGCGCTCGAGCGCTGCGCGCGCGTCGACTCCGTGCTGCTCGACAAGACCGGCACCTTGACCGAAGGTCGGCTCGCGCTCGAGGCGATCGCGGCTGCGCCCGGCGTGGAGGAGCACGTCGTGCTCGAGGCAGCGGCTGCGACCGAGGGCGCCTCGACGCATCCGCTGGCCGAGGCGATCCGCGTTGCGGCGCGCGAGCGCGGCCTCGCGGTGCGCGAGCTCGCGCGGCGCGAGACCCTCGCCGGCCGCGGCATCGAGGCCGGTGAGCCGTCCACACCGATTCGCGTCGGCGTCGCCCGCTGGCTGGCGGAATGCGGCGTCGCGATCCCGCCCGAGCTCGCCGAAGCGGCGGACAAGCTGTCGGAGCGGGGTCTCTCGCTCTGCTACGTCGCCGAAGGTCCGCGCGCGCTCGGCGTGCTCGCTCTCTCGGACCCGCCGCGCGAGGACGCGCCCGATGCGGTCGCGGCGCTGCGCCGGCTGGGACTCGATGTCGCGCTCGCGAGCGGCGATGCCGAGCCCGCCGTGCGGCTGGCGTCGAAGCGCGCCGGCATCGAGGGCTGGAGCGCCGGCTTCGGCCCCGAGCAGAAGGTCGGCTGGATCCGCGGTCGACGCGCACTCGGACGCCGCGTGCTCGCGGTCGGCGACGGGCTGAACGACGCAGCCGCGCTCGGCGCCGCCGATGTCGGCGCGGCGATGGCGCGCGGCTCCGACGTGACGCTCGCGGCGGCGGACCTCGTCGTGCGCTCGCCGCGGCTGTGCGCGCTGGCGAACGCGGTCGCGCTGTCGCGGGTCGCACTGCGCCGCATCCACCAGAACCTCGGCTTCGCGCTCGCCTACAACGCGCTCGCGATCCCGCTCGCTGCGGCCGGCTGGCTGCACCCGCTCCCGGCGGCGCTCGCGATGAGCCTCTCGTCACTGCTCGTCGTGGGCAACGCGGTGCGGCTGCTGCGCTGGAAGGCCGTCGCGTGAGCAGCCTGATCGTCATGCTGCCGGCCACGCTGCTGCTCGCGGGCACGCTGCTCGCGCTCGTCGTGCGCGCCGCGCGGCGCGGCGAGTTCGACGACTGGGAGGGGCCGTCCGCGCGCGCGCTGCTCGACGACGACGCGACTCCCGAGCTGGAGGCGCCTTCAGGCGACGCGCGGGTCGCCGGCTCCGACGACGCTCTCGAGTAGCTGCTCCTCGCGGCGCTCGTGATCGCCGAGCGCCTCGCGCAGACGCAAGAAGGCGTCGCGGTCGCAGCCCGAGGCGCCGGCGAGCTCGTCCAGGAACTCCGCGTGCTCGCGGGAGAGCACCTCGATCGGAGCGCCGACCTCGGGCCGCAGGCCGTGCAGCGCGGGAAAGAGCGTCTGGTCCTCGAGCTCGAAATGGGCCTGGAGGGCATCGCGGAGGCGCGCGACGAGATCGGCGGCCACGACCCGCGTCCCGGCGCGCAGCGGCGCCTCGATCTCCGCGAGCAGTGCGCGGAGCTGTCCGTGCTGGGACTCGCTGCGCCGCACCGCCCGGCGCAGGCGATGACGGAGACCGGTCTCGAGCGCGTCGGACACGAGGCGCAGCTTCGCACGCCCGCCGCCCGGGGTCAGCCGGGATCCCGCTCCGGACGGCCCCTCGGTTTGTATTTAACTAAGTGATTGATTAAATTCCGACCATGCCCCGAGCCGCCCGCCGCAAACCCGGCCGCCCGGCCGCCCGCAAAGGGCGCGTCGATCCGCGCGAGTCGCTGCTCGACGCCGCCGCGCGCCTCTACACCGGAAGCGGCCCGCACTCGCTGCGCGCCGTCGCCGCGGCGGCGGGCGTCACCCCGGCGATGGTCCACTACTACTTCGGCGACCGGCACGGGCTCGACGACGCGCTGCTCGAGCGCGCTCTCGCGCGTGTGCTCGAGCGCGTCTCGCAGGTGCGTCGCCTCGAGGATCTGCCCGCGACCGTCGCGCAGGCCTTCGCGGCCGAGCCGTGGATTCCGCCGCTGCTCGTGCGCGAGGTGCTGGCCGAGGGCGGCCGCTTCCGCCGACGCTTCATCGAGCGCTACGCCTCGAACGTCGCGCGGCTCATGCCGGGCATGCTGGAGGCCGAGATCACGGCCGGGCGCCTCCGCCGCGACCTCGACCCGAAGCTCGCCTTCGTGTCGCTGCTCGGCATGCTGGGCTTCGCCTTCATCGCGCGGCCCGTGATGGAGCCAGTGCTCGGGCTGCGCTACGACGCCGCCTTCGTCGCGCGCTTCGCCGAGCACACGCGCCGGCTCTTCCTGGAGGGCGCGCGCGCGTGATGCGCGCGACTCCCACACGGGCGTGCGTCGCGGCCTGGCTCGCGTTCGTCGCCTGTCGCAGCGCGGACGGCGACGCGGTCGGCACCTTGGAGCGCGATCGCCTCGAGCTGATCGCCGAGGCTTCGGAGCCGATCGCCGAGATCCGGGTGCGCGAGGGCGACGTCGTGCCGGCCGGCGCGCTGCTGCTGCGCCTCGACGACACGCGCTTCGCCGCGCTGGTCGCGCAGGCCGAGGGCGCGCGCGACCGCGCCGCCGCGCGCCTCGCCGAGCTGCGGCGCGGACCGCGCCGCGAGGAGATCGCGCAGGGGCGCGCGCGTCTGGCCGGCGCGCAGGGATCGCTCGCCACCGCGCAGAGCGACCTCGCGCGCACGAAGGAGCTCGTCGCGAGCGGCGTCGCCTCGCCCGCGCTCCTCGATCGCGACCGCGCGGCCTTCGACCAGGCGCTCGCGCAGCGCGACGCGTCGAAGGCCGCGCTCGAAGCGATGGAGCGCGGCACCACCGCCGAGGAGCTCGCGCAGGCCGAGGGCGCTGTCGACGAGGCCGAGTCGGCGCTCGCCGACGTCCGGCTGCGCGCCTCGCGTCTCGAGGTGCGCGCGCCGGTCGCCGGCCGCATCGACGCGCTCCCCTTCAAGCTCGGCGAGCGCCCGCCGCAGGGCGCGTCCGTCGTCGTGATGCTGACCGAGGGCGCGCCCTACGCGCGCGTCTTCGTGCCGGAGGCGCTGCGCGTGCGCGTCGTCCCGGGCGTCAAGGCGCGCGTGCACGTCGACGGCGTGAAGGAGCCCTTTCCCGCGCACGTGCGCACCGTCGCGAGCGAGGCTTCCTTCACGCCCTATCACGCGCTCACCGAGCGGGACCGCGGCCGCCTCGTGTACGTCGCCGAGGTCGACCTCGAGGGCGACGGCGCGATGGCGCTGCCGACCGGCGTGCCGGTGCAGGTGGAGTTCCTGCTTGACTGAAGAACTCGCGATCGAGGCGCACGACCTCACGCGCCGCTTCGGCGCGCAGGTGGCGGTCGACGGCGTCGACCTCGCGATCCCGCGCGCGCGCATCCACGGCTTCCTCGGGCCGAACGGATCCGGCAAGACGACGACGATTCGCATGCTGTGCGGACTGCTAACGCCTTCGTCGGGCGACGCGCGCGTGCTCGGACTTCGCGTGCCGGCCGAAGCGGAGAAGCTGCGGCTCCTGATCGGCTACATGACGCAGCGCTTCTCGCTCTACGACGACCTCAGCATCCGCGAGAATCTCGACTTCGTCGCGGAGGTGCATTCGCTCGCGCGTGCCGAGCGCCGGGCGCGGATCGACGAGCTGCTCGCGGAGTACGGGCTCGAGCCGCGCGCGGCGCAGCGCGCCGGCACGCTCTCGGGCGGACAGCGCCAGCGACTCGCGCTCGCCGCCTCGCTCGTCCACCGCCCCCAGCTCCTCTTCCTCGACGAGCCGACCTCCGCCGTCGACCCGCAGAGCCGGCGCGAGTTCTGGGAATCGCTCTTCCGGCTCGTCGACGGCGGCACCACGATCCTCGTCTCCACGCACTACATGGACGAGGCCGAGCGCTGCCACGGGCTCAGCATCCTGCACGAGGGCGTGCTCGTCGCGCACGGCACGCCGCGCGAGCTGATGGCCGGCATCGCGGCGACGGTGGTGGAGATCGAGGCCGAAGACGTTCGCGGCGCGCGCGCGGCGGTGGGTCCGCTGCCCGAGGTGCTGAGCGTCGCGCAGCTCGGCACCCGGCTCCACGCGCTGCTCGACCGCGACACAGCGGAGCCCGACGCGCGGCTGCGTCGCGCGCTCGCCGAGGCCGGAGTCGCGGCGCGCGTCGAGCTCGCGCGCGCGAGCCTCGAGGACGTCTTCGTCGCCGCAACGCAGCGGACGCCCGCGTGAGGAAGACCCTCGGCCGCGTGCTCGCGATCGCGCGCAAGGAGGTGCGCCAGCTCCTCCGCGACCGCCTCACCTTCGGCATGGTGTTCGGCATCCCGGTCATGCAGCTCCTGCTCTTCGGCTACGCGATCAACCAGGACGTGCGCCACCTGCGCGCCGCCGTCACCGACCAGGCCGGCACGCAGAGCGCGCGCATCCTGGCTGCGGACGCCGAGGCGAGCCAGGTGGTCGACATCGTCGCGCGCGTCGACACCGGAGCGGAGCTCGAGTCGCTGCTGCGGCGGGGCCGCGTCGCGGTCGGCATCCTGATCCCGCCCGATTTCGAGGAGCGCGCCGCGCGCGGCGATCGGCCGGCGGCGCAGCTCCTCGTCGACGGCAGCGACCCGATCCTGGTGCAGGCGGCGCGCGGACTGCTCGACCTGCCGCTGCGCGATCCGCAGCGCGCCGCCCCGCGCGCCGAGTCGCCGCGCGCCTTCGAGTTCCGGCCCTTCTACAACCCGGAGCGACGCTCGGCGGTTCAGATCGTGCCCGGGCTGATCGGCGTGATCCTCACCATGACGATGACGCTCTTCACCGCGGTGGCGATCGTGCGCGAGCGCGAGCGCGGCAACCTCGAGCTGCTGATCACGACGCCGGTGCGCACGCCCGAGCTGATGGTCGGGAAGATCCTGCCCTACATGGCGATCGGGCTGATCCAGGTGACCTTGATCCTGATCGTCGGCAGCTTCCTCTTCCGCGTGCCGATCCGCGGCGCGATCGTGGACATCTACGCCGCGGGACTCGTGTTCGTGATCGCGACGTTAGGCCTCGGCCTCTTCATCTCGACGCTCGCGCAGACGCAGTTCCAGGCCTTCCAGCTCACCTTCTTCTCGTTCCTGCCGCAGATCCTGCTCTCGGGCTTCATGTTCCCGTTCGACGGCATGCCGAGGCCCGCGCAGCTCTTCGCCGAGATCTTCCCGCTGACGCACTTCGTCCGGATCATCCGCGGCATCCTGCTGCGCGGCGCGACCCTCACCGACGTCTTCCCGCAGATCTGGCCGCTGTTCGCCTTCTTCACCGCGAGCATGGCGCTCTCGGTCGCGCGCTTCCGCAAGCGGCTCGATTGAGATTGCCATTCGACACCGGCGCGTGAGACGATCGCGGCGCGATGATCTGGAGAGCGCTCCTTACCACACTCGTCGTCGCGCTCGCGTCGCGAGCCGATGCGGCCGTCTTCTCGTGCGACGAGGCTGGCGTGCTCGCCGCGATCGCAGCCGGCGGCGGACCGCACACGTTTTCGTGCTCCGGTCCCACCACCGTCGTCACGTCGGCAGAGCTCGTGATCTCCCAGTCGGTCGAGCTCGACGGCGGCGGGCTCCTCACGTTGAGCGGCGGGAATGCGCACCGCGTGATCCGCATCCCGTCCTCTGCTCTCGCCGTCGACGTATCGCTCCGCAACCTCGTCCTGCGCGACGGCCTCGCGCCCGAGGTCGCGCCTGGCTTCCTGGAAAACGGCGGCTGCATCCAGACGAGCAAAGACCTGACACTCGAGAACGTCGAGATCTACGGATGTGAGGGGCGCTCGGGCGGCGCCATATACACCCAGTTTGGCTCGTTGACGGCGATCGATTCGAGCATCCACGGGAATCGCGGCACGGGGGCCATCTACAGACCCGATGATGGCAGCTCCAGCATCGTTACGATCACGCGCGTCCACATCCGCGACAACGTGGGCGCCGGCATCTCGACGGGCGCGGACGCCACCATCACGGACTCGACCATTTCCGGCAACATCGGCGGCGGCATCGGAGTGGGTGGCAACTTCGGCGGACTCGCGACGATCCGCCGCAGCACGATCTCGAACAACATCGACGGCGGTGGACTCATCGCGGCCGGCGGGTTCGCCGAGATCTTCGACAGCACGTTCGCCGGGAACCTTCCGGTCGCCATCCACGTCCGTCAGGTCCCGAACCCCGAGAGCGTCGTCGCGAACGTGGTGATTCACAGCAGCACCCTCGTCGGAAACGGGGGAACGGGTCCGAGCACGATCCTCGTCGATCCGCCTCCGCCTCCGGGACCGCATTCGGGCTACTGGTACGCGACCTTCGAGAACAACGTTCTGTCGGGCAACCCATCCGGATCCATCATCAGCAACGGCGGCAACGTCGCCGTGCAGCCGAACGGCTGTCTGCTGTGGGTTCTCCTGCCCACCGACCGGTGCGTCTCGGCGGCGGCGCTGAACCTCGGCAAGCTCGGTCCGCACGGCGGACCGACCTGGACGGTGCCGCTGCGCGCGCCGTCCGTCGCGATCGACGGCGCGCCCGGCTGCACGTCGGCAACTGACCAGCGCGGCGTCGCGCGACCCCAGGGCGCGGCCTGCGACGTCGGCGCATACGAGTGGGATGGCGACGTGGGCTCGGTGCCAGCGCTGCCGCGGATCGGTGTCGTCGCGCTGATCGTGGCGCTGGCCGTCGCGGGCGCCTGGGCGCCGCGCGTGCGGCGCGCCGCCTAACGCCGCTTCGGATCCTCGACCCCGTAGATCCGCGCCATCGACTGCGAAGCGAGCGCCGCGGCGGGCAGTGAGACGCCCGCCTCGCGCGCGAGCGCGAGCGCCCAGGCGAGGTCCTTCTCGGCGGTGTGCAGGTGGCCCCGCACGAACTTCTGGTAGGCGTCGCTGCGGCGCGCCTCCTCCGGGAGCTTCACGCCGCCGAGGAAGCGGCTCATCATGTCCGTCAGCTGTCCGTTCGCGCGCCCGGCCTCCTCGAGGACGTCGGTCGGCAGCCCGATCGCCTGCGCCAGCTTGAACGGCTCGAAGGCGGCGGCCCACTGCAGATACGTCATCACGTTGAGGCAGAGCTTGAGCTTGGCGCCGTTTCCGAGCGCGCCGGCGTGGATGATCTTCTTCGAGCTCTTCTCGAGGAACGGACGCGCCTGCTCGAGCAAGGCGGCGTCGCCGCCCACCATGTAGGTGCAGGCGGCCTCGCGCGCGAGGTGCTCGCCGCCGGTGACGCAGGCGTCGAGCACGCGGACACCGCGCGGCGACGCCTCGTGGTCGAGCTCGATCGCGGTGACGGGCAGGATCGTGCTGTGGATCAGCACCACGGTGCCCGGCTTGGCGCCGACGAGCACGCCGTCCGGCCCGTTCATCACCGCGCGCACGTGGCGATCCTCGGGCACGCAGATGCCGATCACGTCGGCGCGCTCGGCCACCTCGCGCGCCGAGCGGGCGGCGACGGCGCCGCCCGCGACGAGCTCGCGCACCGGAGCCTCGTCGAGGTCGAACACGGTCGTCTCGAAGCCGGCCGGCGCCAGGTGCATCGCCAGCGGCTTGCCGATGTTGCCGAGCCCGATGAAGCCGGCGCGCATGCTGCGTTCCTCCTTGCTAGGCCTCGCGATCCGAAATCGTCGCGTACCAGTCGAAGTCGCTGCGGCGCACCCAGCCCGGCATCTTCGGGCCGGCCTTCATGCGCTCGATCATCGCGGGCTTCAGCTGGTTGTTCTTCATCATCACGCCGAACACCGAGCCCGCATCGATGTGGTCGAAGAAGTCGCGCTGCCACGACCATTGATAGTTGCCCGCGTAGCGGAACCACGAGCCGCCGGTGCCGGCGATCTCGTAGGGCTTGCCCTCGAGATCCTTGTCGGGCGCGATCTGGCGCCAGACGCCGATCACCTCGCCCTTCTGGTCGTCGATCAGGGTCCGCACGTACGGGTAGACCCAGTGCTCGAGGCCGGCCATCTCGGTGCCGAAGACCCAGTCGTGGATCTGCTGGCGGCCGCGCGCGACGAACTCCCAGTTGGGGCCGTTGTTCCAGGTGTAGATCGCGTCCTCGCGGTAGAAGCGCGACATCTTGGACCAGTCGCCGGTGCGGCCGGCCTCGTCGTTCGCCGCGACCCAGCGGCGCAGCATCTCCTCGAGCTCGTGGCGCGGGTAGGCGTTCATGCGGGCAGTTCCTCCTGGTGGGATCGAGCGGTCGGGGCCGACACCGCGCGGCGCCGGTAGCGCACGCGACACGGCTGTCGCACCGAGACGACCATCTTGGAGTGGTCGTTCGTGTAACTCTCGGACGGCTGCGCGAGCTCCAGCTCGTAGCGGCGCAGCAGGATCGAGACGATCGCCTTGAGCTGCATCATCGCGAAGGCGGCGCCGACGCAGCGGTGTCGCCCCGCGCCGAAGGGAATCCAGGCGAAGGGCTGCGCGTCCTCCTGGCGCGGGGCCAGGTAGCGCGACGGGTCGTAGCGCTCGGGCTCCGGAAAGTGCTCGGGCATGCGGTTCGAGACGGCGATCGACACGCCGACGTTGCGCCCCGCCGGCACCGTGAAGCGCGCGTACTGGAAGTCTTGGATCACCTTGCGCATCAGCAGGATCAGCGGCGGGTGCAGCCGCAGGCTCTCCTTCAACGCGCACTCGAGCAACGGGATCTCGCGCAACGCCTGGTAGCTGACGCTGCGGCCGTCGGCGAAGAGGGTGTCGAGCTCCCCAACCACCCGGCGCAGCCAGTCGGGGTGGCGCAGCAGCTCGATCAGCGCCCACGATGCCGAGACGCTGGTCGTGTGGTGACCGGCGAACATCATCGAGATGAACATGCCGGTGATCGTGTCGGTGCTGAAGCGAGGACGGCCCTCCGCGTCGCGCAGCCGGCGCAGCACGCCGAAGAGATCCTCCGTGCTCGAGCCCGCTCGCTCGCGCCTGGCGAAGATCGCCTCGAGGCGCGACACCAGCTCGCGACGCGCGCGGTCGCGCCGGCGGAAGATCGGCAACGGCAGGTTCGGGTTCACGTAGGCGATCGCGTCCGTACCGCGCTCGAGCTCGTAGAAGAGCGCGTAGACGTCGCGGCCGAGCTCATCGCGGAACTCCTTGCCGATCAGGCACGCGGTCGAGGTGTAGATCGTGAGCTCGGCCATGAAGTCGAGCAGATCGAACTCGCCGGACTCTCCGAACTCGGCGAGCATGCGCTCGGTCTCGGAGGCGATCATCTCGGCGTGCCCGCGCATGAACTGGTCGCGCAGCGAGCGGTTGCGCAGCGCCTGCTTGCGCTGCTCGGGCGTCGCATCGAAGACGACGCCGGGCCCGAAGATCGGCTTCATGAAGGGGTAGGCGGCCGCCTGATCGAGCTGCTCGTCCGGCGCGCGGAAGAAGGCCTCCTGCGCGGCGGCGCCGTAGAGCATCACCAGCCGGTGACCCGCGAGGTCGATCTCGCCGACCTCGCCGCACTCGTCGTGGACGCGCTGCAGCAGCCCGAGCGGGTCGCGGCGCAGCTCGAGCAGATGGCCGAGCAGCGGCAGCCGACCCGACGCGACGGGCGCGGCGGCGCCCGACGTCGCGCGTGCGGAGGGGATCGCGGATCGCTCGGAGGGGGCGGCGGTCATCGGATTCCGGGAAGCCGACAGTATGCGCTGCTAGAACATGTTCTAACAGGGGAGTCCGAGCCTTCCGCTCCCGGACCGTCAAGAGAGGATGGGGTCACGGAACACCCCGAGGGGCGACTCGTCGACCATCGAAGCCGGGTCGGCGCTCGCCTGGCGCTCGGTCAGACCCGCCAGGCGAAGCTGAGGCTGCCGTCGAACCGCGCCGGGCTCGCGCGCAGGCACACGACGTCGCCGAGGATGCGCGGATACTCGGGGTCGGTGCGGATCACCGTCTTGATGCGCTCGGCGAGGTCGCGCGTGAGCTGCTCCAGCGCGTCGCGCTCGTCGCGGCCGCGCGCCTCGTCGAGCACGAGGTCGAGCTCGAACGCAGGCGGCATCGGCAGCGCGTCGCCGAAGAGCCGACGGGAGAGCCGCGCGAGCTGACTCGTCGACGCGAGCTCCGCCAGGCAGGCGAGGCCGCGCAGCAGCAGCGAGTAGGCGGAGCGGTCGTCGCGCGACGCGACCGCGCCGAGCACGGGCGTGTGCGGCGTCTCGCACGAGACCCCGACGTAGTCGAGCCCGGCGCGGGGCGAGGCGCCCTCCGCGAGCTCGGCCAGCGGGTCGAAGTGATTCGCCAGGCAGGTGAAGAACGGATAGGAGCCGCCGCGCACCTCGACCTCGCGCGTCGCGTAGAAGTCCTCGCGCGCGAGCTCTTCGAGATCGACGGCCTCGAAGTCGGCTGGCTCGACCGGCGGCAGCTCGCGGCCCGCGGCGAACTCGCGCATCGACTGGAACGCGGCGCGCAGGTCGAATGCGATCACCTCGGGATGACCGAGCATGTCCACGCACTCACGGAGCTGCGCGGCGAGTGGAAGCGCGCGAACGCGCGCGTGTGACTCGCGCAGCGGGTTGCGCGGAAGGATCGGGCTCGGCTCCGGCATGACGCCCTCCGCACTTTTCGGCAGGCGGAGCCCGGGAGTTGACGCTCCGACCGCGAGCGATCCCGAGGAGTCGGAGTAGCATGGGCCGATCATGCGGATCCTCCCTGGATTCCGGACTCGACTCGCCGCGCTGCTCCTGGCGCTGCTGCCGGTGGCCGCGTTCGCGCAGGACGAGGTGCTCGTCCGCTGGCTCGGGGTGGCCGGCTTCTCCATCACGGCGGGTGACACCACGCTGCTGCACGACCCCTATCTGAGCCGGCCGAGCCTGTGGAAGACCGCGACCTCCTGGTACGAGCCCGACGAGGCGGTCCTCGAGCCGCTCTTCTCGCCGGGAAGCCCGGCGCCCGAGCTCGCGCACGCGCGCGCGATCTGGATCGGGCACAGCCACTTCGATCATCTCGGCGACGCGGCCTGGATCGCGCGGCGCACGGGCGCTCGTCTCTACGGCTCGCAGACCACCCTTTCGATCGCGCAGGCCTATGGCCTCGACCCGGCGCAGACCGAGCGCGTCGACCCGGGGCACAGCCGCGAGATCGGCCCCTTCTCGATCCGCGTGATCCGCAGCCTCCACGCGGCGGTGCTCTTCGGGCAGGTGCCGCTCGAGGGCACCTACGAGAAGCCGCCCGAGGCTCCCCTCCACGCGCTCTCGTTCCGGCTCGGCGACGCGCGTCTCTACCTCGTGGAGCACATGCCGTCCCACGTGCAGATCCTGATCACGAGCAGCGCGGCGGTCGACTCGGCCTCGCTCTACGAGCTGCGGCAAGAGAACCTCGCGGTGGACGTGCTGCTCGCCGCGACACAAGGTCGCGACGCGACCTACGCGCGCGCGCTGGTCTCGACGTTCCACCCGCGCCTCGTCGTTCCGCACCACTACGAGAGCCTCTTCGTGCCGCTGTCGTCGCCCGACGCGGTCGCGCCGAGCGACCCCGAGGACCTCGCGGCCTTCGAGCAGGAGATCCGCGACGCGGCGGCGGCGGAGAACGTCGCGGTCGAGGTGCGGCGCCTCGGGCTCTTCGAGTCGCTGCGGCTGCCCGCGCATGC
>Ga0335069_10001832_pt1 | contig 33533 bp, 28 predicted proteins | sample Lox_Sample_11_FD_206714 | JGI IMG/M metagenome (GOLD analysis project Ga0335069, IMG submission 206714) | Soil microbial communities from Loxahatchee National Wildlife Refuge, Florida, United States - Lox_Sample_1.1 | ecosystem: Environmental > Terrestrial > Soil > Wetlands | place: USA...
GGGAGGGGAAGTTGCGGCGTTCGGGCGGTGCGGTGGAGGTGGGGGAGCACATGGTTGGTGAGAGGTAAGAAACCACAGAGTCACGGAGGACACAGAGACGCACAGAGACGTACCGAGGGATTTTTGCGATGAGACTGTTTTTGTCGGGTCGAATGCGGAGTGTTGGGTGTGCGGTGGATGGAATTGTTTATCTGGTGCGGTCGCAGCGGAACGCGTGGGTGCATTTGCTGGCGAGTGTGGCGGTGATTGGGATGGGGTGCGCGCTGCGGTTGTCGGTGCGGGAGTGGTGCTGGATTGTGGCGGCGATGGCGGGGGTGTGGGTGGCGGAGGCGATGAATACGGCGGTGGAGGTTTTGTGTGATGTGGTGTGTGCTGAGCGGCATGAGGGGATTGGGCGGGTGAAGGATGTGGCGGCGGGTGGGGTGCTGATGGCGGCGGGGTTTGCGGGGGTGATTGGGGTTGTGGTGATGGGGCCGCGCTTACTCGTGTACCAGTGGTAGCAGTGTACCAGTGATATCAGGCAGGAGGTTTCGGCAGGGGCGTCAAGTCGGGTTCGACGAATTTGTGTTTGGCGTTGGGGTGCATGCGGCGTTCTGGGGAGTAGAAGAGGCGGAGGATGGTGGGGGAGAGGAGGTGGCGGTGGGTGTCGCAGAAGGCGTCGGCGGTGGGGGTGGGGAACGTTTTGGAATAGGCGGCGATGGTGGCGGCGATGAGGTGGGCGAAGGCGACGGTGGTGGTTTCGTTGTAGCCGGAGGTGGGGGATTCTTCGACTTTGTTGGCGGCGTTGAGTTTCTGGATGCCGGTGCGGATTTTTTCGAGGGCTTGTTCGAAGGGGAGTTTTGTGAGGTAGAGGTAGGCGATTTTGACGTGGGCGCGGTGGGTCCAGTCGGGGCGGGGGATGGATTGGGATTCGAAGGCCGCGAGCAATTCTGAGTCGGTGAGGGGCACAGGGGGAGAGAGGCGTTTGCCCATGCTGGTGCGGTTTTCGGTGGAATAACCGAGGGATTTGTAGAGGGCGATGGCGTCGGGATTGTTGGGCATGGTTTGGAGATTGATCTTGGGACAGTTGCGGGCGCGGAGTGCGGCTTCGGCCTCGTGGACGAGGGCGGTGGCGATTTTCTGACGGCGGTGGTTAGGGTGGACGGCGACGGAATAGAGCCAGCCGCGGTGTCCGTCGTAGCCGGCCATGGCGGTGCCGACGAGTTGGTTGTCGATTTCGGCGATGAAGAAGAGTTCGGGGTGGACGACGAGCTTGCGATTGATGGCGTCGTTGGGATTGTTGTGTGAGGACGTGTAGTCGAAGGTTAGCGACCAGAGGGCGAGGACGGCGGGGCGGTCGGATTCGGTGAAGGGGCGGATGAGCATTTGCTCATTATGTTTGAAGTGATATCGGTGTACCAGTGTATCAGTGATATCAGGGGATTGAGATTGAATCATCGGCTCTTGATCGGAGATCAATGGCTCAATGACCCGATGACTCAATGATTCAATTCTTACTGGCCTTTGCCGAACAGCTCTTTCAGCGTGAGCAGCACGATGCGCAAATCGAGGAGGAAGTTTCGGCGGTCGACGTATTGGGTGTCGAAGAAGATCCATTCCTGGAAATCGGTGGGGCCGCGGTCGCGGGAGCGGGAGATTTGCCAGAGGCCGGTGATGCCGGGGGTGACGGAGAGGCGTGCTTCGCGCCAGGCGGGGCAGAGCTGGTTTTCGTCGAAGGGTGAGGGGCGTGGGCCGACGATGGACATATCGCCGCGGAGGACGTTGAGGAATTGTGGGAGCTCGTCGATGTTGGTTTTGCGGATGAAGCGGCCGATGGGGGTGATGCGGGGGTCGTTGGCGATTTTGAATTGGGGTCCGTCGACCTGGTTGATTTCGCGGAGTTTTCGTTTGATGGCTTCGGCGTCGCGGACCATGGTACGGAATTTGAGGCAGCCGAAGGGTTTTGCGTTGCGGCCCTCGCGCGTGTGGATGAAGAAGATGGGGCCGCGGTCGTAGAGTTTGATGAAGAGCGCGACGGGGATGCAGATGGGGAGGGTGACGAGGAGTGCGAAGAGGGAGAAGGCGATATCGAAGAGGCGTTTGAAGAAGTCGTAGATGGGTTTGTGGTGGGTGCGCGGGCCGATGAAGTAATTGGAGGTGGTGTTGAGGTGGATGTGGGAGAGGTCGATCGTGGCGAGGGGGGAGCGGGAGCGTTTCAGGGCGCGCAGCGATTGCCAGGGACGGGAGTGTGGGGCGTGTGGCGAGAGGGTGGTTTTCCAGAGGAGGGCGAGCAGTTGCGGTTTGGCGGGTTGCCTTTCGTGGGGCCTGAAATGGCGGCCGATGGAGAGGACGAGGGCGTCGGCGTTGAGGCGGATGATCTCGCGGTAGGGGGTGGCGTGCCACGTGCTGCTCACGAGGAGAAGCGCGGGGGTGGAGCGGCGCCGGCGGAAGGATTCCAGCGCGTTGATGAGCGTGGAGATGGGGAGCGGGCGGGTGAGGTGGAGCGTGTAGTGGGGCGAGCGACGGGGCGCGGGGGCGTTGTGGCTGATGGGGGGCTCGGCGCCGATGGAGAGGGTGTTGGAGAAGCCGGCGCGGGCGAGGCAGCGGGAGAGGAGCCAGGTGTCGGAGAGGGAGTCGGGAGTGATGGCGCCATGCGGGGAGGGAGGAGAGGATTTTGGGGCGAACGTGGTCATGGCGAGTGTTGTTTCAAAGGGCTGGCCTTGCGTGATTGGGAGAGCACATTTGCCCCGCGCCGCCCGAGGCGGCGGGCGCCGGAATGGGGGGAGGGCGTGGTCAGATCAGCCGGCGTTGGTGCTGGTGGTTTCGGCGGCGGTGCCGGCTTCGACCTGGTAGTCGTTTTCGCTGGTGTAGGCGAATTTGTATTTGTAGTAGCTTTGGCGATGGGCGACGCCGTTGAGGATGATCTTCGGCGCTTTGCCGGTGACGCGCTGCAGGGCGTCGACGGTTTGATCGACATCCTTCTGGCTGGAGACCTGGGCACGGACGACCACGAGGACATCATCGCAGCTTCGCGCGATCAGGCGGGCGTCGGCGACGACGAGAGTGGGCGGAGTGTCGACGACTACGCAGTCGAACCGGTCCTGCAGGAGGTTCAGCGATTCGTGGAAGTGGCGGCGCTGGAAGAGTTCGACGGGGTTGCGATCGAGCTTGCTGCCGGCGCCCATGAGGCGCAGGTTTGGGAGCAGTTCAACGGGGCGGATAAGCTCGGGCGTTTTGCTTTGGAGCAGGTCGGAGAGGCCGGGGCGGAAGCCGACGTCGAACATGGTGGAGATGTCGCGTTTGCGGAGGTCGGCATCGATGAGGAGGACTTCCATGCCGGACTTGGCGAGGGAGAGGGCGAGCTGGGAGGCGATGGAGGTTTTTCCGTTGGAGGGGGTGGGGCTGGTGACCATCATGATGCGGCGCTGGGTGGGTCCTGGGGGGAGGAGGTTGGCGTGGAGGAGTCGCATTTCTTCGCCGAGGATTTTGCGGGACATGCGGCCGTTGAGACCGCGGGCGGCGGAGCCGGCGTGAGAGACGGTGCCGACGATGAGCGGCTGGTAATGTTGGCGGAGGTCATCGGCGCCTTCGATCTTGTCGCGGAGTTTCATGAGCAGGACGAGCACGCCCATGCCGATGAGAATGCCGATGCCGTTGGCGGCGAAGGCGAGCTTGGGGCGTTTGTCGACCTTGGGCGTTTTGGGTTCGACGGTGGGGCCGCCCGGGGTGACGCGTCCGGGGGCGCGGTTCAGGTTCTGGATTTCCTCGATGCGGTCGTTGTAGCGTTTGAGGGCATCCTTGGAATCGGATATTTGTTCCTTGAGGGCGAGGATCGGCTGCTCCTTGGTGCCGAGGTCTTTGGCGAGTGTTTCCTGCCGATCGACGTGCCTGGTCAGCGCCGCGATCTGCTGCTGGAGGCCGGTGAGCGTGGCGTTGAGGTCGTTGATTTTGTTGACGCGCTCGAGTTCGAACTTTGATTTGTAGGCCGCCCACGAGTTGTTCTGGAGTTCAGTTTTGCGGTTGGCGATTTTTCCGTCGAGTGTCTTGAGCTGCTTGCGAAATTCGACGCGGTCGGGGTGATCGATCGTGGCGTGCTTGGATGCGAGGACGTTGTCGGCCATCAGGACGCGGTTGCGTTCGGTGGTCCACTGCTGGATCTGCGGATCTCCGTCGATGGCGACGCCGGCGGTGTAAATGGATTCATCGGGGAGCTTGCGGTTTTTGAGTTCCGCCAGTTGGGATTCGATGGAGAGCTCTTCACTGTCGAGTTTGCCGAGGGTCTGCTTGGCGCTGCTGATGACGTCGACGAGAACTTTCTGATCCTGGTTGGACCAGACCATGTCGCCGTCGCTGGTGAGGCGGGCGAGTTTGTCCTGTGCGTCGCGGAGCGATTTGGCGGTGGTGGCCTGGAGGTCCTGCACGATGGAGAGCGAGCTTGCGAGGCTTTTGTTGTCGATGTCTTCGCGGTGGCGGAAGTAGGCGTCGATGATGGAGTCGACGACGGCGGTGGCGAAGCCGGCATCCTGGTGGGTCATGGAGATGCTGATGTTCTGCGTGCTGCCGATGGGGGCGACTTCCACGTGATCGGTGAGGTAGCCGACCTGGTCGGGAAGCTTCTGAAACCAGGGGTACTGGCGGAGGCGGATGTCGGCGGCGGCGTCGCGCAGCACGTGGGGGTCCTTCATCAGCTCCGCCTGCGTGTGGAGATATTCGGTGTAGAACGGATTCGGGCGCGAGTCGCCGTTGACGGGGTTCTGCACGACCGGCGCGACGGTGATGTAGTTGATCGCGAGGTACTGCGGCGGAATCGTCTTGTAAATGTAGATGCTGGCGGGAATGGCGATGATGGCCCAGATCATGGCGACGATCCACCAGAAGCGGCGGATCGCGCCCATGAGTCGCGAGGCGGCGCGGCTCTGGTCGGCTTCGCTGCCGGCGTGCATGGCGATGTAACCCGGCGCGGCGGGAGACCACTGCGGCAGGGTGTTGCTGTTCATGCGGGAAACGAGCGCGGATGTATTCATAGAGGCAACCTCCTGCTACAGGCGACGGCGACGCACCGCCAAGTGCACTACGGAAATGATTGCGGGATAGATGGATGCGGGAAGGGGATATGCGTGGTCGACGGTGGCGCGAAGCAAATAGAATCGCGCAGCATCGCTCTGTGTTCGCTTCGCCCGCTGCGCCCGCTGTACGTTCGAAGGTGGTGCGGGTGACGCGCTACGAGGAGGATCGCGGGGTACCGAACAGGGCGAAGAAACGGTCCATGCGGTCCCACAGTGGAGCGGCGAAACCGCGCGAGGGAGGATCGATCGGGGCGAATGCTTCGAAATTGCCGGCCGGCGCTGCCCTTATCACGGTGTTCGGGGCGACAACGGTGGAGAGCACTTCGGCGGCGACGCCGGCGGTCGCGCTTTCCATGAGAACCGCGCGGTGGACCAGGGCATGCCCCTTCACGGTGCTGCTTTCGGCAAGTGCTGTCGGGCCCAGCACGACCGCGTGCTCTTCGATGGTGACGTTCGCATCGATCCACGCCGGTCCGCTCACACGGGCTGTCGGATGGATGCGTGCGGATTCGTGGACGATCACGCCGGGCGAGCGCTGCATGTAGCCGGAGGGAAGAGGATTGGCCGCCCGCTGGATGGCGTCGCCGATCGCGGAAAGATAATGGCTGGGGCTGTGAATCAACGTGGCGCTTCCGCGGATGGTGTGGCAGCGCACGAGCATTCCCGCGGCGAGCACCTTCGGCAGGAATTGTTCCTTGAAGTCCTGGAAGCCGACGGGCTGGATGAGCGAGAGCGTCCTGGGCTCCACGAGATAAACGCCGACGGGTTCGAGCAGTTCCGGATCATCGCTGCAACGCCGCGCGCCCACGGTGATGGCAGCCCCGGTCCGGCGATGCTCGTCGAGCATGGCGTTGAGATCGAAGTCGTAGTGTGCCGTTCCCTGGATGGCGACAAAGGTCTCTTCGCCGATCCAGTCGTGCAGATCGCGGAGGCAGCCGGCTGGCCCGCGTGGCAAAAGATCTTCCGAGTAGCGCAGGTCGAGCCAGGGCGTGGCTCCGCTGGAGAGTTGGGAGGCGATCATCCTGGTTTTGCCGTTGGCGCAGACGGCGATGCGCCGGCAGCCGGAATTGCGCAGAAAGGCGAGCACGAGCGAAATCAGCGGCTTGTCCGGGAAAGGCCAAAGCGCCCGGGGAAGGCCGGAACCGGAGACTTCCCGTCCCGATCGCACTCCGCCGGCCAATATGACAGCGTTCATTGAAGGAACTCCCACTCGATGTCGCGCGGAAAAGGTCACAGCGCGTTTGCCTCGATCCGTCCGTTCCCACGCGGCGGTGAGAGACCGGCGACATCCGAATGAAACCGATTGGCAAACGGTGTACCGCTGCTGCGAGCGTATGCGAGTCCGGCGCCGCCGGCGCACGACACGGCAGAGCGGCGATTGCGCCGGGCTCCCTGGCCGTGAATTCGCGTGAAGCATCCGTCTCTCGCAAAGCCAATTGCCGCTGTGATGCGTAATGCACGGCGTCCGTTGTCGATCGCCGCCCGGTTCGGAATGCAGGACAAACTGGCTGTGCGAAGAAGGCGATGCGCGAGGACGGAATGTCATCGGGGAGGACCTTCGTGGTTGCCGAGATTGCGATTGTGCTGTGGATTCTGGCGTCGCTGGTGCTCTTCGCACTGCTGCCGCCGCTGCGGGCGTTCCTTCTCACCTACGTTGTCGGCATCCTCTTCCTGCCGGTGGAACTGCACAGCGGCGTTGACTATGTCGGCTCGATTGCCATCTCCCAGTCGCTCCATATCGACAAGCTGGCGGCCTGCAATATCGGTGTGCTCTTCGGCACGATCTTCTTCGCCCCCCACCTGATCACGCGCTTCCGCTTTCACTGGGTGGACGCCGTGTATCTGGCCGTGGTCGTCGGCATGTTCCTCACCTCGCTGACAAACGGGCTGGGCGCGAAGGACGGTTTGTCGAACGGCGTGGACAATCTGCGGGCGTTCCTGCCGGTGATCGTGCTGACGCGCATGCACATCACCTCCGTCACCGATCTGTACCAGGCGATGCGGGCGCTGATCGCGGGGGCGCTGGTCTATTCCGTCATCTGCATCATCGAGTTTCGATTCGCACCGCAACTTCACAGAATGGTCTACGGATACTTTCAGCACTCCTTCGATCAGTTCATGCGGTACGACCATTTCCGCCCCGCCGGCTTTCTCCGCCACGCCATTGAATTGTCCTTCTTCATGGGAACAACCGCGGCGCTGGCGGCGTGGCTCTGGTTCAAGGGGATGCTCAGGAGCATGTGGGGCCTGCCGGGGTGGGCGGTGGCGGCGGCGCTTGTCTTCGGATTGACGCTGACGATGACCTTCGCCGGTTACGCGGCTTTTCTGATCTGCTGCACAATGTTCGGCGCGAGCCTCCTGCTTCGCACCCGGTGGATACTGGTCATTCTGCCGATGCTGGCGATCGGCTGGATGGCGGGGCGGTATTTCAACGTGATCGACGCATCCTCGCTGCTGCAGGCCGCAGCGTATCTCGACCCGCACCGCTCCGAATCGCTCGAATACCGGCTGGAGGCGGAGCGGCTGAACCTCGTCTCCGCGTCGGAAAGCCTGCTTCTGGGCAAGAGCGCCCAGCAGGCGATCGCCGTCCACGATGATGGCAGCGTCGTGATGGCCGTCGACGCGTGGTGGCTGGTGACCTTCACGTTCTATGGTCTCGTCGGACTCGGCGGGTGGTATCTCGTCTGGTCGGCGGGATTGCTCTCGGCGTTCTTCAAGTGGCGACAACTGACGCCCGATGTTCGCATTCTTTCGATCGCGGTCGCCGTTCTGATCGGGGCGCAATTCATCGACTTCCTCTTCAACTCCTTCCCTTCCGTGCTGCTGTTGATCCTGGACATGGGGCTGGTCGGCGCCGTGCAGCACTACAAGCCGATGCCGGCGATTGCGCCCTGGATGATGATGCAGCAGGAGCCGCCGGTTCCGGAAGTGATTCCGCAAGGAGTGCCGGGCCTGTGAGAGATCCGCGTGGACAGAGTGCGAAACGGCGGCGGATGGCGGTGGTGATCGTGCACTACAGGACGCCGGACCTGTTGATCGACTGCATCGACACCGTGATGCCGGAGATTGATTCGGCGCGGGACGAGGTGGTGATCGTCGATGCCGCCTCCGGCGAGGAGCACGTGTCGCGCATCCGTCCACTGCGGGAAAGGCCCGGCGTCACGCTCATAGAGGCGGAAAAAAATCTCGGCTTTGCGGGCGGGAACAACATCGGCCTGCGGCACGTTCTGAGCGGTGGTGGGGGGGAGTACGTCATGCTCCTCAATCCCGACACGCTCGTGCGCCCGGGCGCGTTCGCCACCTTGCGAGAATTCCTCGATCAGCACCCGGAAGCGGCTTTCGTCGGCCCGCGCCTTGAGCATCTCGACGGGACGCCGCAACTCTCCGCTTTCGGCGATCAAACCCCCATCTCCGAATTCATCCGCGGCGCCAACATCGGGCCCATCACCAGGGCCCTCAATCGCTGGGAAGTCTACGGCGAAGTACGCAACGCGCCCCACCGCACCGACTGGCTCGCCGGCGCCTGCATTCTCATGCGCGGTGACGTGCCGCAACGCGTCGGCCTCCTCGATGAGCGCTACTTCATGTACTACGAAGAGGCCGACTATTTCCGCCAGGCCCGGCTCCTTGGTCTCAACGCCTGGTATCTTCCAACTGCCCGCGTCGTGCACCTCGTCGGCCGCTCCTCGGGAATCGTGAACGAGGAAAAGGGCGCCAAGCGTCTCCCCGCGTACTGGTTCGAATCCCGTCATCGCTATTTCCGCAAGCATTTCGGCTATCTCGGCATGATCGCGGCCGATGCGGCGTGGCTCTCCGGCCATGCGCTCAACGGACTCCGCCGCCTGGCGACCGGCGTCTCCTATTCCGCGGTCGCCCGGTTCGAAACACGCGATTTGCTTCGGCACAGCCTCCGCGAAATGACCAAAGTGCGAATGCAAGGAGCTCAAACCGCATGACCACTACCGCCCCCTTCATTACGGATTCCCCACCAACCACCGCGACGCCGGCAGGGACTCAACAGCCCTCGGTGTGGCACTTGCTCCGCGAAGACTACTCCGCCCACGGCCGCGACTGGACCAAACCCGGCTTCCGCGCGATCGCCGTCTATCGATTCGGTGTCTGGCGCATGACGCTGCGGCCGAAATTCCTGCGGGCGCCATTCTCGGTGCTCTATCGCTTCCTGTTCCGTTACGTGCGGAATCATTACGGCATCGAGCTGCCCTATTCCGCACAGGTTGGCCGCCGCGTCATCATCGAGCATCAGTCCTGCATCGTCATCCACGGAAATGCCGTCATCGGCGACGACTGCATCATTCGGCAGGGCGTGACGCTGGGCAATCGCGTGATGGAGCGGCCGCTCGAGGCGCCGATTCTGGGCCGCGGCGTAAACGTCGGGGCCGGGGCGAAAATTCTCGGAAAAATTCACGTAGGCGACGCCGCGGCGATCGGCGCGAATGCGGTTGTCTGCCGCGACGTCCCCGCACATTCCGTGGCGGTGGGAATACCGGCCCGCATCCTCCGGAGAGAAGCGCAGGGAGCGTGAGATGGACATCGTGGGAGTGGTGATCATTGGCCGGAACGAGGGATCGCGCCTCGCCGCATGCATCCGGTCGATTCGCGCCGGCGCGCCGCCGGAAACACCGGTCGTCTACGTTGATTCCGCATCCACCGATGACTCCGTGCAGATCGCCCACGACAACGGCGCCGACATCGTCCAGCTCAACCCGACGATTCCCTTCACCGCCGCCCGCGCCCGCAACGCCGGCGCCGAGTTCCTCCTGCACCGCCATCCCGCCCTCAACTATCTGCAGTTCGTGGACGGCGATACTGAAGTCCATCCCCGCTGGATCCTGCACGCGCTCGATTATCTGAATCATCATCCGCACGTCGCCGTGGTCTGCGGGCGCCGGCGCGAACGCTTTCCCGAGGCTTCCGTCTACAACCTCCTCGTCGACATGGAATGGGATACGCCCATCGGCATTGCGGAGGAATTCGGCGGCGATTCGCTGATCCGCGCGGAGGCGTTTCGCAGGGTCGGCGGATACCGGCCGGAATTCATCGCGGGGGAAGAACCCGACCTCGCCGCGCGCCTCCGCCTCGACGGCCACAGCATCGGGCGGCTCAATCATGAAATGACGCTCCACAATGTGGCAATGACCCGCTTCACGCAGTGGTGGCGGCGCACCTTGCGCTCCGGCCACGCGCTGGCGCAACTCGCCCACACCCATGGCCGCACGCCGCTGCTCTTCTACCGCCGCCAGTGGAAATCGACGCTTCTCTGGGCCGTTGCGGTGCCCCTCGCGATTCTTCTCCTCGCGCTGATCGTCACGTGGTGGGCGATCTTTCTCCTTCCGCTGGCCTTTGCATATCTGACCGCGCGAATCGTGCAGCATCGCATACGCCGCGGCGACGATCGCTACTCCGCCTGCGCCTACGGCCTCTTCACCGCGCTTGGAAAAGTCCCGCAGTGTGTCGGCTTGGCCCGCTTCTACCGCAGCCTCTGGTCAAAGCGCCCCGCCACCATCATCGAATACAAAGCAGCTCCCAATCCGGCGACCACTCCCGTCGGTAATACCTGACGGCCCCACGGGTCGTCGACATTGTGTTGTTCTCCGGCCGAGCACTGCTTCCCATGAAAATCGGTTATGTCATCTCCCGTTATCCCGCGGTGTCGCACACCTTCATCCAGCGCGAGGTCCTCGGCCTGCGAAAGCTCGGCTGGAGCGTGACGACCATTTCCGTGCGACGCTCCCCGGAATCGCAGCTCCTCACGGATATCGATCGCGAAGAATCCCGGCGCACGCACACGCTCGTGCGCTTTGCTCCATTTGCAATTCTCGCGGCATTCATCGACGCATTTCTCCATCATCCGTTCCGCTTCGGACGGGCGTTCGCCTGCTGCTGGAAGCTGCGCCGCCCCGGCGCTCGCGGCATGCTCTACGCCTGCTTCTATTTCGCTGAAGCGCTGCTTCTACACCGCATCTGCCGCAGGGAAAACATCCGCCACCTGCACGCCCACTTCGCGAATGTCGCCTCCGATGTGGCAATGATCGCCTCCGTTCTCAACCGCGGCACCTTCTCCTTCACCATGCACGGCCCGACGGAATTCTTCGATCTCCTGCACTTCCGCCTCTCCGATAAAATCAGGGCCGCCCGTTTTGTCGTGTGCATCTCCGACTTCGCGCGCTCTCAGCTCATGAGCATTCTTCCGCCGCACCAGTGGTCCAGGCTGCACGTCGTCCGCTGCGGCGTGGAACTGCGGCAATTCCAGACCGAGCGCGCCCCGCGCAACCCCGGCGCGGCCGCGGAAGACGCCACCAACATCCTCTGCGTCGCGCGTCTCGCCCCCGAAAAAGGCCACGCCATTCTGCTCCAGGCCCTCGCCGAACTCTCCCTCCGCGGCCACGAGACATTCCTCACGCTCATCGGCGACGGACCCGTGCGCGAGGATCTCACCCGCCTCGCCGAAGTGCTCGACCTGCAGGACCGCATCCGCTTCCTCGGCAATGTCGGGCAGAGCGTGATCCACCAGCACTACGCTGCCGCAGATCTCTTCGTCCTTCCCAGTTTCGCCGAAGGTGTTCCCGTCGTCCTCATGGAAGCGATGGCCGCGCGCTGCCCCGTGATCTCCACGCGCATCGCCGGCATCTCCGAACTCATCGAGCACGGCGCGAGCGGACTTCTCGTCGTCCCCGGTCGGGCCGATCTGCTTGCGGATGCAATGGAACAGCTATTGCTCAACCCACGCGCAGCGCAGCGCATGGCCTCGGTTGCCCTCGAAAAGATCCGCCGCGACTTCAACCTGGAGGGCATCATTCCACAACTGGCGCACATCTTCCGCCGGGTGCTTGCTCCGCAGACTGCCCCTGCTGCCCCGATCGATGCCCGTCATCGCGCGATGGATCGCCCGGTGGAAGAATCCCCGTCCCGCTCTGACGCGCTCACCGCGCTTCGCGAAGAGGTTGATCGATGATTTCCGCGTTCCTCATTCTCGCCATCGCGCCCCTCGCATTCTGCTGGGCCCTCTGGCTCCTCTTCGCCCTCCTCGCCCTCCTCCCGTCGCACGCCTCCACCCACTCCACCAAACCCGCCAGGGTCATCACCATCGACATCCTCATCCCCGCGCACAACGAAGAACTCCTCCTCCCGCGACTTCTCGAATCGATCGGCGCGCAAACCCTCATGGCCCCCATTGGCCGCATCCTCGTCGTCGCCGATCACTGCTCCGATTCCACCGCCGACATCGCCCGCACCTGGGCCGGCGGCGGCGCCGAAGTCCTCGAGCGCCACTCCGGCCCGCGCGGAAAACCCGCCGCCCTCCGCGACGGCCTCGCCTGGCTCAAGGCCCGCACCCACCTGCAGCCCACTGAACGCGCCGTCCTCATTCTCGACGCCGACTGCACCATCTCCCCCAACCTCGTCGAAACCATCCACCACGTGATGGCCGCCGGCACGCCCGTCGTCCAGGCCTCCTACCTCCTCGACGGCTCCTCCGATCGCTCCCCCCGCCTCCACCTCCCCGCCCGCATCGCCTTCGCTCTCAAAAACGTCATCCGGCCCCGCGGCATGCTTCGCCTCGGAATCCCCACGCAGCTCTTCGGCACCGGCATGTGCTTCCGCGCCGATCTCCTCGACACCCTTACCTTCGACGACCACCTCACCGAAGACCTCGCCATCTCCCACGACTTGCTCCTCGCCGGCATGCCACCCACGCTCGTCCCCGACGCCGTCGTTCATTCCCCGCTCCCCACCGAACGCAGCGCCATGACCACGCAAAAGCTCCGCTGGGAAACCGGCCAGGTCCAGACCTGGTCGAAGCTCCCCTCGATGCTCGCCCTCCTCCTCGCGCGCGGCCGCTTCCGCAATGCCGCCGCCCTCCTCGACTGGTCCGCTCCCCCCGTCGCCATGGCCGTCATGTACTGGATGGCCATCACCCTGCTCTTCCTCTGGTGCGCGATGGTCCGGTGGACGTCGCCCTGGCTGCTGCTGGTTCCCCTCGCCACCATCGGCTTCCTCGCCACGTACGTCCTCGCCGGTGCCGCGCAAGTCGCCGGACCGCGCGGCGTCGCTGCACTCGCCATCGGCGTCCCGCGATTCTTTCTCTGGAAGACCGCCCTCTACGCCAGAATGCTCACCGGCCACGCCGCCACCGCATGGATCCGCACCCCACGTCCCAGCCTGCCAACTCAACCGCTCGGGGCGAGCGAGTCGTTCGACATTCTCCAAATCGAGAATCAAAAATCAAAAATCGAAAACTCTCCCGAAACCTCGTTCCTCACCAGCCGCCTCCTCGGCATGCCTCTCAACGCCATGACCGAATCCCAGACCGTCCACTTCGTCGCCGACCGCATCGCCCGCCGTCAGGGCACGTGGGTCCTCACCCCCAACCTCGACATCCTCCGCCAGTATTGCACGGCGCCCGAAGTGCGCAGCTTCTTCCACGCCGATGAAGGCGGCGCCGACCTCCTCGTCGCCGACGGCATGCCCCTCGTCTGGGCCAGCCGGCTCGCCGGAAGGCCAGTCCCTGAGCGCGTCCCCGGCTCCGGCCTCGTGCTCCGCCTCGCCGAAGTCGCCGCCGGGAACAAATGGAGCATCTATCTCCTCGGCGGAAGCCCCGGCGCCGCCGACCGCGCCTCCGCCATCCTCCAGGCCCGCTACCCCGGCCTCGAAATCGCCGGCGCCTGCTGCCCCCTCCCCGGCTTCGAAAAAGATCCCGGGCAACTCGCCGCCATCCGCGAAAAAATCCGCGCCGCCGATCCCCAGATTGTTTACGTAGCGCTAGGTTTTCCCAAGCAGGAAACCATCATCCGTTACCTCCGCCCCGCTCTTCCTGCCGCCACTTTTATCGGAGTCGGCATCTCCCTCTCCTTCATCGCCGGCGAAATTCGCCGCGCCCCTCGCCTCGTGCAACAGCTGGGGTTAGAATGGGCCCACCGGCTGGTACAAGAGCCCCGCCGGTTGGCTCGGCGCTATCTTGTCGACGATCTCCCCTTCGCGCTCTTCCGTCTTTTTCCCCAGTCGTTCGCAGCCCGTTGGGACCGCGATTTTGAGAAGCCCGACCACAATCTCGCCGATACTCGGCTAAGACGATCCTCACGGATCAACCCCGTCGAAGGCTCAGAAGGAAGAACTTATGAAGGGCGTCATCCTCGCGGGCGGTCTGGGCACTCGCCTCAGTCCCCTGACCAAGGTCACCAACAAGCACCTCCTCCCCGTCTACGACAAACCCATGATCATGTACCCCATTGAGTGCCTGCGCAACGCCGGCATCTCCGATGTCCTCGTCGTCACCGGCGGCAAGCACGCCGGCGCCTTCGTCGAACTCCTCGGCAACGGCAAATCCGTCGGCCTCCGAAAACTCAACTTCGCCTACCAGGAAGGTGAGGGCGGCATCGCTGACGCACTCCGCCTCGCCGAAGACTTCGCCGACGGCGGCAAAATCGCCGTCGTCCTCGGCGACAACATCATCGAAGGCAACATCGCCGCCTCCGTCGACTCCTTCCGCAAGCAGGAGAAGGGCGCACGCATCCTCCTCAAGGAAGTCCACGACCCCCACCGCTTCGGCGTCGCCACCATGGACAAACCCGGTGGCAGCAAGGTCATCAAAATCGTCGAAAAGCCCAAGCAACCCGAATCCAACCTCGCCGTCGTCGGCATCTACATGTACGACAACCAGGTCTTCGACATCATCCGACCCCTCAAAGTCTCCGAACGCGGCGAACTCGAAATCACCGACGTCAACAACAAGTACATCGAGCAGGGCACCATGACCGCCGAAGTCCTCAAAGGCTGGTGGACCGACGCCGGCACCTTCGAGTCCCTCTACCGCGCCACCAAACTCATCGTCGAAGGCGGCGCCAACAAAATGTCCATGTGACCGGCGCTCCCGTTTAGCCCCGGCCTTTGGGCCGGGGAGCAATTCAAACCCGACTCTCGCGCCAAACCCACCGCTCCTTCCGGTACAATGCAGCGGTTCCGAAACCGAAGGAGACGCCCCATGTCCTTCTACACCGGTGGTTCCAACTCCGCCAACGCTGCCAGCCGCGAGGCCGCCACCGCTTCCGCCGAAGCCGCCGCCGCCAAGCGCGACGTCGCCTACCTCGAAGACCAGCTCGAACGCATGAAGCTCGTCTGCGCCGCCGTCTGGGAACTCGTCAAGGAAAAGCACGCCCTCACCGAAGAAGACCTCGTCGCCAAGATCGCACTCCTCGACGCCAAGGACGGCATCGCCGACGGCAAGTTCAGCCGCGCCCCCAAAAAATGCGTCAAATGCGGCCGCACCGTCACCGACAAACAACGCGCCTGCATGTACTGCGGCGCCGTCCAACCCTTCGAATCCGTCTTCCAATCCCTCTAAAACATCGCCGAAATGCGCCCTCAATCCCGCAACCGCTGCTGCCCTCAATAAAGTCTCTTCGTGGTCCTTCGTGCTCTTCGTGTCCTTTGTGTTTAACGTCCCCCCGACCGAGCCAAGCATGTCCGACCTCTCCCTCCACCGCGGCAAATTCCTCGAACTCCGCCAGCGCGACAACTGGGAATACGTCCACCGCGTCCGCGGCCAAACCCCCGTCGGCATCATCGCCCTCACTCCCGACAACCACCTCCTCCTCATCTCCCAGTTCCGCATCCCCCTCCAGCAAACCATCATCGAAATCCCCGCCGGCCTCGTCGGCGACACACCCGGCGAAGAATCCGAGCCCTGGCAACTCGCCGCCCAACGCGAACTCCTCGAAGAAACCGGCTACTGGCCCGCCCACGTCGAACTCCTCGCCGAAGGCCCCACCTCCGCCGGCCTCACCGACGAATGCATCAAACTCGTCCACGCCACCCAATTGCAAAAACGCGGCAACCCCACCCCCGACGGCGACGAACATATCACCCTCCACGAAATCCCCCTCCCCCAAGTCGACGCCTGGCTCGCCCAAAAATCGCGCGCCGGCCACCTCATCGACCCTAAAGTCTACTCCGCCCTCTACTTCCTCACCCGCCACACCTGAACCACGCCGCTCCAGCACCCAAGCCTCAGATGCTTGTCATTTGAAAATGAGCCTCTCGCCATCTTAAGACCACATTAGTCTCACTCCCTGAGCACTAGCCTTCCATATCCGAGAGAAGGTATAACCATCATGCTCGCAACCTGTTGAAGTCGAATCGCCGCTGCATACGCCGCGACACCCCCTGGAAATCAACTCCTGCCCCAGCGATGTCGATAACCGATGTACCCCTTCAGCAGGGAAAGGATTCACAAGTGTCTTTATCGGTCGCAAAAGACCAGGAATCAGCAACGCCAGTCGCTCCCAGCCTCGGTCAGCGCGCTTTCGGCGGTGCTCTGTGGACGCTTGGCCAGACAGTTGGCAGCAAAATTGTCGGAATCGCAGCTCAACTCATCCTCGCCGGCATGCTCGCCAAAGACGATTTCGGCCTATTCGCCGAAGCCATTCTCATCATTTCCCTCTGCGGACTGGGACAACAACTCGGCCTCGGTGAAATCCTCATCCGCCGACACCGCCACTTCGACAAGTGGGCCCAACCCGCCTTCTGGATCAGCCTCACTGCCGGCCTTGTTGGCGCTGGCGCAGTCATCGCCATATCACCCTTCGCTCCCATCTTCTTCAAAGACGCCCACGGTTTGACAACGCTCCTCCTGGTTGCAGCCTTCGGACTCCCCTTCGACGCCCTCATGGTCATCTCCCAGGCGAAACTCCGCGTCGACCTTCGCTTCCGCACGCTCGCCCTCATCGGCACCTGCAACATCACTGGAATTGCAATCCTCAGCGTCTCATTCGCCGCCGCAAAGCATTTCTTCCCCGGCTCCCCCATCTCCGGCGCCATGTGCCTGATCCTGCCCCGCCCCATCATGTCTGCAGCGACAATGGCCATGTCCCACAGCCTCAGCGGCCTCCGCATTCGATTCCAACCGCACTTCTCCCGCTGGCGATTCATCCTCCGAGACTCCAAATACTTCTTCATCACCACCATCTTCAACACGCTGCTGATGCAGGGAGATTACCTCCTCACGGGTATCTTCTTCTCCACCGAACAACTGGGGGCATACTACTTCGCATTCAATCTTTCGACGCAGACCGTGCAACTCGTAGGTGCCAACCTCACTTCTGTTCTATTGCCAAGCTTCGCGAAACTCGATAGAGACCCGCAACGGCAACAGAGTGCATATGTGAAAGTCTGTTCCACAATCGCCTTCGTTGGGACAATCATGTGCATCCTGCAAGCGGTGATCGCCGGACCCGCTCTCCATTGCTTCTTCGGACATAAATGGGACGAGGCGATTCCGCTATTTCAGATCCTGACGGTTGGAATGATCTTTGTCCTCCCAAGCGCACCCGGAATGAGCCTGCTTCAGGCGCAGGGCCGCTACCAAACAGGAATGATTTGGACTGCAATTACGGCCGCTTTCTTTTTATTGAGCGTGACCTTCGGCGTCCTTGGGGGATCAACCCAAACAATTGCCCTCGCAGATTGCATTTTCTATCTGATCTTCGGACCATTGGGCGTCCTGATTCCATTACGATGCTCATTCAAGAGCTATCTGAGCACCCTCAACGCTGTCTACTCTTTCCCCGTCGCTATTTGCCTTTTGATCGCAATTGCGATCGCCCTCGCCGGGCACTTCTTTCGCGTCGGAAATGAATTCCTTGACGCGGCTGGAAAAGCTTCGCTGGTGCTCTTCGTATATATCGCGCTTGTACTTCTATTTCGAAAGAGAGATGCGCAAGAACTACTGGAGCGGGTTAAACCGCATTTCTCGGGAATCTTTGCCAGACAAATCACGGGAGCAGCCGGTAAATGAACAACTCTAGCCCCACCTGTCCATTGTGCGGATCTGAAAGCATCTCTTCCCGGCATTGTGTCCCTGAGATGATGTTCGGAACAAAGGAGCATTTTGATTACGCCGAGTGCGGCCAGTGCAAATGCCTGTATTTGGCCCGCATTCCAGCCGACATGAGCAAGTATTACCCTTCCAATTATTACTCCTTTCAAAATGCCACCCGTTCACACTATCCATGGTGGATGCTCGCATTAAAGCGTGCTCGCGCCGAATACGAGATTACGGGACGGGGGTATCTGGGGAGGCTTGTGAGTAAATACCAGGGGAAGTGGCCGTATTTCTCATGGTTTAGAGAAGCTGGATTACACTTCGATTCCAGCATTTTGGACGTTGGATGCGGGCGGGGCGACTATCTGCGCCGCTTTTACACAGACGGATTCAGCAAGCTGACCGGTGTTGACCCTTATATCAAGGGAGATTTGACGCTGGATTGTGGTGTTCACATATACAAGCGTGAGCTCCATGAAATGAGCGGTCAATTCGACTGCATCTTCTCCAAGGATTCCTTTGAACACATGAGCAATCCGAAGGCCGCATTGCAGGCGATGTTTGGATTGGCAAAGCCAGGGGGGGCCGCCCTCATTGCGATTCCGGTTGCCGAGTCGGACGCGTGGAAGGAATATGGTACCAATTGGTTCCAGATCGATGCGCCAAGGCATATCACGATACCTAGCCGGAAATCTATGCAAGTCCTCGCGACGGCAGTCGGATTCACACTGGAAAAAGTGTTGTTCGATTCCATTGAGGACCAATTCTTAATCAGCGACGCTTATCGGCGCGGCATTCCGCTTAAACAACTTCAAGAACAAGGGGCGGATCATTTGTTCAGTCGGGAGGAGAGAGAACGCTTTCGAAAGAGGGCCGAAGCTGTGAATCTCTCGGGCCGAGGCGATCATGCGTGTTTTGTGCTGAGGAAACCCACGTGACAGAACCGGCGAATGTGCCCCTGGTCTCAGTCGTTATTCCCACCTACAACGCTCCAGCAATGTTGCTGGAGACATTGGAGACGGTTTTCGCGCAGACCTTTCAGGATTTTGAGGTCGTGGTCATCAACGACGGCAGCACCGATGGAACTGCCACAAGCCTCAAGCCACTCGACGACGCCGGCAAAATACGTCTCATCAATCAGCCTAACGGCGGCATCGGCGACGCGCGAAATCGGGGCATCGACGAGGCTCGCGGGAAATACATCGCCCTGCTTGATCATGATGACCTTTGGCACGCCGAGAAATTAGCCGCCCAGGTCGCTTTCATGGAATCCCACCCCGACTGTGCCGCCTGCAGCGTCCCCTGGTCCATGTCGCCCTCTCCCGAAACGCCCGTGTGCGACTTTTCGGCCATCACCGACGACAAAGGCATCGTCAAAGAACCGCTGCAGGAATTGGCTCACGGCCGCGTATTCCTGATTTCCTCCAGCTTGATGGTCCGGCGCGACAGGATCGAGGGCCTCCGTTACATGCGCGAACGGCGCTGCATCGAAGACACGCCCTTTCAGGTCCGCCTCTTCGCACGCGGCGACTTTGGCATCGCCGGCGACAAAATCCTGATGGTCTACCGCGTCCATGCCTCCAACTATTCCTCCCAGGCCGATTTCTTTTATAACGGAATTAAATTGCTCCGCCGCCTGGATAGAGAGCATGAATTCAATGAACTCACCGGCCACAATCGCCGTGCGATGCACGCCTTCTTTGCTCATCTTGGCCGCTCCGCAGTCGCAGCGCAATTGACCAACGGCCTCCGGAAACGAGCTGCCGAGATCTACCTGCGAGAAATGCTGGAGCAGGCAAAACTCGGCCGGTGGAAGTTCCTGCTTTGCACGCCAGGACTGCTTTGCGTGCCAACCGCGTTCATCAAGCGTATATTTCCAAAGAGTTCTACTGTTGCATGATTTCTCCAGGGGCCACCAGATCACTCGGCAGTTCAAGGATATCCCATTGCGCTTTCCGCTCATGGACTTTCATCGCAGGACTTTGTCTCGCCGCCATCGTTATCTGCACATCCATGTGTGCCGGTCCTCTACGCGGGCGAGCATTTGTTTATGACGTCGGCAACAGCCCTGAAGCCATGAGCATCGCAGTTCTCCTGGCTGGATCAACATGAGTCTTTCCAAAGAGGTTTTCTCAAAATGCGAATCGGAATGCTGCTCTCCTCCCACTACGCACTCCACGACCCAGGCGACGGCCGGCTGATGCAGGCCAAACGACAGGCCGAAGCCTTGGAAGAACTGGGGCATGAAGTGATCCGAATGGAGACTTGGAATGCCCGCCCTCGCGAAGATGTTGATGTTCTCCACGTGTTCGAAGGAGGCTTCGGCAACTACGTTCTCATGCCCTCGCGACCGGATCGTTTCCGCCGAATTGTCCTGGCGCCCTTTATTGATTCCAACATGCCGTTCTGGCTGTATGGTCTTGCGACCCGCGCCCACATCGGATCGCGACTCTATTCCGCACAGTACATCCTCCGTCGGCAGGCCATAAACTCAGATGTCGTGATCGTTCGATCTGAACACGAACGACACAGGTTTTTGCGCAGCTACGGTGTCCCCGAGTCAAAGGTGGCGATTGTGCTCAACGGCGTGAATCCGCCACTCAACGCCGATGCTCAAAAAGCCCGACAGTCGCTGGAACTCCCGGACAAATTTGTGCTCCACGTGAGCAAGTACACGGACCCCCGGAAGAACATTCTCCGTTTGGTGGATGCTGCCTCCTCTCTGAACTACCCGCTTGTCATCGCCGGGTCGCCAAGCCCAGGCCCTATTCTGAACGACCTCAAAAAGCGGGAAGCCAACGGCCTCATTCGTCTGCTGAACTTCGTCGACCGTCCTACGCTGGAGGGAATGTATGCAGCGTGCCATGTGTTTGCACTGCCCAGCACACATGAAGGAACGGGACTCGTGGCGCTCGAAGCCGCCAGTTGCGGCGCTAACATCGTGATCACCAGAAATGGCGGCCCTCCTCATTATTTCGAAAAACATGCCGAGTATGTTGATCCCTCAAATACCGCCGACATCGCACGCGCACTCAAGATTGCGTGGGACAAACCACGGAATGGCACGGCAAAATCACACGTGCTAAACAATCTGACCTGGCGACAGTCCGCAGAACAACTCGTACGAGTTTACGAGGGAATCCGTCGGTAGCGTCCACGGCTGCCCAAAAAAAGCGAGAACTGCCCCCAAAACCCCCACAATCTTCCATGAATAACACCACTTCGCCCCGCGCTACTTCTTCTTCACCCGATGCACCCGCACCGCCGCCGACTCCACCGGCGCCGCCCAATGCCCGCGCCCATGCGACCCCACCCCACGCGACCCCTGCCCACCGTTCAACGCCCCATTGATCGTCACCTCCAGCTCCGCCGACGTGCTCGTCCCCAACTGCCCCGTCCCGTTATACGCCGCCACAATCGCATGCGTCCCCGGCCGCCACCCGCTCACCGGAATCGCCGCCGTCCCCTCCGCCAACACCCGCACCGTCCCCAGCACCTTCGTCCCCTCAAAAAAACTCACGCTCCCCCCGATCGCCGGTACCCCGCCAAAAGTGACGGTCGCCACAACACTCCCGCCCACCTCCGCAAGCGTCGTCACGGTCTCCGCCTTGGCGATCGTCACATCCTGCGGCACGCTCCCCCCGCCCGTGATCGCCTGCCCCGTCTCAAGCTGCGCCGTGATCGAATGCGTCCCCGCCAACCCTGTGCTCCACGTGAACATCGCGCTGTTATTCGTAAGCTTCTGCGTCCCGACGACCACCGGCCCCGCCGAAGTGTTGTCCACGAAATCGATCAGTGTGCCGTCGGTGCTGCTGCCATCGCTCGAAAGAACATGCGCGACAAACGTAATCCCCGCCCCAAACGCCGCCTGGTCCGTCGATTCGGAAAGAAACACCGACGCCGCGCTCCCCACGCTGACCGTCGGCAACGGCCGCCCCGACATCACCGCCGTCGAGAGCAAAGTGCGCGATTCCAGCGCCTCAAGCCTGCAGCCATGGGAGTGCGAAGAAATAAAAGAGCAACGACGCCGGCGATTCTGCGGACCCATAGGTCGGACTCCCTCGCCGCCCGCGCGCGACCCAAACAGCCGCGCCATCGGTACGAGTTTCTCGAATCATCAAAGTCCGACGAACCGGGGTCCACTCCGGCCGTCGAGCCCCTGATATACCCCAAAAACCGCCAGAACTCGAAACAAATCCCGCGGAAAACTTGAGAAAATCTCGGAAAATTCCCATGGTCTGATAAAATTGCAACTTTCAGCCCCATCAGTGCTTCCGATCACATGCCGCCCCCGCCCCATCACCCCGGCCAGACAAAATAATCATCGGTTGTGCTTGTATTTGAGACTTAGTCTCAATAGATTCTCAGTCTCAAGTGGCGGCCCCAGCCTTTCCTTACAAAGGAGCCTTCTCATGTCCACCCCCGCAACCGTCAGCCCTTCCACCAAAGCCGCCCAGGCCTTCACCCTCATCGAACTCCTCGTCGTCGTCGCCATCCTCGCTCTCCTGATCTCCATCCTCCTCCCCTCCCTCGGCCGCGCCAAAAACCGCGCCACCGCCACCCGCTGCCTCGCCAACCTCGCCTCCATCGGCCGCGGACTCGTCGCCTACCAGACCGCCAACGACGGCTACGTCGTCCCCTCCTACAACATGACCGGCTCCGGCGGCGCCGGCCCGCTCACCGTCGACGGCTGGCCCGCCATCCTCGATCGCGACGGCGTCGTCCCCTCCTCCGGTGGCCTCACCAACAACGTCTTCTTCTGCCCCAACACCCTCGACAAAGTCGGCCTCACCGCCTCCGCCGCCTCCGCCATCCCCATCGGCTACCAGGACTACCCCACCACCTTCCTCAATGGCACCGACGGCGGCGGACAGGCCGACCCCACCCTCCCCACCCCCGGCTTCGGCAACGCCTCCGGCCCCTACCTCCACGAAATCCGCTGCAGCTACTGGATCAACGCCAACAACCCCCTCGGCTCCGCCAAAGCCCCTTCCCCCAATCCCTACTACACCCAAAGCGTTGGCTACACCTTCTCCGACGGCTCCAAAATGACCCCCATGAAAGCCTCCCTCATCCTCCGCCCCTGCGCACTCATCGTCGCTAGCGATGGCATCTACGCCGGCCAGCAGAAAAACACCCGCCTCAACGAACCCAGCTCCCGCATCGGCTATCGCCACCCCGGCACATCGGCTTCCGCCAATACCGTCACCAACGCCGTCTTCGCCGACGGCCACGCCGAAGGAATCGAATCCTCCACGTTCCCCCACGCCAGCAACACCGCCGAAAACAACAGCCAGTACAGCGTCCTCGCCGCTCAATGAAATGGCATTGAATCATTGAATCATCGGGGCATTGACTCATTGACCTTCGATTCGGCAATCAATCGCTCAATGATCCGATGACTCAATGGCTCAATCGGTTCTCACCGCCGCCGCTTCGTCGGAAACCGCCCCGACAATGGCCGCACGCTCTTCGTCGGCGTCACATTCCCAAACCCCGTCGGCATATAACCGTCCGGCCCCGGCGGTGTCGTCGGACTCTCCGGCACAGCCGCCGGAGTCTCCGCACTCGCCTGCGCCGCCGGCGCACCCGCCCCATGCCCAACGTGTTCCCCATGCGCCCCTTCCCCCTCATGCCGCCGCCCGCCCGGTTCCGGCGAAGCCACAAACCCCTCAATCCGATACTCCGTCATCAGATTGTTGATCAGCTTCTCAATCTCCGTCTGCATCTGCCCCTGCCCGCGCGAAATAAACGTAAACGCCCGCCCCGTCGCTCCCATGCGAGCCGTGCGTCCCACGCGGTGCACATACACCTCCGGATCTTCCGGAATGTCGTAATTCACCACGTGCGTAATCTCGTGCACATCGATCCCGCGCGACGCAAGATCCGTCGCCACGAGCACATGAATCTTCCCCGTCTTGAACCCGCGCATCACCCGCTCTCGCTTGTTCTGCATCAGATCCCCGTGGATCGGCGAGGCCGCAATCCCATCCTTCTCCAGACCCGCCGCCACCTTGTCCACGCTCCGCTTCGTCCGGCAGAAAATAATCGCCAGCGCCGGCTTCTCCGCCTTCATCAGCAGCCGCAACGCCCGCTGCTTGTCCCACGGCTCCACCCCCACGTAAAACTGCGCCGCCTCCGGATTCGTCAGTTGCTCTTCCTTCGACGACGTGAACACCCGCGTCGGGTTCGTCATGTGCCTCGACACCATCCGCTCGATGTCATCGCTGATCGTCGCCGACACAAAAATCGTCTGATGCTGCGCCCGACAGAACGACAGGATCTTCCGGATGTCGTCGCGGAACCCGATGTCGAACATCCGGTCCACTTCGTCGCATACCACAAACCTCACGTTGTCCAGCACCAGCGCCCCGCGCTCCTGCAGATCCATGATCCGCCCCGGCGTCCCCACCACCACGTGCGGCTGGTGCCCCATGTGCTTGATCTGCCCCTGCAGCTTCGTCCCCCCGTACGCCAGCGCAAAACGCACCGGCTTGTGCTTCGCAAACCGCCGCATCTCCGCGTCCACCTGCACCGCCAGCTCGCGCGTCGGCACAACAATCAACGCCTGGAACGGCTGACCCCCCCCGGCCAAATCCAGTTTCTGCAAGATCGGCAACCCAAACGCCGCCGTCTTCCCCGTCCCCGTCCGCGCCTGCCCCAGCACATCCACCCCCGTCAACGCCACCGGAATCATCTTCTCCTGAATCTCCGACGGCGTCACAAAGTTGATCTGCGCCAACGAATGCAAAATCGCCGGCTCCAGCCCCAACGTCGCAAACGCCTCCGGCAATTCAATCTTGTCATGATGCATCGGGGAGGCTGGAGCATGTTCCGGCGCAACGGCGCCCGCCTCAGGCGTCGCATGCTGCTGAGCCCACGGATCTTCCGGCTCATCGTCGTACCGCACCGGTGCCGGCGCATTCTGCGGTCCCTGGTTGTTTCGATTGCGATTGCGATTCCGTCCCCCGCGCCTCCGCCGTCGCTGCCCCCCCTCGCCCCCACCCCCTTGCGGAGCGCCTCCGGGACCCGTATTTCCTGTTTGCGACGGTGGAACAAATGGCACATGCGGTGGGGGGAGTGATTCGCTCATAGTCCAGTAAGTCTAAGCCCCAACGCGGTCAGCGACAAGCCACACTACACGCATAAATCATATTTCAGGTTCCAGGTTCGGAGTTCCGCCTTGAGGCGGCCACGCCCACGCGCAGCGCCACGCACTTCCCTTGCCCCCTGCCTCCACGACAATTACGCTACCCAATCTGTTTACCCCCCTGACCCCAGCGGAGTCCCACATGCCCGGTTACAACCCAGCCTCCACCGAAAAAAAATGGCAACAGTTCTGGTCCGCCAACCACACCTACGCCACCAACACGGCTGACCACTCGAAACCCAAATTCTACGCCCTCGACATGTTCCCCTACCCCTCCGGCCAGGGCCTCCACGTCGGCCACCCCGAAGGCTACACCGCCACCGACATCCTCTCCCGCTACAAACGCGCCCAAGGCTTCAACGTCATGCACCCCATGGGCTGGGACGCCTTCGGTCTCCCCGCCGAACAATACGCCATCAAAAACAACGTCCACCCCCGCGAAACCACCGCCAACAACATCAACCGCTTCCGCACCCAGCTCCAATCCCTCGGCTTCTCCTACGACTGGGACCGCGAAGTCGACACCACCGACCCCCACTACTACAAATGGACCCAATGGATCTTCCTCAAACTCTACGACACCTGGTTCGATGAGACCCAACAAGAAGGCCGCCCGATTTCGGAGTTGATTGAAGAGTTCAAATCCGGCAAACGCGCGATCCCCGAAATCGAAAATCGAAAATCGAAAATCGAAAATTGGAACTCCCTCTCGCCGACGGAACAGCGCCAAGTCCTCGCAAAATTCCGCCTCGCCTACGAATCCGAAGTCCCCGTCAACTGGTGCCCCGGCCTCGGCACCGTCCTCGCCAACGAAGAAGTCATCGACGGCAAATCCGAAGTCGGCGGATTCCCCGTCGAACGCCGCCCCATGCGCCAATGGATGCTCCGCATCACCGCCTACGCCAACCGCCTCATCACCGGCCTCGACAAACTCGAATGGTCCGACTCCCTCAAAGAAATGCAACGCAACTGGATCGGCCAATCCGAAGGCGCCGAAGTAGCCTTCCAAATAGCCCCGGGCTTGCCCGGGATCCCTCCCAACGCGACATTGACCGTCTTCACCACCCGCCCCGACACCCTCTACGGCGCAACCTATATGGTGATCGCGCCAGAACACCCCCTCGCCAACAATCCAACGCCCGACAAAGCCGTCGAAGTTAAAGCCTACCAACAATGGGCCGCCTCCCGCTCCGACCGCGAACGCCAGGAAGACACCAAAAAAACCGGCGTTTTCACCGGCCTCTACGCCATCAACCCCGTCAACAACAAACAAATCCCCATCTGGGTCTCCGACTACGTCCTCATGGGCTACGGCACCGGCGCCATCATGGCCGTCCCCGCCCACGACGACCGCGACCACGAATTCGCCACCAAATTCAAACTCCCCATCATCGAAGTCGTCGCCCCCACCCAAATCGAAAATCGAAAATCGAAAATCGAAAATGCCCCCTTCACCGAAGAAGGCATCGCCATCAACTCCCCCTGGATCGACAACCTCCCCACCCCCGAAGCCAAGAAAAAAATCACCGCAATCCTCGAAGAAAAAGGCATCGGCAAAAAAACCATCAACTACAAAATCCGCGACTGGCTCTTCTCCCGCCAACGCTACTGGGGCGAACCCTTCCCCATCGTCCACCTCAACGACGGCACCACCGTCGCCCTCGCCGATTCCGAGCTCCCCGTGAAACTCCCCGAACTGCAGGACTTCAAACCCACCGGCACCATCGACCCTCCACTCTCCAAAGCCAAAGAATGGGTCAACATCAACGTCCGCCTGCAAACCGTCAACGGCGACACCAAAGCCACCACCGCCGACTGCGGCGACCCCGACGCCCTCCCCGCACGCCGCGAACTCAACACCATGCCCCAATGGGCCGGCTCCTGCTGGTACTACATCCGCTACCTCGACCCCAAAAACAACGACCGCTTCGTCGACCCCGCCATCGAACGCTACTGGCTCGGTCCACAACCAATCGAAAATCGAAAATCGAAAATCGAAAATCCCCCCGGCGGCGTCGACCTCTACGTCGGCGGCGTCGAGCACGCCGTCCTCCACCTCCTCTACTCCCGCTTCTGGCACAAAGTCCTCTTCGATTGGAATCTCGTCTCCTCCGACGAACCCTTCCGCAAACTCGTCAACCAGGGCCTCATCCTCGGTGAAGACATGCAAAAAATGTCCAAATCCCGCGGCAACGTCGTCAACCCCGACGACGTCATCAAAGACTACGGCGCCGACGCCCTCCGCATGTTCGAAATGTTCATGGGCCCCCTCGAACAGGTAAAGCCGTGGTCCACCGCCGGCGTCGAAGGCGTCTACCGCTTCCTACAGCGCATCTGGCGCAACATCTTCGACGAAAACGACAACCCCAAAGTCACCGACGCCCCGACCGACGAATCCATCAACCGCCCTCTCCATCGCCTCATCAAAAAAGTCGGCGACGACATCGAGCGCCTCAGCTTCAACACCGCCATCGCCGCCATGATGGAATTCAACAACACCCTCGCCAAGTCCCCCACCATCAGCAAGGAAACCGCCCTCACCTTCATGCGCCTCCTCGAACCCTTCGCCCCCCACTTCGCCGAAGAAGTCCACGCCCGTCTACGTGGCACAGGCGTCCCGCCTGTGTCCATCACCACCTTGCCCTGGCCCACCTACAACCCCGCCCTCCTCATCGACGCCACAATCGAAATCCCCGTCCAGATCAACGGCAAACTCCGCTCCCGCATCACCATCCCCAACGACGCCGACGAACCCACCGCCCTCGCCGCCGCCCTCGCCGACCCCGAAGTCCAGAAACACCTCGCCGGCAAGGAACCAAAGAAGAAGATCTACGTCAAAGGCCGCATGGTAAATCTGGTCATTTGACCCTTGCCGTATGCTATAATCCGCATAGAGGTGCATAACATGGTGAGAACTGTCGCAGTCCAAGCCGATAAAATCACCGTTAACGGCGACCAGATTGAAATCCACGCTGACGTCGGCCCCGGCCGCATCATCAGCGCGAACCTGACGATCGATGATGGCGTGCCAGCGAGCACCGCTGCCGGCGAAACCGATCCCTCCAAAATGTCCTTCGAAGAGTGGGAGAAGAACTTCAACGAGATGTGTGCGCTCGCGCCCATCAATGAATTTCCTGCCGACGTATCCCGTGAATCGATGTACATGTCCGACGAAGAGCTTGGATATAAGCAACAATGATCCTCGTCGACACGAACGTACTCCTGCGGATTGCTGATCCCATATCCTCAGACTGCAAACCTGCCCGCGCGTCAATAAAGACATTGCGCCACCGCGGCGTCGAACTGGTCATTGCCCGGCAAACTATCTATGAGTTCTGGGCCGTCGCCACGCGCCCCGCCGGAAAGCCACCGCTCGGTTCCAATGGCCTCGGGATGTCGGCCAATTCCGCAGACCAATGGCTCAGCTACGCGTTACGCGCCGTGAAGGTTCTCCCCGATCCAGCCGATCTCCCCAACCGCTGGCGAACCATCGTCCGCAGCTTCAATGTCCTCGGCATCAAATCCCACGACGCCCGCCTCGTCGCCGTAATGCAGGCGTATAACATCACCCAACTCCTCACCTTCAACACCGCCGACTTCAAACGCTTCCACTTCATCACCACCCTGGACCCGTGCGCCACCTCCTGATTCGTCCCGTCGCCTTCCAATTACTATTTACCAATTACCAATTACAATCCCCCTCATGGAACACTGGTACCGCAGCATCATCTCCGGCGAACGCGCAGGCGCCCTCCCCGCCATCCTCCGCTTCCTCTTCGAAATCATCTCCTGGTTCTACGCCACCGCCGTCGGCATCCGCAATCTCCTCTACGACGCCCGCATCCTCAAACAAACCAGGCTCCCCGTCCCCGTCATCTCCGTCGGCAACATCACCACCGGCGGCACCGGCAAAACCCCCACCGTCATCATGCTCGTCAAGGAACTCAAAAAACTCGGCAAAAAACCCGCCGTCCTCACCCGCGGCTACGGCGCCCCCAAAAATCCCGACGGCACCCGCGGCAAACCCGACGAAGTCATGGTCATCGAATACGAATGCCCCGGCGTCCCCGTCATCGTCAACCCCGACCGCATCGCCGGCGGCCGCGAGGCCATCGCCAAACACCACGCCGACGTCCTCGTCCTCGACGACGGCTTCCAGCACCGCCGCCTGGCGCGCGATCTGAATATTGTCCTCGTCGACGCCACCGCACCCATGGGCATCCCCGGCATCGTCCCCCGCGGTTCCTGGCGCGAGCCCCCCTACAACCTCCGCCGCGCCAACATGATCATGCTCACCCGCTGCGAACAGGTCTCCGAAGAACTCGCCACCCTCGCCGCCGGACTCCTCACCCAATGGGTCTCCCCGCGCGCCATCTTCCAGCAACGCACCTCCGTCATCGGACTCCACGACGCCAACGACAACCCCGTCCCCCTCATCGCCAGCATCCCCGGCAACGGCCGCAAAGTCATCGCCTTCGCCGGCATCGCCAACACCAACGGCTTCGTCCACACCGTCCAATCCCTCGGCTTGCAGCTCACCGTCGCCAGTTGGTTCGACGACCACCACAACTACCAACTCCCCCACGACCTCGAAAAAATCGCCACCCTCGGCCAGCAGCGCGGCGTCGAAGCCCTCATCACCACCATGAAAGACTGGGTCAAACTCCGCGGCCGCAACCTCCCCGAAAACTGCCCCCCCATCTGGCACGTCCGCATCGAAACCCGCCTCCGCCCCCACGAACAAGACCTCCTCCGCGCCCGCCTCACCCTCCTCACCAACACCCCCGCCGCCGAACCAACAACACCCGCTCCATCCGTGTAGCCGGCCCGCTCGCACCATCTCTACAATCTCTGTGCGTTCTGTGCGCCTCTATCACTCCGTAACAATTGCGATCTCATCCGGATCCCATTGGATTTTCATCCTCAAAATGTTTAGCCGTCGATCGAAGATCGACGCGCGCTCGGCGCCACTTTTACTCGGGAGCCGGATCAGTCATAACGTCGTCTCTGTGCGTCCTCAGTGCCCTCTGTGACTCTGTGGTAAAGAAGCCGCTCGCCAAAGGAAACCCAATCATTTCTGGAAAAACCAGCGCACAAAAAAAGCCCCGCTGCTTTACCGCGGGGCTTCCAATCAATCAGGACAAACGGCAGCGATCAATACCGATGCTCCCCCGGCATCTCATCCGGCACGCTCCCGTCATCATCATCATCATTCTCATCAAACTGCGACGACACCTGCTGCGCGAATCCGGCATTGCCGCCCGCACCCGCCTTGCCCCCCGTAGAACCCTCCGTCCCATCCCCGCCCGGAACATGCCCGCCCGCCGCCTTCTCCTCCAACTTCATCTGCTCCCACTCTTCCTTCGATATCGTCACCTCGGAAGCCATCGAACCCTTGTACGCCCCCACAATCCCCAGCCGCCGCATCTGGTCAATCAACCGGCTCGCACGCGAATACCCAATATTCAGCCGCCGCTGAATCAACGACACCGACCCGCGCCCCGTCTCGATCATGATGTCCACCGCATCGTTGTACAGCGGATCCTTCTCCTCGCCCTCCGCCAGGCCCTGCGCCGCGCCGAGCTGGAGAAGTTCCGGATGGAATTCGGGTTGGGCGATTTCCTTGAGGAAGCCGCAGACGGCCCGAATTTCCTTGTCGTCGACAAACGCCGCCTGCGCGCGAATGAGCCCGCCGCCCGTGGGCCGCAGCATCAGCATGTCGCCCTGTCCCAACAGCAGTTCACCACCGGACTGATCCAGCATGATCCGCGAGTCGAGCCGCGAACGAACCTGGAAGCAGATGCGCCCCGGCATGTTCGACTTGATAAGCCCCGTCACCACCTGTGCCTCAGGCCGCTGCGTCGCAAGAATCAGGTGAATCCCGACTGCACGCGCCTTCTGTGCAATACGCACGATATGCCCTTCCACTTCCTTGGACGTCATCATGAGGTCCGCCAGCTCATCGATGATGATCACGATGTACGGCATGTGGAACTGCAGCTTCGCCTTGTCGTCATCAGTAGTGGCGTTGAACCGCGTAATGATCTCTTCGCGCGACAGCTTGTTGTAGTCCTTGATGTGCCGGACGCCCGCCTCCGACATCGTCTCATACCGCTCGTCCATCTTCTGCGTCGCCCATTCCAGGATCGACTCCGCCTTCGACATGTCATCGATGATCGGCGCCATCAAATGCGGAATCGCCTTGTAATCCTGCATTTCCACCATCTTCGGATCCACCATGATCAGCTTCACATGGTCCGGCCGCTGCGTCAGCAGCAGCGTCATGATGATCGAATTGATGCACACCGACTTGCCCGAACCCGTCGTCCCCGCGATCAGCACGTGCGGAATCCGCGCCAGGTCCTCGATCATCGGATTCCCCGACGCATCCTTCCCCAAACACATCGGCAACGCCATCTTCACGATCTTGTCGTCCGACAACTGGAACAATTCCTTCAGACGCACCCGCTCGCGATCCAGGTTCGGCACCTCGATCCCCATCGTCGACTTCCCCGGAATGTTGTCGATGATCCGCACCGGCGGAGACTTCAACGCCCGCGCAATGTCCTTCGACAACGCCGCCACCTGGCTGCTCTTCACCCCAGGCGCCAGGTTCAGCTCATACAGCGTCACCACCGGACCCGTATCAATCGCCTCCACCTTCCCATCAATATTGAACGACTCCAGCGCCGCTTCCAGCACCTTCGCCTTTTCACGCACCCTCTGTTCCTGCCCGGCCGTGTCCACCGGTTCCGCCTCGTCCAGCAGATCCAACCCCGGCAGCCGGTAATTCCCCAGGTCCTGCGCCTTCTGCTGCGCCGGCTGCGGCTTGATCGGCTGGTTCGTCCGCGGAACCGTCGGCTTCCTGACCGGCACTTCCGCCACGGCCGTCGGAGCCTCCTCCTCGTCCGATTCCTCCGCCACCGGCTTCGCCTCCACCTTCGCCGGTTCGGCGGGGTTTTCAATCTTCGACTTTCGATCCTCAAATTCGTCGGCGGAAACAGATGCTTCCGCCGGGTTCTTGTTGGCCGTCGCACTCTCCGCCCCCTTCTCCGACGCATCCTTCTTCTTCCGCCCGCTCACCTTCCCCATCTTCTTCGAACTCCCCCATCCCTCGAACGAACTGCAGATCGTCCCCCAGATCCCCGTCGCCGCACCCGTCGCCGCCGCCGCCACCGGTTCCGTCGGCAACTTCTTCCCCACCCACAGCAGCCGCGCCGGAAGCGCCAGCATGAATTCATCCGCCGCCAGCAGCCCGCCCACCACAAACGTCGCAATCAGAATAAACCACGACCCGTGCCGGAATTCCACGAACAAAAAGTGCCCGATCGCAATTCCCAGCATCCCGCCCGCTCCCTCCCCCCACGGTCCCGGAGCACCCGACATGTTCGACAGCGTGCTCACCCCCGCCACCAGCAGCGCGCACCCGATGATCCGCAGCGGCAACTGCGTGATCGCATCCCCCCGCGTCCACAACACCAGCGCCACCGCAAAAAAAGCGATTGCCACAAAAATCCCCGGCCCGATCCCCTGCAGCGTCGAATACGCAATCTGCGCACCCACCGCCCCGCACCAGTTGTGATAGCTCTGCGCCCCAAACGTCGCCACCATGTGCGAAGGCGGATCCGACGCATTGAACGAAATGCACGCCAGCGTGAACAGGATGTACCCCACCCACACGAACATCATGAAGATCACCCGCGAAATGACCGCCTTGTTCGGATTGCTGTTTTTTCTCGCTGCCATGCGTTGCTACGACTCCATTCTGGTTGAGAAGTCAGGAGTCAGAAGTGATAAGTCAGAATAACGCCGCCCGCTTTGCTTCTGACTACTGACTTCTGACTCCTGACTTCCAGTTCAATGTCCCGTACTTCCAAACCCGCCGCTGCCGCGCTCACTCGTCGGCAGCTTCTCAATGCTGGGCGCTTCGTCCCAGACCGCTGTCTCATGCCGCGCAATCACCATCTGGGCGATCCGCATCCCGCGCGTAATCGTGATCGGCTCCGTCCCCAGGTTGATCAGCAGCACCTTGATCTCTCCGCGATAATCCGCATCAATCGTGCCCGGCGAGTTCGGCATCGACAAACCCTGCTTCAACGCAAGACCCGACCGCGGCCGTATCTGCGCCTCATATCCCGGCGGCAACGCCATCGCGAATCCACACGGACACGCCACCCGCGCCATCGGTGCCAGCACCATCGGTTCCTCCTCGCCCACCGCCGCCAGTAAATCCATCCCGGCGGCATGCGGCGTCTGGTACATCGGCAACGGCAAATCCCGCCCATGTTCCAGTCGGACGATACGAACTCTTATCGGCTCACTCATGAAAAATCCTCTAGCCCTTTCAGTCCCTTAAAAACCACCACATGTCCTGACAATTCGCGGAATTATAACACACCCATCCCCACAGAACCCGTAGCGTAAGCGCCGGTGCGCCAACCCCTCGAATCCCCAACCCTCTCCCCGCGCACGCGCTGCAAAACACCACACCCCAAAAAAACGC
>Ga0335069_10001833_pt1 | contig 33525 bp, 18 predicted proteins | sample Lox_Sample_11_FD_206714 | JGI IMG/M metagenome (GOLD analysis project Ga0335069, IMG submission 206714) | Soil microbial communities from Loxahatchee National Wildlife Refuge, Florida, United States - Lox_Sample_1.1 | ecosystem: Environmental > Terrestrial > Soil > Wetlands | place: USA...
CGAGGCGTCCCTACCAGCGTGCAGTACTCGGGTTAAACTGATCATGGCGGGCTTAAGTCCGCCACGGGGCGCGTGGCTCGCGGTACAGCATGCGGTTGGCTTCCTCCAGATCGAACTTCTCTTTGAGCGGGTCCCATTTCAGCGGCCGGGCAAGGCGCAGGCTGATGGTCCATGCCTCACAAATTGTGACCGCGCGGTGTGCCGTCTCGGGGTTGCAGATCGTGGGGGCGCGGCTCCGGATCGAGCGGAGCAGGTCTCGGACGTGCTCAGCAGGGTTATCGGGACCCGCCCCGCGCCTGGCCTGTAAGCCCAGGATGGACTTGGGTTCGGCGGTCACCGCGTCCGTTTCATCGTCCACCTGTATCCAGCCGTCCTCGCCGATGTAGCGGATATAGCGGTCCTTGAACGCGCCGCGCTGGTACAGCATGCCCGTCACGCCGCTGGCGTATTTGCAGCGCGCGATGCCGCTGAGCGGCGTGTCGCTGCAGCACCGGGCCGCATCCGGCAACGCGCCCTTGGCCTCGAACTCGACGGGTCCGGTGTGGTCCGCGTCCAGCGCCCATTGCATTTGATCGGTGTAATGGCAGCCCATGTCGGTCATGACGCCTTCGGCAGTGTCCCAGAAGTACCTCCAGCCGTTCACGCGGCCCGGCACAAAGGGATACCACGGCGTTTGGCCCAACCAGAGGTCGTAATTCCAGCCCGCGGGAACGGGGGCCGCCTTTTCCAGCGCAATGGTCGGGCCTTCCCAGACTTGCATTTCGACCGTCTGCAGTTTCCCAATCCGGCCTTGCCGCACCATATCCGCGGCGAACCGATAGGAGGCAGTCGAGCGGCGCTGCGTTCCCGCCTGGTAGACGGTGCCGAAGCTGCGGCAGGTCTCAACCAGCGCCCGGCCTTCGGTTATGGTCAGCGTCGCCGGTGCTTCGCAATAAACATCCTTGCCCGCGCGCGCGGCATACATGGACGCCAGCCCGTGCCAGCGGTTGCCGATCGCGATGCAGACCGCGTCCACGTCCTTGCGCGCCAGCAGGTCCCGGAAATCCTCGTAGGCCTGGCAGTCGCGGTTGCCGTAATGCTGGTCCACCAGTTCCTTGCCCGAACTCCGCCGGTCCGCGCGGCAGTCGCTGACCGCGACGCACTGGATGTCGGGCAGCGTCATAAAGCTGGGCAATATCTCCCGGGCGCGGTCGCCCACGCCGATGGCGCCGAACACGACGCGGTTGCTGGGAGCGACAGCCCCGCGCAGCCCGAGCACCGAGCCGGGCACGACCAACGGCGCGGCGGCTGCCGCCGCCGCGCGGCGCAGGAATTGGCGCCGGCTCAGCCGGAATTCGCTCGGTATTAACACTTTAGCCATGAGCTTCCAGGATTTGGCCTTTTTGACCAGCCGAATACTCTCAACCGGCCCGTGTCTTGTAAAGCGTCGCTGCCCGCCCGAAACCCGGCCCTGCGCCCTCACGACCGGCTCCGGGCCCCTTGCCCCACCCCGTAGTCTGCCCTGTGTCTCCCGCATGTGTGCCCGGTGATTGCCCGGTGTATCTCCCATGTGGTCCGGGCCCCATGGGAGACACACGCGGCAAACACCGGGGCCTCGCCGGGGAGAGCCGCCTCCCTCGCCGGGCCAATTCGTGAAGGGTGGCAGGGCGGCTGGCTAAAGAGACCCATGCCCGTCATACCCGACCGACTCGAACGCGGCGACACCATCGGCATCATTGCCCCCGCCAGCGCGCCGCCCGACCCCAAGAACATAGACCGCTCGGTCGCCGTCCTGGAAAAGCTGGGCTTCCAGGCCCGGCTCGCGCCGAACGTCCGCAAGCGCTGGGGTTTCCTGGCCGGCAGCGACCGCGAACGCGCGAGCGACCTGATGAAGATGTTCGCCGATCCCAGGATCAAAGCCATTCTCTGTGTGCGGGGTGGGTATGGCACCAGCCGCCTGCTGCCGTTGCTGGACTACGGCGTCATTCGCCGGAACCCGAAAGCCTTCATCGGCTACAGCGACATCACGTCCCTGCACTGCGCCTTTCTCTTGAAGTCCAATCTCGTCAGCTTTCACGGGCCCATGCTGAACTCGGATTTCGTGAAGCCGCGCTTCCCCGAGTTCACGCTGCAGAGTTTCCTGCGCGTGCTGATGAAGCCGTCCGCCTACGGCAGCGTTTGCGCCGGTTACAAGAAGGAGACGGTGACCATTCTCCGCCGGGGGGTCGCCTCAGGGCTGCTGATTGGCGGCAACCTCACGCTCCTGTGCGCCTCGCTGGGCACGCCGTACCAGCCGCCCTTCAAGGGAGGCATCCTGTTCTTCGAAGACCTGGATGAAGTGCCCTACCGGTTTGACCGGATGCTCACGCAGCTTCTGAACGCCGGCTTGCTCCAGCAGGTCGCCGGCGTGGCCATCGGCGTCAATGCGAATTGCAAGGACCCGAAGGCGAAGACGGCCAAGGAATACCGCCAGACGCTGGAGGACGTGTTCAAGGAGCGGCTGCTGCCGCTGAAGGTGCCCGTCGTCGCGGGCCTGCCCTTCGGCCACATCCCCCTGAATGCCACCTTGCCCGTCGGCGTGCGGGTGACGCTCGATGCCGATCACGGCGACCTCCTTATCACCCAGCCCGCCGTGCGGTAGGGACGCCTCGCCGAGGCGTCCGGGTTGCGGCGGCGGCGGACGCCTCGGCGAGGCGTCCCTACCTTGCATTTCGTCGCCGCTTCAGGCACGGTATGACCCTTCCCCGCCGGCCCGGTCCCAGCGCCCGGGCTGGCTGCCTTACTCCTGCCGGCCCGCCTCGCGGACGCGGATCGAGCCGCGCAAGGCGATCAAGCCAATCGGCGCGACGGTAGCCGTGAGGGCCACGATCAACCACATGGTTCCGGAATGCCTCGGCCCCTCCTGCGGACAATAGGTGGCGAGCAGGGTCCCCCCGAAAGTCCCCACCAGCAGCTTGGCCAGCAGGAACGGCACATAGGAGAGCGCGCTGTAGGAGGCTTCCAGCCCTTTCGGCGCAATGGCGGCGGCGTATTCATACACGCGCGGCGAGTAGAAGGCTTCCCCGAACGAGAAGAGCACGACGAACAGCGCGATCATCACGTAATACGGATGCACACTCCCCTGCAGGCGCAGATACCCGTGCCCCAGCCAGTTGCCGGCGAGCCCGTTCGCGAGGGGCTGGAACCAGGCCGTCGGCATGGCCATGATGAAAACCGAGGCGGCGGTCAGGATGCTGCCCAACGTCACCATCCCGTACGCCGGATACTTCTGGGTCAACCCGCCGATCACGGGGACCAGGAAGATAATGAGGATGCTGTTGATAGCCCAGAGCCGGCCGACCGGCGCGCCGTCGCCCAACTCGCGTATGCCGAACTTGGGATACACGTAATAGATCTGCATCAGCACCAGCTTGATGAAGGCGATCAGGAGCAGGAACACCAGCAGACGGTAAACGCCCGGCTGCCGGAACAGCTCAGACAACACCCGGATGGATTCCGCAACACTGTTGCGCAGCACCCGCCATCCGGAAGCCCACCAGCCCTCCCCCGCCGGCCGCGGCGGAGGCGGCGTAATGCGAAGCCCGTCGTCCGTCGCTTCAGCGCCCTCGCGCAAAAGATACACAACGGGAAAGATCATCAGTTCGAGGCCCAGGCTCGCGAGCAGCAGGGTTCGGTAGGCGCTCAACTTCACGCCCACGACCGGCAGCACCAGATGTCCGTGCTCGCCGACCCCCTGCCGCACGCCGTCAAAGAGGAACGCGGCTATGAAGAAGCCCACGTTCATCATCAGGTAGAACAGCGAGAACGAGATCGAGCGCTGCCGCGTATCGGAATAGCGGCGAACCGCGGCGACCAGCACAGGCGTGCTCAACGCCTCGCCTATGGCCAGCGGAAACATGCCGCCCGCCAGCGCCAGCCATTGGACGCTGCTGAAGGCCATCACCGCCCGCGACACCGCGCAGATTCCCACCCCCAGGAACAAGGTCCGGCGCAAGCCCAGCGCGTCCGTCAGCGGCCCCACCACCACCGTTACCGCGGTCAACAGGAGCGACCAAAACGCGACGGTCGCCAGCGCCTGCTTGTCCCCAAAGCCGAAGTCGGAGGAGAGCCACAAGACCAGGGTCGAGTTGCACAGCGCGTAGGCGGCAATAACCAGCAGCTTTGCTACGAACGTGATCCACAGCTCCCGGGCTGCCCCGCGCAGGACAGTGAATTTGCGCAGGAAGCGCGCGACGGCGTGCGGAAGATCACCCATGCGCGCGCCCGGTGGACATTTGGAAGATCATCGTGCGCCGCAATCAGAAACCAAGGCCAGAGACGAGTAAAGCCGGAACCTCAGGCTGGGACGGAGCGCCGGCATCCTGCCGGCTTAAGCTGTTCAGGGTAGGTAAGCCGGCAGGATGCCGGGGCTCCGGGACCGGGGGCGCGCCTACGAGCGCAGGTACTTCGCCACCGCCTCGCCGCGCGAATGCACGTGGAGCTTGCCGTAGATGCCCTTGATGTGCACGCGCACCGTATCAATGCTCACCGAGAGCACGTCGGCAATCTCCTTGTACGGCACCCCGCGCGCCAGGTGTTCCAGCACCTCCCGCTCGCGGGGTGAAAGCTTGTCCACTTCCGTGCCGTAGCCGCCGCGCTGGTTGAAATACTGCACCACCTTCCGGGCGATATGTCCGGTCATGGGTGAGTTGCCGCGATGCACATCGGCAATGGCCTCCATAATCTCCGCCTGCGAACTGCGCTTCAACAGGTAGCCGCTGGCGCCGGCGAGCAGAGAGTTGAAGATCTTGTCGCTGTCCTCATAGACCGTGAGCATGAGCACCTGGGATGAAGGCATCAGAGCCTTGAGCTGGCGCACGCATTCAATGCCGTTCATCTTCGGCAGGTTGATGTCCATCAGCACCACATCCGGCGCCTGTGCGGGCAACTGTGTCAGCGCCTCCTCGCCTGTACGGTAAGCCCCCGCGCAAATAAACCCCGGCGTCTGTTTGATCCGGCCCGCCAGGTTCTCGCGAATCCAATCGTCATCCTCGATGATGGAGACCTTAATGGGCATAGTCGGTCACGTGTTAATTTATGTCATTGCCGCGGGCGCAAGGCAATCGCATGAACATGTGTAGGCTAGCCACACGCCACCTCCATCCGGATGCGGGTCCCGGCGCCCGGCTCGCTCTCCAGGCTTAGCCGCCCGCCGATTTGCTTAAGCCGGTCGCTCATGTTCTGCAGCCCGCTGCCTTTGCCGGCGGCACTACGGACCTCGAACCCGCGGCCGTTGTCGCTGATATTAATCGTTACATACCCATCCGCGACGTCCAGGCCCACACGCACCTCGGTGGCCTTGGCGTGCTTGAGAGTATTGTTCAGCGCCTCCTTCAGCGCCATGAACAGGTTGTGACGGGCTTCAGTGGATACCGGGCGGTCGGGCAGGTTCGGCGGCAGGTCGAGCCGGCAGCTTACGCCGGTGTCCTGGAAATACTCCTGCGCGTACTGGAAGATGTAGTTGGCGAGGTGGTCCAGCGTGTCGTTCTGGGGGTTGATGGTCCACACGATCTCATCCATGGCGCGGGTGATCTCGCGCACCGTGCGGAAGATATTCCGGATGTGCGGCTTATTCGGATTGGTTTCGACCGTCTCGCGGTCCACCAGCTCGCTTAACATGCCGACCTTGGTCAGGCGCGCGCCGACGTCATCGTGCAGGTTGGCGGCGATTTGGACGCGCAAGCGCTCGATCGCCTGCAAGCGCGCCACCCGCAACCGGTACAGCAACACCAGCACCAGGCCGGCCGCCACGCCCAGCAGCACCTTGAACCACAGGGTCTGCCAAAAATGCGGCGCGAACTCCAACGCCAGCGCTGCCCCGGCTTCGTTCCACACACCATCATTATTGCAGGCGGCGACCCGAAACCGGTATTGGCCCGGCGCGATATTCTCGTAGGATGCCACCCGCCGCGTGCCCGCGTCCACCCAGCCGGGGTCAACTCCTTCCAGCCGGTACTTGAAGCGGTTCCGCTCCGGCGCCTGGTAGCTCAACGCCGTGTAGTGCACCTCCAGCCGGCCCCGGCCCGGCGGCACCTTGAGGCTCGGAGAGTTGGTCCCGGACCCCGCTGCCGGTTGGAGCGGCACCCCGTCGGCGATGACGTCTTCGATCACCACCGGCGGCGGCTGCTCATTGCTCTTGATGCCCGGCTCCGCGGCCACCACGCCCATGATGGTAGGAAACCACAGGCGCCCGTCGTGGCCCTTCCAACCCGCAGGCTTGGCGACGCCGTTGCACTGCACGCTGGGCAGCCCGTCCGCGCGTCCAAACACCGTGCAGGCCAGCGCCCGCGTTTGGCCTTTGTCCAGATCGTCCAGTTGCTTGCGGCTCAGCATGAAAACCCCCTTCCGGCAGGTCATCCAAAAGCAGCCGTAGTCATCTTCCACGATCTCGTAGATCTCATCGCTGAAAAGTCCCTGCCGGCTGGTGTAAGCCGTCCACTTGCCATCCTTGCGCCGGTAAAGGCCCGCTCCGCGCGTGCCGACCCAGAGCGCGTCATCGGAATCCAGGTAAAGAGCATTCACCCAGCTCGTCCCGGGCGCGCCCGCCTCGACCACCCGGCTGAACTTCCCCCCTTCCCATCGGCTCAGGCCGCCGCCCGTCCCGATCCACATCGCGCCGCTCGGCTCCTCGCACAGTGCCCAAATGTCGTTGCCGGCAAGGCCGTCGGCGGTTGTATAGGCGTGAAACCGGCCCGCCTGGAACACGCTCATGCCCCGGCTGGTGCCGAACCATAGCGCCCCGGCCCGATCCTCGCGGATCACGCGCACAGCCCCCTCGAACGGGCCCGACGAGCGAACAAACTGGGTCTGCGAGTTATCCTTCAAGCGCACCACTCCACCGGCGTGGTCCAGCCCTACCCACAGGCAGCCGTCGCGGCCTTCGCACAGCCCGAGGACCTTCCCGTCCTTGAGCCCCGGTATGGTGCCGACCTCTGTAATCCGGTTATCCTTGAGCCGGCTCAAGCCGCCTTCCCACGTGCCGATCCACACCGTTCCACCGGTGTCTTCGCAAACGGACATGACATTGTTCCGCGCCAGGCCGTCTCGCGTCGTGTAGGCCGTGAAGCGGGCGGGGTCCAGGCAATAGAGCCCGTCCTGCCCGCCGGCCCAGAGGTTGCCCTCACGGTCCTCGAAGAACGTATAGACCTGGTCGCCGAACGCGCCCTCGCGCTTCTGCCAGGGCACGAAGCGCCCCTGGACCATGCGCGCCACGCCATGCGTCGTGCCGATCCACAACTGCCCTTTCCGGTCCTCGTGCGCGGTCAGCACGATCGCGTCGGGCAAGCCGTCGCTCATACCGTAGGTCCTGATCGTCTGCCCCTCCACGCAGTTGATGCCCTCGTTCGCGCCGGTCCAGATGCGGCCTTGCCGGTCGGCACAAACGAACTTCAAAGCGTTCGCTCTCGTGCCCAGGCGGATGTTGAACGTGTGGATGATGCCCGCCTTGTCCAGGATGTTCAGTCCACGCAGCGTGGCGATGCGCAGGTTACCCTCCTGGTCCTCGCAGAGGCCCCTGACCGAGTTCGCCGCCAGGTTGTCCTTCTCGGCGAAGTTCTTGAAACGCTCCTCCTTGTAGCGGGTCAGGCCGCCTTCACTGCCAATCCAAAGAGTTCCGTCCGCCCCGAGCAGCAGGCACCGAATATGGTTGCTCACCAGGCTGTCCGCCTCCGAGAAGCGCGTGTACACCCCGTCCTTGAAATGGACCACCCCGTACCCATCGCACCCGATCCAGAGGCTCCCGTCCCGGTCCGTGCACAGCGCCGTGATCAAGCCGTGCTGCAACTCGGGCGGCGCCTTCTCGCCCAGCCCCGTAAACTGCATCCCGTCGAACCTCGCCAGCCCCTCTCCCGTGCCCACCCAGAGATAGCCGCCGCCCGTCTGGGCAATGGAATACACCGAGTTCTGCGGCAGGCCGTCGTCCGTCTGCCAGGTGCGGACGCTGTAGGACGTGATGATGTTGGTGGCGCCCGCAGCCGCACACAGGGCCAGCCCATACCACGCCAGCCCGACGGCCCGCCCCGCCGCACTCCCGCGCAGGGCCCGCCGACGCAGCTCGCACCCGATCACATGGCCGAAGTGATTCATTCAGCGCGAGCGCGATGATAACGGTTGACGCGCCGGGTCGTAAACCAAATACGCAGCGCCGCCGCAGGGAGCGCACCCGTCCTCGGGCGCAGCAAAGCCAGGTTAGCTGGGCGCGTTGCCAGCGTTGGACGCTGCTGCGCCCGAGGACGGGCACGCTCCGGTCAGCATCACTGCGCGATCGGTGCCAGCAGCGTTTGGGTGAGCGTCAGGTTCAGCTTGACGTCCTTGAGCGTGCTCTGCCGCTGCTGCTCGAATTTGCCAAGCTCCTCCGGGCTGAGAAACGACCCGCCGCCCGCGGCGACCCGCTGGTAAATGTCGTCCAGCACCTTGAGGCCGCGCGCAGCGCCTTCTTCTGATGCGGAGCACACGTAATTCAGCTCCGGCCGGGTCTGGTAGTCCGCCGGCAGTCCGGCCTCGGCCACGGCAGTCGCGGCCGCCTGCTGAAAAGCCTGGGCAAGCTGCTTCGCCTTGGCCTGTTTCTCCGCGTCAGTGCCGGTAAGCTGAGCTTTGAACTCCTCGGCGCCCAGCGACCCAACAAGATTGCGAACATAATCCTGGTACTGAGACAGGCACTGCGCGCCCAGCAGGTCCCGCAGCCTATCCTGCAAGGCCGCGTCCTCGCCGGCAAAATAGCGGTCCACCTCGGCCAGCGGCGGCTTGTCGCGTAAAAAGGCCGTGATCGGCTCCACGTGAGCCATGATATCGTCGGCCAACAGGTCGTAGAGCTTCTCGGCCTGTGCCGGCGCAAGCTTCGCGCTGCGGGCAAACCCCTGGCAGATCTGCTTCAAACCCGCCCGGTTCTGCTCCCGCAGCGCGTCTCTGGCGACCGGGTCTGCTGTCAGCCGGCGGTCTGCGCCGGTCGCGCCTAACTGCGCCTTGTCGTGGGTCAGCCGGCCCACCTCACCGCGCAGGCGCAGCACCTCGCTCGGGCTGCGCTTGAGCGCTACGTTTTCGGCGGCCAGCACGGCCACGGCGTTGGTCGCGGCGTCACGCTCGCGCCCGAGCTGCCGCACCTGCGCGCGAAGCCTGTCCGACCCGGCCAACTCCCTGCGCAGCACTCGCACCTGGCTGCGCAACTGGAATACTGTCTCGCCCTGGTAAACCGCCGCCACGGCCACGGCCATGCCCAGCAGCATAATGAGACTCCTCTGCGACGTCGTCATACTCTTCGTTTACGAGCCTGCCTGGCGCTTCATTCCGAAACCGGCGCCGCGTAAGCTCGCATATAAGCCATGGAGACCTTGGTGCTCTGACAGGTGCTGCTCCTGAACTCCTGGAACCTGGCCAGCTCATCCGGGCTCAGGAACGCACTCGCCCGGGCGGCTGTCCTGCCCAGCGTATCGTCCAGGAGCTTGACGCTGCGGTCGCACGCCTGCTCGGAGGCCACGCAGCGGTAGGTCCAGGCCGGCTGCAGAAAGTAATCCGCCGGCAGCCCGGCATCCGCCAGGGCGGCCTGGGCCGACTCCTGGAAAGCCTGCTTAAGCTGGTTGGCCTTGGCTGCCTTGGCCTCGTTGTTGCCCGTAATGCGGTCCTTAAAGTCGTCCATAATCGCGCCGCCGAACAGAGTCCGGTTGTATTCGTCGTACTCCGCCATGAGCTGCGGGCCAAGGAGCGCCTGCACCTTCAGCTCCAGGTCGGCCTGCTCCGCCGCGAAGATCGAGTCGATCTCGGCCAGCGCCGGTTTGTCCCTTAACGCGGTCGTGATCGGCCCCTGCGCGCTCGCGATGAAATCATCTGCCAGCAGCTCACTGAGCTTCTCGCACCGGTCGGCGGGCAGCCTGGCGGCCTTGGCAAACCGCTCGTAACTCGCCTTCATCGACGCTTTGACCGAGTCATACAGGAACTTCCTGACCTCCGGGTTGGCTGTCAGCTTGCTCAGGGCTGTGCTCGAGGCAAGCTGCGCCTTCTCGCGGCTCAAGCGGCCCACCTTGCCGCGCAGTTCCGCGGCTTCGGCCGGCCTTTTCCTCAGCACCACGTTCTCCGCCGCGAGCGCCATCATCGTCTCATTGGCGGCGTCCCGCTCTCGCCGCAGGTCCTGTCCTTGCTGCCGGAGCAACGCCACCTCGGCCTGCTCTTGCCGTAGTGAACGCACCTGGTCGCGCAGGGCCGAGGTCTCATGCCCCACATACACCCCGCCCACGACGGCAGCGGCGGCGCCTAGCGTAACCAGCGCCCCGGCCATTGCCGCCCGGACTTTGGCCCGCACCATGGCCCCAAGAGCCCCTTTGACCAGGGCCAGAGTGGACGCGCCGGCTGCCGCGCCCTGGGCTGCCGCCATCGCCGTGATCGCTGCCGCCAGCCCCGCGGGCGCAGCCTGCACGGCATGGGCGGAAATGGTCCCCGCTATGATGCCCGTCGTCAAAGTCACCCCGCGCCGGCGGAAGAGCCGGCGCAGCTTCTCCAGCGCCCGGCGCACGCGCTGCTTGGCGCCCCCTTCGCTGGTCCCGAGCGCGGCGCCCACGGACCGGAAGTCCTGACCTTCAAAAAAGCGCAGCACCAGGGCGTCGTGGTCCTTCGCGCTGAGCTGCTCCATCGCGCCGTCCAGCAAGGGGGCGAGCTGCGGCCACGGCTCGGCTTCGGGTTGGTTGATCATGTATTGCGGATACGCCTCAAGTTCGCGTTGCTGGCGCCGCCACTGAGCGGCCCGGGTGCTGGCGCTGACGTAGCGCGCGGTGCGCACCAGCCAGCCGGGCACGACGGTCTTCGGCTTTAGCGAGCCCGCCTTGCGGGCCAGAATGATGAACACTGCCTGGGTGACGTCCTGGGCCAGGTGGGGGTCCTGCACCTGCCGCAGCGCGACCGAATACACCAGGTTGACGTGACGCGACACCACCGCGGCGAACGCCTCCTCGCTCCCGCTTTGGGCGTAGGTTCGCAGCAACGTCAGATCGTCATCGCTCATTCCACCCTTATATTTGCGCCCAGAGCAAAAGGTAACAGAAAAACTTACGCTGCCGCAGGATTTGAACGCGACTTTGCGCCGCCTGTCAGAGCCTCCAACATACATGGGCTGCACCAGAGTCCGTTCCCTCAACCTCACAGCAACGAAAGCTGCCGGCCTCGCCCTGGCCTTCCTGAGCGCGTGCTCAACACCGCGGACGAACCAGCCCGCCGCAGCTTCCGTCCGCAAGGTGGATTGCAGCGCCGCCCCCAACCTCGGCCCCATCGCCGAGCGCGCCCGGCAGACGGCCAACCAGTACTACCCGTCCCTGTGCGCGCTGCTGGCTGACGGGGAGTGCGATTTCCCGCCGCAGGTGGACATCTGCTTCAAGAGGCGCCTCCCGCATGCCCACTCCGGCGAGGCGCGTCTCACGCAGGTTTGCCTGAACCTCGAATACCTCGAGGCGTACAAAGACCCCGCCACATTGGACTACCTGCTTGTTCACGAGTTGACCCACGTGGCCCAGCACTACACGCGTCCTGTCATGGGGGGATTCCTGATGTACACCCCCAACGCGCCGTCCTGCTGGCAGGAGGGCATCGCGGACTACGTTTGCTTCAAGCTCGGGCTCAGCAACGTCTGGGAATGCGCGGAGTGCTCGTCCCTCTTCCCCCATTACCGGAACGGGTATGCGTGCGCGGGCGCGTTCCTGCTGTATGCGGAAACGACCTACAACCCCAACCTCGTGCGCCAACTCAACACGGCCCTGCGGCATGGCCGGTACAGCGATGCGTTCTTCCAGGAGGTGACGCGCGAGGATCTGCCGGCGCTCTGGGCCGAGTTCCAGCAGACCCGTGCCTTTAGCCCGGGGGCAACCCGCGTGGTGGCTCTGCAGCAGACGCTGGGATTCAAGAACGGCAAACCGCCGAAGGACGTGGAACGCCGGCTCAAGTCGTATCTCGAACGGCAGGTGGATCCCGGAACACGGCGGCTGATCAAATACGCCTCGCTCCCCGTGTCGCACGCCGGAGACCTCCAGACCCGGCTGGCGCTGGTCATCTACTTCACCCAGCCGGGAGGCAGCGCCGAGGCTTATGTCAGCGCGCTCCATGACCGGGACACCTTGCCAGGCTTCTCCAAGGACCAGCATGGCCAACTCACCGGCGTGTTAAGCCCTCGCAACCTGGACCTGGCATTCCCAGCCGAGCGATCCTTTACCGCGCGCAAACAAGGTGATCCTTCCACCTACCACTACACCCTGTCCTGTCCTGACGCGGGCAGCTCCTGGCGGCTGCAGCGCGCCTGGCGCACCGATGCCGAGGGCCATACCGTGGAAGAGTTCGGCCTCCAATAGGACTGCTTCAATGTGTCACACACAGGGCCAGCCCATACCACGCCAGCCCGACGGCCCGGCCTGCCGCACTACCCCACAGGGCCCGCCGACGCAGCTCGCACCGGATCACATGGCCGAAGTGATTCATTCAGCGCGGGCGCCATGATAACGGTTGACGCGGCCGCTAACGCCCGCGCGCCTATCAGGTCGGGCAACGATGCGGACCCGCAACGGCGCCGCCGGACTGGGAGACCCAGCGCAGGACCTGTTCCGCCGCCGCTTTGGGCGCCGTGCTCAACACGGTGTGGTCGGCGGTCCAGATGATCCGGTAGGCCCGCAGCCCGGGGCAGTTGCTCCGCAGCCAGCGCCGGACCCCGAGCCACGGCACAATCGGGTCCAGGCCCCCGGTAATCGCATAGACCGGCAGCCTGACTTCCCGGGCCACGGCGCAGGGGTCATTGTGCGCGATGAGGTTCAGCCGGTGCGCGGCGGCCTGGCGATGCAGCTCATTCCAGCGCCCGATGAATTCGCCGATGCCGGCCAGCGTCTCGGGTGAACGCCAAAACCGGAAGCGGGCCACCCTGCCGTAGCCCGCCAGCAGACGACGCAATACCGGCAGCGGCAGGTTCGCCGTGAGCCGCTCCGCTCTCGGCACCATCGAAGGCACCGGGTGCCGCACAAACCCGCCCGCGAGGATCACGCCTTGGGCGCGAAATCTCCCTCGAGCCAGCAGCGACCAGACCACTTGCGAGCCGAACGACTCCCCCAGCAGCCAGCCTTCCCGGATGCCCCGCTCCGCCAGCGCGGCTTCCACTCCCGCCGCGTAGTCCTCCAGCGACCATGTCAGCGTGCGAGGGTAGCTTGCCTCGACGAACCGCACCCGCCCGGCCACGGCTCTTCGAAAGCTCCCGATCAACGTCCAGTCCCCGTGCAGCCCGGGCAGGTAAATCAGCGTCGGCTCCAACTCATCCCCGTAACTGCGCAACTCGACCTGCTCAGGCACCCTGCTCCCCTCCGCTAGGCCAGCGCGTCGGCCAGCACTTCCGCCATGTGCCGCGCCCGCACCGGCCCCACGTGTTCGATCTGGTGACGGCAACTGGTGCCCGAGGCAACAATCACTGTCCCGAAGGGCTGGTCCCGCACCTTGTGCGCCAGCGGCTCCGCCACCTTGAGCGACAGCTCGTACTTCGACGCCAGCGCCCCAAACGCCCCGGCCATGCCGCAGCACCCGGTGTCCAGCAACGTCGCCTCGCACTTCGGCAGGCGCCCGGCCAGCTTCAGCATGTAGGCCGGATTAGTCAGTGCCTTGGCGTGGCAGTGCGCGTGGATGGCCAGCTTGGCGGCCCGGGGTTGAAACTGCAGCGCATCCGGCTCCTGGTTGAGCAACGCCTCGATGAACTGCTCGAACAGAAAGCAGCGCCGGGCGACGTCCTCCACGCCTTCCAGCTTCAGCTCGCGGTAATCCTCCACGAACATGGAATAGCACGACGGCTCCAGGAAGATGATCGGCGCCCCGTCGGCATCCTGGCTCAGCAATGCCAGGTTGTGTTGTCCCAGCCGCGCGGCTTCGTCCAGGTTGCCCTGGCTGAAGGCGGGCCGGCCGCAGCATTGACGGCCCACCGGCAACGCTACGTCGAACCTGGCGGCCTCGAGCACCTTGACCGCTGCCATGCCGATGTGCGGCTCGTGATAGCGCACAAAGGTATCGTCCCACAACACCACCCGGCCCCGCGTGCCTCTTTCGGCTGCCCGGCGGGAAGCGAACCAGCGATCGAACCGCCGCCGGGCGTAGTGCGGCAATGGACGCTGCGAGGCGATGCCCAGCGTCTTTGCCATAATCGCGCGCGCCAGCCGGGAATCCAGCGCGCGGTTTGCCAGCCACGGCGCCCGGCAGCCCCATCTCCCCAGGGTATCCACGGCGCTGAAAAGCCGCTGGCGCCAGGAAAGGCCGTCCCGCTGGATTCGGGCGTGCAGCAGCTCCGCCTTGAGCAGCGACAGGTTCACGTTGGACGGGCACTCCGTGGTGCAGGCCTTGCAGGAGAGGCAGTTGCTGAGGGCCGCTTCCAGTTCGGCACAGCGCAACGGGTCGTCTCCCGAGCCGCGCATTTCGAGCGCCGCGCGGATGGCGTTGGCGCGGCCACGCGTGCTCATGATCTCCTCGCCCGTAGCCATGAAGGTCGGGCACATGGTGGGGGTCTCCTTGCGGCAGCCGCCGCACCCGTTGCATTGCTCGAGGTTGCGCGTGAACGAGCCATCCTTGGCGGCAAACGCCAGCGCCGGCGTAAACGGCAGCTTGAGCTCATACCCCTCGCCCAGGCGCAGGTTGTCGTCTATGTGGAACCGCCCGTCGCCTACGACCTTGCCCGGGTTAAAAAGGTTGTTCGGGTCGAAAGAGGCCTTGATCTGGTGCATCACCCCGAGCAGCCCGTCGCCAAGCTGGTCCGCCATGAACTCCGTCCGCGCGATGCCCACTCCGTGCTCGCCCGCCAGCGAGCCATTGAAGCGCCGCACCAGCGCCGAGGCTTCGTCCGCCACCTGGCGCAGCTTCTTGATGTCCGCCGCCGAGTGCAAATCGAGCACTGGCCGGACATGCAGCAGCCCCGCCGCCGCATGGCCGTAAAAGGAAGCCTGCAAGCCCAACGAGGTCATTAGCGTCTCGAGCGCGGCGACGTATTCCGGCAGGTCCCGGGGCCGCACCGCCGTGTCTTCAATGCACGTCACCGGCTTGGCGGCCCCCTTGCACCCCGTGAGCAGAGACAGGCCGGCCTTGCGCAACGCCCAGACTAGGTTCGCCTCTCGAGGCGTCTTGAGGATCATCCGCCGCAGCCCCAGGTTGCGCCGGGCCAGCTCAGCCAACCGGTCCTCCGCGTCTTCGAAGAACTCCACGACCAACAGCGATTGGCAAGGCTTGAAGTCCAGCTCCAAAAGGTCGCGGGCTGCCTGGAACTCCAACTGCCCCCGCGTCTGGTCGAGCAGCACGCGGTCAATGTGCTCGATGGCGGCGGGCTTGAGGTCCAGCAGCGCCACCGTGGCCTGCATCGCTTCCGCCACTGAACCAAAGAAGATCAGCCCCAGGCCTTTCTTCTCGGGCACCGGCACGATCTTCAGTTCCGCCGAGGTAATCGCCGCCAGCGTCCCTTCGCTGCCGCACAGCAAATGGTTCAGGTTATCGGGCTCACGGACACAGCGGTCAATCGCATAGCCCGGGCGCCGCTTGGACAAGCCCGGCGGGCATTTCTCGGCAATCTCCAGGCTGTGGAAATAGACCAGGTCGGCGACCAACTCGCGCTGCTTGCGCAACGTATCGTGCTTCGGCCCGACCGCCACCGCCCGGCCATCCGCCAGCACGATCTCCAGCTCGCTGATATGGTCCGCCGTCGTGCCGTAAAAGGGCGTGTGCGAGCCGCTGGAGTTGTTGGCGATCATGCCGCCCAGCGTCGCGCGCGAACTGGTGGCTACGTCCGGCCCGAAGCAGTAGCCGTGCGGGCGCAGAAAGCTGTTCAACTGGTCCAGGACGACCCCCGGCCCGACCCGGACGGTGCGCCGCTCGATATCAAGGTCCGTGATCTGGCGGTTGTAGCGGCAGAAATCTATGACCAACCCCTCGCCGATAGCCCCCCCGGCAAGCCCCGTCCCCGCCCCGCGCGGGATGACCGTCACGCCCGCCTGCACTGCGGCCTCGACCACGGCCCCCGCCTGCCGCGTATTACGCGGGAATGCGACGGCTACGGGCGTGAGTTGGTAGATGGAAGCGTCGGTCGAGTAAAGCTGCCGGGTGAGGTTGTCGAAGGCAATTTCGCAGGTGGAGCCCAGGAGAATCGCCTGCTGTTGAGCCGAAATCATCGCGCACCATAAACCTAGGGTCACGTGCGGCGGTTGACAATGCGCAACGAAAGGCAGGTTAGAGCCTTTCAGCATCTGAATAGTGCTAGCGTCCTCCGCAGCAGAAGCTCGAAATCCGAACTCCGAAATCCGAAACAATTCCCAATGCCCCAAATACAAATGCTCAAAACTCACGCTCGCCGCAGGTTTTGATCATTGCTCCTTCAATCCTTTGCATTTGTTTCGGATTTCGGGCTTCGGATTTCGGATTTGGGCGCACAGGGCGCGGTGGTACTATCGGCATGCGTTGTAAGCGCCTTGATCTGCCGGGCCGGGGAATTAGCATTCCACGACTTTGAAACCAGACCCCTGGCCGGTATGAGCAGCGCAACAGCCCCAGGCTACGAACGCCCTGCGGTAACCCCGAGGCCGAAAGTCCCCGCCCTATACAAGTGGTGGGTCGTCCTCATGCTCTGGGTCGTCTGCTTCTTCAACTACGCCGACCGGCAGGCGATCAGCTCCGTGCTGCCCTTGCTGGCCCGGGATTTCCGGTTCGACCCGGTGCAACTCGGGCTCATCGGCTCCGCGTTTGCCTGGGTGTATGCGGCGCTGGCCCCGGTGGCCGGCGTGGTGGCCGATCGCGCTCGGCGGCAGAAGGTGCTCGTGTGGGCCTGCGTGGCGTGGAGCTTCTTTACGCTGGCCACCGCCTGGTGCGCGAGTGTGCCGATGTTCCTCGCCGTCCGCGCCCTGACTGGGCTGGGCGAGACGTTCTACTTCCCGGCGGCGATGGCGCTGATCAGCGACTATCACACCCGAAACACCCGCTCGCGCGCCATGTCGTGGCACCAGTCGGCTGTTTATGCCGGCACTGTTCTAGGAAGCTGGGTCGCGGCGGTGCTGGCGGAGCGGCACGGATGGCGGGCTCCGTTCCTCGTATTCGGCCCGGTAGGGCTGGTCCTGGCGGTTGTGCTGGCGCGCTGGCTGCGGGAACCCACGCGCGGGGCGGCTGAGGCCGAGGTTCTCACGTTGGTAGGGACGCCTCGCCGAGGCGTCCGTGTTGAGGGGGCGGGGGACGCCTCGGCGAGGCGTCCCTACCCTGCAGCCTGCCAGGACACCTCACCGGAAGCGGCGCCCGAAGGCGCGGAGCGGCTCTCGATTGCGGAGACCGTGGGTGTGATCCTGCGCACGCCGGCGGCCATGCTGCTGATGACTGGATTCCTCTGCGCCAATTTCGTGGCCGTCATGTTTCTCACATGGACACCGACATACCTGGTCGAGAAGTTCCACTACGCCATCGGCGCTGCTGGCCTCACGGGCACCCTCTATATCCACCTGGCGAGCGCGCTGGCGGTGCCCTTGGCCGGCTGGCTGGCCGACCGACTGGTTCACCGCTGGGCGGCGGGGCGGATGCTGGTGCAAACGCTCGGGCTGGCGGTCGGCGGAACCTTCATACTCCGGGTCGGGCAGGCGGGCGACGTCGGCGCCCTCCTCGCGGCCATGATTGGCTTCGGCGTGTGCAAGGGTTTCTATGACTCAGGCATTTTCGCCTCGCTCTACGACGTCATCGAGCCCCGGGCGCGCGGCACGGCGGCTGGGCTGATGAATACCGTCGGCTGGGCGGGCGGCGCGCTGGGACCCCTGTTCTTCGGCTACGCCGCCAAATACGGCGGCAAGGGAGGGGCGGTGGCGAACATGAGCGCGGCATTGGGGCTAGGCTCGCTGTTCTACGCTGCGGCAGCGATGTGCGTTCTCGGGGCGATGCTGCTCCTGCCCGGGACCCACCGTAACCGTCTGCCGAAGTAGGGCAGGGGCCCGGGGCACGCCGGACGCCTGCCCTGCCTTGCAGCGGCTTCGGTTCCTCCATCTTTCCAGTGGACCGGGGCGTGGCGGCTGAAATCCGAAACCCGAAGGCCGAAGGCCGAAAGAAGGCCGAAATCCGAAATCCGAACCCGCCAGGCCGCCATCCCAGCACTTGGCCGGCAGGGAGGCCGCCGTTGGCGCCGAAGCGCAAGGACGAAGCACTTCCAAGCACCCGGTCTTCACAAGGGCCATGGGCCGGCACTCTTCGGGTTTCGGCCTTCGGCCTTCTTTCGGCCTTCGGATTTCGGCCTTCGGGCTTGGCTGCCGAATTCCGCTGAAGACGTCCAGGGGCCGCGGCTTCAGTCCACCGCGTTGCCCGAAGACAGGATCACCCGGTACTTCAGCACGAGCGGCTTGCCCGGATCGAGCGTCACCGGCTCCAGCCCGGGATAAGAGGCATTGAGCAGCGCGAACGAATGGCGCATCAGCCAGCCCGTTTTGGGATAGCCGGGATTGGCTGGGTCGTCCTCGATGCGGATGGATTCCTTGTTCCCCTTGAACGTGCCGACGATCTCCGCCCAGGGATGCCGCGACATCACCCCATCCTCCTTGGACACGCCCTCGTCCGTCCGAATGGTCGTTTTGGCCGCGCCCCCGTCGCGCCGGGAGGTTCGAAAGGCGAACCCGCCGTAGCCCTTATTGGCAACCGGCGTGCCTACAATCGTCACCGGCTTGTCCGTCGCCTCGAAGCGCAGCGTAAAGTCCAGCACCCGGCGGTTGTCCTTCGTCGCATGGGCGACGATGTCCACGTCCTCCTTCACGAACTTGTGCTCGCCGTCGTACCAGCCGTTCTCGACGGCCAGCAGCGCCTCGGCGCCTTTGGTCTCGCGCGCCTTCCAGCGAACGAACCGCTGGCGGAAACCTTTGACGGTCCAGACATCGTTCGTCTTGCCGTCGTACGAGACCACCTCCCAGGCCCAGAAAACGCCGCGGTGGTGGGGGTGATCCTTGTTGAAATCATCCGTCAGCAAGGTGCCGTCGGGCGCGTAAACCGGGTGCAGGTAACAGGAACGGCGCATCTTCTCGGGGAAGTTGCTGGCCAGTATGCCGCCGAAATTATAGACGAACACCGGCAGGCCGTTCTCCGTCAACTCCAGCGACGCGGGCGTGATCTCCCGGAAGGCGAAAGGCGACCTGGCGCCTGGACGCTCGGACGAGCCGGGGTCCGGTCCGGCTTCGTTGGCCGAGGGAGCCCCGTGCGCGGCACACCCTGAAAGGAGAACTCCCGCCCCCAACAGAACTGAGGCAACAGCTAGGGAATGAAACGGCAGCTTACGCGAGTGCATGGCGCATCTTATGGCAGGCGCGCGCTGTCCTTGTCACGCAGAATGTGCACCGCCCAAATCGGAAGCCCGAAGGACGAAATCCGAAAGAAACCCGAACCCCGAAATCCGCAGGCGCCCGCGGTGCTTTCGGCTTTCGGATTTCGGCCTTCCTTCGGCCTTCGGCCTTCGGGTTTCGGATATGGGCGGAGCCATCTGAATAGGGCGCCTTGGGCCTGGCGCCGCGCCCCCGCATACAATCGTATGAATTGCGCATCCGTGGCTTGCGTGCTCTAATACCATCTAGCTAAAGCCACAAACCACTACCGCAACGCAACCAAACGCATGAAAAGACTCCTCCCCTTGTTCGGCGCGGCCGCTCTCGCGGCTGTACTGGTCACGTCTGTGCAGGCGCAACCTGCCGGCTATGCCATCATCTCCAGCGCTTCCGACCCCAACCTGGTGATGAGCCCCGGCACCTACGTCTTCACCGAATACTACTGCACCAATGACAACCATACCGGTGAGTACGATATTCTGGGCCTTCCCTTTACCAACAATTACCCCCGCCTCGGCGGCAACAACACCGGCAATCTGAACACGCCCACCTTCGGCTCCGACCCGGATGACATCTCCCTCTGGACCATCTCCGAGGGCGAGGTCTGGAAGACAGCCGGTTTCGATGTAACCTATCCCACCGAAGCAGGCCACAGTTACCTGCTGGAACTCATCTTCCACGACAACTTCTACCCCTCGCCCGGCAGCCGCGTATTCGAGGTGCAGGCGGGCCCGCAGGCCAGCCCCGCCGTGCTCTTCGCGAATCTGGACATGGCCGCGCTCGGAGCGGGCAAGGCCGACGCGGCCGATGTCCTGGCGCGCTGCCTTCTGATTAACGCGGACAACAACGGTTTCCGGCTGGTCCTGACGCCGGGGAGCGCCAACAACCCCTGCATCAGCGCGGCGGCCATGCTGGACATCACGGGCGTCACGCCGGCCATCGCCGGGCCCACCGCCCAGCAGTATGCCTTCGTCGGCCGCAATATCTCATTCAATGCCTTCGTGGCCAGCGATACCTCCGTTAACTATCACTGGCAGGCGGGTGCCACCGGCTCGGGCTCCTACACCAACCTCGTTGACGCAGGCAGTATCTCCGGTTCCCTCACCACCAACCTCGTCATCACTAACGTCACACTGGCCCAAGCGCTCGACTATGTGCTGGTGGCCTCCAATTCCGTAGGCAGCAGCACCAGCTCGGTGGTCACCCTCAACGTGCTGGCGCCGACCGCGACCATTACAGCCGGAACGAACTATGCGTATGCGGTCAAAACCAACGGCGTGGTGGACTACTGGCGGTTGAACGATCCTCAGGGCGCGGCGCTAGCCTACGACGTCGGCCCCGGCGGCAAAGACGGGGTTGTCGGCGCCAACCTGCAGGGCAGCTTCGGCAACGCGGGCCCCGAACCGCCGGACTTCCCGTCCTTCGAGAACAACAACTCGGGTATTGTCTGTGGCGCCAATAATTCCTACGACTTCATCACCACCCCGGCGCTGAACCTCAACACCAACACGGTCACGCTGCTCGCCTGGCTCAACCCGAACTCCGCGCAATCGCCTGGCGCGGGCCTCCTGCTCGCGCGCAACGGAGCCGGCGGACCGGCCACCGGCCTGGCCTACGGAATCACCCCCCAGACCAACGGCGATTACTCCCTGCGCTACTTCTGGAACGGCGTCTCCGCTGATTCCGGCGTGCAGGTGCCGCTGAACATCTGGTCGCTAGTGGGCCTAGTCGTCACGCCCAGCAACCAGACAATCTACGTCATCAACGTCAACGGCATGTTGACCTGGACGGCCACCTCCTCCAACGCCGTCTGTCCGTTCAGCAGCCCGTTCTATATCGGGAACGACATTGCTACCAATGGCGGCCAGCGCACGTTCAGCGGCTACCTGGACGAGCCCGCGGTGTTCGCGCGGGCGTTGACCACCAGCCAGGTGCTGGGGCTCTTCACCAACGCGTCCGGGATCGCCTCCATCGCGGCGAGCGCCAGCGGCCCGGCTGCCTACACGATCGTCAATCCGGGCACCGCGGCCAGCCTGACCGGCGGCTACGGCGGCTCCCCCACCCCGACCCTCCAGTGGCAGGTGCGGCCCCTCGGCTCCGGCTCTTACACGAATGTGCCTGGGGCGACCAACGCCACGCTCACCTTCAACAGCGTCACCCCGGCCAATTCCGGCGACTACGTGCTCGTGGCCTCCAACAAGCTGGGCAGCGCGACCAGCGCCTCGGGCCGGCTGCTCGTGGCGCAGAGCAATCCCCCGGCGCTGATCGGACGCTGGCTGACCGGCACCAATCAGAACCTGCAGGACGTGGCGGGCTACTACCCGGCCGGCTTGCATGACGGGTACCTGGAAGGCGCGGACGCGCCAACGTGGAACCAAGGCGATGTGCCGCAGGGGTTTGACAGCAGCCTCTCCTCACTCGCGCTGGACGGCGCGGTCGCCGTGGCCATCACCAACACCTCGCAGAGCCTCACGCCGCCTTCGGGCGTGTTCGTGGATAGCGATTACCGCCTGGATTTCGACAATAACATCACCAACCGTTTCACCATTGCCTTCTGGGCCAAGGGGTTTCCGACGGCATCCTTCGGTCCGTTCTGCACCAAAAACGGCGAGGCCACCCACGGCTGGCAGTTGCGCCACAACAATCAAGGTCAGGGCGTTCCCACCTTCACCGTCCAGGGCATCCCCGACGTGGATGTCGGCAACGGGTCGGCGGCCCGCTACACGGATAGCTCCCCCGCATGGCACCACTGGTGCGGCACCTATGATGCCTCCAGCGGCGTCCGGCACCTCTACATGGACGGCGTCGAGGTGCTCTACTGTGCGGGCGGCGTAGCCGGCATGGCACCACCCAACGGCTATCACATGATCCTCGGGGGTAAGGAAAACCCCGGCATTGGTAACTTCTTTACTGGCAGCCTGTTCGACGTGCGCTTTTACAACTACGCCGTCACACCGGCCGAAGTGCAGGCCATGATGAGTCCGGGCGGTTCGAGCACCGCGGGTGTTTACCTTGAATCTACCGCGCCGGCCCCGCTGGATCGCCCGGTGAGCTTCACGGTGCTCATTCCGATGGGCGCCAACGCCGCAGGACCGGTCACGGTATGGGTCACTAACAATGCTCCCTCGGTGGCGACCATTCGCGGCAGCAGCGGCAACGTCTTTGCCGTGACCTTCGCCCAGGGCGCGCCGAACACCCAGTCCTTCATCCTCGACACCATCGGCATCGGCACGATCTCGCTGTCCGTGGGTACCAGCGCGGCTATTAACACCGCTCCCTTCACCAGTGCCAACGTCGTCATGCCGCAGATGCTGGGCCAGTGGTTCACCGGCGCCCAAAGCCCGGCGGATAACATCAACTACGACGGGGTGAGCGCGCACGACGGCGCGGGTTCCGCCGTCGGCACCACCATCGGCGGCGCAACCATCCAGTACACCAATTCCGTGCCCCCGGGCTTCCCGGCGGGCTACTCGCTCTCCCTCGACGGCACCTATGCTGTGACTATCAAGGGCACGAGCACCAAGGGCGCCGGGTATTTCCCGACGTTCGACGCCAACCTTGCTCACGGCTTCAGCGTCGCCTATTGGGCGATCGGGCGGCCGACCAACTGGTCGTGCTGGATCTCGAAGGGCTGCAGGACCAACTCGCAATCCAACCTGCCCGGTTGGTCCATCCGGCAATACAACAACATCAACATTCCCACATTCACGATCAACGAGACGGCCGATAACGCCTACCCGGACTACGAGGGCAGCATCACGCGCATTGATGGGGCGTTCGCTAACAGTTGGCACCACTTCGTGGGCACCTGGGACAGCGGGACCGGTTTGAGGAAGCTTTACGTGGACGGCGTGCTTAGCCACTGGCTCGGCAACGATTACGGTCCGCTGCCTCAGCCCGCCTACGACTACCTGGCGATCGGCGGTGAGGACTCGTGCAACGGAACGCCAAATAACGGCGTTACCGTGCCAACCATAGACAATAGCTGCTTCCGCGGCGCCTTCTACGACGTGCGCGTGTACAACTACGCCCTCACGGCCAGCGAGGTGCCGAACGTCATGAACCCCAATGTGACCACCGCGCTCAGGGCCGCCGCCGATACCCCGGTCATTGACCAGGGCTACACCGGCACCTTCAGCCTCTCACTGCCGCCCGGCGCGAATTCTGGCAACTCGGTGACCGTGTGGGTGACCAACAGCAACCCGAGCGTCGTCAGCCTCGCCGGCGTCGGCGGCAGCGTGTTCTCGCTCACCTTCCCGGCGGGTGCCTACCCGACCGAAATATTGACACTCACCGGAGTCACCGATGGCTCGTCCACCATCTCGGTAGGTGGCGGAGGCTTCACCTCGGCCTCGGCGACCGTGCACGTTTATGCCGCGAACCACATGACCGGCCACTGGCTCGTGGGCGCGACCAACCTGACGGACTACTCGGGGTTCCAACCTGCGGGCACGCATGACGGCACGCTCGTCGGCACCGTGCCGGCCACGATCTGGACAAACGACGTGCCGCCGGGATACCCGGGCCGCTCGATCCAGTTCAACGGCGGCTATGCCATTGAGGTCAACAACTCCGCCGCTACCGATGCCGGATATCAATCCAGCTTCGATGATGTAATGGCCCACAAGTTCACTGTGAGCTTCTGGACCAAGACCGGCGACCAGGCCAACTGGGTCGCCTGGATGACGAAGCGCGGCGATGACGGCATCGGCTTCCAGATCCGGAGATACAACTCCAAGAAGGAAGATTTCGCGCTGCGCCAGACGCAATTGCACTCCTACACTCAGACTGCTTCGGGGGCCGTCGAGGACATGCTTACGACTTCAACCAAGCTCTACGATGGCAACTGGCACTTTGTGACAGCCATCTGGGACGGCTACAACGGGACGCGCCAATTCTATGTGGACGGCAGCCTGGACCCCGGCATGAACCTGGTCGGCGACTACGCGACGTATGCTCTGGCCCGGAACCACCACCTCGTCATCGGCTCCGAGGAGAACAACCAGGTGGCTGCCGCCTGGGGCAACCAGAATGGCTACCTTAACGGCATTATGTATGACGTGCGCGTCTTCAACTACCCGCTGACCGCGTTGCAGATGAGCGCGCTGATGACGCCGCCGGGGCCGCCGCGGCTTGCAGCGCAGGCCGTGGGAGGCAGCGTGCAGCTCTCCTGGTCGGATGCCTACCCGGGCTACACCGTGACAACCAAGCCCGCCGTGCCTGGCGGCCTCTGGTTGCCGGCTGGACTGACGATCAACCACCAGACCGGGCAGTACACGGCCACAGACACCCCGGGCAGCAGCCCGAAGTTCTACCGGCTGATGATCAACGAATAGCGCTTTGGGGTAATGGTGGTTTGGCTCGCGTGCCGTCCTTCGCGAAAGCGGGGGGCGGCACGCTGCTTAAGGTAGGGACGCCTCGCCGAGGCGTCCGCGGCCGCCACAAAACGGACGCCTCGGCGAGGCGTCCCTACCAGCGTGAAACACCGAGGTTTGAAGCTCAGCGCGGGCGCAGGAGGCCCGCTGCGCCGCCGCCCATGCGCGCCATCATCTTCTGGAACTTGCCCATCTTCTTCATCATCTGCTGCATTTGGGCGAACTTGTTCAGCATCGTGTTCAGCTCGGTCACGCTCACGCCGCTGCCTTTGGCAATGCGCCGACGGCGCGGGGCATTCAGAATATGCGGGTTGCGGCGCTCCTGCGGCGTCATGCCGCAGATCATCGCTTCCATGTGCCGAAACTCCTTCTCCTGCTTGGTGAGGTCGGCGCCTTTCATGGCTTCGGCGCCACCCGGCAACATCCCGACTATCGTCTCCAGCGGCCCAAGCTTCTTCATCTGGCGCAGTTGATCCAGGAAATCCTCCAGGGAGAACTGCCCCTTGCGCATCTTCTCCTCCAGGCGTCGGGCGTCATCCAGGTCCACCGCCTCCGCGGCCCTCTCAACCAGGCTGACGACATCGCCCATGCCCAGGATGCGCGAGGCCATGCGCTCGGGATGGAACGGCTCGAACTCATCCAGCTTCTCGCCCACGCCGGCAAACTTGATCGGCTTGCCAGTCACCGCCTTAAGGCTCAGGGCCGCGCCGCCGCGCGCGTCGCCATCCAGCCTGGTCAGGACCGACCCGGTGATATTCAGCGCCTGGTCGAAATGCGTGGCCACGTTGACCGCTTCCTGGCCGGTGGCGGCATCCAGCACGAGCAGCGTCTCCTGCGGCTTGACCAGGTCCCGCAGCCGAACCAGCTCCTGCACCAACGGCTCATCAATCTGCAGGCGGCCCGCGGTGTCGAAGATCAGCGTGTTGCGGTTATTGGCCCGGGCGTAGTCTAACGCCTCGCGGGCAATCTTGAGAACATCCGTCTCGCCCTTGTGCGCATAGACGGGCAATTCCACCTGCTGGCCCAGCTTCTCCAGTTGGTCCATAGCCGCCGGGCGATAGACGTCGGCGGCGACCAGCAGCGGGGTGCGGCCCTGCCGGTGCAGGAGGCGGCCCAGCTTGCCGCTCGAAGTGGTCTTGCCCGAGCCATGCAGGCCCACCATGAGCACGCAGCTCGGGTTGCCGCTCAGTTGCAAACTCGCGTTGGCCGAGCCGAGCAGCTCGACCAGCTCGTCGTGGATGATCTTCACGATCTGCTGCCCCGGCTGGATGCTGGCGATGACTTCCTGGCCCAGGGACTTGGCCCTCACCCGCTCGATGAAGTCGCGCGCCACCTTGAAATTCACGTCGGCCTCCAGAAGTGCCAGCCGCACCTCGCGCAAGGCATCCCCCACGTTGGCCTCGGAAATCTTGCCGAGGCCCCGCAGGTTCCGGAAGGCGTCCTGGAGCTTGCCGCTTAAGGAGTCGAACATCCGCTCAAGCTAGGCCAGCAGGGCAGCCATGACAAGGAAGGGCGGAGGAGAGTGGAAGGCCGAAGGCCGAAATCCGAAGGCCGAAAGAAGCCCGAAGCCCGAAACCGAATCCCGGCAGGAGCCAACATCCAACAACCAACATCCAACATCCAATGAGCCCCACGAGGTCGGTCATTGGATGTTGGTTGTTGGTTGTTGGATGTTGGATGTTCCCTCAATTCATCGGAGAGTCTTCGTGGGTCCCAAATGCCAGCATCGCAGCCCAGCCGCTTCGGCCTTCGGATTTCGGCCTTCTTTCGGCCTTCGGCCTTCGGGCTTCGGATTTCAGCCACCTGCGCCCTTCGCCTTACCCCAATGCACACTCGCCGGCTCCGAGTGCGCCGAATCCGGCCCGATACGCATGATAAAATCCCCGGGCTCCCAGTAATACTCCCCGTCGCTGTGGTAGAATTTCAAGTCCCCCGTCGTGACGGTGAAGGTGACCTCCCGGCGCTCGCCCGGCTGCAGAACCACCTTCTGGAAGCCCTTCAGATCTTCCACGCTCCGGGTGAGGCTGGCCACCGGCTGAGTGATATACATCTGCACGGTTTCCTCGCCCGCGCGGCTGCCGGTGTTGGCCACCTCGATGCTGGCCTGCACCGCGGCATCGCCTTCGACCGAGCGGCGGTTCAGGTTGACCTGGCCGTAGGTGAAGGTGGTGTAGCTCAGGCCGAAGCCAAAGGGATAGAGCGGGCTGTTCGGCACATCCAGGTAGCGGGAAAGGAATTTGTACTCCGATTTGCCGTCGAAGGGGCGCCCGGTGTTCTTGTGATTGTAGTAGATGGGAATCTGGCCCACGTCGCGAGGAAAGCTGACGGTCAGCCGGCCCGAGGGGTTGTAATCGCCGAACAGGACATCGGCAATGGCGTTGCCGGCTTCGAGGCCGCCGAACCACGTTTCCAGGATCGCGCCGCAGTGCTCAGCCTCCCACGCCAGGGTCAGCGGGCGGCCATTCATCAGCACCAGCACGAGCGGCTTGCCCGTGGCCACGAGCGCCCTGAGGAGGTCCTCCTGGCATTCGGGCAGGCCCAGCTCGCTGCGGCTGGCCGCCTCGCCCGACATCGCGAAGGACTCCCCCAGCGTGGCCACGACCACGTCCGCCTTATCCGCGGTCTCCACCGCCTCGGCAATGAGTTCCTGCGGCGAGCGCCCGGCGGGCACAATGTTCGCGCCCTCGGCGTTCAAGGTCTTGCGTAGCAGGGGATCATCCACCAGGTTCGCCCCGCGCGCCTGCAACAGCCTGACGCCCGGCCCCGCGGCCTGCTTCACACCGTCCAGGACGTTGACCGCCAGCTTCGCATTCCCCGCCGCGCACCACGAACCCAGCAAGTCGCGGCGGCTGTCGGTCAAGGGCCCGATCAGCGCAATCGTGCCCGAGCGCTTGAGGGGCAGGATGTGGGCGTCGTTCTTCAACAGCACGAATGACCGCCGGGCCAGGTCGCGAGCAAGGGCGCGACTTGCGGGCGTGAGAATCTCCGCCGCCGCCCGCGCTTCGCTGGACCCGTGGTAGGAATCGCTGAACAGCCCCAGCTTGTACTTGGCCTCAAGCACTCTCCGGCACGCTGCATTGATCGTGTCCTCGGTCACCGCTCCCTCAGACACAAGCTGCTTCGCGTAGCGGACGTAAGCATCGCTCACCATATCCATGTCCACGCCCGCGTTGAGCGCCAGTTCAGCGTCCTGCTGCAGGTCGCCCATGCCGTGCTCGGTCATCTCTTTGATCGCCGTATAGTCGCTGGTGACGAGGCCCTTGAAGCCCCAGCGGTCCCGCAGGATGTCCGTGAGCAGCCAGCGGTTGCCGGTCGCCGGAATCCCCTCCACGTCGTTAAAGGAAGCCATAACGCTGCCGACCCCGGCGTCCACCGCTGCCTTGTAGGGTGGCAGGTAGAACTGAAACATCGTCAGGCGGCTCATGTCCGCCGTGTTATAATCGCGCCCTGCTTCCACGGCCCCGTAGAGGGCGAAGTGCTTCGCGCAGGCCAGCACCGCGTTGCTCCGGGACAGGTCGCGCCCCTGGTAGCCCCGGACCATGGCGGCCGCGATCAACCCGCCCAGGTAAGGGTCCTCGCCCGCGCCCTCGACAATCCGGCCCCAGCGTGGGTCGCGGGCAATGTCCACCATCGGGGAGAAGACCCAGTTCACGCCGTCCGCGCTCGCCTCCGTGGCTGCCGCGCGCGCGCTCTGCTCGATCAGCGGCATGTTCCACGTGCAGGCCGTCGCCAGCGGCATCGGGAAGATCGTCTTGTAACCGTGGATGACGTCATAGCCGAACAGCAGCGGAATGTGCAGCGGCGACTCGCGGACCGCCACGTCCTGAAGCGGATGTACCCGGTCCGGCAGGTAGAGGTTAAATACCCCGCCGGCCCGGCCCTCCCGCACGCTGGCCTCGACATTGGTGCTGGCGACCGGCCCGGTCACGTCGAAGCCCGTCGAGAGCAGGTTCAACTGCCCGATCTTCTGTTCCAGGGTCATCCAGCCCATTAGCGCTGAAACGTAGGACTCCATCTCCGAGGCTGGCGCAACCGGCGCCGCGGGCCGGGCGGCGGAAACCAACCCGCCAAGCAAGAGGAAGGCGGCCAAAGCCCGTCTCATTTCGGCAGGCCTCCCGGCGTACCGGGCGATATGGATAAAGGCAGCAGGATGTTCGTTCTCAGTCTATTGCTCCCGTTCGGCCTGCAACTTCAACCTCGGGCCTGGTCCGCGCAAGGAAAAGTCTTGGCGGAAAGGAGGGCAGGCGAGACGCCTGCCCGACTCCTCCTCATGAACCTCTAAGGTAGCATATTGATTACCAATTACTTACGAAAGCAGTGGCTCAGTGGTTCTATGCGCGTCCCTGACGGCAATCCGGGCATTCTCATGCCCGTTTCAAGCGCTCTTATTCCCATCCACTTACCGTTTACAAGGGATACACACCGTTACCACGCCGTAGCCTCCCCGTGACCTCACCGTTGAACCTCTGCAAACTTTGCAGAGGTTCAACGGTGAGGTCACGGGGAGGCTACGGCGTGGTAACGGTGTGCACGCCTTGTACACAGCCTGTGGAGCCCTGGAGCGGCTGCCGGAGGGAAGGATCCAGCCGCCTTGGCCGGGCTCGGGGGAGAGGTGACGCGAACTTGGGCTTCTGGCGCTTGACCTATAGGGCGCGGTATTTGGCGGGAATGCGGAGTGGCGTGGTCAGCCCGCGCCGGTACTGTCGAGGAGTGCCGGGCCGGGGGCGCGAGGTCAAGGCCGCGCTGGCGTGAGGGGGGCTACTTCGGCTCGCGATACCAGACGTCGCCTTCGCCGTAGCTGAACCACCGGCTCATGGTCACCTTGAGCTGCGTGAAGAATTGGACGCCTTCCTTGCCCTGCATGTGGAGGTCGCCGAAGAAGGACTCGTTCCACCCGTTGAAGGGGAACCAAGCCATCGAGGCCGGCACGCCCACATTGATCCCGACCATGCCGCAGCGGATGCGGTGTTTGAATTCGCGCGCCGCCTTGCCCGAGCAGGTGAAGATGGACGCGCCATTGCCGTAGGGTGAACGGTTGGCCAGCTCGATGGCGGCGTCCAGGTCTTCCATGCGCATCACGTTAAGCACGGGGCCGAAGATTTCCTCGCGGGCGACGGTCATGCCAGCCTGCACTTCATCCAACACCGTGGCGCCGAGATAGAAGCCGTTCGGGGCGGAGGCGACCTTTACCGCGCGTCCATCGGCGGCGATCTTCGCGCCTTCCTTGGCTCCGACGCCGATCAATTCCGCCACCCGCTCGCGGTGCTGCCGCGTGATGAGCGGGCCCATGTCGGGCTGCGCTTCGCGGTCGGTGGGGCCGACCTTGATATGCCGGGCGGCTTCGACCAGCGGCGGTAGGATGTGCTTGGCGGCGTTGCCCACGACCACGGCGGTCGAGCCGGCCATGCAGCGCTCGCCCGCGCAGCCGAAAGCGGCTTCGATGACCCCGCGCACGGAGTTGTCTACTTCGGCGTCGGGCATGAGGAGGATGAAATTCTTGGCGCCGCCGTTGGCCTGGACGCGTTTGCCGTGCCGCGTGCCCGTCTCGTAGATGTAGCGGGCGATCGGGGTCGAGCCGACGAAAGAGACCGCCTTCACCTGGGGATGCTTCAGCAGCGCATCCACGCACTCGCGGCCGCCGTGGACGAGGTTGAGCACGCCCTTGGGCAGGCCGGCCTGGTCGAACAACTCCGCAATCCTGATGGCGGTGAGCGGCACCTTCTCGCTGGGCTTGAGGACGAACGTGTTGCCGCAGGCAATGGCCACGGGATACATCCACAGCGGCACCATGGCCGGGAAGTTGAAAGGGGTGATGCCAGCGCAGACGCCCAGCGGCTGGCGGATGCTCTCGCAGTCGATGCCCCGGGCGATGTTCTCGAGGGCCTCGCCCATGAGCAGCGAGGGCACGCCGCAGGCGAACTCGATCATCTCGATGCCGCGCTTCACGTCGCCGCGGGACTCGACCAGCGTCTTGCCGTGCTCGCGGGTGTTGGTGCGAACCAGTTCCTCGAAGTGCTCCTCCAGCAGGGTCTTGAAGCGAAAGAGAATCCGCGCGCGATCCGTCGGGGGGGTCTCCCACCAGCCGGGGAAGGCAGCGGAGGCGGCTTGGACCGCCTCGTCCACATGTTGAGCGCCGCAGAGCGGGGCTTCGGCGATGACTTCGCCGGTGGAAGGGTTATGGACGGGAGTCGTCGCAAGGTCCGGCAGGCGGCGCCACTCGCCGCCGATCCAGACGGGGCATTGGGTTAGAGTCACGGGTGGAGATTAGCCGGGGCGGGGGAAAGTGCAAGAAGGCGAGAAGAGTCTTGGGTCTCGGGTCTAAAGTCTTGAGTCAACCGCCAGTGCGGACTCAAGACTTTAGACGCGAGACTCAAGACTCACTCAGACCGTCCGCAGGACGCAGTGCCCGGCGGCGGTCTGGCTCCGGGCGATGGCCTGCGTGATGAAGTCCTTCGCCCGCGCGACAGCCTGGGGCAGCGAGCAGCCCCTGGCCAGCCAGGCCGTTACCGCAGCGGAATAGGTGCACCCGGTGCCATGCGTCCGCACACCGCGAATGAAGGGAGCGCTGAGGAGCAGCTCCTGCTTGCCGTCGTAGAAGATGTCCACGGCTTCCTTGAAGCCGCGCAGGTGCCCGCCTTTGACGAGTGCCGCGCCGCCATAAACGCCGTGCAAGGCCCGCGCCGCCGCCCGCAGGTCTTCCACGGAACGCAGCTTCGTTCCCACCAGCACTTCCGCCTCGCGGACGTTGGGCATGATGACTGTGGCCAGGGGCAGCAACTCCCGTTTCAGCAGCTCGAGGGCGGCGGGACTCAGAAGCTGCGCGCCGCTCGTGGCGACCATGACCGGGTCAACGACCAGCGGCACTTGCGGGCGCCTTTGAAAGAAGCGGCTTACAGCGTGGATGGTGTCTGCCGAGTAGAGCATGCCCGTCTTGGCCGCAGCCGGCGGCAGCTCGGCAAGGACGGCTTCGAGCTGCTGACGGACCATGTCAGGACGGCAAGGTTCGATGCCCAGAACCCGCGCCGGGTTCTGTGCCGTGATGCAGGTGACCACGGTGGTGCCGTGCACGCCCAGCGCGGCGAAGGTCTTCACGTCCGCCTGGAGGCCCGCGCCGCCGCCGCTGTCGGAGCCGGCGATAGTCAGGGCTATCGGGATTGGGCTGTGTTTGGGCACGGGGAGCCGAGGCAGCCGGAAGTCGTTCATCAAGGCGGCAGGATACTGTTCGGGGCCCGGGACAACAATAAACTCTCAGTGCGCAGTCGAGAACACTCAGCATTTGGTTAAGAACCGTGCCGGGCGTTGTGTCGCCATTAACTATGTGACGGCAGCCGGAGTCAGTGATACTGCCGGCATCAACCGAAAGCTTTGTGCCGGCCTCAGCCTCCAATAATCCACGGTGACACTACAGCCGGAACCAGCGCCGCGCACGCGGGACAAACTGCGCCTCCACTGCTTCGGGTTGACGGGCGATTTCGAGCTGGAGAGCGCCTTGCCAGGCCCGTTCCGCTACCAGCACCAGCGCGTCAAAATGGGGCTGGACGCGTATCTCATGGCGCGCCACCTGGTCGGCCCGCCGGCGCACGTGCTCGTCTTTGGCCGCGGCCAGCCGTTCGCCCGTCTTGAGCTTCACGTTGCCGCTGGCGCTGCGCGCGGCACGCGCCGCCAGCTCGTGCTCGTAGTTAGCAAAGTAGTCGTCAATGCGGTCCAGCTCTCGCCGGAGATAGTGTTCCTGGCGCCTGCGGATGGCGGCCATCTCGGGCGCCAGGTCGGCTTCCAGGGCCGTTTTCAGGGCGGCTTCCCAGCGGGCCAGGTCCGGCGCGGGCCAGGCGGCTTCGTCGGCCAGGACGGGATCGGTCTGTGCGAAGCTGAGTTGCTCCGCCAGCAAGTCGTCGGGTTCGCCACCCGGCAGAGACAGGGCCAGGCGGCGCAAGGACCAGTGCTGGTCAATGGCCTGAATCTCGCAGCGCACCAAGGCCACCAGGGAATAGTGCAGACCCGCCTTGAATGGGGCTGTGAGCTGCCAGCGCGTCGTGCTTGGGAATTGCGCTCGCCAGAGCTTCTCCGCTACGTCGGGATCAGGCGCCGAGCCTTGGGCGTCGTCAGCGAGCGCGACCAGTTCCAAGGCGAGCGGCTTGGGGCTAAGGGCCTCGGCCAACTGGAACGTCAGCGGGCAACCCGGGAAGACCTCGCGGACGGCGTCACGGGCGGCGGTGGCATCGGCGGGGGCGAACGTGAGTTCGACCTCGTGGAGGGCGCCGTCGGGATTCCACAGCCTGGCGGCCTGGCCCTCGGCCACGACCTCGAGGCGGTCGTGCCAGGTGCGTTCGCACAGGGCGCCCAGGGCGGTGAAGCCTTCCTCGTAGAAATCCACCAGCGCCGCGGGATCGTATGCGAGCCGGTCAAGCTTCATAGCGATTCGTAGTCCTTCTTGAAGAGGGTTTCATCGAGCTCCTTCACCTCGCCGTAGGCCTGCCGGGCGGCGGCTAATTCCTCGCCCAGGCCGGCCAGCGCCTCGGCGACGCGGCCCTCGCCTTCCCGCCAGCGGCGCAGCACCTCCTCGGCGAATTCATCGCTGGTGAACCGCTCCCCCAGCACGAGGCCGGTTTCACCGACGACCAGTTCAAACAGGTTGAGTTTTTCCTGAAGGACTTGCAGCAGGTGCTCCTGGAGCGTGCCGGCCTGCACGAAGTTGTAGATGCGCACAGGTTGGCGCTGGCCGAGCCGATGGAGGCGGCCAATGCGTTGCTCGATTTCCATGGGGTTCCACGGCAGGTCGAAGTTGGCCAGGCGATGGGAGAACTGGAGGTTGCGCCCTTCGGTGCCGCTGTGGG
>Ga0335069_10001834_pt1 | contig 33509 bp, 20 predicted proteins | sample Lox_Sample_11_FD_206714 | JGI IMG/M metagenome (GOLD analysis project Ga0335069, IMG submission 206714) | Soil microbial communities from Loxahatchee National Wildlife Refuge, Florida, United States - Lox_Sample_1.1 | ecosystem: Environmental > Terrestrial > Soil > Wetlands | place: USA...
GCGATCTCGCGAGCAACGTTCATCGATGGCGGCTCCCATCGTGGCAGGTACAGTGTCTCGGGTTCGGGGGTATCGCAGACCCACTGCACCCGGGGTCTGCGCCAGCCAGCCGGTATCAAATGACCCGCCCCTGAAGCTGCCAAACGGAGGGAAACCAGTAGCCACTTGAGCCGAGGTTTCGGGAACCACAAACATGATCCGCGTGAGGGCGATAAGGGTGGCAAGAACCGAGCGGCGGAACATCCAACACCTCCCAAGACGAGGGATGAACCGCAATCCGCAAATCCAGAGAGATACGGGAAAAGGGCTCAGCATCTTCCCAAAGGAAATAGTTGTCAACGATTAATGTCAGGAATGGCAATAACGGACATTATGAAGTCACGCATGTGACAGATGATAATAGAGACATTGTATCGAGTCGAACGTTAGGGCGCACGGCCGTGCGCCCCTACAAGGCACTTATAGGCGTGTATGTGGCGCAAACGATGCGGCCGGACGGCGAGCCCCCGGCACACAGTCCGTGCCGTGGCTACCCAACCCATGTGAACGGTGGCAGGGAGGCACCGGAAGTGGCAGCAGGCGCGCGGGGTGGCGGAAGAGAATAAGGTGGGGACGGTGAAGTCAGGCGCGGGGCGGTTTCGCCGCCGCCCCGTATTCCAAACTCTTCGTCTTGCCTCCGGCTACCTGCCGGGGCCGCCGTTGCCCGACATGGAGGACAGGAACTCGGCGTTCGACTTGCTCTTCGCGAGCTTATCGATAATGAGTTCCATCGATTCCACCGGCGAGAGCGGGTTCAGGACCTTGCGCAGGACCCAGATGCGGTTCAACTCGTCGCGGGGCACCAGCAGTTCTTCCTTGCGGGTTCCGGACTTGTTGATATCGATGGCCGGGAAGACGCGCTTATCGACCAGCTTGCGGTCGAGGTGGACTTCCATGTTGCCCGTGCCTTTGAACTCTTCAAAGATCACGTCGTCCATGCGGCTGCCCGTATCGATGAGGGCGCTGGCAATGATGGTGAGACTGCCGCCTTCCTCGATGTTGCGGGCCGCACCGAAAAAGCGCTTCGGCCGCTGCAGAGCGTTGGAATCGACGCCGCCCGAGAGCACTTTGCCCGAAGGAGGCACCACGGTGTTGTAAGCGCGCGCCAGACGCGTGATCGAGTCGAGCAGGATTACCACGTCGCGCTTGTGCTCGACCAACCGTTTGGCTTTTTCGAGCACCATCTCGGCCACCTGCACGTGGCGGGCGGCGGGCTCGTCAAACGTCGAGCTGATGACCTCGCCCTTCACCGTGCGCTGCATGTCCGTCACTTCTTCCGGGCGCTCGTCGATGAGCAGCACGATCAGCGTGATCTCCGGGTGGTTGGCCGTAATGGAGTTGGCGAGGCACTGCAACAGCATGGTCTTGCCGGCGCGCGGTGGCGAAACGATAAGGCCGCGCTGGCCCTTCCCCACCGGAGTGAGCAGATCGAGCACGCGCGCCGAGAGGTTGTCCTTGACGGTCTCGAGGCGAATGCGCTCCTGCGGGTAGAGCGGCGTGAGGTTGTCGAAGAAGATCTTGTTCCGCGACTCCTCGGGCGATTCAAAGTTGATGGCTTCAACCTTGATCAGGGCGAAGTAGCGCTCGCCTTCCTTGGGCGGGCGAATCTGCCCCGAAATGGTGTCGCCGGTGCGCAGGTCGAACTTGCGGATCTGCGAGGGCGAGACATAGATGTCGTCCGGCCCGGGCAGGTAGTTGTAGTCCGGAGCGCGGAGGAATCCGAACCCGTCGGGCAGACACTCGAGCACACCTTCAGAGAAGATCAGGCCGTTCTTCTCCGTCTGGGCTTGCAGGATTTTGAAGATGAGCTCCTGCTTGCGCAGACCCGTGGCTCCGACCACGTCCAGGTCCTTGGCGACCTGGGTCAGCGTGGCGATGTTCATCTCTTTCAGCTTGCCGATATCGAGAACTTCGCCTTCTTTGAGTTCCTCGATCTTCTCTTCGGCCTGAACTTCCTCGGTTTTTACTTCTTGTTTCTTTGCAGGCATAACTTTCTCTCAGTTTCTTTGGGATTTGCGGCCTCGGGACCGCTCCGTCACCTGTTCGGGACCCACGACCTGGTCATGCGCGGAATCGGCTGCAAGGCGTGATGGTTTGCTCCAAACTACGAAGCGACGGCTTAAAGTGCGGCATAAATCGTCGTGCTAGATTGTGATGCTATGAAAATCTGGCGGCTATCGGTCGAACGCGTGCTTCCTTTCGCAAACGCCCGGTGGGCCCCTTTTCCCAACCGGTTGGATGCACCCTGACCACGAATGGTTTCAAGTCCTCCGTTGCCTTTCCGTGCGCCGCCCCGCGGGAACGGCACTTGCTGTAGCGCCGCCCTTTAGGACGGCACTTGCCGGGCTGAAGCCCGGCGCTACAAGAGCTGCGGCTCACCCCTAGTTGGTCATGGGTTCCCGGCCCAAGTCTTGTGATGGGGATTCCATGGTGGAAGGGGTCGCCTTCCCCGGCGCCAGCACGGGCGCTGGTTCCAACCGCTTCTCCAGCGCGACTTCCAGCACCTCGTCCATGCTGTCGACAAAATGGATCGAGAGGTCCTGCTGGATGTTGGCCGGAAGATCCGCCAAGTCCTTCTCATTGTCACGCGGCAGGATGATCGTCCGGTTACCGGCCCGGTGCGCCGCCAACAGTTTCTCCTTAACGCCGCCAATCGGCAAGACCTTTCCGCGTAGAGTCACTTCACCCGTCATCGCGACGTCACGGCGAACCGCAATCTTGGTCAAAGCACTGACCAGGGCCGTCACCAGCGTGATCCCCGCCGAAGGGCCGTCCTTCGGAATGGCGCCCTCGGGAATGTGAATGTGAATGTCGAGATGACGGTAGAAATCCGGGTCGAGCCCGAGCGATGCCGCCCGCGAGCGTACGTAGCTCATCGCCGCTTGCGCCGACTCCTGCATCACGTCGCCCAGCTTGCCGGTCAGCATCAGCTTGCCCTTGCCCTGCATCAGTGTGGCTTCAATGTTCAGGATCTCACCGCCCACTTCCGTCCAGGCAAGGCCGGTGGCTAGTCCAACCTCGTTCTTTTCCTCGGCCTTCGTGTCGCGGAACTTGATGACACCCAGGTACTCCTTGAGGTCGTCCGGCGTGACCGTCAACTGCAAGTTGCGGCCGTTCTTCACCACTTTGCGCGCCACTTTGCGGCTGACGTTGGCAATTTCGCGTTCGAGATTGCGCACACCCGCTTCGCGAGTGTAGTGCCGGATAATGTTGACGATCGTCTCATCCGGAAAGGTGAGGTTCTGCGCCTTTAGGCCCGCAGCTTCCAGCTGCTTCTTCACCAGGAAGCGCTTGGCAATCTCGAGCTTCTCCGGCTCCGTGTACCCTTCCAACCGCAGGATTTCCATCCGATCCTGAAGCGGCTGCGGAATGGTATGAACCACATTCGCCGTGGTGATGAAAAACACCTTCGAAAGATCATATTCCACATCGAGATAATGATCCATGAACGTATTATTCTGTTCAGGATCAAGCACCTCGAGCAGCGCCGCGGAAGGATCGCCGCGAAAATCCATGCTCATCTTATCGACTTCATCCAAGAGAAAGACGGGATTCACGGTGCCCGCCTTCTTCATCATCTGGATAATCTGGCCGGGCAGGGCGCCGATGTAAGTTCGGCGGTGGCCGCGGATTTCCGCCTCATCGCGAACCCCGCCCAGGGACAACCGGATGAACTTGCGGCCTGTGGCGCGGGCAATAGAGCGTCCCAAGGAGGTCTTGCCAACGCCCGGAGGTCCCACGAGGCAGAGGATCGACCCACGCGGATTCTTGACGAGTTGCCGCACCGCCAGAAACTCCAGGATGCGCTCCTTGATCTTCTCCAGCCCGTAATGGTCTTCTTCAAGCACCTTCTGCGCGCGAGCGATATCGCGAATCTCTTTGGACTTCTTCTTCCAGGGAACGGCCAGCAACCAGTCGAGGTAATTGCGCGAGACAGTGGACTCCGCCGACATGGGCGGCATCATCTCCAGGCGCTTCAGTTCAGCCATGGCATGCTCAAGCGCGTCCTTGGTCATGCCGGCGGTTTCGATCTTCTTCTTCAGCTCGTCGAGCTCGCTCTTTTCGTTGCGGCCCAACTCTTTTTGGATCGCCTTGATTTTCTCATTCAGGTAATACTCGCGCTGTGCACGTTCCATTTGCCGCTTCACGCGGCCCTGGATGGTGCGATCGACGTTCAGCTTCTCGATTTCGATCTCGAGGATATCGGCCAGGCGAGTCAGGCGGTCAACCGGATCGAAGATTTCCAGCAGTTCCTGTTTCTCTTCGATGCTGACGCTGAGATTCGCCGCGATGGTGTCGGTGAACTTACCGATTTCCTCCACCTTCACCGCGGCGATCATCGTTTCGTAGTTGAGACTCTGCGAGAGCTTGACGTATTGCTCGAACAGCGTCGTGGCGCGCTGCACCAGTTGTTCCAGCGTGGGCGTCGTCACCGGACGGAACTGCCGGGTCTGCACGCTGACGCGGAAGTATCCCTCTTCGTTCGAAATCTTCAGAACTTTGCCGCGCTCGACACCTTCCACCAGCACCTTGATGTTTCCGTCGGGCAGCTTCAAACTCTGCACAATGCTGGCGATGGTGCCCACCTGGTAAATCTCGTTGGGCTTGGGATCGTCAACGGCGGCGTCGTGCTGTGTCGCCAGGAATATCTTCTTATCGCCCGCCAGCGCCTCTTCCAGAGCCCGGATGGAGCTCTCGCGCCCCACCACAAACGGTGTCATCATGTGCGGAAAGATAACCACGTCGCGAATGGGCATCATCGGCAACAGGCGGGTTTCGTTTTTTTCGCGGCCTGAAAACATAAGGGAATCCATTAACCTGCCTTCTCAAGAACGGATGAAGTGATGCTGACTTCGTGTTTCTTCACCATCTCTTCAGTCACCACCACCTCGCGCGGCTTGCGCTGGCTGGGAAGGTGGTACATCAAATCGAGCATCAGATCTTCCAGAATCATGCGCAGGCCGCGCGCGCCGACCTTTCGTTCCAGCGCCTGCCCGGCAATCATCTGGAGGCTCGCTTCGGTGAAGCGCAATTTGACGTTCTCGAATTCAAACAACCTTTGATACTGCCGCACCAGGGCGTTCTTGGGCTTTGTCAAGATCTCTACCAGCGCGGCCTCATTGAGATCACTCAGCACGCTAATCACCGGCAAACGGCCGACAAATTCCGGAATCAGCCCGTACCGGATCAGGTCCATAGGCTGCACGCCTTCTAGAATCTCGGTGTCCCGGACGGCGAGGCTGGGCGCGGCAGTGGATTCCGCCTGGAACCCCATCGTCTTCTTCCCGGCGCGACGGTCGATCACTTTCTCCAACCCCACAAAAGCCCCGCCGCAGATGAACAGGATATTCGTCGTATCCACGGGCGTGCATTCCTGGTGGGGATGCTTCCGTCCTCCCTGGGGCGGAACATTCGCAACGGTACCTTCCAGAATCTTCAGAAGCGCCTGCTGCACGCCTTCGCCCGAAACGTCGCGCGTAATCGACGGATTCTCGTCCTTCTTCGAGATCTTATCGATCTCATCGATGTAGATGATCCCTTGTTGCGCGCGCTGCACATCGCCGCCGGCATTCTGGAGCAGTTTCAGGATGATGTTCTCGACATCCTCGCCCACATATCCGGCTTCCGTCAGCGTAGTGGCGTCGGCAATCGCAAAGGGCACTTCCAGAACCCGCGCCAGCGTCTGCGCCAGCAAAGTCTTCCCGGTGCCCGTCGGTCCAATCAGCAAGATGTTGGACTTGGTCAACTCCACGTCGCTGCGGATGCGCGTGAGGATGTTGCGCTTGTAGTGGTTGTAGACCGCAACGGCCAGCTTCTTCTTGGCCTTTTCCTGTCCCACCACGTATTGATCGAGGAAAGCCTTGATTTCCGGCGGCCGGGGCAACTTGGCTTGCGACGTCGGCACTTGTTCGGTGCGATCTTCCTCCAGGATGGCGGAGCACACCCGCACGCAGTCGTCGCAGATATAAGCCCGCGGCTGGTCGCCCGGCGAGGAGATGAGCTTCACCACCGCATCCTGAGGCTTCTGGCAAAAGGAGCAGCGAAGCGTTTCCTCGGAGGTAGGACGTTTCACAGACATCTCCGCGACCTATTTGTGCTTGTAGATGATTTCATCGATGATGCCGTACTCGCGGGCTTGCTGGGCGCTCATCCAGAAATCACGTTCCACGTCGCGCTCAACTTTCTCAATCGGCTGGTTGGTGTGCTTGGCCATGATTTCATTCAAGCTGGCACGAATACGCAGGATCTCTCGCGCGTGAATATCAATGTCCGTTGCCTGCCCGGAGAGACCGCCGATGGTGGGTTGGTGAATTAACACACGCGCGTTCGGCAAAGCATAACGCTTGCCGGGTGTTCCTGCCGCCAGCAACAGCGCGGCGATGCTCGCCGCCTGGCCGATGCAGATGGCAGCCACGTCGGGACGGATGAACTGCATGGTATCGTAAATCGCCATCCCCGCCGTGACCACGCCTCCCGGGGAATTGATGTACAGGGAAACATCCTTATCGGGATCTTCGGCCTCAAGGAAGAGCAGTTGCGCGGTCACCAGATTGGCCACGTTGTCGTCGATGGGCGTACCGATAAAGATAATGTTGTCGCGCAGGAGACGGGAGTAGATATCGTAAGCGCGCTCACCCCGGTTGGTCTGCTCCACCACCATGGGGATAAGCGTCATATTAGGCTGGTTCGTCATAGCCTTTATCTACGGACTCCTTGGACCCGGGCCGGGCTACTGCTCATTTTTCCGAATGATTTTCGCGTTGCGGTAAATGAAGTCCAGCGCTTTCTGGTTGCGGCGAGTAGATTTTAGATTATCGAGATTCCCGTCACGTGTCAAGCGCGTCTTCAACTCCGCTGCCGTCACGCGGCGTTCCTTCGCCATTTCCCGGATCAGGTCGTCGATTTCCTCTTCGGTGACTTCAATTTTCTCGGCTTCGGCGACGCGGCTCAGAATAAGCGCCACGCGCACCTCTTTTTCCGCTTCCGGCTTCCCTTCCTCGCGCACCTTGCGCCAATCCACCTCGGTCTCGCGAGGATCAATGCCCTGCGCCATAAGCTGTCCCAGGGTTCGTTCCAGCTTGCGGTCTGTCTGCGCCTCGACCAGCGCTACGGGCGCAGGGAATTCATGCAGTTCCAGGAGCTTTTCGGCCAACTTTTGCTTTGCCCCTGCCTCCACTCGCCGCTGCGTTTCCGTGGCCAGGTCCTGCCGGAGTTTCGAGCGAAGTTCTTCCAGCGTGGAATACTCGCTCACCGACTTAGCCAACTCATCATCCGCGGGAGGGACCACTTTTCTTTTGATGCTCTGCACGTCCACTCGGTAACGAAGAGTTTTCCCAGCAAGCGCCTTCTGCGGGTAGTCTTCGGGGTAAGTGACCGGGAATTCCTTCACCTCGCTCGCCTTTACGCCGAGCAGATTTTCTGTGAAGGCCGCCACAGTATGCTTGGCGCCGAGATGTACGACGGCGCCTTTGGACTCCGTTGGGGCACTGTCAGGAGCCGCCGCGTCGTGTCCGGCGTAATTGATCGTCAAGTAGTCGCCGTCCTCGGCGGGCCGGTCCGCGACGACTTCGAACGTCGCAGCTTGTTCGCGCAGCGCGTCGAGGGCCTTGTCTACATCCTCGTCCGTTACCGTGGCCGGCTCCTCTTCCACTTCCAGGTCCCGGTACGGTTTCAGCTCGATTTGCGGGTAGATCTCGAAGCTGGCTTTGCAGGTTAGCGGCTGCTCATCCTGGAACTTCAAGTCGTCGAAGTGGGGCTCACCTACGATGTCCCACTTCTGTTCCTTGATCGCAGTCTCAAAATAGCGAGGGATCAGGGTCTGAACAACCTCGCTGCGAATGTCGTCCCGGAAGTGTTGCTGCACGAGCGAAGTCGGGGCATGGCCGGGCCGAAAACCCGGGATGCGCGCGCGCTTGGCGAACTGCGCCGCCACCGAATTCACTTCTTGCTGCACGACGTCTACGGGAACCTCAATAACGAGTTCTTTCTTACAGGTCGTTGCGTCCACAGTGCCTCAGAGGCTGATTATTGAAGGAGAAATGCGGCCGGCAGGGTTGGTACTGTATCGACAATCCGGAAAACCCCGAGTCCCACCTGGCAGGCGTTCGAGCTTCCTTGATCCCGAACAATTTGAGTATAGCATAGGCCTTACCGCTGTCAACCAGTGCCCGCCGCTCGTAGTCTCAGTTTGAATTTGTGGCTGGCATTGCACATGGCCGATAGCAATTTGTTGCAGCGCGGCTGTCCTCAGCCGCGCTCTGGTCGCGGGTGAGGGCAGCCGCAACTACTGAGACACTACCCCGCCGCTTGGGTGTGCGACACAGAAGTTGGAATAGGAACCGCAGCCCGGGCGTCCCGCCCGCAGCGAAGTAGCGCCGCCCTATAGAACGGCACGTGCCGGGCTGAAGAGGCTACGGAAACACCGGGTCTGCCCTGCTAGGCGAAGCATGTGCAGTATCTCGTTGCAAGCGTGCACAGGCAGATCCTTCGCAGCACTCTCACGAGAGACGCACCTTTGCCGTCGTTCCCGCGTTTCCTCCGTTCTTCCCGCACCACTTCTGTCGTTCCCGCGAAGGCGGAAACCCCATTTGCCTTTTGAAACGGGACGCCCGTCGGCGCGGGGGCGACGTCTTCAAACCTTCCGATTACGCCCAAAGAGAGACTCGACCACCCATCGCCCTCAATATGGAGGCGGAGCCTCCCCCAAAAGAAAATGAAGTGCCTCGCCACCCCAAAAAGGCGGAGCCCACTATTTGACCTTCAGCAGTTCGACATCGAAGGTGAGCGTTGAATTGGGCGGAATGACGCCCGGATAACCGGACTTGCCGTAAGCGAGATCCGGGGGAATAACCAGCTTGCGCTTGCCGCCTACGTGCATCGAACCTACACCTTCGTCCCAACCTTTGATGACCTGGCCGCGTCCGAGCGCAAATTCAAAGGGCTGCTTGCCGACGGAGGTGTCAAAAACCTTGCCGCTGGTGAATCGCCCCGTGTAGTTGACGATCACCGTTTGGCCCACTTGGGGCTGCGCGCCCTTGCCCACAAGCACGTCGCGGTACTTCAGGCCGGAGGCCGTCGTCGTCCACTGTACGGGCGCCGCTGGCTTCCGAGTCGTGGCAGTCTTGGCCGCCCCTGTCTTCGCCGTGCTGGCCTTGGCGGCAGGTGTCTTGGAAGTGGCGGTCTTGCTCGTCTTGCTTGTCGCGGTCGTGGTCTGCCCAGCAGTCTGTGCAAAGACCGCGGCGGCCGAGATAAAGCATGCAAAAAGAAGGAGACTCCAAAATCGCCTCATAGTCTGTCCTTTCAAAGGAAAATAGTCACGGGCGGCAGAGTCCCTGCGCGGGTGAATTGCCGTGCGCGGTTAAGCCCGTCATCGGCGTTCCTCCGGCCCGTGAAATCTCGCGCGGCTAAGGTATCAGGACCCGCCGAGCGATTCAACAGGGGGGAGAGCATTGTCCGACCTAGCCGGTCCGTCGAGCTACTGTGTGGGCTCAAATCCGAGGATCTTGGTATCAACCTTGGCGCGCTCGAAGGCGGAGTTCTCAACCGAGACGGTAATCACGCGGTTGAGGAAGAATAGGACATGCAGACGGAACTCGGTGCCGAAGCTCACCGGAAACCAGATCCCTTCTTCGAAGCGCCGGTATTCCACATTGAACCCGAGTCCTGGAAGGTCCGTGCCCAACAACGTGCGGACGGCGAGAGGAATCCGGCGAGAAAGGCGCGTGAATACCGTCACCGGCTCGAATTCTCCGGCATCAATAACTGCTTCCCCGGTCCAGGTGTAATCGTCCTTGTCCGCGGGCCGGAAGCGAATCCGGTACACCTTGCGGCCCCGGAAGGCTTCCTCTCCCGCCAGCGTGAAGGAATACTGTCTCTGTTCCTTCGTGGTCAGAGGGAAGAGGTCACGGGCAATACCATCTTTGGATTCGTTGTCGACGGCATCGTGGCGGAAGTCATCGACCAGATCCCCATCCAGACTGTGGCGGTCGGGTACTGGCTCCTTATGAAACTCTAGGTACTTCCCTTTGTACCAGTAGCGGCCCTCTATCTTCTTTAGTTCTTTTTTGATCCCGTCGGCTGTGGGTGTCACGAGGTACTCGGCGGTCTCTTCCCGCGCCAGCTTGCCATTGGTGCGGTGCGTGGCGACACGAACGCGCTGCTGATACACATACTCGGCCCTCAGTTTCTGTGCACTGTCCTGATTTGCCGCGACGCGCATCATGATGTCGGGGGCAGACAGGGGACGATCTTCGGCAGCAACGGGCACGCTGCTCAGCACAAGCAGCAAACACGCGAGGTGACGGGTTCGCATAATTCTCACCAGTAGATACGGAGATGGGGAACGCCGGGTTCGCAAAATCCGCGAGAGCATGCGGATACTATCCACGTGCCCGCGGCGAGGCGCGGAGTCGCCGTCAAAACCGTCACCGGGCATAGCGCCATGCCTCCGCCGGGTCCCGATTTCCCAGTCGCGGGCCTCAAGGCACGCACTTGCGCTTTTTCACACCGCCGAGGATATGACAACTGTCATTTTGCGCATTGACGCGCGGCGGTTCTGTTGAAATGGTGGGACGACTGCCGAGTCTAAGCCAAACAACCCCTTTATTTGCAGCGCTCGTAAGGGAAGGTGCAAGATAAGCGGTTTTGGCACCAAGGTTGCCATATCCCAAGGTGCGAGGGACTTCGGGTCCTAGGAACCTGGATAAAACCAGGTCGGGGGGTTGGGGATAGCGGAAATCAGAAAAACCGACATCCTCAGCCCCCGAACAGCTCAGGCGCAATCCGGGCAAACCCTAAAAAGAGATTTCTTGAGGCCTTGATGTTGAACGTGACGCGTTTTCGTTTTCCCCGGCGAACGCCTACAGCCATTCCGCGGACCGAACCGCTAATGGAAGTCCTGCCGCAATTCGAATCCGAAGGTCCGGCACGGTTCTGCGGAAGAGTACACCCCTCAGAGGTTAACCGTTGGGGAACTGACCTTTCTGAGGGATGTCTAAGAGATTACCTGAGCAGGTCACGGCAATGGAAAGCGACGTGCTCTTGGTAAAGCGGGCTGCGCAAAACAGCCAGTTCGAATACTGAGTCGTGTGCTGCTGATGAAAACTGCGAACTACAAACCGCGGCTCATTTTTTGGGAGGTGACCAAGGGTTGCAACCTGCGTTGCATCCACTGTCGCGCCACCGTTTCGGGGCTCCATTCATCACTAGACCTACCTACGACCAAAGCCCTGAACATAATAAAGCAAGTCTCTCAGTCATACCTGCCTATATTGGTCCTGAGCGGTGGCGAACCTCTTTTTCGACGTGACATCTATGAACTGGCCCGCTACGCCCGTGAATGCGGATTGCGGGTGGCGCTGGCCACAAACGGAACCCTGGTCGATCAGGAAGTGGCGAAGAAAATAGTGGATGCCGGCGTGCGCCGCGTCTCCATCAGTCTCGACGGAGCGGACGCTGCCACCCATGACGTCTTTCGCGGTATCCCGGGAGCGTTCGAAGCAGCTCTGCGGGGTTTGCGGAATCTCACGGAACTCGGCATGTCGGTGCAGATCAACATGACGATCGCGCGCCACAACGCCCATCAGCTTCCGGCGGTTCTGGAACTGGCACGGAAGTTGGGTGCGGACGCGCTGCACACGTTCCTGCTGGTTCCGGTGGGCTGCGGTGTGGACATCGCGGAAGAACAGATGGTTCCCGCGGACGAATACGAAAAGATACTGAATTGGTTTTACGACCGCGCGCAGGAAGGCGGGATTGAACTGAAGGCCACCTGCGCGCCGCACTACTTTCGCGTAGCGCGACAGCGGCAGGCCGCAGAGCGGCGCTTGGCCTCACTGGCAGCCGCCACCGCTGCCGGTGGCCAATCCGGCATTGGCCCCACCGAGATGACCATGCCCGGTTCCACCGGCATCGGGTTGCATCCGCCTGCGGGTCACCCGGGGGAGCAGCCCTCGGGCTCCTTGCATGCCATGACGAAGGGATGCCTCGCCGGCACTGGGGTCTGCTTCATTTCGCACCAGGGAGAAGTCTTCCCTTGCGGGTACCTCCCGGTTTCGGCCGGCAACCTTAATCAGCAGACGTTCGTGGAAATTTGGGAAAACGCTCCCGTGCTCAACGACCTCCGCGACACCGGCAATCTGAAAGGCAAATGCGGCTGCTGCGAGTTCCGGAACATCTGCATGGGCTGCCGCGCGAGGGCTTTTGCGGCCACGGGGAACTATCTGGACGAAGAGCCTTTCTGCGTCTATGAACCCCGCCAGGCTGCCGCGGCGCGGCAAGAGAGGACAACTCATGTTTCAGTTCACTGATCTCGTGCGAGGCGGAGAAACGGTACGCGAGGTCAAGCAGAAGTTCCCGGAAACGGAACCCGTGTTCGAGCGTTTCGGCCTTAAAGCTTCCTGCGTTGATTGCTCGATTGAGATGGCCGCCCGCAAGGTCGATGCCCGTCTGGAAGATCTGCTGGTGGAAGTGAACGCCGCCATTTACAAGCGCCGGGGCGTGACTGCCCGGGCATCTTGAGGCCCACTCGCCATGGCCGGCGTTTCTACGGCAACCCCCACGCTTCAGCGGTCACGGCTACGTTCTTTCGTGTGGCCTCGGGAACATGGCGCCTGGGGGTTGCTCCTGGTCCCGCTCCTTACCGGCGCAGGAATTGGAAGCGCGAGCGGGGAGCGCGTTATCTGGGTTTTGTTATTCGCTGCGGTCGCGTTAGGGCTCTTCTGCCTTCGGACGCCGGTTGAAGCTTGGTTAGAAATTTCACCGCTGCGTCCGCAGAACGATGTGGAACGGAGGCTCATTCATTATTCCATTTATACCTATGCCTCCGTTGCCGGCTTGGCCCTGGCCGTCCTGTTAGGTTGGGCTCACGCCTATGGACTTCTTCTACTGGGCGCGGCCGCGGCGACAGCCTTTTCTGTTCAAGCCGTCCTAAGACACCTTGGCCGCCACACGCGCCGGAGAGCTCAATGGACAGGCGCCGTCGCTCTTACCTCGACGGCGGCGGGTGCGTATTACTTGGCGTCCGGTCATCTCGGTCGGACGGCAGTGTTGCTGTGGGCGGCAAACTGGCTCTTCGCCGCCAACCAGATTCACTTTGTGCAGCTCCGAATTCACAGCGCACGGGTGGGTTCGACCGCGGAAAAGCTCGTGCAAGGAAAGGGTTTCTTGATCCACCAAGCTGTTGCCGCTTTGGTGCTTGCGTTCGCGTGGCAGGCAGGGTGGATCCCCGGACTGGCGTTACTGGCGTTTGCGCCGGTCTTTATCCGCGGGTTCGCCTGGTTCTTCGCGTCTCGACAGCCGCTCGCCGTACATCGGCTGGGAGTGAGTGAACTTCTCTACGCCGTGGTTTTTGGAGTCTTGTTTGTCGCAGGCTATACCGCCCACATCTGGTAGCCGAGCGTTCACTATGCACGAGCACGCTTGCGGAAATAACCAATTCCCAACGTCGCCAGCCTCTCTTCAATTAGGGCCGGACTTCTCCCCCTTCAGCGCACGCTGCATTCCTGATGATTGCCTGGCTCACATCATCGAAAGCGCTCGTCTCACGCCCCTGCCGGGTGACATACAGCCCTGGCGCTGGATTGTCGTAAGGAGTGACACCTCGAAGCAGCAAATCGAGGCCGCACTGCACATCCGAGTTTCTCTTCACACTGCACCGGCTATCCTGATTTGCCTTGCCGACACGCTGACATGGAAGTCGGCCCCCCTGCAGCTTCAGGAGATGGTGCTACACCAGAAGATCACGGAAGCGGAAGCGCGTGAATCCCTGCGCCGGCTGCGTGATTACTACTCTGTGTCTCCGACGGCCGCCCAGCGTACGGCTTTGGCGAATGCGTTTGTGGTTCTCCATCGCATGGCCTCTGCGGCCGCCGCCTGCAGCGTCACGGCGTGGTGTGTAACGGAATTCGACGAAGCCGCGATCAAAACCGCTCTCCACATTCCCGACCGTTTTCTGGTGGCTGCGGTCCTTCCACTGGGTTACAGTGAAGAGGCGCCGGCACCGCCAGCCGCCAAACGCTCTTCGCGAGCTCCCGTCTATAAAGACAAGTTTGGTGAAGCCCTAACCTGAATTTCTCACCCCTTTTGGACGCAGGTGGAAGGGCAGGGCTTCAGCCCTGCCGCCATCGCAGCCCCTACGCCCCTTTTGTGTCCCGCGCCACGCGCAGCTTGCGCTCGCAAGCTGCACGCGGCGCGGGACAAGGGGAACATCACGGGAGCATCCTAACGGCGGGGCTGAAGCCCCGCCCTTCCCAAAACCGGTGAGAAACCCGGGCTAACCCCTAAAGCAGATTCCTAGCAGGCACGAGTCACAAGGCCCACGGCGGCGCGTCAGCTGGTGCGGGCCGGCGGCCAGACCGTCCGGGGCTCGGCAGGGAAGGAGCAAGTTACTCCTGCAGATACCGTATCGGATTGACGGGGGTAGCGTTCACAATCACTTCGTAGTGGAGGTGGGGGCCGGTAGTCTTGCCAGTCATTCCCACCGCGCCAATGATCTGGCCGCGCTTAACCTCCTGACCCACTACCACGAATATCCTGCTGAGGTGGCCGTACTTGGTGGTCATTCCGAATCCATGGTCGATGAGAATCTCGTTGCCGTAGCCTGACTCCGGGCTCGCCTGAAAGACGATGCCATCGGCCGAAGCCCTGACCCGGGTGCCGAGTGGAGAACTGATATCCACGCCACCATGGAAGGCGCCCTCGCCGCTGAACGGGTCCAGACGCTGACCGAAGCCCGCCGTGATCTGACCCCGCACGGGCCACAGGGAGGGCACGGTCTCGCGGTCCAAATCCAGCCTCGGAAGCATGCCCATTGCCGAGGTACCTGCCACTGGGTCGAGCGCGTTGTGGCGAATCAGATTGAAGGCGTAAAGCGAAGCCCGGTAACTTGACCCCAGGGTGGAATCCGTCTGAGTTGCCAGAGTGAGGGCAGCCTCGGGCAGCCGCACACGATGCGGTCGCCCGAATCCATAGGTGAGGGCAACTTCTGTCGCCAACGACTCCAACGAGCCCAGCTCCGCATTGGTTTGGGTCACCGCATGTTCCAAAGTCTTGACCCGCGTCCTCAGGGCTGCACTCTCCGTTGCCATGTTGTTGTAATTAGATACCTTTAACAGCATCCGAGCATAGCTGTTGGCCAGCGCCGCGACGGTCATGGCCCCTACCACACTGAATACCAAGACTAGATGCAAGACATAAAAAGGCAGACGGATACGGCGGAGCGTTCCGTGGACTCCTGGAAAAATCAGAAAGGTTAGAAAGCGTTTATGCATGGGCGCGATCCTCATGGGGCGAGGCTTGCCCCTTCCAGGCAATACCTTAGAGGCAACGCCGGGGCTTGGCCATGACACCACAGGGACAGCACTTCGGTACTGGTCGGCAAGGCACGTCCGCCGGACAGCCCGGAGGCCCGTGCGGCCAGACGGGGCAAGCCCTCGCCTTCCCGCGGCGTGAGCTGGGCCACTGCCTCCCCTTGGGAGTCTGTGTGGCAACCCGACGGCGCACACTGTAGCGGCGCTCTATGAGCGTCGACATCGTTGCTTCTCAACGACGGCGGTCATAGACCGCCGCTACAATTTGCCGTTGCCACACAAACTTCTTGGGGCACACGCTTCCCAACGCCCGCACTGTGGCCTGGACGTAAACATTACTATTGACATCGGCAACCACACGGTGCTACATGAGTGTCTGCAAAGGGCTAATTTCTTTTCTATCTAGTTCACATTCTGGTTAGGACCCATCATTCGCGCGACGGGGGTGTACCGCTCCCGGCTGCAGCGAGACGGTGCCCGAGTTCTCGGTGGTAGCCGTACGGGACGGGACCGTAGAAGGAGGGGTACTGCCCCATGGCAGCTCTGAAATCCGGTGCATCCGGCCCGCGCGTACGTACATTGCAGCAACTACTTCAGCAACGAGGCTTCGATCCCGGGGAGTTGAATGGTGTCTTTGGCCCCGGAACGGAAGCGGCGGTTCGCGCCTTCCAAGCGAGCGTCGGACTGTCGGTTGACGGGCAAGCCGGGCCGAACACCTTCGCGGCGCTCGAAGCAGCGGGCGTCACGTCCAACATCACCGTGGATATCGTCGCGCCCCTCTTTCCGGGGACCCCGCGCGCGAACATCCAGTTTCAGCTTCCCTCCGTGCTCAAGGCGCTGCTCGACCGCCAACTGGCCGACAAGAGCATGGTCTTGATGGCGTTGGGTACTATTCGCGCGGAGACAGCTTCTTTCGAACCCATCGAAGAGATGGTCTCGCAGTTCAACACCCCGCCCGGGGGACCAGACTTCTCCCTTTATGACAGCAGGAGCGACCTCGGCAACCAGGGTCCGCCCGACGGGGCGAACTTCCGCGGGCGAGGTTTTGTGCAACTGACCGGGCGGGCGAACTACACGCAGTTTTCCAAGGTTCTGGGGCTGGGGACGCAACTTGTGGACACGCCGGAATTGGCTGCCGACCCCACACTGGCAGCACAACTTCTGGCAGCGTTCTTGAAAGACAAGGAACAGAGGATTCGTTCGGTATTGACAGCCAACGATTTAGCGGCGGCGCGCAAGCTCGTGAATGGCGGCTCGCACGGCCTAGCAAACTTCACCGACGCCTACACGCGCGGACTCACATTGATACCGGACGCGGTCCAGGTCCAAGTGGTCTAACGGAGGGTTCATGGCCAGCCTAAGCCTTAGCGATCTCTCCAACCTCTCGCTGACCTTCCCTCCGTCGGGACGGTCAGCTTTTCTCAAGTACCTGCAGAGCCCGGACACTATCCAAATGGAGTTGAGCCAGCAGCAGGCTGCCGACGGACTCCTGGACAAGTTCCTTCCCAGCGGCATCAACGTCAAAGTTCCGGTCAAGTTGGGCGCGAGCGGCGACGCCCTGACCATTCGCTCCGGTATCGAAGGAAACTTGGGAATCAAGCAGGGCACGCTGTTCAACCCTGCGACTGACGACTACGGCGACGCGCTCGCCATACCTCAGGGTCAGGCATACCTTTCGGCGTGCTTTAAGGCGAGTCTGGGAGCAGGGGGCTCGTTGCCTTCCGGAGACTTGCAGTTTGGTTTCGACGCGGGCACGGTGCTGGCGCTCACCAACTACCGGTTGTTCACCGCGGACACCAAGATCACATCCGCCCTTCAATCCCTATTGCAGGACTTCACGGTCCCGCGCGATCTCGACGATCTGGAGTCGATGGCAGCCGGCGACGTGGTCACCCTGGAGGGAACGGGCACGCTGAAGTTCTCCGCCACGGCTAACCTGCTGGCGGTTACGAACCCGCTGGCAAGCCTCTCGCTTCTTTCCACCGTTTCTCTTGCGATCAAGCAGAAGGGAGAGGTGTCAGTCGGGGCCAACGTCACCCTGACAGGTGGCTACCAAATTCGTGTCCGGCGGCTGGCGGCAAAGAAAGTGGAACTAGGGTTTGAAAAGAAGCGGAGTCAAGATCTGGTCGTGAACGTTTCTGCCGTGGCCCAACTCTCCGGTGGAGTCGAGTCCTTCGACCTGATTCCCACCTTGTTCAAGGCCATCAGCAACGACCCGGATTTCGACAAAGAGACCTTCGGCCACCAGACCGGGCTTACAGGCAGTGAAATCGACACGATCGCCGATGCGGTAAAAGCGGGAATCGACCGCAACCTGGCGCTGGCCTTGTCCGGTGAGGTTGAATCCTGTGCCGGATCGTCCGCAGCCTTCAGCTATGAGATCGACCTCGCAGCTCTCGACGAACCAGGCAAGGCATCCGTGCTCGCGGCCCTACAAGGTGACTTGAGGGGGTTGGAAGGCGCCGACGTCGCAGGCATCCGGCGGCTACGCAGCGCTTTCGACTCCTTACGCGAGGGCAAGCACACGCTGAAAGTGAATCTGCTGGGCATCTTCAATTTCGGGTCTGTCACCGATCTTCTGAGCAAAGGCAAGCTCATTGTGGATCGCGAAACCGGCGCCATTACGGTTGCCGATCGAGCCACGGCCAACCGGATCAGCTTTACCAGCGACAACTTCGCGAAAGACAGCGCCAAGCTGCGCACAGTTGTGGCGTCGAGCGTCACGCTGACAGCAGCTTATAGCGTCGGCGGCGCGCTGACCCAGATGCCCGACTTCACCTGTGGCTGCTGGTCCTTCGAGTCCCACCAAAAGACCGGCCGGAAGAATCTCCAGCACTACCTCCACACAGAACAGGCGTTGGGGCTCCTATCGGACGCGGAGGCCGCCTCCAAAACCAGTTCCATCAGCCAAGCGCCGGACGACGATTTTGGCCCGTCGACTTTCCACATCGAATCTACTTACGGAAGTGCGGCGTTTCAAAACATGTTTTGCGATCCTGCCGGCCAGCCGCGTACGCAGGAGGATTACGAGAATCTGGGACGTGCCGCCCTGCGAGTGCTGTTGCCCCCTGACGACCCCAGCAGCGCGGTGCGCCGTCGCCCTCTGGAAGACGCGGCCCTTTGGGCGGCCCTACGCGAAGCCGGCTCATGGCAGAACATTGCGCAGGCGCTGAAGGCCGCGGGTATCGACACGGTGATCGCTCCGGTCATCGCCGGTGACTGCGACTTGATCCTCTGGTGGGCGGAGGCCATGAGCGGCATGGCAAAGGCCATCGGCGCCCTGACGAAATACCTGGCGGGACATCCGGCGCCGAACCCGGAGGACGGAACCGTCAAGAAACTCCGTAAGGACTTGGACGACGCCATGGCCGCCGTGTGCAAGGATGCCCAGCCTCGTTTCGGAGAACCATGGGGCCTCCTGGTGATGCAGCAGGCCGCCAGCCAGGGCCCGCAGGCTTCCGGCAAGCAGGGCTCGACGACGGCCAAGTTGGTGAACTCGCATCTGGCGTTTGTCGCCACCTGGCCGCGGGCGGCGCTGGCAGAGGCGAGTGGCGGGCCCGTGCGGCAGGTGATGGCTGCAGGCGCCTAGCTACTGGAGCCCGTTTGCTTTATCGTTCGCGGCGCTCCGGTCTAACGGCCAAGATTTACGCTCAGGGAAACATCGCACAAAGCGCGAGGTCACAATGAACAAGTCTAATTTCCTGGTTGTCGTGGTGACTCTGTTTGCCGCGGTCCTGGTGTTCCTCTCGGTGCCGGAGCCGATTGCGTTCCGGAAATTCTCCGCGGCGGACTTCATGCAGCAGCTAACTCCGCTTCTGCTGGTGGCGCTGCTTATCGAACGCAGCCTGGAGGTCTTCCTCACCACCTGGCGCGGGGAAAAGTCCGTGATGCTCGAACGCGAGGTGACCAAGGCCACCGCCGACCTTGCCACGGCCCCCAATGACGCCGCCAGGCTTTCCAAGCTTCACGACGTCAAGGACGAACTCGCCAACTACAAGTCAGGCACACAACAGATTGCCATGCCCTTCGCGCTGATACTGGGGATTCTGATCAGCGCCATTGGAATCCGTGCTATCGGCAATCTCCTCGACCCTAACACCTTCACCAGCCACCCCCACCAGCACGCCTGGTTCACGGTGGCCGATGTTCTGCTGACAGGCTCTCTGGTGGGAGGCGGGTCGGACGTGGTGCACTCGTTCATCACGGCTTTCACTAACTTCTTGAATCCGCCCAAACCGTAGGAGGCGCAAGTCGATATGTCACCGATGAAGATCAGCGTCGATCCCGTTGTGGCCAGGCGCATCAAGCTGGCGTGGAGCAAACTGAATCCTGATCAGCAGCGGCGAATCCTTCCCATGCTGGTCAGGGCGCATCAGCAAGCCGTGGTGATCAGCCAGACTAAGTCCGCGCCGCAGCCCGACCCTACCGTCAACCATAATCTTCTGTTGACCCACTCGCTGTTGAACGACGACCGCGACAGCGTCTTGAATAGCCTCGAGGCCGGCGTCGTGGTGGATATCGGTCCCGAAGGACAGATCTGGGGTACCGGGAAGTATCAACAACTGGACCCGGGCTGGACCGAAGCCGCCGCCGTCTGGCTGGAACATGTCTTCACCGGAAAACATGCCTTTCCCAACAACCCGCCGGTCATTGCCGTTCCGGATTCCGTGCAGATTGCCATGGCGGGCGACTGGGGGACCGGCGAGTGGCGCAGCGCTTCGAACCCTGCGCCGAGCACGGATGTGGCCAGGCATCTGGCGTTTTTGCAACCCCATATCACCATTCACCTCGGTGACGTCTACTACGCCGGGTCGAGCGAACAGGAACAACACCTACTCGTCGAGATTTGGCCGGCGGGATCCATCGGGTCTTTCACGCTGAACTCGAATCACGAAATGTATTCGGGCGGCAAACCGTATTTCGACGTGGCCCTTGCCAGCTCCAAGTTCTCTCTTCAGAAACAGAGCAGCTTCTTCGCGCTCGAAAACACCAATTGGGTCATCGTGGGTCTCGACTCTGCCTACTATGCGAGCGAAGACGGAATGTACATGGACGGCGCTCTGGACAACACCCAAGTGGCGTTTCTGAAAGCCCAGGTGGCAAAGGGCAAGAAAGTGATCGTTTTGACGCATCACAACGGGCTTTCGGACGACGGATCGGCAACCAACAGCTTGTGGGACGAGGTCATGAGCGCGTTCCCGCCCAATGCGGGCCCTGCGTATTGGTATTGGGGGCACGTCCACGCCGGCGTGGTCTATCACAATCACGACCCACAGGGGCGCAACGTCGCTTGCCGTTGCTGTGGCCACGGGGCACTGCCGTGGGGCCAGGCGCCCGTGTTCAACAATCCTACAAACGTGGCTTGGTACGAAAAACGGTCAGCCAAAGATCCGGATATTCCCGAACGCGTCCTGAACGGTTTCGCCGTTCTGTACCTGGACGGGCCGAATATCAACGAGGTTTTCTACGACGAAAACGGCGGTGTGGCCTGGGCGTAAAGATCAGTGGTTGGTGGTCAGTGGCTGGTGACTAGCCACTAACGACTGGCCACTACTTGGGAGCGGAGGTGAACATGCTTGGAGGTGATTGGGGGAACAGGAAGAAAGCCTACGACTACATCGTTGTGGGCTCAGGTTATGGCGGAGCGATTTTTGCCGCTCGGCTGGCCACGGCGAATCTGAGTTCCAAACCGTCCATTTGCATGCTGGAACGCGGCCGCGAATGGCCGGTGGGCACTTTCCCCGACCAGATGGACAAAGTCCTGGCTGCCCAGCGCAACGATGTGAACCCCCTCGGCCTCTATGAATTCCTCAATTACCAGGACATCGCCGTAATCAAGGGCTCGGGCCTCGGCGGAACGTCGCTCGTGAACGCCAATGTGGCGATCATCCCGGACGCTGACGTGTTCCAACTCCCGAACTGGCCGCGCACCGTCACCCGCGACGTTTTGATGCCGTATTACCTGCGGGCGCGCCAGGCGCTGGCCGCGGGGCCGCACCCGCGCGCGATGCAGCTTGCGAAAGTGCAGGCGATGGATCGCCGCGCCGTCGAAATCGGCAAGCACGCTTACCCGCTGAACATCGTGGTGAATTTCGGCATCGATGGAACCAATCCTTACGGCGCCGAGCAGAAGCCTTGCAACGATTGCGGCGATTGCGTGACCGGCTGCAATGTGGGAGCGAAGAATACGCTCTACATGAACTACTTGCCGCTGGCCGCGCAGGCCGAGACCGAGATCTACACGCAGACCAAAGTCGAGTGGGTGGAGAAGCTATCGACGGGAGGCTGGCGCATTCACGGCAAGCACGTTGCCGATGACTTATCGAGTGAGTCCTTCACGCTCGATGCCAAGAACGTAGTGCTCTCAGCCGGCGCCATCAACACGCCCGAAATCCTGCTGCGCTCGGAGATGCACGGCCTGCGTGTTTCGCCGGTCCTGGGCACGGGGTTCAGCGGCAACGGAGACTTCTTCGGCCTCGCTTACAACGGCGCGTGGGCGACCAACGTGCTCGGTTACGGCCGCACGTCCGCGCAACCGGGCGAAGCCGTACCCCCGGGCCCGACCATCGTGAGCGCTATTTCTTATGATGGCAATCTGCCCATCACGGACCGGATGACGGTTGAGGACCTTTCCTTCCCGAGCGCTTACGTGCTGGGCGCCAAAGCGGCCTTTGCTCTCCTCCATGGAGAAGATACGGTGACCGGCAATGAAGCTGCTCAGCGCCAGCGCGTTTTGACGGACGCTGACCTCCTACATCCTTACAAGACTGACGGCGCACTGAATCACACCATGCTCTATCTGGTGATGGCGCACGACGACGCCCGCGGCACGATGGTGTTCGACGCCCCGTGGTACGAGCCCGACGGGCGCATGAAGATCGAATGGGACGGAGCCGGGCGCGAAATCATTTTCACCCGCATCAACGAAGAACTGCGCCGCCACGCACGCGCCCTGCAGTCGAGCTTCATTCCGAACCCGCTCTGGGACATGTTCAAGACTCGCCACCTGATCACGGCTCACCCGCTGGGCGGCTGCACAATGGGCGAGGATTACCTGCACGGTGCGGCCGACGAGTTCGGTAGGGTGTTCTCGGGCGACGGCAGCGTGCACGACGGGCTCTTCGTGTGCGACGGCTCGTTGATTCCCTCGGCGCTGAACGTGAATCCCTTTCTCACCATTTCCGCAATCACCGAGCGCGCCGTAGAAAGAAACGTCCAGGCTCTCAAAGGCGCCGCCTACCCGCAACCGAACGCTTCCGTCAGCGTCGCGAGCCTCGACCCCGTTCAAGTATCCGGGTACAGCGAGGCGCAGCTTGAACCGCTCTTCCGGCGCTGCACGAGCCTCGGCATCGACACCTTGGTGAACCAGGGCGGCGCGCCGAAGATCGACCTTGCCTCGCGCACCATCCGCAATGACCAGTACTGGAAGGGATTCTTCCCCCAGGGCAGTGTCCTAAACACGCTCTCCTCGACGCTCTTCACCGGATTCAAGAAACAGTTTCAAAAGGACGGCGACCACTACACGGGCATCACCAGCGACACCGACGATCACATCCATGCCCGCAACAGTCTGGAGGAAATAAACCTCACGAAGCCCAGCGGCACACTCGAAGCGGGAAAGTACATCCTGCTCAAATACCTCGACGCCCCGTGGACGGGCTTTTACGACATTTTCAAAGTCATCAATCAGGATCTGCTGATCGGGCGCGTCTATCTGGGAACTTACCCCAACGGCATCCGCCAGTTCACGTTCCCCATGACGCGGCGTTACAGCTTCGAACAGATGACGGCGAACGACCACCAGGCGCTGTTTGCCGCCGGCGCCGCCCCCAGCGCGCAGGACCTTGAAGGCGTGTGGCGTATGGATGTCATCTCGAATGCGAATCACGCCGGCGGCATCGCTTACTTGAGCTTCGACGCCAAACCCGACGGGCGGCTCGAATGCAATTACTTGCTGATGGGTTTGATGGAAGGATTGGTTCTGCCCAGTTTTGTTCAGGACCATTTTCAGTTGAACGACTTCACGACGTTTCATGACGAGATTCGCAAGGTCGCGGACGGTTTACTGGTGGGAAAGTACATCACAGGCGTTCCCGCCTCGGTGTCTTCTCTCTTGCCCTCGACGCTGGGCCTCTTCCACACCGATGCCCAAGGCAACCTGGGCTTCTGGTACATGCTGACGAAAACGGATTCGAAAGCGCTGCCCACCGAAAGCTTGCTCAGTCCCTTCCTGGATGTTTATCTTCCGGATGGGCTCGGACTCACCTTCAATGAAGAGATGGTCGGCTGGTATTTCGAAGGCGGCACCACGCCTGCGCCGGGGCGCGAGGGCGACCTGACGTTAGCGAACCGCATCCCGGCTTCCGGCACACCGGCCGGCGCGGTCGCGATGAAATTCGATCTGCACATCACGGCGCGGGACGTTAATGAGTTCATCGATGGGCCCGAGCATGAGGCCGGGATCACGGGTACGATCTCCTTCGACAAGTTCCAGGGCGCGACGCAGGTGAGCTACGCCGTCGATTCCCAAAACAGCCGGTTCAATTACCTGGCCGTAGACGAAGCGACGGGCGAGGCCGAGATTCGGTATCACCTCGAATTCCGAAGCCCCGAAGGCCGGCGCTTCTATCTCGATGGCCGGAAGTATATGCAGAAGGACTCCGGCGGCGGATTGCGTGGCCTGCGAGAACTGCTTGACGATTACACCACGCTCTACTCGCATCTTTACGAGCGCAAGGACGGCCAGCCCGATACACACCTGGGCGTGGCGCTGCTCAAATTCCGCACCTTTGAGGATCTGGCCGCGGTCGGGAACCTCGTGGGCTTCCTGAGTTCATTCCAGGTAACCGGCACCGATGATCCGGTCCTTCAGACGCAGGCCAAGTTGCGCTTCCTGGCTTTCACGGGACAGTTTGTGCAGCGCACGTACGACCCGCTTGCCCCGGATATCGGAAGTTTCGGCGAAGATGTAAAACTGGAAGTATTGCGCGGCGCCGATACACCTGACTACTTCAGCACGCAAACCACGGCAGACTTGAAACAGGTTCTACGCGCCACGCCGAGTCAGCCACTCGGGTCCCTGCTCAACACCGGCAAGGTCACCTTCGATTTCGACAAGAAGCGCATCTTCCGCGATTCGTTCTGGAAAGGATCGTTTGCCGCCGACTCCATCCTGGGGTGGGAAGAGCGTCTGCGCAACGGAGGGCTCAGCGCAAGCGGCGTTGGTTCCGGGAGGATCTTCGCGGGCGGCAGCTTCTGGAAGCGCTTCGATAAGGTCGCAAGTGGTGTGGCCACGGGATACGTTGTGAACTACGAAGTCAAGGTGCTTCCGGGCCTGCCCCAAGTGCGCGAGATCTCTTACCCTGACAACAACCGCTCGTACTTCCAGCAGGGCGACCGCGTGCTCCTGCTCAATTACGCCAACGATCCTTATAAGCAGGTGTACGACACCATTAAGGTGATTGACGCGCAGAATGCCATAGGCGTCATGCACATCGGCGACTTTCCCAATGGCCTCGAATTCGCCGCGTTCGTGATGGCGCGAAACGACTATCCCTTTGAAAAGATGGCCGTCGAAGATCATCGCCTGCTCTTCGCGGATCCCCATACGAGCGTTCCCACCGCGGCACAATTGCAGGGGCAGTGGAGCGGTAACCTTATTTTCGTTGAGCACCCGAACAGCACACTTCTGAACCAGCTCAACCCGGTTGTCTTCCAAGTAGCCTTTGCAACGCAGGGAACGCAATTGCAGGCTCGTTACAAATTCGGGCTTCTCACCGGTGCCGCACACGTGGAAACGACTCAGGAATTCGTGAGGTTGACGGATTTCACTCCTGTGCAAGGTGAGATTCGAATGATCGACAACAACACCTTGATCGGCAAGTGGGCGGTAACGGATTTGCCGTCGCCGCTCGCAGCCGCGCTCAGAGATTTCGTCGAGCTCGCGTCGAATCAGTTGAAGTTCTATTTCATCCTGACGCGCGCTTGACCCTGGCTGCGGTTGTTTCACGAACGTCGTGAAACGAAGAAGGCTAAGAAGTTCACACAGAGGTCGCGGAGGGGCAGTACAGAGGTCACAAAGGAGAGGATCCCATGCCCGAAATCACGGTCACCAACTGGTTCGGCGATGTGGTCTCGCATCCGCAGGTCGTGGTGGAAGCGAGCTCGAAGGAGGAGATCATCGCCATCTTGAAAGATCCCGCAAAGTACCCTTCCCCTGTCCGAGCCGTCGGCTCTAACCACTCGACTCCGCCCTGCGGCGCGGCAGATGGCGGGACGCTCATCAAGATGACGAACATGAGCCAGATTGTGAGCATCACGGACCGGACCGTCACGGCGCAAGCAGGGGCCCTTTACATCGATATCGGCCAGGAACTCGAAAAACGCGGATTGCAGTCTTACGTCAACACGGAAATCGGCTGTCTTTCCGTGGGCAGTGCGGCCTGCGCTGGGACCAAGGACGCGTCGTTCTTTGGCGAATACGGCCAGGTGGGGTCGTACATTACGCAAATCGAGATGATCCTTCCTTCAGGCGACATTGTGGAGATTGACGAGAGCCAGCCGGACCTGCTCCAGCTGGTGCGGTCCAGCTACGGATTACTCGGGATCGTGACCGCCGCCACGTTCCGTGTCCGCCCCCTCGTGCCGATGGCAGTTCATCACGAGACCTTTCACATCGAAGACTTTGTTCAGAAACTGTCACAGCTCTGGGCTCGTAACGAGTCCATGATGTATTACATCTTCCCGTTTGAAGACCTGATCACCGTAGAGTTCCGCAAGTACAACCCCGGCGCATCGGGCAGCCCCAACCGCATCATCTGGCCGCTGCGCAATTACATGTGGGCGACCGCGGGGCCGAAGTTCTGCGATCAGGTCGAAAACAATATCGCCGACAAGACAATCCGCTACGGAGTCATCGACAACTTTTGCGCGCTCTGGCGCTTCAAGCTGGAGAAAATCGTGAGCAGTGACTACACCATCGCCACCGAACAGACCATTCGCTACCCCAAGGTGTCGGACGACAGCCGCTACACGTTCAGCCTATGGGCGTTTCCGGAAGAGCAGTATGCCAGCGTGCTGCCCGCCTACGTGAAGTTCTGCAAGGACTATTACCGGCAGGAAGGCTATCGCACCAACATGCTGAACGTTGGCTATCGCATCGCCAAAGATCAGAACTCCCTGCTCTCGTATTCCTACGACGGCAACGTGATGACCGTAGACCCGGTCTCGACGGCGAATCCCGGCTGGAAGCCGTTCCTGGACGCCTATAACGAATTCTGTGCGGCGCGCGGGGGCAAGGCGCTGCTCAATCAAACCGCCCGGCTGACGCGGTCACAAGTGCAAAACAGCTTGGGCGATCGAGTAAAGAAGTTCGCGGCAGCCAGGAAGAAGTACGACCCTACGAACCGGCTGCTCAATAGCTATTTCCAGGATTTGCTCGCGGATTGAGACTTCAGGAAGGAATCGACGTAGTGGTCGTTGTGATCCGGCGTGGCCCATGGCTTTGCGGGTCACCGAGGCAAGTGAAAGTCCGCCGCTTGCGACGGTGTAAGGACGCACGGCCGTGCGCTCCCAACAGCGCAATTTCGAGAGTGCCATGGTAGTTGAATAAGCTGTGGAAACTCGCAATTCAGCACCGCTTTTCCTCACGCTCATTGCCGTCGTGGCGGCTTTCTACCCGGCAACGCTAAAGACGCACGGGCAAGGGAAACCGGTCGCGGTCGCGGCCGTCATGCCGGTGGGCAAGTCGGTAGAATCCGACGGCCAGCAATTCCCCACAGCCAAGGATCTGGTCAGCCAGTTTCTTTTGAGCTCTCCGGACGAGCAGAAGACGACGCCACTTTCCGGCGCCGGTTATACGATCGATTTCCTCATCGCCACCGTGCCCGATCCGATGGGTTCCCGCCTGCCGTATTTTTTTGATAGTTTTGTTGATTCCCTTGCTGGTGCTGCCGAGGCCACCGGCTTCGCCCCCGACCGTTTCGCCCTACCCTGGACCGTCAAGAGCACGGAGAGTGGTGACAACGCGCCAGCGCGGTCCCCGGCGCTTTATGAGACGCAACCCGGCATCGTTCTTTTCCGCAACCCGCAAGAAGGAAAGCTGTTACTGCTTTTCCTGGTGGGCGAGACGCCCACGGCGGGCATTTACAAACCGGCCCTCTACTCGGCGCTCAACCAGGCAGCCCAATTTTACCCCTGGGATCCTCACCATAGCGAACTGCCACAGTACTTTCCTAAAACGACGGCGGACGGTGGCCCTCCTGATTTAGCCGTAGCGCCGCCCTTGAGGGCGGCATCTGCCGGGCTGAAGCCCGGCGCTACTCCTCAAGCACCGGCGGACGGCACGACGAGCACCTTACGCATGATGGCTCCGGCATTCTCAGGGTCCGCAGTCTCGCTGAGCTCCACGCTGGATAGTTGGCTGGAATCCCGAGCCGGCAGTCCCCCCGTGCAGTTCAAAATCGTCTCGGGCACGGCGACCGCGATTGACGCCAAGCAGCTCTCGCAGGGTGTTCATGGCCGGGCCACTTTCCAGGCCACAGTTCCGCCCGACGACGAAACCCTGCAGGCCGTCGCAAATTACATCCAGGGGCTCGGCTATCCTCGCATCGCCATTCTTACAGAAGGCAACACGGCATACGGCCAGCACCTGGCGCAGAAGTTCTCAACTGAGAAGAAACGCCGCAGCCACAGAGAAGAAGCCAGTGGGCATTCGCCAGGCGTTCCGGAGGTGTTAACCCTTCCGTTCCCCATGCACATCTCGCGCCTGCGCACCGCGTCAGAGGGGCAAAGCAAACAGAAGGAGCAGACTGACGAGGGGACGGAGACCGGCAAGATTCTCCCGCCCCATCATGCTTCGCTCGGGGGGGCCGAAGCACCGCGAGAAGTCCTCCCTTCTTTTTCCGAGGTCAGCGTGGCGTCCGCAGAATTGATGCTCTCGAACCTGCTCTCAACCATTGCGCGCGAGCGTTACAGCTACGTGGGAATTGTAGCCACGGATGTGCGCGACGCGACATTTCTCGCGCGCGAGGTGCGGAACCACTGTCCTGCGACGGTCCTCTTTGTAGTCAACGCCGACCTTCTTTATGCCTACCCGGACGTAAACGACTTCACGCTGGGCATGATCGTTTTCACTCCCTACCCGCTCTTCAATCTCGAGCAGCTTTGGACATACGCCTACCAGGGAGCACACACGCGCCTGCAATTCTCTAGCGGGGCAGCCGAAGGTGTTTACAACGCGACTCTGGCTCTGTTGGGACAGGACGGAATGCTTGTCGATTACGGGGAACCGTTGGCGCGAGCAGCGGACGCACAAGCTGGCGGCCTTCAAAAACCCTCCCTCTGGGTGACCGCCGTCGGGAACGGCGAGACGCTCCCGGTCAATTTCTTGAAGTGGCAAGACCGTGGCGACTACACATTCGGCGCGCGGCGCACGGCAGCGGACAGTATCGGAGGACTCAACATCGGCAGCGGGATCTACACCGAGAATTCCGTAGTCGTGGTGATTGCGGCCAGCCTGCTCTTTTCCGTCTTCGCTGTACTCCTGCTGGCCGAATATCGCCGTGGCAGGAAATATCGCGACAGCCGGGTGTCAGCGCTGGTGGGGGATACCACTTCCGCCGCTTATTGGTCCGAATGCCGGATGTTCCTGCTCTGTTGCTGCGCCAGCATGGCGGCGCTCTACCTGGTGGTGGCGGGGGACTTCTTCCTGCCCCTTTTCGCGGCGAGGGAGGCGGGTAGCGGCGTCGAAACCACCATCTCCGTGAAGGTGGCCATGGGCCTTGCCGGATTGACCCTCCTGCTGCTCGCAGCGGCCACCTACACCATGGCAACAGCTTTCCGCACCGCGCCGTCCGACCAGCGGGGTTCTGCGCCCGAGGTGGTTCTGTTTGTTTATGTAGCCTGCTCGTTCGGAATCCTCCTGTCCGGATTCCTGGTGAATCGGAGGTTCGCCGCGGTCCGGGCCTACCCTGCCAACGGCCTCTTTGACTACCTGCGCTCCTTCAATTTAGGCGGTGGCCTGTCACCCTTGTTGCCGCTCGCGTGCGTGGCGATCGGGGCGTGCCTCTGGGCGCTATGCTCCTACCGCCGGCTCCGCCTTCTCGACATTCTGCGGGCCTCGAAGGACACCGAGACTCCACGCGCGTGGCTGAGCTTCTTGCCGCTGGACGTTCCTTCCTTCCGTGGCGTTCGGCAACTCGAAGCCAATTTGAAACGCACCCTGGAAAGCTCCTCGGTGTTATCGCTGAAAGCCTACGCTGCGCTGGCGGCTCTGGCCGTGCTGATCGCCACCTACTTCTTCCACGAACGTATGGTACGGGCCCTGGAGCCTCGGGCCTTCTACTGGTTGTTTGAGGCGGCATTCTTCATTGTCTATTGGGCGCTGCTCATGGAGTTCATCCGCCTGGTTCTCGCCTGGCGAAGCCTCCACGCACTGCTTGCACGGCTCTCCTGGCATCCCATGCTCTGTGCCTACAAGCGGTTTCGAGAATGCTGTCCGGTGCTCGCCAAAGTGAACCTAACGTCCCCGCCCTCGCGCTTTGCGATTCTGGAAGCCTCCGTGAATCAAGCCGACCTCCTACTCACCAGCGCCGAGACCCTTGCCCAATCGGCCGGCACCGACCCAGTCCTGGCCCGCGCCATTCGCGAAGCACTGCCGGATTGGAGAATAGAAGTCCGGACGGCTGAGGCCGAACTCGCCGAAGCGTTGGGGCTTGAGTGGGCGGCAGGCTCACGGGGTGCGCCCTCGTCCGTGCCGGACCCCGCCCGCAAGCAGCGCGCGAAGTGCGTCAAGGGGAATTGGCGCCGCGCGCTCGAGTGCCAGCACAGCGCCCAACGAGCTCTGACTCGTTTCCTTCAGGCGCTGGCAAAGCCGCTCGAACACCATTGGCGGCCGCACGAGCAGGTAAGCACGCCGTGGGTTGCGACTCCGGAGGGGAAGGAGTTCTTCGACCGTGCCGAGGAATTCATTGTAAGCCGCGTCGTCAGTCTCCTCGCCATTGTCTTCCCTCCTCTGCAAAACCTGGGATACTTCGTGCTGGCGGGCTTACTGCTCATGCTACTAGCCGTCACCTCGTATCCCTTCCAGCCACGGAACGAGTTCCTCCTCTTTAACTGGATCGTGATCCTGTCATTCGTAGGAATGGTGTTTTGGATCTTCGTGCAGATGAACCGGAACACAGTTCTGAGCCTGCTGAACGGCACCACTCCCGGTGAGTTCAATGTCAACCGGGAAGTGATGCTGAGAATCCTCCTCTACATCATTGCTCCGCTCCTCGCCCTGCTGGGTGCACAGTTTCCCACCGGCTTACGGCAGATTCTCTCGGTCTTCACCGTCGCCTCGGGAGGCGCGGGATAGGGGCAGAAGTGGTGCACCCCTCCTACCCTTACGGGCTTTGCCGGACAGACTTTGCCCTTCGGCCCCGCAGGCTTTTGCTATATACTTCGCGTTTTCCCTGTTTTCACGCAGGGTTTGAATAAATAGGGAAGGACCTTGGACTCATGAAACTGACATTTGTCGATTGGGCTGTCATCGCCGCCTATTTCCTACTCAACCTCCTCATTGGGCTCTATTACCGCAAAAAGGCCAGCGCGAGCACGGACGACTTCTTCGTCTCCGGCCGGCAGGTAAGCTGGTGGCTGGCGGGGACCTCGATGGTCGCCACGACCTTCGCCGCCGACACGCCGCTTTGGGTCACGGGACAAGTCGTGCGGCGCGGTGTGGCTGCCAACTGGTTTTGGTGGAGCTTCCTCTTCAGCGGGATGATGACGGTGTTCTTCTTCGCGCGCATGTGGCGCCGCGCCGAAATCATCACCGACGTCGAATTGGTGGAGCTACGTTACGCCGGCAAGCCCGCAGCTTTTCTGCGCGGCTTTCGTGCCCTCTATTTCGGGTTGGCCATCAACTGCATCATCCTCGGCTGGGTCAACCTCGCCATGGAGAAGATCCTCGGGATATCTCTCAACGTGCCGAAGTTCTGGGCGGTGGTCATCTGCATGGCAATTACGGCCGTGTATACGTCGATCTCCGGTCTTTGGGGCGTGTTGTGGACGGACCTGGTGCAGTTCATTTTGAAGATGGCCATGCTGATCATCCTGGCCGTTTACGCGGTCCACGCCGTGGGCGGCATGCACATGCTGAGGGTCAAGCTCGCGGCGGTCGATGCGGCGCGCGGTGCGGCGGTGGGTGGTTCCGGGTCCATCCTTTCGTTCATTCCCGACCTGCATTCCCCCTGGATGCCCCTGATGACCTTCCTGGTCTACATCGGCGTGTACTGGTGGTCGGTTTGGTATCCGGGAGCGGAACCGGGCGGCGGCGGATATGTGGCGCAGCGCATCTTCTCTGCGAAAGATGAGAAGAACTCTCTGCTGGCCACTCTCTGGTTCAACATTGCTCATTACGCCCTGCGGCCGTGGGCCTGGATTCTGACGGCCTTGACCGTGGTCGTTCTTTATCCTGAACTCAGCTTGCCGGGCGCGGATGCCGAGGGCGGGTTCATCCGGGTTTGGGTGGATTACATGCCGGGAGCGTTCCGCGGTCTGATGCTGGCTGCCTTCGCGGCCGCTTATATGTCGACGATCGCGACTCAGTTGAACTGGAGCTCGTCATACGTGGTGAACGATTTCTACCGCCGGTTCCTGGTGCGCAAGCGCAGTGAGAAGCACTACGTCATGGTCTCCAAGCTTGCCACCATGGGCCTGATGGTTTTGGGCGCCGCAGTTTCCTATGTAATGCAGACGGTGGCGGGCGGCTGGGATATGGTCGTCAACGTCGGTGCGGGTACGGGAGCCGTCTACCTGCTTCGCTGGTACTGGTGGCGGATCAACGCCTGGTCCGAGATTTCCGCGATGATCACCGCAGCGGCAACGTCCATCACCCTGCGCTTCGCCAGTCCCTTTGCGGCCTCGGACCCGAACCAGTTCGGCAAGAACCTGGTCCTCACGGTCGCCGTTACAACGTTCGTGTGGCTGGCGGCAACGTACCTCACCAAGCCCGAGCCGGAAGAGAAACTGCTCTCCTTCTACCGGCGCGTGCGGCCCGGCGTGGCGGGATGGAAACGCGTCGCGGCTCTGGCTCCCGAGATTCCGCCCACCAAGGACGGCTGGTACAACTTGCTGGATTGGGCGATGGGCTGCCTGATGGTCTACATGACGCTGTTCGGCATCGGGAAAGTGCTGCTCGGGTGGACAGCCGAAGGGCTGCTGTTCCTGGTCGTTGCCGCTGTTTCCGGTGGGGTCATTTACTGGGACCTCTCCAAACGTGGATGGGAAACTCTGTCCGGTAGGGAATTGAGTCCCGACACGGCCGGAAGCAACAAATAGAACCGCCTTTCACCGCAGAGACGCTGAGACGCGGAGGAGAGCCAGGTAATTTCAGACCTCCGCGGCTCGGCGCCTCTGCGGTGCCACGAACAGCTCTTACATCTGGAGTGTCTTCTCTCGAATTGGGCTCCATGCAACAAAGAAAGCGGGAACGAATCACCGAGCAGACGAACCCAGCTTCGGCCGAGCTGGATGCCAAGTCCACGCGGGAGATCCTGCGCATCATCAATCGCGAGGACCAGCGTGTGGCGCTCGCCGTCCGCAAGACACTTCCGCAAATCACGCGCGCGGTCGATCTGGCCGTCGAGGCCCTGAAAGAGGGCGGGCGAATGGTTTACCTCGGCGCGGGTACCAGCGGACGGCTGGGAGCTCTCGACGCGGCGGAGGTGATTCCCACCTTCGCGACCGACCGCGTGGTTGCCGTCTTGGCTGGTGCGCCCGCCGCGCTGACTCGTTCGGTGGAACAGGTTGAGGACGATCCGCAGCAGGCGGTCCGGGACCTGCGCAAGATCAAGTTCAGCCGCCGCGATGTGCTGGTGGGGATCGCCGCCAGCGGCCGCACGCCTTACGTGATAGGCGGAATGCGTTACGCGCGCGGCTTGGGCGCAAAGGTTGTGGCGCTGGCCTGCAACCCGGAAGCACCGATGCGCGCTCTCGCGGATGTCTCTATAATACCGGTGGTGGGCCCGGAAGTGGTGGCCGGCTCCAGCCGCATGAAGGCCGGAACCGCGCAGAAGCTGGTGCTGAACATGCTTTCCACAGCCACCATGGTGCGCCTGGGACGCGTGCTCTCTCACTGGATGATTTACGTCCAGCTGACTAACCAGAAGCTGTGGAAGC
>Ga0335069_10001835_pt1 | contig 33495 bp, 33 predicted proteins | sample Lox_Sample_11_FD_206714 | JGI IMG/M metagenome (GOLD analysis project Ga0335069, IMG submission 206714) | Soil microbial communities from Loxahatchee National Wildlife Refuge, Florida, United States - Lox_Sample_1.1 | ecosystem: Environmental > Terrestrial > Soil > Wetlands | place: USA...
CGGCGCGCTTGACGGTGCCGACCTCGGTGCGGATGGCAGTCAGGTCGTCCCACGTGAGCGTTGGCATCGAGCCGAAGCCGCCCTTCACGCCGCCGGAGCTCGAGGAGCCGGGCAGCACGATGAGCACGTTCGTCCCCATCGCGGCGAACGCCTGCTCGACCTGCGCCTTGGCCCCGGCGCCGATGGCCATCATCGCGATGACGGCGCCCACGCCGATGACGATGCCGAGCGTCGTGAGGAAGCTCCGCAGCTTGTTCCGGAGCAGGGCGCGGAAGGCGACGCGCAGCGTGTTGAAGGGATTCACGCGGCCGGCTCCTTGACGGAGGGCACCGGCACGGCCTCCTTGGGCTCCTGCCGCTTGTCCGACAGGATCTGTCCGTCCTTCATGTTCACGACGCGCGAGGCGAACTCGGCGACGTCCGGCTCGTGCGTCACCAGCACCACGGTGATGCCCGAGCGCCACAGCCCCTGGAAGATCGCCATCACGTCGATGCTCGTGCGCGAATCGAGCGCGCCCGTCGGCTCGTCGGCGAGGATCACCTTGGGATCGTTCACGATGGCGCGGGCGATGGCCACGCGCTGCTGCTGCCCGCCCGAGAGCTGGTTCGGGTGATGATGCAGGCGCTGCGCGAGCCCGACACGAACGAGGGCCTCGGTCGCGCGCTTGCGACGCTGACGCGAGGAGATGCCGCCGTACTCCAGCGGCAGCTCCACGTTCTCCAGCGCCGACGTGCGCGAGAGGAGATTGAACTGCTGGAACACGAACCCGACCACGCGATTTCGCACGCGCGCGAGCTCCCCGCGGCTCATGCCCGAGACGCGCCTTCCCGCCAGCACGTACGTCCCGCTGGTAGGGCGGTCGAGGCAGCCGACGATGTTCATGAGCGTCGACTTGCCCGAACCGGAGGAGCCCATGACGGCGACGAACTCTCCCTCGTCGACGCGAAGCGTGACGCCGTCGAGCGCGCGCAGGGAGACGTCGCCGGTCTGGTAGACCTTGGTGACGTCGGTGATCTCGATGACGGGGTCGGCCATCGGCGTCAGAACATGCGCGGCATGGAGCTGCGCGCGGTCGAAGACGACGCACTGCTGCCGTCGCCACTGTCCACGTCGACGATGACCGGATCGCCCTCGGCGAGGCCGTCGACCACTTCGGTCACGGTGCCGTCGGTGAGCCCGATGTGCACGTTGACGCTCTGGGGCGCGCCGCCGCGCAGGACCCAGACCGTCTTGGCCTGGGGAGCGGCCGGATCTGCGGAAGCCGCGGACCCGGCACCGCGCGAACCGTGACGGCCGCTGCTGCCGGACGGCGACGGCGATCCTCCGCCGCCACCCGCCGTCGGCGGGCGGAAGCGAAGCGCCGCGTTCGAGATCGCGAGCACGTCCTTGCGCTCGGCGTAGACGATCGTCACGTTCGCCGTCATCCCGGGGCGCAGGCGCAGATCGGTGTTGTCGACGTCGATGACCGCGTCGTACGTCACGACGTTCTGCACCGTGGTCGCGGCGTTGCGGATCTGGCGGATGGTGCCGAGGAAGCGCTGCCCCGGGAACGAGTCGACGGTGAAATACGTCTTCATCCCCACCTGCAGCCGACCCACGTCGCCCTCGGACACGTTGGTGTCCACCTGCATCTTGGTGAGGTCCTGCGCGATCGTGAACAGCGTCGGCGCCGAGAGCGACGCCGCCACGGTCTGTCCCACGTCGACGCTTCGCGAGATGACGACGCCGTCGATGGGCGACACGATGCTCGTGTACGAGAGGTTCACCTGCGCCTGGTGAAGCTGAGCCGCCGCTTGCGCGAGGTTCGCGTTGGCCGCGTCGATCGCGGCGTGCGTCGTCGCCACGTTCGCCTGGGCCGTGTCGAGGTCCGACTGCGCAGCGAGGTTCTGGTCGTGGAGCGCATTGGTGCGCGCGAGCACCTTGTCAGCCGCCGCGGCGTTCGCTTCCGCGGTGACGACGCCGGCCTTCGCCTGCATGTAGTTGGCCTGCGACTGCTGCACGGCCGCCTCGAAGAGCTGCGGGTCGATCTTCGCGACGAGCTCGCCCTTTTGCACCTGCGAGTTGTAGTCGGCGAAAAGCTTCTGGATGCGCCCCGACACCTGCGTACCGACCTGCACCGTCACGAGGGCCGACAGGGTTCCGCTCGCCGTGACCTTGCCCACGATGTGTTTCTTGTCGACGCTGGCGGTCTTGTAGGTCGGCGCGACGCTCGCGTGGGCGACGTGCCAGCGCCACCAGCCGAAGCCACCGGCAACGAGCACGAGCAGGGCGACGATCCAGGGGAGGCTCTTCTTCATGGCGAGGCTGTGGGCACCACTTTTTACCGTGCTTTCACCAGGGAGACGTGTGCGACTGCCCCGATGTTGCCTCGAATCCGACGATCCGTCTCAACCGGAGGACGACCCGTGCGCACACCCTGCCCGAGGGTAGCGCAGACGCAACCCCAAGATGCAACCCGCCGCCGACCGCGTCACTGCGTCAGCGTGCAGCCTTCCTCGTAGGAGCACTGGGCCGGCGTCAGCTGGTCGCATGGGGTCGGGGTGCCGTCGCACGGCGCCGTCCCGGTCACGAAGCTGCATCCCTGTTGCTGGTAGCAGGTGGTCGACGACGTGAGCTGGGAGCAGGGAGTGACGGTGCCCGTGCAGGACGCGCTGTAGCTGCACCCTTGCGTGCTGCAGGTCGTGGACGTGGTGAACGAGGTGCACGGGAGCGGCGTACCGGTGCAGAGCCCGGCGTCTCCCCACGTGCAACCGGCGGTCTGGCAGCTGATCTGGTCGAACCAGTTGCTGCACGTGTACGGCGTGCCCGTGCAGCTCCCCGCGCCGAGCGTGCATCCCGGGCAGCCGCAGCTGTAGTACGTCCCGCAGTACGCGCAGTCCGTCGAGTACGGCGTGCCCTCGCACGTGCCGGCCCCGCCCTCCGCGCTGCATCCGGGGCAGTTGATGCCGCAGCCACGGAGCTGCCCGCACTGCTGGCAGGTCGTGTACGTCGGCGTTCCGGTGCACGTCGGCCCGGTGTGGAAGAGCGTCGGGCCCGGGGGCAGGCTCGCCTTGTAGGAGGTGCAGCAGATCTGCTGATCGCAATCGCTGCTCGTGTTGCACGACTTGGGGCAGGTGGCCGAGCAGATGCCGTCGCAGCAAAGCTGGCTCGTCGCGGCGCAGTCCGAATCGGTGGCGCACGCCTTGGGGCATGGCGCGTACTGGGGGTTCAAGCAGAGCCCCGGCGCCGTGATGCTCGGGTCGACCTTGCTGGCCGTCGTGCAGCACACCTCACCGTTCGTCGTGTTGCACGTGGAGCTCGAGGTGCACGACTTGGGGCACTCGTTGGCCGCCGTGCACAGGCCCGTCTGGTAGATGTTGCAGCAGACCTGGTTGTTGCCGATGCAATCGGTGTCCACCTTGCAGGTCTGGAGGCCCTGCGACGCCGGCTCGCAGACCGTCACGGGGCTGGAGAGCGAGACCTTCTCGCACGCCTGGCCCATCGACGTCTGGCAGTCGGTGTCGCTGCCGCAGAACTTGGGACAGCTCTTGGCGGCCTGGCACACCTTGCCGGCCGAGCCGTAGTCGCAGCACAGCTCACCATTCGACGTGTCGCAATCGTTGTCCGACCCGCACGGCTTGTCGCACGCCGACAAGCAGATGCCGGGGCCCGAGGCCCCTCCGCTGCCGCTCCCGCTGCTCCCGCCTCCGTTGCTGTTGGAGGAACACCCTCCGCCCAGCGACCCGATGAGGACCAACAGGACACAAAGCGCCGGCGCAGCCAGCCAAGCCTTGGAGAAGCTCATGGATGCCCCCTTCTGTTAAGGTGAGAAGCCCCGCACAGATCGTACGACGGTCGAAACCGGCAGTCGACATTCCTACCGAGCAAGAATGGTGAGAGGGGTGACTACTCCCTGGCAGTCACGCCCACTGCACGCGGAAGGAGGCGAACCCGGGGACGCGGCGCTTGGTCGTCTCCGAGATGTACGCCTTGCGGCAGAAGAGCTCGAGCACCCCCATACCCAGCCCGCTCAGCGCCGCGCGCCAGTAGACGCAGTCGGCCTGCGCGGCGCGGTGCACCTCCATGTGCGCCTCTTTCGGACCGCGCTTCTCGAGGTAGATGGCGCCACCGTCGAAGGCCCGCCGCCAGAAGCGGTTGAAGTGGGGCATGACGGTCCAGGGGGTCACCCCCGCCTCCTTCGCCATGCGCACGGCGGTGCCCAGGATGGTCCCCTCGATCTTCTTGCCCGCGTCGCGTCCGAGAGTGAGCTGCCGCTCGTGCGATAGGCCCAGCGTCGCGCACGCGTCGTAGTGGGCGACGGCGATCTCGATGGGGATCCACATGCCGGCGACGGTCTCGAAGATCGCCGCGTGGTACTCCTGCGCAAGCGCAGCGCGGTACGGCTTGTCGTACCCGGCGTCGCGGATCGAGGCGTACGAGGAGTGGAGGAGCGTGCTGCGGATGTGCCGCACCGGCTGCACCTGCTCCGGGAGCGGCAGGATGACCTCGTGCGCAACGTCCCGCACGAAGGCAGATTATCGCAGACCGGATGCGGGAAGGGGCCCCATCCGCCGGGACTGCGTACTTTCCCCTAGTTCGCGATGGGGATACCGGCGTCAGACGGCGGGATGGTGTCCGGAATGACGCAAGACGAGAGGTCGAACAGCATGAACTCGAGCGCCTTCTCCTGCGGCGACAGCGTGCCGCTGTTGCAGGTGCCGCCCGGATCCGTGGTCGCTCCGCTCACGTGCAAGTCGCTGAAGACGGCGCGCCCGCAGTAGTTGGGCGGTCCGCCGTCCGGGTTCGCCGGCGCGTTCACCGGCGTGTCGAAGGAGAAGTACATGGTGTTCGACGACGCGCTGTCCTGGATCCACTGCTGCGAGGGCTTGTTGGCCGGGCCGACGACCGCGTTGTAACGCGGCTGCTGGATGGGCAGCTGCATGTTCGTGAGCGCGCCATTGAGGCCCAGCCACTGGTAGAGGGCGACGCCCTTGGCGAAGGGTGTGGTGGACCCGTTGAGCGTCTGGACGATGTTGCCCATCGCGTTGCCGCCCAGACCGCCGCCGTTGCCGTTTGCGGTCCACGTCGCCAGGTTGGTCCCCCAGTCGCTCGGAGCCGAGTAGGACTGGCCCGACCCGATGGGCCCCGAGAACCACGCGTAGTGATAGTGCGAGCCGAAGGCGCGGCCGCCTGCGTTGAGGTACTGCTCGAGCACCGCCGGGTCTGCGTTGTACGTCTCGCCGCCCTCGCACGAGAGCAGCGTGATGTCGTACGGCATCATGTTCGCTTGCGAGTTCCAGAGGCTGGTGTCTGCCTCGGGCGCGTTCGCCCACGCCGGCGACTCGGGGCGCCCAACCATGCCGCCACCACCGCCGCCTCCTCCGCCGCCTCCTCCGCCACCGGGGTTGCCGCCGGCGAAGACGTGCACGTGACCCGAGCTGCCGGCGCCGCCCACGAACTCGGTGAGCGGGAGGCCGATGCGGTGCATCAGGCACTCGAGCGAGTCAGCGCTGCCGGTCGACACGGCGATGTCCGGCATGTTGTCGTCGGTGTCACCCGACGCGACCGTCGACGGGAGCGTGAGCGACTTGTCGGGCTGCGCGTTGTCCTGGCACGCCGTGGTGTTGATCTTGACGAGGCGGCGCCACTTGCCCACCTGGAGCACGAGCGGCACGTTGCTGCCAACCGGCGCGTTCGTGAGCTTGAAGGCGCCGTCGACGCCCGTCGTCGTGCTCACCACCGCGCCGCTCTTGAAGAGGGCCGCGCAGTTGCACGCGTCGGAACCCGTCGGCACGCCCTTGGGGAGCGCCACGAGCGGCACCGCGGGCACGTACACGGCGATGTTGTAGAGCCCATCGTTGCCGGCCGGGTCGTAAACCTTGCCGGTGATGGTCGTCGTCGTGCCGCCCGAGCACGACACGTTGCACTGGAGGCCCGACGGGCACGCGACGCCTCCGTCGGTGTTGCCGCCACCGCTCGAGCCGCTGCTGTTGCCGAAGCTGCCGCTGCCGCCGCCGCTGCCGCCGCTTCCACTGCCGTTGCCCCCTCCGTTGCTGCCGCCGCTGCCGCCACTTCCGCCCGAGCTCTGTCCGAACCCGCTGCCCCCGTTGTTTCCTCCACACGCGGGTGCCGCAGCGAGAGCGATGAGACTGAGTCCCCCAAAGAGCGCAGCCAAGAAACGCGACTTACGAGCCATGATGATTGCTCCTCCGGCGGGCGACATGTTGACCCGCACAAGTGGGTCTCACAAGGCTGTGTCGTCGCGCTGAAACCTTGCGGACGGAGCGGAACGCGATGCTACCGTGATTGGGAGAGCGAACGGGATCGACGCGAAATGCCAAGCGAAGAGGTGATTCTCCCCTTCCCCACTTCGGGGGCGCTCGGCGAGGCCACGCAGGTCCGCAGCACGCTCCTCGCGTCCTCCATCGCGTCTCTTCGGCGGCACGACCTCTTCGATCGTTACGTCGCGCTCCTCTCGCACGAGCACCGTGACGCCGTGCTCTCGAGCGTCGCGGGCCAGTGGCTTCCCGTCGTCGTCGGGCGCGCGCACTACCAGGCGTGCGACCAGCTCGGGCTCACGCCAGCGCAGCAGATGCAGATCGGCGCCGAGGTGTCGATCAAGATCCACGACACGTTCCTCGGCGTCGTGATCCGCACGGCGAAGCAGGCGGGGGTCACACCGTGGATCGTCCTGTCGCGCGGTCACCAGATGTACTCGCGCCTCTTCGACGGCGGCGGCGGCGTGCGCGTCATTCGCTACGGTCCCAAGGAAGCGCGCGCCGACATCGTCGGCATCCCTCTGCTGACGATTCCTTACTTCCGCAACGCGATGCGCGGCCTCTACCAGGCGGCGATTGCCCTCTTCTGCGTGCAGGCTTACGTGCAGGAGATCGCGCGCGAGGCGGCACCGACGCGCGCCGCGCTGCGACTCTCGTGGGTGTAGATCAGAGCCTCAAGACCGAGGCGCCCCACGTGTAGCCGCTGCCGAAGGCGGCGAAGAGAACCGTGGAGCCCGGACCGCAGCGTCCGTCGCGCCACGCCTCGCTGAGGCCGAGCGGGATCGTGGCCGCGGTAGTGTTTCCGTACCGCTCGATGTTGTGCACCGTCTTGCTCTCGGGGATGCCGAGCTTCTGACCGACGAGCTGGTTGATGCGCATGTTGGCCTGGTGGGGGACGAAGAGGTCGATCGCGTCGGTCCCGACGCCGGCGTCGCCGAGCGCCTCGCGCGCCACCTCGGGCATCTTCTCGGTGGCCCAGCGGAACACCTGCTTGCCGTTCATCGCGGGGAAGTGCTTCCCCTCGTCGAGCATTTCGCGCGTGAGGCGCGGGTCGTAGGCGCTCGCGGGAGCCTCGAGCCAGAGGTCGCGCGCGCCCGATCCGTCGGCGTGAAGGCGCATCGACAGCAGCCCTTGGCCTTCGCTCTTGGCGGCGCCCACCACGGCCGCTCCGGCGCCGTCGCCGAAGAGAACCGCGACGTCGCGGCCGCGGTCCGTGAAGTCGAGGCCCGTCGAGTGGACCTCGGAGCCGACGACGAGCACGTGGCGATAGACGCCCGCGCGCACCCACGCGTCGGCGACGGAGAGCCCGTAGAGGAAGCCGGTGCACTGGTTGCGCACGTCGAGCGCCGGCACGCCGGGCAGGCCCAGCTTGTCGCCGAGGAAGCACCCCGAGCCGGGGAAGTTGTGGTCCGGCGAGAGCGTCGCGAAGACGATCGCGTCGACGTCCTTGGGCGCGAGCTTCGCGTGCTCGAGCGCCATCTCGCACGCCGGCACGGCGAGGTCGCTCGCGCCGATGCCCGAGCGCTCGATGTACCGGCGCTCGCGGATGCCCGTGCGCTGGACGATCCACTCGTCGGAGGTCGTCATGCGCTTCGCCAGCTCGTCGTTCGTGACGACACGCGTGGGGACGTAGTGGCCGATGCCCAGGATGGTGGAACGGAGGGTCATGTGTGGCGCGCACATCTGTGACTCTCCACCCACACCACGTGCAAGCGAGAAAGCATCACGCGGTGCGGCACGAGGACGAAAGAGACGCGCTGGCCCGGATCGCGTTCGTTAGACTGTGCAGCAGAAAATGCGGCTTCTTGGCTCTCTCTTCCTGGTGGCAGGCGCCGTCGTCACGGCGGCTTCCTGCGATGTTGGCACGGGGGGTACGGCGCAGCCGGGCGATGACTCGGGAGCGTCCGATGGGTCGTCGGGCAGCACGGGCAGCAGCGGCTCGTCGAGCGGCATCTCCTCGTCCACTTCGTCGAGTGGAGGGTCGAGCGGATCCTCCACCGGCTCGTCGAGCGGGTCGAGTGCGAGCTCCAGTGGCGGTTCCAGTGGGTCCTCGAGCGGATCGTCGAGTGGCAGCTCGAGTGGTTCCTCGAGCGGCAGCTCCTCGGGATCCTCGAGCGGGTCGTCGAGCGGCGGCTCCAGTGGCTCGTCGAGCGGCAGCGGCGGCTGCACGGTGGCGAACGGCTGTTACGTGATCCCCGGCGGGTGGCAGCTCATCGGGTTCCAGAGCAGCCAGAGCCCCGCCTGCCCGAGCGACTTCACGCAGACGGATGTCGTCGAGAGCCCGAACGTGCCCGCGAGCGCCTGCGCTTGCGAGTGCTCCTTGAGCCAGGCGCCCACCTGTCCTTCGGGTCCCATCGATGCCTTTTACGACCAGGACAACAGCAAGTCGTGCGGCACCACGGGCACGCCGTCGAGCTGGGCCTACTCCACTTCCTGCGACACCAACAACAACGACATGTATCACCCGTGCGGGCTCGGCTGTCCCACGTACCAGCAGCTCGACCTCAAGTTCGTGCCGCCTGCGGCCACCGGGGGAAGCTGCCAGAAGAACGCCGTGCAGCAGCCCCAGAACGTCACGTCCACCCCCGAGCTCGCGTGTGCACCGAACACGTCTCCGTGCCCCAACCCCAACCAGTGCACGCCGGGCTTCCCCTCTCCCCTGCAGGTGTGCATTTTCCAGAGCGGGAATCACGCGTGCCCTGCGACGACCTTCACGCAGGCTCACGATGTCGGGACGAGCGTCACCTACGGCTGCGACTCGGGCCCTTGCGGATGCACGACGACGGCGCAGTGCTCGGGCCTGATCAAGCTGTTCGCGAACAACATGTGCAACGGGACGGAGCTCGACATCCCCGCCGATGGTGCCTGCCATCCGACCGGCGCGAAGCAGAACGACTATTCGTCATACCTCTACGCGGCGAATGTCCCGGCCAACGCCGCCTGCACCAACAGCGGCACGCCCAACGTCCAGAACGTCGGCCTCGCCAACGAAGAGACCATCTGCTGCGCGCCCTGACGCCTCAGGGCGTCGGGACGATCACGCTGATCGACTGCGCCGGCATCGTGTAGCTGAAGGCGTTCGTCGCCACCGCCGTGATGCCGGGCGCCGCGACCGGCATCGCCCCACCCGCTGCCGTGACGGTGTAGACCGCCGCCTTCGTGTAGACCGTCGAGTGCTCGATGACGATGCCGGCGACCTTGGTCGTCGTCGCCTTGTTGATCGCGACAACGACGAGCTTCGAAGCGTCGCTCGAGGCGATGCTGCCGTACACCGACGAGTCGGGGACGTCGGTCGTCGTCGAATCGATCGACACGTCGCCGAAGGTCGCTCCCTTGCCGTCGTAGTTCCTGTAGGCCTGGAACGCCGCGTACGTGAAGGACTCGTCGCCATTGAGGGACCACATCGTGGCCATCTCCACGCCGTAGACGCCGAAGATGCCGAGCACGTCGGCCGACGCGATGGCGCCGCTGATGTCGGTCCCGCCGCCGTAGTTCCACTCGGAGAACGAGAGGTTCGTCCCGGGGTAGTGCTGGGCGATCTTCTGCGTCATCCGCGGGATGAGGTAGATGGGCCCGTTGAGCGACTGCTGGATCCAGCTCGTCTCGTTGTACGTCATGTCCCAGAGCGAACGCGGCGCCTGCTCGCGCGCCGCGACTTCGGCGGCGCCCGTGCCGTCGTCGATGATGCGCGTGCCGCCACCCGTCGCCTCCGGGTACCAGTGCAGGTCCATGCCGTCGACGATCCGCTTGCCCGCCTTGGCATCCGCCGCCTTCATCTGATCGAGCCACCACGACAGGAAGTCGCCGTCGGCCTGCGAGTCGCTCGCGTTCTGCAGGGTGACGTATCCCTCCCACCCGTAGTTGACCGGGCCGATCACGTACGCGTTCGGGACCACGCTCTTGATCGCCGTCGCGTAGGTCACGTCGCGCTGCGCGAGCTCGGCGTAGGTCACCGCCATCGGGTGCACCTCGGCGTGCGTGGAAGACCAGAGGTCTGGCTCGTTGTCGAGCTGGAAGCGAAGGGTCGCGTTGGGCTCGCCGGTCTTGGTGAGCCACGACACCATCTCGTCTTCGTAGACGAAGCCGTCGGTCGTGTCGGGCGGGTACACGAACGCCGAACCCTTCGTCGGCTTGTTCTGCTTGAAGCGCGTCTGCAGGTAGTTGGAGCCCGAGTTGCGGACGTCGCCCCCGGGGCTCGTGTCGGCAGCCACGTAGTCGACGATGGGCACCGTCACGACCACCGCCGCGTTCGCGGCGACGGATTGATCGATGACCGCCTTGAGGAAGGCCCCCGCCGTCGTGTGCGACGGCGTGCAGTTGACCTGACCGCAAAGGTAGTCGTCGTTCTCGAACTGGTAGTCGCTGCCGGCGTTCGAGGCGTTGTTCTCCCAGTTGTAAGCGGTCATCCGGTTGCCGCCGATGCGCGTGATCGTCGCGTGGGCGAGGGCCGCCTTCGTCTGGTCGTTCACGCCGTAGATGTACGGGGAGATGATCTGCAGGTTCTTCGTCGCGTTCACGGTGAACGTGAGGTCCACCTGCCCGGGGCTCCCCGCTTCCACCGGCGTGCCCACGTCGGGGATCGTCGCTGCGTCGCTGCCGCCGCTGCTGCTGCCGCCACTTCCACCGCCGCTGCCCCCGCCGCTCCCACTCCCGCTGCCACTTCCCCCGCCGCTGCTGCCGCTGCTCGTCGCGTCGCCTCCGCTCCCGCCGTCACCGCTGGGGCCGGACGAATTGCCGTTCGAGCTGCTGCCGCACCTGGCGCACAGGAGCGCGACCAGCGCGGCGCACGGGAGGGTCCATCGGGCGCGCATGCCCAATGATGGCCCCGCCCTCGCTCCTCGGCACGCGCGAAATGCCCGCGAGTCTCGCAAGCCTGCGGATCGCCGATGCGTTTCCCACGACCGCGACGATGGCGACCGACACGATGACCGCCCCGTCACCGACCCACGGCGTGAGCACGACGCCCGAACACAGACACACTGCGCGCTCGGCGCGCCTCATCACGCCGGGCGGCACGGGCACTCCGATGCCCTCGGCCTTCGCGCTCCCGTAGCTGACCATGAAGGACCCTGCGATCGCCGCCAGCGTGAGCACGAGGATCGCGATCGAGCCGTGGAACCAGATCGCAATGCCGCCCAGGAAGAAGAGCTCCCCGTAACGGTCGGCCGACGCATCGAGCAACGCTCCGGCGACGCTCGCAGAGCCCGAATGCCTCGCCATGAGCCCGTCGAGCGCGTCGCCGAGCGAGGCCACGATCATCGCCGCCCCTGCGAAACCGAAGTGCCCCGTCGCGAGCAGCACGCCCGCCGCGAGCGCCAGCGCCAGCGACGCGAGCGTCACGGCGTCCGCCGTCACCCCACGCCGGACGAGCCAGCGCGCCGCCGGGCCGAGGCAGGTCGACCGGGCTCTCTCGACGACTACTGCGCAGCGGGCTGGGCGCAGCGCCCGTTGATGCACTGGTCCGATGGGTTGCAGCAATCGGACGCGGTGCTGCACAACTCGTACTCGTTGGAGCACCCGCCGGGCGGGGGCACGCACTCGAGCGGTCCACCGTCGCCCGCCGGCCGACAGAAGCCGTTGCAGCACTGGTCACCCGAGCTGCACGGTTGGCCGTTCCCTCGGCACGGCGGCAGCACCCAGAACCCGCGCAGGTTGTCGGCGGTCGTCTCCTGACCATCGAGGAAGAACGCGGGATGACTGGGGTCTGCGCCGTCGGCCGCGTTGATGTCGATGGCAGCCACCCACAGCTTGCCGTACTCGTCGGGCGAGCCGGAAGGGCCCTGCATCGACGGCAGCGTGTTGCCGTACGAGCGATGGCTCGTGAAGACCACCCAGAAGTACCCACCCACGGCTTCGGGCAGCACCGTGGGTGCAAAGTTGAGCGCGGGATCGTTCGCAGGCAGGTACGTCCCGGAGCCACTGGACTTGTAGCCGTCCAGCGCATCGAGGCGGTGCACCGCCTTGGTGTGGGTGTCGACGATGTAGAGGTCCCCGGCGGCGCCCGAGTCGGTCTCGAACTGCGCGTTCGTGTCCGAGTGGTACACGACCCACTTGCTGTCGGGTGTGAACGCCGGCCAGCCGACGTACTGCGGGTCGGTCGCGAGGTCGACCAGGTTCGAGAACGTGTTGGACCCGCGCGCGAAGTTCATCATCGCGAGCGTGTGGCCGTCCTTGTCCTCGTGGACGAACGCCATGTACTTGCCGTCCGGCGAGAAGGCGGTGGTGCCGCCCCACTTGATGACGCCGTCCCACCCGGGCGCCGGGATGTTCGCGCCGGTGTGTGTGTCGTAGAGCTTGGACGCCGTCATGAGCCACGTGCGGTAGTGCGTCGCGCTCATCGCGATGCTGCCGTCGGGATAGAGGCCGCCGTACGCGAAGCGCTCGTCGGGCGCCGCGAAGTTGGTCGAGACGCCGGTCTTCAGGTCGTAGCTCGCGCTCGTGAGGAGAGACACGTCGGCCACCAGGGTGGATCCGTCGGCGCTCGCCGTGTGGCAGACGTTGCCGCAGCCCGTCTTGATCACGGTGGGCTGCGTGGCGCCCGGCTGGATCTGCATGATGCCGACCGAGCCGAGTCCGCCGGCGATCATCGAGTCGTACGTTTCGTAGTAAACGACGCCGCGCAAGCTGCCTTGGGCGATGGGCCACGACTCGGTGATGGGGCCCGTGACGGCGCCGCTCGAGATCTTGGTCACCTCCACCTTCAGCGCGTCCGGGGCTCCCGAGGCGGCGTTGGTGATCGCGGTCCACACCTTGTCCGAGAGCGCGAGCTGGATCTGACCCGACTGCGGCTTGAACCACCCCTTGTACTCGAGGCTCGCGCACGTGATGTGCACGTACATCGCGTCGGCCGACATCCCGGCGAACTGCATCGTGGGCGGGATGAGGCCGCGCGGGAAGACCGTCTGGTCGTACGGATAGAGCCACGCGAACGACGAGTCGGCGGTGCCGCCGCCCCCGAGCTGCCCCTGCGTCCCCGTGTCGACGCCGCCGGGGTTCTCGTTGATGACGCAGACGTTGCTGACGCAGCTGCCGCCCGCGGCGGGGCACGACGAGTCGCACCCCTTCGGCGGGATGTTGCCCCCGGAGTCCTTGCCGGACCCGCCGGAGTCGCCGAAGGCGCCGAACCCGCCGTCGGACGGGCCGCCGCTCGACCCACTCCCGGAGCCGCCGCTGCTGCTGCCCTGGTGGAACCCGCTGTCCTTGTCGCTCGTGCCGCACGCCGAAGCGATGGCAGTGCACGCGATGAACGCGAAGACGGTGGCCGTCGCCCTCATGGCGGCGAACCGTAGCAGCGGCCCCTGAGCTGCCCGTCCGAACTGCGTCTCACCGATCGCGCGCCGCGCGCTAAGCTGCGCCGCACCGATGTCGCCGCTGTCCCGCTTCCTCGTCCTCGCTCCTGCTCTTTCCTGCGCTCTCTGCGCCTGCTCAGGCGACGCGCAGCTCTCCTCCCGATTCGCCTCGGACTTCGCGCACGCGCCCCACACGCTGGCGGTGCTCGGCGTCTACAAGGACGGGCGCATGAGCTCCGAGGCGTGGGAGGCCGTCGGGCCGGGGCTGAGCCGGCCCTTCGGCGCGACCTGCGACACCGGCTTCGCGCAGCTCGAGGCGAGGAACCAGCCGCTCTCGGGAGCGATCGACGACTACACGCGCGCCAACGGCGTGGGCGACGACCTGCTCGAGCAACTCGCGCCGGCGGCGCAGGGGGACCTCATCCTCGTCGTGACGGTGGCCGGCCACGTCGGGACCAAGGGCCCGAACCTGCCCGACACGAGCACCATGAGCTCGGGGACGCCGGGCATCGGATCGTCGAAGTACCGCACGGGCAGCTCCATCGGCAGCCCCATGGGTCCGACGGGGCGCAGCAGCGGCGGGATGCGCAGGGCGCTCGACACGACGAGCGCCTTCGAGATGACCGCGTCGCTCTACTCGGTGACCGACAAGAAGTCGGTGGGCATCGTCACGCTGGAGTACGACGGCAAGAGCGTCGAGGACGCGGTGTCGCGTCTCGCCGAGCGCCTCGGCAAGGAGCTGCCCGGCTCTCGGTGCGGCGGCTGGAACTGGGACGCGAACAACGTGGACGACAAGCGCATCCGCGAGCTCGGCGCGCCGTGAGTCCGCCGCCGGCGCCGCCCCCGCCGGCGGACGCACCAGAGGTACAGGTCATCGCCCCACATCGTGACGTGGGCGAGACCACCGTGCGCAGGGAGGACGCGGGCGAGATGCCGGGCACCTTCGGCGACCCGACGCGCTTCGCCGAGACGCTCCCCGGCTTCATTCCCACCGCGAGCGGGCTCCAGGCGTTCTTCGTGCGCGGCGCTCCGCCCACGGCCACCGGGTACTTCATCGACGGCGTGCCGGTGCCGCTCCTCTATCACATCGGGTTCGGTCCGAGCGTGATCCACCCGGGGCTCGTGGACCACGTGGACTTCTACCAGGGCGCGCCTTCGGCGAGCTACGGCCGGTACGTCGGCGGCGTCATCGCGGCGAGCAGCACGCCGCCGGCGAGCGGCGCGCACGGCGAGGCCAACCTGCGCCTCTTCGATGCGGGAGCCCTGGCCGAGACGCCGTTCGGCGACGGACGCGGGAGCGTGCTCGCGGCCGCGCGCTACGGCTACCCGGGCGTCGTCCTGCCGCTCTTCACGCAGGACACCGGGCTCTCGTACTGGGACTACCAGGCGCGCGCGACGTGGAACCTCGACGACCGCGACCGGATCGGCGCCTTCGTGTTCGGCAGCTACGACCGGCTCACGCAGGTGCAGCATCCGGGCAACGCGCCGGCGTACACGCAGCAGCTCGCGTTCGACGAGTTCCACCGGGCCGACGTGCGCTGGGACCGTGCGCTCGGTCACGCTTCGACGCTGCGCGTGGCGGCGACGCTCGGGCGAGACCGCGTGGGCAACGACTCGGCGAACGCGAACGACGACAGCGTCCGGCTGCGCACGGAGCTCGACACGCGCGCATCCGACGCCATTCGTGTGCGCGCCGGGGCCGACGCGCAGCTCGATGCCCTGCGTCCGGGGTCGACTCCGGAGGGAGCTCGCGGCATCGCGCTCGCGCTCGTGCCGTCGCGTGACGCGGTGGTCATGGGCGCTTACGGCGACGTGTCGTGGCGCATCTCGCCTCGCGTGGAGATCACGCCGGGACTGCGGGCCGACGTCTACTCGACGGAGAACCTGCCGGCGCTGCCGGCCGCGACCAACGGCACGACCACCCCCGTCCTCGAGCCGCGCCTCGCCGCGCGCGTGCGGGTGGCCCAGTGGCTGACGAGCGTCTCCACGTTCGGCATCTCGCACCAGCTCCTCGGCATCCCGGCGCAGTACCCGGCGACGACGCCGTACATCCAGCCCGGCGTGCAGCAGGGGCTCATGACGTCGGTGCAGACGAGCCAGGGCCTCGAGCTCGGTCTCCCCGCGAGCTTCTCGCTCGGCGTGACCGGGTTCCTCCACGACTACATCGGCCTGCCGGACGTGACGGCGCCGTGCTCCCCGGTCGCGGGGACCAACGAGTGCATCACCCCTCAGGCGAACGGGCGTGCTCTCGGCATGGAGGTGCTGCTGCGGCGCTCGTTCGCCGAGCGCTTCACCCTGTGGATCTCCTACACCCTCTCGCAGTCGACCCGTCAGGCGCGCCTCCCAGGCGACGCGGAGCCCACGGTCACGATCCTCAGCGAGTACGACCGGACGCATGTGGTGAGCGCGGTCGCCTCGTACGACTTCGGCCGCGGCTGGAAAGCGGGCACCCGGGTCTTCGCCTACAGCGGCCGGCCGTACACGCCCTCGTACCGCGGCGGCCCGTCGCTGCCGTACGACACCGCGCGGCTTCCCGCGTTCTGGCGCCTGGACGCCCGCCTCGAGAAGTCGTGGCTGCTGCGGGGCGGGCGCGACCGGATCACGGTGGTCCTCGAGGGCATCAACGTGACGCTGAACCAGGAGGCGATCGACGCCCACTGCGACGTCTCGCAGGTCGGGTCGAGCTCGTGCATCGACACCCTGGGCCCCATCACCATCCCCAGCATCGGGGTCGAAGGTTCGTTCCGTTGACACGGGACGTTCAGGGCGCTACGAAAGCCCCTCTCTCGCACCGGGTCCACCCGGGTCCGGGGCGAGTGCGGGAGTAACTCAGTGGTAGAGTGCCACCTTGCCAAGGTGGACGTCGCGGGTTCAAATCCCGTCTCCCGCTCCAAAATCCTCGGCAAACGCCCGCCGCATTTGCAGTAGGCGGCCCGGCACCTGCGTGCACGCTACGTGCGGGACGAGAGCTGCTCGCGCATCTGCGGCAGGCGCTTCTCTCGGAACGCCGTGGGGAGGCGCGCGTCGTCGACGATCGCCGCGGCCGGATCCACGCGACTCCCTCGATGGAGCTCCCTCGCATGGTGATCGCGCATGCAGAACCGGAAGATGCGCTCGTTAAGCTTGAGAACGGTGCGCGAAGGCTCCTCTGCATCGATCCGCCCGTCGAGGACGTCGAGCATGTACTCGCGTGCGCAGAGGATCGATACCCGAAGCTGCTTTCGCCCCTGTTCCGTGTCGTAGGTGCCAGCGAGCCCCACGACGTTGTGCACGCGGCTCTCCATGGAGAGCACGGGGTGCATCACATAGAAGCTAACGCCGGTCGCCGCACCCGCGTCGTCGACGATCTCCACCGCAAGCGCGGTGTCGTGGACCTCGGTGCCGTCCAAGCCGAAGGGGGCAGATACAACGTCGAGTGTCCGCGAGACTCCGTCGGCGTCGGCGAAAACCACGGTGCCGGTGTTCGGCGTCGCGTCGTCGAACGTGGCCACGCGCGCCCTTCCGTTCAGGCGCTCCGCGCAGATTCGCACGGACCTCTGGTCGCCGCAGAAGTCGATGTCCTTGCTGGTGAAGGGCGCGTCGCGCGCCACCGTCGGCACGCGGTGCTCGTAGACGTACGCCCAGAAGTTCACCGCCTGGCCACCGACGAGGACGAGGTCGCGTCCGAGGTCCGCGACCTTCGCAAGGATGGGTCGAATGTCCCGGTACGCGAGGTCCGTCACTCGAGCGGCTTTGCCCCGCGCGCGCTGATGCGCACGTTCGGGAACACGAAGTGGCCGTTCTCCCGTTGGAGCTGCTCCCGGCTCTTCTCGCCGGAGGCGAGCGCGCGAGCGTCCTCCTCGCGAGACAGCTGCTTCTCGCGGGCACGCTCCTTCGGGTCGAAACGCTCGAGCTCCCTGGCCATCGGGTAGAAAATACGGCTCTCATGGCCGTCGTGCAAACAGCCGCCCGAATTCGAGCCCATCCCGTAAACCTGTCACGTCGCCGCGCCCGCCCTCGCCTCGGCTCGAGCCAGCTCGGCAGCAGGGCTGGCGCCCGGGAATCTGGCGCCTGAAGGACGGGTCTTCGTCCGGCCCCGTGTGACCGATCCGCGGACGGGACGGGAGTATCAGCGGTCGACCGTGCTCCGCGGGAGGGGGATCTCCCTCCGCGACGCGTTCAGGGCCCAGGACCAGCTTCGGTCCGACACGCGCGACCACCTCGAGGGCAGGAAGCCGTCGATGCCGCTATGGAGCGAATACGCCGCGTCGCTCTTCGAGGCCAAGGTCGCTGAGAACAAATTGCGATCCGCCGCGACGCGGCGTCGCTGGGCAGACACGCTCGCCATCATCGTCCCGGCCTTCGGCGCGTTGCACGTCGACGAGCTCCGTTACGCGGACCTCGTCGCCTGGCGGGATCACGTCGGACGATGGATCCGCGACGGCATGCCATCCCGCCGAAAGCGCGATGCCGGGAAGAACAAGCTCGTCCACCTCTCGCCCGCCACCGCGAACGGGTGGATCGCGATCCTGAAGACGATCTGCGCCGCGATGAAGCGGCACTTCGAGCTCGAACGAGACCCGGCCGAGTCGCTGGAGTACTTCCCGACGCCGCGCACGTACACGCGCGAGCAACCGAACGCGCTGACGGCCGATCAGGTCCCGGTGTTCCTCGCGAAGATGAAGGAACTCCACGCCCAATACTACGCGATGGTCTACCTCGGCTTCGTCACCGGGGCGCGACCGTCGACGCTGCGGCCGCTGCGGCGGAGTGGCCCTGAACGTGACGTCCTCTGGGACGAGGGCGTGATCCTGCTCCGTCGCTCGAACGCGCTCGGCAAGGAGATCATGGACCGGACGAAGACGGCGCTCGACCAGGAGATCCCGCTCCCGCCCGCGGCGCGCCGGGTCCTGCGCGAGCACGTCGCCGGCCTTCCGGCCGGGCCTATGCGTGACCCGATCTACCTCTTTCCGGCGACGACGGGCGGCATGCGTTCGCGCTCGGCTCTCGAGAAGCCGTTCGCGGACGTCATGAAGGCCCTCGGATGGAAGCTGCGGTTCTCACCGCGCGGGATGCGCCGGACGTTCCAGGACCTCGCTCGGCAGGCCCAGGTTCACGACGTCGTCACGCGCGCGATCTCGGGCCACGCGACAGAGCGCATGCAGCGGCACTACTCGACCGCGCAGCGCGAGGAGATGCGGGAGGCAGTTGGGAAAGTCGTCTCCCTTGCGACCGCCCGGCTTCGGCGATCATCGCAGCGCCAGCGCGCCCGCTGACGTACGCGGATGCGCAGGTACAGCATCCCCGGTGCTGCCGGCGCTGCGGCTCCCGTCCGACCCTAAGCACTCGGTTGCCTGCCTGCACGGCTGCGGCCGGTCGTGCGCGCAAGACTTCGTGGGCTACGCTCACAGCATGCGGCGCGTCGCCCCGTGGCTGCCTCTCGCGATCGTGCTCGGAGCGCTCACGTTCACCACGTACCGCGCGGTGGGCCTGAAGCAGATACCGCATGAGAGCGTTGCCGGAGCGCTCCTCTGGGCATTGCCCTACGTGTGCGTCTCCTTGTACGCGCTGCCGTACGTCCTCCCGATACTCCTTCTTTGGGCGACGAGGAGGGTCCGACTTCGCACCGCTGCCCCGCCGGTGGTCGGCTGGGTTGCGCTTGCCTCGGCCATGCCCGCGCTCATCATCGCCGTCTGGTGGCCGCTCGACGTCGCCCGCGTCTTCGCGCGGAACCCGCGGGCACCCCTCATTGTGGCCATGACGGTTGATAACTGGATGACCGTGACCATCTGGTTCGTCTCGATCGGGGCCACGGCGACGTGGCTGTTCGCTGTGGCCTGCCGATGGTTCTGGTTCCCGCGCCCCGTCGCGCAACCCATAGGCTCGCCGCCATACCGCTGAGGGCACACGATGCTCCGGGGCCACACGACGCAGCGTCTTGCAGTGCGTAGCAACGGCGCCGCGCCGCTATAGGGCGCCCGCGCGGTCTTGGTGCAAGAACTGGAGCCGAAACCCGATCCCCGATGGACATGCCGAAGCAAGTTGCCAGGTCCGAACCTCGTCCGTGACACACTTCAGCGTGTTCGCATCTGCGCCCGATGCGGAAACATTCTTGATGCGGTCCGGTCCGACGTTGAACGACACGCTTACGTTTGCTTCGGCCGGATTCGCCCACTTCAGTGAGCACGCGCGTTCGAGCGCGTGCACATCGACTTCCATTGCTGGAGGCATCTGTCCGCCACCGCAGGGGACTTGTGCCACCGCAGCGTCACCGCCAGGCTCCGCAGTGACCGGGAGGGCAGTCGACGGCGCATGTTCGGGAACGGGAGCGACGGCGATGCCGCGGTACTCGGGGGGCTTCTCGGGCCCGGCGTCCGATAGTGCCTTGCCCTTGGCGTTACAGGCGGCGATGGCACTCGCGACGAGCGCAATGCGAAGCCTTCCCACGACGGGATCGTAGCCTAGGCCATGCGTCTCAGGTGCTTCGTAGCGTTACTTACCTGGGGTCGGTCTTCGCGTAACGGCCGCTAGCGTCCGGAGTACCTGGGTACGTGAGGACCTGGCTACCGGCGTTTGCGGCGCGTCCGGCGCGCTTCCGACCGGGGTCGCCACCGAGGACGCGCGGGCGGAGATCGGCCGAGCGAGAGGGCCGTGCCTCACAAACGGTGCAGTCACCGCTATTCAACTCGTGCCACCACAATTCCTGAGGCGCCCCCGCCCGACTCATAGCGACGGCCACTTCGCGCTCCTCGCCCCGACGTGATCGGTTTCTTCAAGAAAGGTCCGATGCCTGCCCGTACGGCCCCTCGGCCACAGCGCCCACTGACGACGTGGTGCCGGCGCCTCACGGGACATTCTTGCGCAAGGCACGCGGAGTGTACCTGGCAGGGCATGCGGCTTCGTCTCGCTGCGGGTTACGGTGTCCTCGCCCTCGTGTTCGGTGTGGCGTGCGGCGGACGCGCTGACCTGTTCTCCCTTGCGGGACCGGTGCACGAAGGTGGTGCTCCGCGCAGCTCGACCCCTGAAACACGCGCCACGCAGGACGCCGGCTCCACGCCCGACGCGAGCGTGACAGACGCGACGACCGCAATCGAGTTCGACGCGGGATGCTCGGGCGGTTCGATGATCGTCGACCTGGGCAACGGTGCTTTGTGTGATGTGCCGTCAAACGCGGCACTCGAAGGAACTGGGTGCTTCCTGTTCCTGCCGCCCGCGTCGGGATGCGCGCCGTCCGAGTACAAGATCAACTGTGGTGCGGCTGCGTTCTGCTCGCTGAATCTGGATCCCCGTTGCACGGGCAGCAGCGAGATGAGCAGCGGCGGTAGCTTCTGCTGCCCATGCGGCGGGCCCGCAGGAAGCCCCGAGGCGGATCCCTTGGAACCTGCCAGTTCGAACGGAGGTGTCGGAGGGTGCTGTTGCGGAAGCCACCCGCCCCCCGCGTGCCTTGCCTGCCCGTGTCCAAGCAACCCGCGCTAGCCGCTCATGACCACGGCACGCGCCGTGTACCTGAGAGAGCATGCAGCTTCGTCTCGCTGCCGGCTACGCTTCCCTCGCCGTCGCCCTCGGTGTGGCGTGCGGCGGACGCACCGTCAACGCGGGCTCGCCCGGCGAACGGGTGCAGGGAGAAGGCGGCGCTTCGGACAGCTCGGCCGGGGCGCCTGCCGACTCCGCTTCCTCGGACGGCTACCCATCGTTCGACCCGTCGCCGGCTTTTCCGCCGCCCGCGAGTGGGTCGTGCGAATGCTGCTCCACCGGGCACTGCAACTGCCCGGCGTCCTGCCCGCCCCCGACCGCGCCTTCCTCGAGTGGCATCGCAACCGGTGGCGGGCTGCCCATGGGCAGCGATCCGGCTGCGCAGTGCCAACTATGCTGCTCGGGAAAGGGCGGGTGCACGCCCTCCTGCGCGTGCCCTATTGGCCCCCCGGATGCGGGAGGCCAATCGGACGCCGCGCAGGCTGGCGCTTGCGACGCGGGGTGCGCGTGTTTCGTTAGCGAATCGGTGTGCACATTGTGGGGGTGCGCGTGGCACGGAGGGTCGTGCACTAAGGGTTTCGTCAGCGATGCCGCCTTCGACCCCGGTGGAAGCCCCAACTACACGCCGCCGTGAAGGCACGCCGGCCTGCCCCGGCACCGATCCGGAGAAGACGGGCACCGCGAAGTCGAACGACGAGGCCTCACCAGCGGCGGACCGCGAAGACCCCTGAACGCCCGGTTCGATCCCACTGCACAACGGCCCAGCTCTCATGCTAGCGTCGCGATCACGAACGGTGTGAATGACGGTGTGAGAACGACTTGAAGAGCGAGATCTGGCCGGATTTTCGGCTCCGCCGAGAGCGGAGGTCGAACTTGCCAAGGTGGACGTCGCGGGTTCAAATCCCGTCTCCCGCTCACGATTTCTTGGGGAAAGCAGCGCCCCGGCGCTGACCGCGCTCCCCCGAAACAGCACGGGAGATCACTGAACAGCACTGGGCGAGTGGTGTGAAAGTGGTGTGAAGCCCGAGGCGGTCGCGACGGTCGCACGTCCTTTCACACCACTTCCGTGACGCTGCCCGGCGGCGCGGACGTCCGCTCGTCGGCCAACCTGCTCGGGAAGGGCTGCTGTTGAACCGGGCGCTGTCGAACACGATGATCAGCCATGCCCAAGAGGAAGTTCAAGCTCGTAGCGACCGTGAGCAGCGACGCACCGGCGGCCATCCGGGCTCCACTCGAACGCGCAGTCGGCTCGAAGGCGAAGATCGAGGCCACGGAGGACGGCTTCCGGGTCGAGGCAACGCTCTCGGGCGAGAGTGCGAAGGATCTGAACCGCCAGCTCCTCTCCGAACTGCGTCGGGCCGAGAAGAAGACGCGGCTTCGCGCCGAATGGACGTCCGGCGGCGTGACCGAGAAGTTCTTCGACTACGTGCCCAAGGGGACGAAGAAGGCCGAAGAGTAGCGCTCACCGGGCATGCCGCAGGGCCACGACGCCTTCCTCGCGGTACCGATCCTCTCCGTGGAGTTCGTCGACCACCGGGCGCAGAAGATCAGCGAGCTTGGGCTGCACGTCGTCGGAGACACGCCGGAGCAGGTGGCGGCAATCGCGGCCCTCGAAGGGGCGCACCTCGTCGAGATCATCGAGCGGCTCGCGTAGTCCTCCTCGACTTGCTCGACTACCCGGACATGGCCGGCGATACGAGAGCGTCGCTCGGCTTGGTCCAGCCCGCTCTCGCGCAAGTGGACCTCGAGAAGCTCGCACGACTCGCGATAGCAATCTCGCGCCCGTCCACGTGCCAGCGACTGGGCGTGCTGCTGGAACGCAAGGGTGTCAGCGCGTCGAGGCTCGCCGGGCTGCGACGACGAGCGCTCTCCACCCGGTCACTCGCGCTCCGAAGTCGTGACGCTCACCCTCGGGGCCAGCCACGAGCGCGAGCGGGCCGCCGCCGGACGGCCAAGGAAATCGCGAATAGAGTGCGGCGACTGCGGATTGAGCAGTCGCCGACGCCAGGTGCTCCTCAGCAACCGTGATACGTCCGGAGCGCCACATCCTGCCGACGTTCTCGAGGGCCGCTCGAATGACGTCGTCGTACAAACCGCAGACCCCGCGCTGCTCGAAAGCAGCGCGAACGTAGCGCTCGGCGCCACGCCGGTCGCCGCTCAGGACATGGTTTGTCCTCGTGCGAGTTCCGTTCCGCAGGGCGCGCGAAGCGAAGCGCCTCGTCGCGCTCTACTGCACCGGCCGCACCAGCGCTCGACCCTCCCGCCCGAAACTGCTGAGCGGAGCCCGAGCCGAGCCACGCTCACGCGGCGGCGGGAAGCACGAAACGGAAGGTGGTCTCGGCGCCGGGGGTGCTGGTGACATCGATGTGGCCGCCTTGCGCCTCCACCAGGCCCTTGGTGATGTAAAGGCCCAGGCCGACGCTCTCCCGCACACCCATGGCCGACACCTCGCGTCGGAACGGCTGGAAGAGCTGCGGCAACTGCTCGGCGGGGATGCCGACACCCCGGTTGGTGACGGCGACCGCGACGCCGTCCGGTGCGCGCTCCATCGTCACCGCTACGTCGCTGCCTGCGTCGCCGTAGCGCAGGGCGTTGCTCAGGAGATTGTCCAGGATCTGATCGAGGCGATCAGGATCAGCGCGCGAGGAGGGCAGCGTGCCGTGCGTGTCCACCACGACATGTCGATCCGGCGCCACCGCCGTAGCTCGATCCGCTGCGGCGCGCACGTGGCCCTCCACATCGAGCGGTCGCGCCTCGACGTGCAGCTTGCCGCACTCGATGCTCGCGACGTCGAGCAGGTCTCGGACGATGCGATCGAGGCGGCGTGCGCTGCGAGAGATGATGTCGGTCGCCCGGCGCAGGCGCTCCTCGTCGCCACGAAAGGCTGGGAGGCGCCCGATCGAGGTCACGATGGCGCTCAGCGGCTGCCGCAGCTCGTGTGCGACGACGGCGGTCCACTGTTCCCGACGGCGTTCGATCTGCTTGACGGTCGAGATGTCGTCGAAGGCCGCGACCGCGCCGACGACCCGCCCCTCGTCGTCGAACACCGGCGCCGCGCTCCCGAGGATCGGCACCGTGCTCCCGTCGGGGCGGCACAACACGTACTCTTCGCTCGCGACGGTCGTCACGCCCCGCAAGGCGCGACGCACGGGCCTGTCTTGGAGCGGTACGGGCCGCCCGTCCAAGTAACGGAGCCGCTCGTGTTTGGGGTCCAACGCCAGCTCGCCCGGCGGCTCGCGCAGCAGCTGGGCCGCGCGGCGGTTCGCCCATATCTGGTCCCCGTCGGCCTCGAGCATCATCAGCGCGATAGGGCATGCTTCGGCGAGGATGCGCAGCCATTGCGTGGCGGTCGCGCCTTTCTGCTCCTCGGCATGGCGGACCGTCTCGTCGTTCACAATCTTGAGGTAGCCGCGTACGCGCCCCCGATCGTCGTACAGGGCAGTCGTCACGACTTTGGCCCAGAAGCGCGAGCCGTCAGCGCGTTGCCGCCAGCCATGCGCGACGTCGCTGCCGTGCTCCGCCGCGCGCCGGAGGACCATGGCAGGGACGCCTGCCGCCCTGTCCTCGGGCAGATAGAGGTTAGCGATGGGCTGACCGATGACGTCGCGGCCCGAATAGCCCTTGGTCTTCTCCCCGCCTCGGTTCCAGCTCAGGATGCGCCCCTCCTCGTCGAGCGCGAACATTGCGTATTCCGCCACGCTCTCCACCAGACTGGCGAAGCCTTCGAGAGCGGCAAAGCTTTCGTGGTTCGAGATGTCCGCGGCTGGGCCACGGCTCGATTCCGTCGGGGCCACGTCGACATGCAAGAATGCCCCCGCGCTCGCCGTGTCCGACCCGAGGCAGTCGCCGGTCGTGCTGAAATGGTTCAACTCGGGGCAGACTTGGCCGATTTTAGCGCTCCTCGATCCCTGAGGCCTTGAGGCACCCCTGCCACGCCTTCCACAAGCTGCCGGGATACCGGAGCGTTCCGGTCTCGGATGGGAACACCCATCCGTCATGAAGTCCCGGTGCCTGCCTCTCTACGAGCATGCGCCGATGCTCCCGCAAGATCTCCATCACTTCAGGAGTGAGCGGATACTCGCGCGGAGCCCTCTTCTTGCGCGACACGGGTCCGATGCGGCGCCGCACGTTCTTCCGAACGATGCGGATGATGCCGCGCTCGAAGTCCACGCCTTCCCACCTCGTGCGCTGCCTCGGGCGACTCGGACTCGATGAAAAAGCACGCGGGCCATTCAGCGAGCCGCCAGAAGCGGCGCGCCGCGGGCCGACCTACCTCGCTAGACTTGCGCGGCGGACTGCTGCCACGCCTGACGCCGGACCCACGATGAACTCGACCGTGGCGCGCGCAATCGTCAAGAGTTCCTTTCGGCGAGCGCCGGCCCGCGCGCGCACGGCCACGCTGTGCAGCACGCTTGTCGCCAACCGCGCCAAGACTTTCGGATCGCCGGCTGCGCAACGATCCCCTTCGGCCTGAGCCCTTGCGACTCGAACAGCCACAAGGTTGTCGAGCTCGGCCAGCATCTCCCCGAGCGCGGACCGGATCGTCGCGTCACCTGTGGCCTCAGTAACTGCTGTGCAGATGAGGAGGCAACCGCGGGGGCCTGCTTTGCCCGATACGTACTCCTCGATCGCCCCGACATAGAAAGCGTCGAGCGCTTCACGAAGCGAAGGCGCTTCGAGCGCCTTCTGCATCTCGCGCCCGGACTCGGCCGAGAACATTCGAAGCGCCGCGAGGTACATCTCGCGCTTGTCTCCGAAGGCACCGTACAGACTTGGCCGGTTCATACCCGCGGCAGCGGCGATCTCGTCGAGCGATGCGGCCGAGAACCCGCGATCCCAAAAGACATCGCGGATGGCGCGAAGCGCAACGTCTCGGTCGTACGACGGCGGTCTGCCGCGCCGCTGCGATGGTTTTGTACTGATGCGCATAAAATGTCTTGCCCTATTGTATCCGAGACGGTACAGAATGTGGCGAAAAGCCCCCCGGATGCGACCTCGGGGCGGTCGGGCTGCGCGACGAACCCGGTGTTTGTGGTCACGACGCATCGAGTTTGCAAGGCGAGGAAGATCGTTTGTTGGCGCGAAGCGCCGCGTGCTTCCGCCCGAGGAGAGGAGTTCGTCATGCGCATCGACGTGGAAAAGGTCTCAGACCGACTGGGGCTCTTTCTCGGGGCGGCCGTCTTCCTCTTCGGCTTCCTGAAACTCTTCGACCCGTTCCACTCCTGGTTCGAGGTGCAGGTCGCGAACAGCGGCCTTCCTGCCCCGTCTTTCGTGATGGGTATCGCGGGAGAGATCGGAACGGGCCTGGCCTTGCTTGGCTCCTTCTTCGCACGCAGACGGCTGGCCGACGCGCGCCACGTGCTCTCCGCGGGCGCCTGCCTGTCGCTGATCGTGATGATGTGCGTAGCGACCTACGTTCATCTCCAGCCCAACGTGCCGGCCGCCGTGCTTCCTCTCGGGATCAAGCCGCCCGTGATTCCTCTGTCGTTCCTGATGCTCGCGGCCGGCGATCTCGTCATGCACGCACGCCTTTGGCTGGAACGAGGGAGAGCCGGCACACTCATGGAGTCTCGCCATGAAGGGGGAGCGTGATGTCGACGGCCGCGGTGCTTGGCGTCGGTCCGGGCCTTGGCGCCGCTCTCGCGCGTCGCTTCGCGCGTGGGGGATTCGACGTGGCTCTGATGGCGCGAAGCGAGGGGAGCTTGGCGCCCGTAGAGCTCGAGATCACGTCCTTCGGCCGACGCGCCCGCTCGCTCCACTTCGAGCGGTGTCTGCGAGTCAACTGCACGGGCGCCTTCTTGGCTGCAAGACGCGTCTTGCCCGACATGCTGGAGCGGGGCCGTGGCACGATCCTCCTCACCGGCGCGACGGCCTCACTGCGGGGCTCGGCCAACTTCGCGTGTCTAGCGGTCGGAAAGTTCGGGCTCCGCGCGCTCGCACAGTCCATGGCGCGGGAACTCGGCCCGCGTGGGATCCACGTCGCGCATGTGATCGTCGACGGCCAGATCGACACACCGGGGTACCGAGCGATGGCACCCGAGCGGGGGATCGAGACACTCCTGTCTCCGGACGCGATCGCCGAGACCTACTGGCAGCTCCAAGTTCAGGCCCCGACGTGCTGGACCCTCGAGCTCGACCTCCGCCCCAGCACCGAGAGATTCTGAGGCGCGAGCCGGCAAGAGCTCGCTCCTATTTTCACGCGACAGGCCGGCTGCCACTCCCCAAGGAGCATGACGACATGGAACACATAGATAATACAACCGTATTCTGGTTTCAGATCATTACCAGTGTCTTCATCTCCAGCGTTGTGGCGGCGTGGTACGTTTGGCCGTTATTGACGAAACGCGATCTCAATTCCGCCCTCACTCCGCTGCTGTGGGTGCACGTGTTTCGCTACGTCGGCATGACGTTTATGGTCACGTATTTGATCGACCAAACTCTGCCTACGGAGTTCCGCGCCGGTGCCGCTTACGGTGACCTCTTGGAGGCAGCGCTGGCCTTCGTAGCCATCTTTGCGCTGCGTAGCCACTGGCGTTTTGCGATTCCTCTCGTGTGGGTGGCCAATACGTGGGGATTTGTGGACCTGCTAAACGGCCTGAAGGGAGCCATACAGTTGAACGTTCCGACCTTCAACCTGGCCCCCATTTGGTACATTTATGTATTTTTCGCGCCGGTCGTGGTTGTTTCTCACGTGCTGATCTTTTGGGTTTTGATCAAGTCTAAGTCTTGGGCGAAAGACGTTCCGAACCCTGAAAGAGGTCCGCAACATGCGTCCTGACATCGTTCCGGGGAACATTTTTCCCGACTACCAGCTGCCAGATCACACGCGCACACTGCGGAAGCTCAGCGAACTACAGGGTGATGATCCACTGATTCTCACGCTTGCGCGCGGCAACTACTGCCCGAAGGAGCACCAGCAACACCTGGAACTGGCCGCGTTCTATCCGAAGATTGCCGTCGGCTACACTCAGATCGCTACCATCAGCACCGACGACCATCATACGCTACAGGAGTTTCGCGCATCCGTCGGTGCCCAGTGGACGTTTCTGTCCAACCCTGAACGAACGGTTCAGAAGGACCTCGACATTCAGGAGTATACGGATCCCGATAACGATCCGATGATTCCGTATACGATCGTGCTCAAGCCGCGCCTCGTCATTCATCGCATCTACAACGGCTACTGGTTCTGGGGGCGCCCCTCGATCGCCGATCTCTGGGCGGACCTCCGCGTTGTGACAAGCGAGATCCGTCCTGATTGGGATCTGGCCGCCCCGGGGCTACGCGATGCATGGAACGCGGGTGATCGATCGCCCTTTCACGGCTGGAACAAGAAGCCGACCGCGACACCGGCTGGACCAAAGTAAACGCGCTGACCTGAGTTCGCGCCCAAGCGGGGCAATTGACCCCCCGCTGTCGCCGCACGCAATCGCAGTAGGACGCGTGGTCGGAGTCCGTGGTCACGGCGGGTGCTGAACGACCACCCGCTTCACATCTGGCACGGTCTCGACAGCTTCGACGAGCTGGGAAACCGAGATCGAATCGGCGAACTGAACGTCCAAGGTGGCCACGATGCGCTTCTTCTCATCCTCCAAACGTTTCTCGTATTCCACGTCGGACACCTTCACGCCAAGCGTCTTCAGGGCCACGACCACACCGGTGATGTCCTTCGCGCCCTGACCGAGCACAATCGTCAGCCGGCGTCGCAAGAGGTGATCGTCCTTGTCCTCAAAGCGACGCAGGACCGTCAACGCCAGGAGCCCCATGAGCGTCACGGCGGCGCTTTCCACGAACATGCCCGCGCCCGCGCACATCCCGATGGCCGTGACCAGCCACAGACCTGCTGCGGTAGTCAGTCCTTGGACGGTGACCCCCGTTCGCAGAATGGCACCACCGGCGAGAAATCCGACGGCAGAGACCACGGAAGCCGCGATGCGCTCGGTATCAACCTCTACGAGGTCATCCTTGCCGTAGTGCTGCCAGTAGACGAACTGGGACGAGATCACCATGAACGTGGCCGCTGCCATCGCGACGATGAGGTGTGTCCGCAGCCCAACGGGGCGGCGGTGCCGGTCGCGCTCGTATCCGATGATGCCGCCGAAGGCAGCACCTAACGCGATGCGAAGGATCATCTGCCCGTGCGGGATCATTCAAAAGGCTTCGGGCGACCGCGGCCGTCACGTCCCATTGCGAGTCATTTCGCGAAAGAGAGTCAGCCCGACGAGGCCCCCCACGAACTGGGCGACCACGAAGTCCTGCACCGTGATCACGAAGCCGTGCGGCGCCACATCGAGATGCCACAACCGGCCCGTCATCTTGTACGTGGTGAGCACGACGAGGACGCCGATGAGCAGGCGCAGGCTCAGGCCGCGAGCGCAGGCCCAGACCACGGCAAGGGTCGAGAACACTGCGACGGCGTCGTTGACGAGCTGTCGAGGCTTCTCGGACATCCAGGGCGCCGTGTGAACGACCCCGACCCGGAGGGCCAGATGGACTGCGAGGATGCCGCACGCGGCGCCCACGGCCTGCGGAATGGCGGCCCGGTTCGAGAAGGGGGCCCTTCGCTGGACGAGCCCCAGCGCGAGGATGGCTCCGAACGTGACGAGAGCGTTTGCCGCCACCGCGACGCCAGGGTTTCCCGACGACAAGCGCTCTTCGACGATGCCGCCGCACGTGACGACGGCGAGGACCAAGCCGGCCGCAAAGAACAGGAGGCAACCAGCCAAGGTGCGAGCGTTGGCGATGGAGGGCACCGACAGAGTCACTATGGGACCGATTTGGGGCGCCGTTCAAGCGGTTCTCGACGACACGAACCCCTCGACCGGAGCGCGGCGGCGCGGGAGGATGACGACGTGGATCGCGCGCGCTCCGTCGCAGAGTTCGCCTCGCGACGCCCTAGCATGCCGTCGAGGTGGGCGACGCGTGCCCTCGCTGCGCGGACGGGGCGCGTCTGTCCTTGGTGCGCTTGCCTCGTGATCGACGCCTCGTCGGTCCGCACCGGGTGCCGCTGGCGACCTCGGACCTGCTCTCTGCCGGTTCACATCGGCTCGAACCTGCCCGGGCCGAGGTCGGGTACCGCCTTCGAGCGTGAGCCCTCGCGTCCGCTCCGGACACCTCCCGCGGATCGGTCGACCGCGAGGCCGCGCTCCGTGTCACACTCGTAGCGTGCGCCGGCCGACCCCAGAGCACAGCAGCCGCGATTACGAGGCGGAGCTCCGCGAGCTACGGGCCCACCTTCTCGCCATGGGGGCACGTTGCGAACGGTTGGTCCGGCTCGCGTTTGATGCGTTCCTCCGGGACAATCCGGCGAGCGACCAAGACGTGGCCGATCTCGACGCTCGCATCGATCGCGACGAGATGGAGATCCATGCCCTCATCCTCCGAATGCTGGCTCTCCGGCAGCCAGTTGCGGATGATCTCCGTTTCCTGACGACCGCTCTGCGGCTGACGACGGACCTCGAGCGCATCGGGGACGAGGCGGTCAACATCGTCGAGCGAGCGGTCGAGGAGGAGAGCAGGGCGCAGCGACTGGTCATCGGTGAGCTGGTCGCCATGTCCACAGCGGCGCTCGACATGCTGCATCTCGCGCTCGACGCCTTCGTCCGTTCGGACGACGAGCAAGCGGTCGGCGTCTTGAGTTGCGATGACGGAGTCGATCGGCAGTGCGCGGCCGTGATCGCGGCCATGACGGCGCACATTTCGGAGCACCCGGGACAAGTGCGCTCCGGGCTGCGGTCGATCCGCGTGGCAAAGTACCTGGAGCGCATCGCCGACCATGCGACCAACATCGCCGAAGAGGTCATCTTCATGGTCCGCGGCGATGACGTGCGACATGGGGGATGGTTGAGGCTCGATGGAGGAATGGATCGCTCGGTGCCATTGCCGTGACCTCCAGGTCCGTTGCGTGGGCGCCCCGCGCAAGATCTCCATGTGCCATTGCGCCGATTGTCAGAGGCGAACCGGCAGCGCGTTCGTTCAGCATCGCGGTCTTACTGCCAGGCCTGATTGGCATAGCGGCGGGTGCCTTTGCCGACCCTCGACTTCCGCGACCCGATCAGTCTGTCTGGACGAAGGACAAGCACGAGTGGCTCGCCTTGCCCGAGGGTATGCCCTGCTTCGAGACCAACCCCCCAGCCCGCAGGCCGCGTCCTGGCCCAACGTGTCAGCGATGAGCCAAGCGTCGCTCGCTGCGATTTTTCAGGGGGCGAAGTTCTAGCGCGAACCGCTACGCGAAGCCTCGCGCGGATCCCCAGGAATGAACGCGCCACGGCGCTTGCGAGCAAGTTCCTCGTCCATCTCTTTGGCGCCGAGACCTCTGCCGGGCTGACGATCTGAGGGGCCGCGCTTTTGCACGCGCCTGCACCCCGAGACACGCACCGATGAGGAGGTCTTCCATGAGGAGGCACCACGACGTTGCGGTATTGCTCTCGGTCGCCCAGCTCGTGCTGATGGCCTGCGTCGTCGCAGCCTTCATCGTCGACTCGATTGTGGACACCCGTGCGGGCGACGCCGTCACCCATCACGTCGACGACATCATGGAGAACGCCATGCCGAGCGTCGAGTACCTGAGCGACGCGCGCGGTGAGCTACGCACGATGGAGACCATCGTGCAACGAGCGGTGCACTCGGGGAATGCGGCCACGGCCGGTCCTGCCGCGGTGGCGCTTGCGTCCGGCAGTCAGGCGATGGACGCGACGCTGGCGGAATACGTAGCGCTTCCTTCCTTTCCCGGTGAGCCAGAGCTTCAGCATCAGATCGTCGACGCGCACGCCCGCCTCGATCCCAGCATGGACAAGACGCTCGCGGCGCTGGGCTCGGGCGACATGGCTCGGGCGCAAGCCTGGCTGACGACGGCGGAGCGGGACAGCGATAGCCTGGACTCGGCCCTCCATCGCACGGTGGTCTTCAACGCCACGCACGCCACGCGCATCGGCCAGGTCATGAGGGCTGAGCGATCGACCCTCGACCGGCGCATCCTGGTGGTCGACGGGGTGCTCGGCGCGCTTGCGCTCGCAGCGACGGCCATGGCAGCGGCGACGTGGCGGCGAGCGGTCACCATGCTGCAGAGCCGTGTGTCGGATCTGGACATGTTCGCGGGGCGCGTCGCGCATGACCTTCTCAGCCCGCTGATGGCGGTCTCGATGGGGCTCAGCATGGCGAAGATGCGCGCCTCGGGCGACGCCGCCGCGACGGCAATGATGGAGCGTTCGCAGCGAGCCCTGGAGCGGGCGCGCGGCCTGGTCGCCGGCTTGCTGGAGTTCGCCCGCGCCGGCGCCTCGCCCAGCGCGGGCGAGACCGCGGCGGTGCGCGACACCATCCGTGGCGTTATCGAGTGCGTGGACGGCGAGGCGACCGCAGCTCAGGTCGACCTCCAACTAGAGCCTTGCCCCGATGTCCGCGTCGCGTGCGCTCCCGGCGTCATGGTCAGCCTCGTACAGAACTTGGTGCGCAACGCCATCAAGTTCATGGATGACTCGCCGCAGCGACGCGTCAGCGTGCGCGTCCGCAACGCGGGCGCGTTCGTGCGCGTCGAGGTCGAGGATACTGGGCCGGGGGTCCCGGAGCCGATCCGCACGACGCTCTTCGAGCCGTTCGTGCGTGGCACCGACGCAGTGCCGGGAGCCGGGCTGGGGCTTGCGACAGTGAAGAGGCTCGCGGAAGGGCACGGCGGGCGTGTTGGATGGAGGTCGTCGATGGGCGAAGGCAGCGTCTTCTGGTTCGAGCTGCCGCGAGCTACACCGTCCGCCGACCAATCGGAGCGCGCGGGGCATCCGTCGGGCTCGGCCACGGTGGCCACCTGAAGATCGCGCTTGCGTGAATCAGGGGCCCGGTGGGGGATTCGGCGGCGAGCCGCACGTTTGTCGACAACTCATGCGGCGGCTGGCGCCCAGGTCGGCCGCATTGCGTCCGCTCGACCCTTGGCGTCGCGACTCGCGCACAGCAAGTACTGACAGTGGCCGCGAACGAACCGAGAAGTGCGAGGCCTCGGCGGGCCACTGACGAGGCGGATCGCTCGGCCGATCGACGCGAGGAGCGCATCCTCGTCCTCGCGCCCCTCGGGAGTGATGCGAGGATCATCTCGGACGCCGCGACCGAAGGCGGATTCACCGCAGAGGTCGTCGCGGACGGGGCTACGCTGCGCACGGCGATCGGTGAAGGCGCGGGCGCGGTCGTCATCGTGGACACGGCGCCACCAGCGGCTGAGGTCAGGGCTCTGCGCGAGGCACGGCAGCGGATGCGTCGTCTCGTCGAGGTCCTACAGCCCGTGGGTAACGTGCACCTGCTGGAGAGGCCTCTCGAAAGCTGGATGCTCATCACGAGGTTCACGGCTGCCCTGCGCACGCGCCGCCGCCAGTACGCCACGCGGGCGGGCATCGGCCAGGCCGACCTCGAGCGTCGTCGCGAGCTCGCCGTGCTGGCGGCGCTTCCGGTGGGCGTGTTTGTGTTGGACGGCGCCGGACGCCTGATCCACAGCAACATGGCATTTCAACGCATCTGGG
>Ga0335069_10001836_pt1 | contig 33487 bp, 31 predicted proteins | sample Lox_Sample_11_FD_206714 | JGI IMG/M metagenome (GOLD analysis project Ga0335069, IMG submission 206714) | Soil microbial communities from Loxahatchee National Wildlife Refuge, Florida, United States - Lox_Sample_1.1 | ecosystem: Environmental > Terrestrial > Soil > Wetlands | place: USA...
GATGCCGTATTCAAGCAGAGAGAAGGAGGTGAGACGGAAGTCTGATACGCGTTGAATCTGCCTCGCAGATTCGAGCGCGTTAATGTTCCGGTTTATTTGGGATCAACCAAAGGCTGATCAAACCTTAATCGAAGGAGGTAGAGGTTTATGGCTAAAGTAACTGAAATAACCGTTTGGACACGAGGGGTGGTGATGGACAAAGAAGCGCGCGATATCGCCAACGCCTTTGGCCAGGCAGCGAAGATGGAAGGAAAATTCGTCCAGGCTTTTGACAATTACGAAGACCTGCCTGATCGCGTGCTGGTAACCACCAGGAAGTATGTGAGAATCAGTGATGAGGAGATAGAGATGAAATACCTCTATACCAATGCCCATCCTGATGTGGTAGTCATCGCCGAACCGACGATCGTCAAAGGAATCAATATTCTCAAGGGCATGCCCGAGGGGGGATTGCTCATCATCAACACAAATCGTCCCATTAATTACATGCTCCAGTTCATCCCTAACGCCGATATTTTGGGGGCCGTTGCTACCGTTGATGCAGACGGCATCTCAGGCATACGGACCGTCGATTTTTCCGGATCGGAAGGCGGCGTCGATGCTTCCGGCATAGGGGCCGGCATCGCGGCGCCGATCCTCGGGGCAATGGCCAAAGTGACGGGTATGGCGAAGAAAGAGAACCTTGCCAAAGTTGTAAGCGATGTGGCGGCCATGGAGCGCGGCTTCAGCGAGGTAAAGTTCGAGAAGTTTCGTAAACAACGTGCCGAGTACTCATGGGGGACCTGAAAAACATGGGGTTCGACGTTAACACATCATTAAAAAGGAGAGCACTATGGCTATAAAAATCCCTAAGGATAGAGAAGTCCCTTTCGGGGCAATCACTCCGGCTCCGGTACAGCAACAGGAGCTTTTCATCACATCTAACTGGAGGATTGTCCGCCCGATTATCGACCATGAAAAATGTACCCGCTGTTTTACCTGTTACGCTGCATGCCCGGACTCCTGCTGGTCTTTTAATGAAAAAGAAGATCATATGGAATGGAACTGGAAGTTCTGCAAAGGCTGCCAGATCTGTATCAATGAGTGTCCGTCAGATGCGCTGTCCGCAGCCCCCGAACTCGATTTTCCGGACGGGGTTGTGCGCCTGGAAAAACCCTTTTAGGAAGGAGGAAATATTATGGCTCAAGAAAAGATGCTTAGCGGCTGCGCTGCAGCTGCCCAGGGAGCAAAATTTGCAGAAATAGAGGTTACCGCTTCATTCCCTATTCGTCCCTATACGGCCATCATGATGGAACTTGCCAAGATAATCGCCAACGGTGAACTCGATTGTGAGTTCATACACGGTGAAGGCGAGCACGCCCAGGTTTCTATAGCTCTCGGAGCCTCCGCTGCCGGAGCTCGTGCCTACACAGGCAGTTCTGGTGTTGGCGTCACCTATGCCTTTGAGGTATATAGTCCGGTGGCCGGCGGTCGTTATCCCCTGCAGATGGCCATCGCTGACAGGACCCTCGACCCGCCGGGTGACTTCGGCTCTGAACATACTGATGCAATGTCAGCGAGGGATCAGGGCTGGCTCATGGGATGGGCCGCTACACCCCAGGAGGTGTTCGACAATACCCTGATCAATTTCAGAGTCGGGGAAGATCCCCGTGTTATGCTGCCGCAGTTTGTATGTCAGGATGGATATTTCCTATCCCATATTCCAGATAAGGTCATACTGCCTGAATTATCACAGGTAAGAGAGTTTTTGCCACCCTTCAAAGCTCCGCACCCCTTAAGCCCTACCTGTCCCGTTTCTCATGGACCGCAGATCAGGCCGGACCAGGGAGCGCCTATGGATGCTCAGCGGGCCGTGACTTTTCTGGACGTTCCAAAGGTGATCGAAGAGGCCGTGGCCGATTACAACAAGATATTCAAGCGCAACCTGGACCCATGGCTTGAGAAGTACATGATGGACGACGCGGAAGTGGCCTTCTTCATCCAGGGCGCCCACGCTAATACGTGTAAATCGGCCATCCGCCATTTGAGAGATCAGGGATTGAAGGCCGGCATGGTAAGACCCCGGTGGATCAGACCCTGGCCGACTGACCAGATTATGCAGGCGCTTGCCAATACCAAAGCAGTTGCCACAGTAGAAACGAGCACCTCCTACGGCGGCGCCACCAGAGGCGGAAACTTGATCCACGAGGTGAGCGCATCACTGTACGAGCTCGATAAGAGACCGTTCATCACTTCTTTCATGGCGGGTCTCGGCGGCGATGTCATCCTCCTGGAAGACTTTTACTATATGGCGAAGATATTGAAACAGATGGTTCAGGAAAAGAAAACCCGCCAGAAAGTGTACTGGGTCGGATTTGAAGAAGAAGCATAAAAATATGATCCACAGGGAGGTGTCAAATTATGCAAGCCTTTGATTATAAAAAACAGATCTTAGAACCGATTAAATCTCTGCGAGGCGCGCCCAGGGAAGAGATGTATGTGCCGGGGCACAGGACGTGCGCCGGATGCGGACCGGCCCTCAATTATCGTCTCGTGGCAAAAGCAGCCGGCCAGCACACAATCTTCATCGGGCCCACGGGCTGCATGTACGTGGCCAACTCCAGCTATCTTTGCACGCCTTATGCGGTATCGTGGATCCACTCACAGATCACGAACGGCGGCGCCGTCGCGTCAGGCATCGAGGCAGCCTTCAAGACGCTGGCCCGCAAAAAGAAGTATGATGGTCCGTTTCCCAATGTGATTGTCATGGCGGGTGACGGCGGTTCGGTCGACATCGGACTCCAGGCAATGTCCGCTTTGATGTATCGCGGTCATGACGTGCTCTTTATCTGCTACGACAACGAGTCCTATGCCAATACCGGTATTCAGACCTCACCTACCACACCGTATGGCGCAAATACTACCTTTACCCCGCCTGGCAAGGAGATTCCTGAGGGCAAGACGCTCTTCCCCAAGGACCCGCCCCAACTCGTGATCGGAGGACACCCGCTCGTGAAATACGTTGCCACCACCTGCGTCTCTTATCCCCTTGACCTCATGAACAAAGTGCGTAAGGCGCTAAACGTTGACGGGCCGACCTTTCTCCATATGCTCGCGCCATGCCCCAAAGGGTGGAGGTTCGACGAGAAGCTGACTCTCGAGATGGGGCGGCTCGCCGTTCAGACAGGCATGTGGACGCTCTACGAATGGGAGAACGGGACATACAAATATTCCCATATCCCGAAGGCCTACAAACCCGTTGGCGAGTACATGAAATACCAGGGCCGTTTCACGCACCTCAAGCCGGAACATATAGCGAGGATGCAGGCCTTTGTGGACGAGAAGATACAGAGGATCAAGGCGGTCGCCGTGGAAGCTCCCATTCCCACACCTAAGCAGACGGCCTAATTGGCGCCGCGACAGCTTGGTGGGAATGTTCGGTTGCGATACCCCAACCCGTGATGTGCTGGGGTATCGCAACAGCTCTTACAGGAAAAGGGAATCGAATGTGAAAAGCTTACACTAAAGATCACGGAGGAAGAAAATGGAAAAAGGGGACGCTGTGAAAACGGGTTTCATGAACAACGCCTGGGTAATGCTCATAGCCGGGGTTGTGGGTATGGTAATGATATCGAGTCTTCAGTATGCGTGGGGTCTTTTTGTTCCTGACATTCTCAAATCTAATCCAACATTTTCCAAGGTGGGCATTCAAACGGCCTTTGCTACATTTGTCGCGTGCATGACCTTTGCGGGGCCTCTGAGTGGCTACCTGATAGACAAATTCGGCACAAGAATATTCTTCTCGGTCGCCGCCGTACTGGTGGCGGTGGGCTGGGGGGGCATCGGCGCCCAGGACAAAGTACTGCCCATCTGTATCTTTTACGGGTTTTCAGGTATCGGGGCAAGCTTTGTGTACACGGGCGGCATCGCGGCATCCTTGAAATGGTTTCCTAAAAAGAGGGGGTCAGCTTCCGGTATCATGGCCTGCGGTTTCGGCTCCGGCGCTGCCCTTTTCGGATGGCTTATTACTATCCTCGTGGCGAGGTACGGCTACAAGACAGCTTTCCTCTATACCGGCATCGGGTTTGCGGTGGTGTTGCTCGCCGTAGCGCAAGTCCTCAAATTTCCCGAGGTCCCCTCTCAAGCAAAGGCGGCTGATCCAGGCACTCCCAAGGCAACCCAGGCCAAGAGTTGCAGCCCCGGGCAAATGTTCATGACCGGCCAGTTCTATCTGATCTATATCTCGTTTGTACTCATGGCGATCGGTTATATGTTCTTGAGCCCCAACATAAAGCTCATGGCGAACGACTACAAGGTCCCCTCGAATATTTTCATCATCACGTTCACGGCATTCACTGCCGCAAACGGACTCGGGAGGATCGTCTGGGGCATAATATCGGATAAGACCGGCAGGGAGAACGCGATGTTTATCGACTTTGTGCTGTGCGGAATCCTCTACATCCTTTTGCCTTTTTGTTCACACAATCCGTACGGCTTCATGATCGTGGTAACTGCGGCATTTTTCTGCACGGGTCCGATGTTCGCTTTCTTTCCACCCCTTACGGCCGACCGTTACGGCGAGAAGTATTTGTCCACAAACTACGGCGTTATGTATACGGCAAAAGGGGTCGGCGGTCTCATAGGACCGACCTTCATCACTGCGCTCGGTTTGGCTTATGCCAAATCTCATGGTTTCCAAATCGGCTGGGAAGTAGCATGTTCAGTTATCGGGGTGGCCTCTATCCTTTCAGGCATCGGCTCTATTATTCTGAAGAGAATATCGAAACCCGTGGACGCTTAAGTGATAGCGATGCGCCACCCACCGGCGCTTCGTCGACAATGAATGGAAACTGGAAGGGCCGCGGCGGGAAGGAATTCTTGCCCAGGCCCTTCCTCAAAAAGCGGGACGTAAGGCCATATGGATCAAATCAATTTTTGCTTGAAAAGATGATCGCTGATATCCAGCAATGAGCCATAGGGCCGGAGGGTTAAACATGAAAAAGAACATAAAGAACCAACTGTCGGCTGCGCGCGCCGATATGATCACTAAGACCCTTAAGCGCGTCGCCAAAGACGAAGGAATCGAAGCGGAGGTACTACGCCAGCACGTGGCATCCGGCAAAGCGGTGATCCTTGCAAATAGCCTCCACAAATCCTTCATCCCCAAGGGCGTAGGCAAGGGTCTAAGCGTTAAGGTCAACGCAAATATCGGAACATCGCCGGAGCGAATCGATGTGAAAAATGAGCTCAAGAAATTGAAGATGGCGCGCGATGCCGGCGCTGACGCCGTCATGGATCTATCCACGGGCGGCAACCTCGACGAGATACGAAAGATCATCATAGGTGAAGCCGGAATTCCCATCGGCACGGTTCCCATATATCAGGCCGCCGTTGAAACGGTAAAGAAGAAAAGGACAATAACCAAGATGGCTCCCGACGACATATTCGACGTCATTGAGAAGCATGGCGTTGATGGCGTTGACTTTATTACGGTCCACTGCGGTGTCACACGAAAATCCGTCGAAACGCTTAAAAAGCAGGGAAGAGTCACCGATATCGTAAGCCGGGGAGGAGCGTTTCTCGCGGAATGGATGATCGTCAACAACAGAGAGAACCCCCTTTATGAAGACTTTTCGAGGCTTGTCGCGATTGCAAAGAAGTATGATATGACGTTGAGCCTGGGTGACGGTTTACGCCCGGGGTCCATAGCCGACGCCACAGACCGGGGGCAGATCGAGGAGCTTATCATCCTTGGCGAACTGTGCGCTTACGCGATAGAAAATGGCGTTCAGGTTATGATTGAAGGGCCTGGTCATGTGCCTATAAACCAGATCGAAACTAATATCGTGCTTGAGAAGAAGCTTTGCAATGAAGCTCCCTTTTACGTGCTGGGGCCCATCGTTACGGACATAGCTCCTGGTTACGATCACATCACTTCAGCCATCGGGGGAGCGCTTGCCGCATACTACGGGGCGGATTTTCTCTGCTACGTAACCCCGTCGGAACATCTTGGGCTTCCCACCCTTGAGGACGTGCGTGACGGCGTGATCGTAACTAAGATAGCGGCGCACGCAGCGGATCTCGGCCGCGGCAGCGACCAGGCATTTGCCCGCGATCGGGCCATGTCGACCTGCAGGAAGGCCCTCGACTGGAACGGCCAGATCAAATATGCCATCGATCCGGATAAGATCAGGGCGTTCAGAAAACAGAGAAAACTCCGTGACGACGTATGTAGCATGTGCGGCGAATACTGCTCCATGAAGATCATGAAGGATTACTTGAAGAAATAGCGGCGCAAGACCGGTATCGCGTGGAGCATCGGGCGATTTTTGCTCCTCATATGAAACAGGGAACGCGTGCACAATGTACATCTACCTGGTAAGGCACGGGCAAACAGGTGAGGGAGCGCAGGAGATATTCAGGGGAAAAAAGGACATCCCGCTTAACGCTCTCGGACGAGAACAGGCCGAAAGGACAGGCGACTATTTTTCGGATAAACGGATCGGCCGCATACTCGCAAGCCCGCTTGAACGGGCATGGCATACCGCGAAAAAGATCAGCCAGATAGCACGCGTACCTGTTGAAAAAGTCGAGGGGCTGAGCGATATGAGCTTCGGCGCCTGGGAAGGCCTCACCCTGAATGAGGTGCAAAAACGCTATCCCGGTGATTTTGAAAAATGGAGAAATACGCCGCATAAGCTTAAGATTCCCGGGGGTGAAAGCCTTTCCATTGTGAGAAGGAGATTGGCCGAAACACTGGGTGTGCTGCTCTCCAAGCGAGAAGATGATGTGGTGCTTGTAACGCACAGGATCATCTTAAAGCTCGCCGTGCTTCACCTGCTGAATATATCGAGCAGCCACTTCTGGGATATGCAGTTCGACCCGGGTTCTGTTACCCTTCTCAAAAACAAGGATGGCAGGACCACAGTGCTCGTTTCAAATGAAACCTGCCATCTTAAGTCGGCGCCACACTCACGTGCGTAATAGCAGGACGTTAAGATCAAAAACGGGTCAAAAGCGTGAGGGCGAGTGCGGTTACGAGCGGGATCGAAAGGTTGTCGTCGATGATGCGTGACGAAAACAGTTCCGTGAGACACGCGACAGTCGCGCCCGCAAGGGCAGCGGGAGTCGCGAAAGCGAATAAACGCAGTATGAAAAATGAAACAACGAAGAAGGTTACGGTCCCTTCCAGGGATTTCCCTAAAAGACGCACCCTGCCGAACTTTGTTCCTGCAAGCGATGAGAGAGGGTCCGCCGTGCAAAGGATGCAGAGGACCGAAAGGGCCACGGTCTTTTCAAAGAATGCTATAGTCGCAAGGCTCGAAAGCATATAGAAGAAGGTACCGGAGAGCCTTTTGTCTTCCGATTCCTTCATGTTCCTTTCGATGAAGGCAAGTTTGAAGTGACCCTTAATTCTCATGGTCTCAAGTATGATATCGAGAACGAGCACACCCGCCGCGAGGAAAAGGGCGCTCTTCTTATCTGTCAGAAAGTAGGTAAGAGGGATCACAATTCCGGAAAAATGAAACAACTTTCTCAGCACGATAGCTTCCTATACATCGCGTTCACATGGCCTCACTCCTGGCGCCGGGAGATAGCAGATTGGATTGGCGATCTGGCCTATGACAGCGTGTTTTCGAGCTCGATAACAAAGCCAAGCTGTCCCCTGATAATTTTTGTCTTCGCCGTTTCCAGATCGAACCACCGTGCCCTGTCCACTTCAGGAAATTCATGCACCTTGCCTGATTTTGGAGGCCATTCCATGGTGAAGGAATTGGAGACCACCGCTAGCGCATCAAAGTCTCCCTTAACGGCCCACGCGCTTATCAGTTTTCCACTTGGCTGTCTCACGGGTTCAAGACGGTATACCGTACCAGAGGGCGCATCAAAGCCCGTCTCCTCTTTAAACTCCCTTCTGGCCGCCTGAAAAGGGTCCTCATCCGCTTCATATTCTCCCTTGGGTATCGACCATGCCCCCTCATCCTTTTTTTCCCAGAATGGTCCGCCCGGATGGACGAGAAATACCTCGATTCCACGATCTGTGAAACGATAGATCAGGAGTCCCGCGCTCTTTTTAGCCAGCTTCCTTCCTCCAGGCTCTCTCAATGGTGTTCTACATTTGGTCAGGCGAGGTCACAATCAACGGTTCTCGTTGATCCCCATGCGGAAACGACGGCCATGGTAACTGAGTACTGCCCCTTCCTCAGTGATCTCTTCCATCTTCACGCCGTCAGAGAGCTCGTCGCCTTCGTGGATGATCCTGTCATTGATCCTCACGAACCGTGATTTGGGGTCGCTCACGTAATAGTGCACAGACATCTTGAGAGGCGGCAGTGCGCCCGTGGCTTCAGGTGTCGCGCGAGGTAGCGCGCCCTGACTCGTTTCTTTTGATGTTCCTCCGCTTAAAGTCTCGCCCGGTAAGTTCGCCGTAGCTCTCGGGGTTCTCGCCAATTCTGACGAAGGCGCCTGAGTGACGGGCCTCTGCGGCATATCCCCGTTGTGCGTCGCTGCCGGGTGCGCCTTAGGTCCGATAACACCCGGGGATTGCAAAGCTGCTTCGTGAGGTTGGATCGGTCTCACGGGTTCTAAAGGGAGTTGCTTCTCACCTGCCGGTTTACTCTCTTTGTCCATGGCCGACAGCCTACTACCCACCACCCGATGCTGTACTGCAACGGATCGTTCGGCCGGCCGCCAGGGATGTGTAAGCCACACGATAACCACCGCATTCAGAATGAGGGCTGCGAGAATCAGGTAAAGCCAGAGAGGCCTTCTCTTAGTGACCCCCGCAGCTTGCCCGCGAAATGCAAGAAGGTTCGGCTTGCCTTCCCGCTGACGTTGCTCCTCAAGCTTCTTTAGACCCTCAAGGATGTAGGACATCCGGATGATCTCCCTTTCTCTTCTCAAGCTGAGGCCCGCCGTTATCCATCGCGTCCGTGAGGCAGATGATCGTTTTGGCTCCGGCTATCCCGTCGGGCGTCAGTCCTGCGGTAATCTGAAACTCTTTCACTTCTTTTGTGATCTCATCGCTGTACACGGGCTTGCGTCCTGCTTTAAGCGGCTGCCCTTTAAGCCGCGAAAGCTGCTCGTCAAGCCACAACACGAGGGGTCCCCTGCTTTTCGGTTTCAACTCCCCGGTATATCCGGCCGGCGCACGCCAGATCAGCGTATAATCCCCAGACCAGCGCTTTGCTATTTCCTTATCGTCGACTATCCTTGTTTCGTCACCGACCATAAAGATCGCCGTATCCGCTTTTATCGATGTCATCGCACTGTAGTATTCGCCCTTTTCATCGATCAGTTTCAGAACAGCCGGCTTATTCATCTGCTTAAGCCCAATCAGGCTACCTGTCTCCTCCAGGCATTGGAGCCCCTGTCTTTTCGCCTGCTCGCAGGCGTCGCGCCTGTCTTTCGGATCATAGGCAATCTGCCACTTGCTGAAAAGGACCCCGTAGGCTAAATCTCTCGTTGCCGATCCGGTGGTGCTTAGGGGCCGATTGAGCGTGACGGGCGTGACCTGGTCGGTCTTTATCGCGGGGGTCTCTCCTTGGGCAACGCCTCTTGCACCAGCAGTCACCGGCAGTTTGAATCCGGGAAGTAAATAGAGAGCCGCGAGCGCAAGACAGAGAACGACAATGAGCGCAACAAAGGCCGCCTGATAGGCCTTCCGGGCGAACCATCGAGGAGCATTCCTGCCCCTTACCTCGCGGGCAGCTTTGACAAGCGTCTTCTTATCGACCCGCTCTTTACCCTCAACAAAGGCCCCGACCAACGCCCTGTCGCATATCACATTGATGAGTCGTGGTATGCCTTTGCTTAAGCGGATCAGTCGTTTAAGCACAGGTGGAGGAAAGAGTTGGCCGCGAGGATACCCGGCGATCGACAACCGGTGGCTCACGTACGCCGAGACCTCTTCCCTGGTCAAAGGGCCCAGGTGGTATCGCGCGGTAATGCGCTGCGAGAGCTGCCGCAGCTCAGGCTTTTCGAGCATGTCTCTCAGTTCCGGCTGCCCCAGCATAATAATCTGGAGCAGTTTGCGCTGGTTTGTCTCGAGGTTGGTGAGAAGGCGTATCTGTTCGAGCACGTCGACGCTCAAGTTCTGCGCTTCCTCGATAATAAGAATGGCCCTTCTGCCTCGCGTGTGGGCGCTCAAGAGGAAATCGTTGATCGCCGACACAAAGACTTTGACGCTCTTGTTACCCTCAGGATAGGCGATGCCGAACTCGTCGCAGATACTGGCGAGGAGCTCATCAACGGTCAATTTCGGATTGAGGATAAAGGCGATGTCGGCGTTTTCCGGCATCTGGTCGAGCAGGCAGCGACAGACCGTGGTCTTGCCTGTGCCCACCTCGCCGGTGAGCAGGACGAAGCCCCCATCACTATTTATGCCGTAGACGAGGTGGGCCAGGGCCTCCCGGTGTCCCTCGCTCAGGTAAAGATAATGCGGGTCCGGCGCGATGGAAAACGGGTTTTCCTTAAGATCAAAGTATTCTTTGTACATAGACAGTGACAAATATTGTATATCCGCGGCAAGATTAATGCAAGCGCGGCTTCGATTGAGCTTTTTTGCATGAACGGCAGCAAGCCTTGACAGGCTTTAAGGACGAAACTACAATCAATATATGGAAGAAGACAGGATGGCGCTCGACGAGAACGCACGCATCGTGCTTTCAAAGAGATATTTGACCAAGGACAAGAACGGCAAGGCTATTGAGACACCGGAAGAGATGTTTGAGCGGGTTGCCCGCGCGGTAGCGCTCGCCGAGGAGGGCTTGGCGAAAGAAGAGCGCGAGGAGGTAGCCGAGGGTTTTTTCCGGATGATGCATGATCTCGAATTCCTCCCCAATTCCCCTACCCTCATGAACGCGGGGCGGGAATTAGGACAACTCGCCGCGTGCTTTGTGCTGCCTGTTCACGACTCCCTGGATTCCATATTCGAATCCGTGAAAGAGACGGCAAAGATACATCAGACAGGCGGCGGCACGGGGTTCTCTTTTTCGAAGCTAAGACCCAAGGACGATATCGTGGCATCCACTATGGGAGCGGCAAGCGGGCCCGTCTCCTTCATCAGGGTTTTCAATATGGCCACAGAAGTGATCAAGCAGGGCGGGACAAGGCGCGGGGCGAACATGGGTATTTTACGCGTAGACCACCCCGACATAGAGGAGTTCATTTCCGTCAAGAAAAACCCTCAGGAATTGACCAATTTCAATCTTTCCGTCGCCGTAACCGACGCCTTCATAGAAGCATGTAAAAAGGACGATCTGTTCGGACTCATAAATCCGAGGACCGGTAGACAGACGAGGACGGTCTTAGCCAGGCAACTGCTCAAGCTCATTGCCGAATCCGCCTGGGCGTCAGGAGAGCCGGGCATCATCTTTATCGACGTGATAAATCGGGCAAACCCCACACCTCAGGTGGGCGAGATGGAGGCCACGAATCCCTGCGGCGAGCAACCGCTCCTCCCCTATGAGTCCTGTTGTCTCGGTTCCATCAACCTTGCAAAGATCGTTAAAGGCCAAAGCATCGACTGGGACAGGTTGAAAGAGCTTACTCATCGCTCGGTCAGGTTCCTCGATGACGTGGTTGAAGTGAGTAAGCACCCTCTTTACGAGATCGAGAAGATCACGCGGGCCAACCGGAAAATCGGCCTCGGCGTGATGGGCTTCGCCCATATGCTGATCAGGCTCGGCATACCGTATGATTCGCCGGAGGCCGTGCGTTTTGGCGAGGACGTGATGAGCTTTATCGACAGAGAATCCAAAGAGGCTTCAAAGGAACTCGCCGGCAAACGCGGCGTATTCCCCAATTGGAAGGGTAGCCTGAGGGATAAGCAGGGACTGCCCCAGCGAAACGCCACGACGACCACTATCGCCCCCACAGGAACGTTGAGCATCATCGCAGGCACCTCTGGCGGCATAGAGCCCATCTATGATACGCGCTACTCAAGAATCCTCTTCGGGGGGCTTACTGTAGAGATCGTCGATCCGATCTATAGGGAGTTCATGGACAAGGTTGATCCGGAAGAGATGAAACGACTCTTCCGCATAGCGTACGAAGTCTCTCCCGATTATCATCTCCGGATACAGAAGGCCTTTCAGGACCATGTGGATAATGCGGTGTCAAAGACGGTGAACCTGCCCGAGGCGGCAACCCCCGATACGGTTCTGGATATTTATATGAAAGCCCATAGCATGGGGCTCAAGGGGATAACCGTATTCTGCGACAAAAGCCGTGAGCGTCAGGTGCTTGCCTGCGGCGCCTACCAGCCATGCTAAAATCATCTACGCGGGCTCGCCGCGCACGGGGACAGAATAGAAGGTGCGTGAGTCACGCAATTGTCCATGTCTTACGCTAAGCCGCGCTCAATCCCGCTTAGCTCTTTACGTTTAAGTAAGATACCTTCTCACGAGTTTCCTCAGTATTCCACGGATTGAGGGGTTTGCAAAGTATTTCATTGACGCGGAGCTTCTTTAAGTTCCGTGAAGACGAGGCCTGCATCACAAGCGCCGTATCGGCTCCGCGGCCTGTTCCTGCAACGGCAATCACCTTTTCGCCTTTCGTAAGATAACCCGCGTCTGTCACCATCATGACCATCTCAAAACAGACCTTGGTGCCCTGTGAAAAACAGCGCAGAAGGTTCGCCATGAGGATCGGGGCGTTCGATTCATAGAGGCCTTCGGTATGGAAGAGCATGGTGCCGAAATGGACTTCGTGGCCCGACGCTTTTACCCTCTTGACGATGTCCGGCGGAAAGGGGTTTACCTCACGCACGAAATCATATTGATGAGGCACGACGATAAGCTTGACGCCACTCCCTTCGAAGAAATCGATGGCCTTCAGAGCCGTGGCGCCCGTTGTGGAAGCAAGCACAACCTTGTTGATTCCCCCGGCGTTCAAGCGTTCCTGTGTGAGTTCGAAAACGGCCTCCGTATTTTCAGCCTTCACATCTTCGAAATAGACAATCTTCGCTTCCATGGGTCGCATCTCCTGTGGCTTTACATCGCTACGCGCCCGCACGCGTCAATACGTGTCATCGGATGACCGTTCACATAGTATCAGCGTTTTTCGGATTTTTCAAGGAATGTTCGTCGAACCGGCGCTACACATAAGATGCTATAATCTCATGATGGACCCGATCAGGATCATAGATCAAAATAGTACCTTTCCCACTTCGTCCATATACCGCAGAGTCTCCTGTTTCACAGCTTCCGCGACAGGCGGCTCGATCTTAAGCAATTGCGCCGATTGAGCGCTCTGAATATCCGGGGAATTCCCGTTCGTGAAGGCAAAACCGAGGCTTTTCACGAGCAGGTTGGCAAAATGGACCACGAGCAACTCCTTTGAAATGGGGTCGGCTTCATTAAGATTGTCGTGGTAGAGCGCCGCCTGCGTGCAGCCTGATGCGAACTTCCAGCGTTTGAGGAGCGCCGAGCCGAACTGGCCATGATAGGCCTCGGTAATCTTGAGCACCTCTCCGATAGGTATTTCTGCGACGAATTTGCCTTTGTTCTCGAGTTCGCCGATCACCTGCAGCAGGATAAGCTTGCCGATATCGTGCAAAAGACCGAGGATAAAGGGGTCATTGTCGAACTGAGGCTTTGTTTCAAGGCTTGAGGCCACGGTCTGACATGCGAAGGCGCATGAGAGAGAGTGCTGCCACAGCCGCTCGATGAGGGGGACATATTTCTTCTGGCTCACCGTGTACAGGGCCCTGTTGCTTATGACGTTCACATACTGCTGGGTGACTGCGATGCCAAGGCGGGAAATGGCCTGCTCCAGCGTCCTGTTGATATCTACCCCTCTGTACAGCGGGGAGTTTGATACCATAATGAGTTTGGAGGCGATAGCCACATCCTGTTTCAAGAGCTCCGAAATCTGACGATAGTCTGCCCCTCGGTCAATAAGCTCCTGGAACTTTACGTTTATCTGCGGGATCGACGGAAGATTGATCTCTCCCTGCTTGAAACGGCTTACAATCTCTTTTACAATATCTGTGTTCTTGCCGCTTACGTTGTCGGAGGCTAATTTGTGCACATGCTCGAGGGTTTTCTTCGGTATTGCGCCAAGGAGCTCCTCCAGTTCAGCGATCCTCTTATTGAGAGAGTCGATGGTTGTTTTCATCTCTTGTCGCTCGTTGAACCTCGAAATCGCCTCGTCGATGGCTACGGGAAGCACTTCTTCGTAGTGCCCGAATTTGACGATATAGTTAAATGCGCCTGCCCGGATAGCCTCGATGGCGCACTTTGGATCATCCGGGGGCGTAAGCATGAGTACGGGTATGTGTGCGGCTTTAGAGACTTTGCCCACATAATCGATCCCTGAACTCTCCGTAAAGCCATGATCGATAAGCGCAACATCGAACATCCTCAGGCCCTGCTCCGGATAGTCCGGCAGGGCGATGGAGAAGACCTCGAAGCCCGGTTCGAGGTGCTTTTTGAACTTCGCCATCTCCTCTACTTCTCTGCTTGCTATGAGAACCTTATTCATCATTCCTTCCTTTGGGCGGCCATGTGATCACTCGTCGCGTTTCAAAATCCTGCCGTTACTTAATTTTTGGGCGAGGTCCGGGAATGCATAGGAACAAGGCATGTCTTAACAAACGTCTCTCGTTTCACAAAGCCTGATCATGAGCCCCGCCACCTCAACCACTTGCTTAATGAATCATGAGCGCATGCGCGCTTTCGGTCAAGTTCAAAGGTATTTGATAGATTATTCGGCAATTACTCGAAATAGTTTAGAAAAAAACCGACAAATCAGCATAAATCCTTCCAAAAAACTACGAAAATCAAGACTTATTCCTCATTTCATGAGTTTCTTTCCCAGTCCCCAGGCAGGGCCAATCTCGTCTCCTAAGCCCACATACTTCTTCTCAGACATGATGAGCACAAAGGGCATGATCTTCTTAAGTTGAGGCACACCGTCCTCAACGTAGCGCTCGTCGCAGTAAACCGTCTCAATCTCTCCGATGAAAAGCTCTTCAGCGGGCAGCTCCACGGTCTTGATTAATTTCAGTTCGACGTTCAGGGGACACTCGCTGATCATGGGAGCGGTTTTGAGCTTGCCGTAGAACGTATTAAATCGCGCGGCTTTGTCGAATTTCCTTCCGGAAACAAGTCCGCAATAATCGGTCACTTCGGCCATGGCCGATGAAGGTATGTTGATACTGAACGTTCCATTCTCTTTAATGCCCGAGTTTGTGTAGTGCACTTTGTTCATGGCAGCCGCCAGATAGGCAGGTTCAGGGTTGACCATAGTGAACCAGGCCACGGTAAGGTAATTGGGCTTCCCACCCACGTTGGCGCCTACGAGCGAACAGGGCATAGGATAGAGAACCCGGTCGCTGTCAATTTCGATCTTGGCCATATGATCCTCCTCGTGACGGAATTTTCGTTCTCTCTTAACCGGTATGCATTCCCACGAATATTGTCAAGAAAGTGAGCGGGGTACAATGTTAATCCCCTTCCCACCCCGCACAGAGAACAAGCCCCGTTGCGACGCCGGCTTCCGCCCTCTCCATCACTTCCGGGGAGATGCAGGCTCGTCGTCAAGTCCGTCCACGAGTTGCGCCATGATCCGGCAGTGATCCGATATCCGTTCCAGGTTCACCAGTATATCAACGAACATGGGCCCTGCTTCCGCGTGGCACACCTTCTCATAGAACCTCTCGAGATGCTTCTGGATGGCATTCTTGATTTTGATGTCAACCAGACGCTCCCGTTCGAAGACCGCCCGTATCTTCGTCAGGTCCTTTCTTTCGATGAGCGAGGCGGCGTCTGCAAGGTTCTCGAGCACCAGTCCGCCGATGTCTCTCAACTCTTCCTTCCCCGCTTCTGAAAAGAACGCATGCCTTCTGTGCTTGGATTCGGCGAGCTCAGCGATATTCGTGGAATGGTCCCCAACCCGCTCTATATCGGAGGTGAATGAGGAGAAAGCGAAAAGTTTCTTGGTAAGGGCCGCCGAGATGTCACCACAGGAGATGTGCCAGAGATACTTGGTAATCTCGTCTTGAAGGTTATCGACCACGAGTTCGATGTACGTGATATCCTGCTTTTTTGAATCCAGGTATGTATGCACAAGGCTTAATGCCTCGCGGAGCATCTTTTGCGCAAGGGCTATTTCCCTCAACAGCTCTTTCTTCACGCAGGCAAGGGCCTTCTCGGGGCTCGCCAGGCATTTCGGCTCAAGAAACTCAGGCCAGCGCACAAGTGTCTCCTCTTTTCCCGGCATGATCTTCTTGATGAAATTTGAGAAGGGCCGCAGAAGAAAGATAAAGACCACAGTGATCATAAGGTTGACGAAGAAATGGCTGAGGGCGATCTGCTGGGCAGCGCTCGAGGAGAGATATTTGAGAAACACCACGAAAAAGGGGAAGATGAGAAAACAGATAAGCGCACCCGCGCATTTGAAGATGAGATGCGCCACGGCGCTTCTCTTGCCGTTGATATTGCTTACCATGCTGCCGAGCAGAGCTGTCGCCGTGGTACCCACGTTTGCACCCAAAAGGATCGGCAGGGCACCCTCAATGGTGATGAGCCCGTGCTGGCTTAAGACTACAAGAATGCCTATGGGGATTGCCGAAGCGTGAACCACCGCGGCGAGTACGAGCCCGACGAAGAATCCCACCAAAGGGTTTTTCGTTTCCCGAAAAAAAGAGACAAAAAGCTCATTCTCCTTGAGAGTTGCCGTGGCGTCGGTGATGATGCTTAGACCGTAGAAGATCATGCCGAAATAGAGCATGGCTTCGCCGATGATTTTTGCACGGCCTTTTCCGAAGAAATAGGTCATGATTCCTGCGAAGAGCAGGACCGGGGAAATGGCCGTTATCTTCCACACGATGAGCTGTATGGTAAGCGTGGTGCCGATGTCTGCACCGAGTATAACGCCCAGGGAATGGAAGAAACTCACGAGACCGGCGCTCACGAGCCCGATGGTAAGCAGCGTCGTGGCTGAGCTGCTCTGAAAGGTAATGGTCGATAGTAGACCGACTATAACGCCGAAGACGGGTCTTTTTACCGAAAAACGGATGTATTGTCTGATCCGCGAACTGAACGCAGTCTGCATGCTTAAGGCGAGCTTCAGCATGCCGAAGAGAAAGAGCGCCACACCGGTTATAAAGAGGAGAAGTTCCTTCATATCACCTATAGGGCGCTACATGGGCACAACTGTGGCGCATCAGGAGACCTTGCTACCGTTCGGTATGTCCTTGTCGAGCGTAAGCAGCACAACGGAGGTTTTGTCTTCATTGGAGGCCGCGAGCAGCATGCCGTGCGACATGATGCCCCTGAGTTTCCTCGGTTCCAGATTGGCAACGATCACGATCTTTTTACCTGTCAGCTCTTCTTTGGCATAGTATTGTTTAATGCCCGCCACGATGGTCCGCTCTTCCCCTGCGTCGATAGTGAGGCGGTATAATTTGTCCGCCCCCTCTATGTCTTCGCATGATTTGATTTCAGCGACTTTGAGCTCCACCTTCATGAATTCTTCAAAGCTAATATTCTCCATACGACAACTCCTTTTTCTTAGGTTCTATTTGATCACCGCGTTCTTAAGAACGCCGATGCCTTCTATTTCCACCTCCACCTCGTCGCCGACGTGAAGCTCTCCCACTCCGGGTGGGGTCCCGGTAATGATTACGTCGCCGGGCATAAGCGTCATGATTCCCGAGATAAAAGAGACAAGCTCAAATACATCAAATATCATGTTTAGGGTGCTCGAATGTTGTTTGACCACTCCGTTCACCCGGGTCGTGATGCTCAAATTCTTCGGATCCACATCCGAAGCTAGACGCGGACCCAAAGGACAGAACGTGTCGAAGGACTTGGCCCGCGTCCACTGTCCATCAATCCGTTGCAGGTCCCGGGCGGTCACATCATTGGCGCAGGTGTATCCGGCTATCACATGTGGCGCCTCATCTTTGGTTACGTTTCTGACTTTTTCCTTGATAACCACGGCCAGCTCCCCCTCATAGTGAAGCAGGATAGACTGGGGCGGGAATACGATGGCGTCCGTGCTCCCGATAACCGCAGTAGAGGGCTTCATGAAGATCAACGGCCTATCGGGCACATCCATGTTGAGCTCTTTGGCGTGGTCGTGATAATTGAGTCCGATAGCTATTACCTTTGTAGGGTTGAAAACCTCGCTCACGGTTCCTCCTGCCGCCTGAAAATTTTTTGCGGGCCATGCCGGGCTGCGGATGATTCGCGCTGTGGATCTTTGTGCACAGAGCCCACTTATTTTATGCTCCCTCCGTGGCGTGCTGTCAAGAAGGAAATGGAAAAAGGGGCTTGCGGCAACAGGCGAGAAAATCCGGACGTTTTGCGGTATGAACGGGGCGGTGCTTAAAACTTGACATTCGGCCCTCTTCCCGCTTATAACTTCCTGTTCTTTATTCCGATGTTCCGGACTGTCGCTTATGTTCCTGGGATCCTATGAAGAAAACAGTCACTAAACAAAGTCCTTCTGCTCAAACCGCGGTTGAGGCCCGTGTCCTCGCGTATCCGGCCACGGCCGACAGCGTGGATTTGCCGGACCTCTCGTTCACCAGGAGCAAAAACGAGGACGCCTTTATCGCGTTAGGACCGGCAAAACGACCCTCGCCCGAGAGACAGACGAGTGCCGTGGCTGACAGGGTGGCTGCGCTTGACGGTGAGCGGTTATGGGCGCTTCTTGCGCCTATTCTTTCTCAGTGCCCCGGTTCGGCCATTACCGTCAGGATCACGGGCCGGCCAGCAACACTCGTAAAGATCACCAGGAACAGGATGGATGTTACCGTTGAAGTTCATTGGAATCTACTTGTCCCCTATTTTGACCAGATCAAGTCGCTCCCCATAGTCCACCCTGAGGTGCTCGGAATATTTGCCGATGCAGTCATTCATTATATGGTTCTCGCCATCAAGCATCAAACAACGCGGAAGAATGAGCCATGGGACCATGTGATCGACGATTACAGGATCCGGCCTCAACTTTTGCTCGCCTCACTCGATATTTTCAATAAACCGAATGTCTATCACATCCACCCTATAAAAACCTGGCTCCGCACGATTTCTGCGGTAAGCGACGAGTACCGTCTGGAGATCGACGCTGCCGCCATAGCCTCCGTCCCGTCTATAAGCCGTGCGTTTCTCGACGAGCTTACCGGCTTCATTCACAAAATTGTAAAGAACTATGCCTTCCGTTACGGGGACTACCTGTGGACTCAACAATACAAGATCACTTTCGGGGCTCGCTTGGGACCGGGTATGGTGAAGACTGAAGGAAAAAACATTGTCATCAATATTCATCCTTTGATCGGTGAGACAGAATGGAAGCCGACCGTCTATTTGAGCTTGGGCTATGCGATCATGTATTCCATACTAATCGCCTCGGGAAGAAACAATAGAGAAAAATGCATGTATCTTGCCCTGATGAAGACCTGGAGCCGTTACTTGAGCTTCGACGAACCTCGAGAGCAGCCGAGCGTGCGCGAGGTTTGCGGGTTTCCCCATTCAAAGACGGAAGAAGAGTGCCGCAGTCTGTCCGAGTGCCTGATCGGCGAAGAGAGCAGGAACTATGTCGATGAGTTCCTCATGCTCGTCAACTATTCCTCAAAAGAGACATTCATGGAGCGACTGGAAACTCTGAACGACCGGTACGAGGGAAAAGCTGGCCTTCATTTTGAGCAATTATCGAATACGATCCGGAACCTGAACATTACATTGATGAGGAATAATATCAGTCACGGCAAATTGATCGAGGTCTTACGGAGCGACAGCTTCGACCATATGGCGCTGGCGGACCTGTTGCGCACCGGTCGTCTTGACAACAGGAGTGTCGTAGATGTGAGTGAGTGGCTTCTGCTCAGGACGCTCTTATACGACCTCATTAACGCGCCCAAAGTGTTCAGGAACGATTACAAAATGCTTTTGAAGGTACTGACAAGAGTAAATAAGAGTCTACTTGTCTATGTCTGGACTTTGGGGCTCGAAAACGACGCGCGTTATGAAATTGTCAGCGCTTACATAGCAAAGGTGATGCATGAAATTTTCGTTTTTGACCGCGTGAAAATCTATGAAATTGTCTCGGACCCCGTGGAATGTCTGGAGGCTGAGGCGGTGACGGGCTATCTTCTGAATTGGGCGAGTTTTACTCCTGAAGCGCGCCGTTCCATCGTTGAAGGGGTCTTGTCGGGTTTGTCCCGAAACGTAGTCACGCAGCTAAAGGTCCAGACGACGGGCGATGTGGACCAGATGGTCCGCGTCATGGGAACACGGGCCAGTGGACTCATCGGCTTCTATTTGCATCAGGCCTATCTCTGGGGAAGCGTAGAGGACGAACTGACCGAAAGAATTCGGTCCCATTTCCCGAAACTGTTAAAGCAGGCCCAAAGGGCTGTAGTCCCTGCAGAAACGATTCGAGGGGGAGCTATGCTTCTTCTGCTCCTCGCTCAGATTGTTTCCGATGAGCGTGACGGGTTCGCGAGAAATATCGTCGTTACGGAGCAAGAAAGACAGATCGTGCAAGACCTTATCAGGCAATGTCTTGATTGGGACCAGAGACATTTCATCATGATGATCGCCGGCATGGCTGCCGGCTATATGGGAAATATCGATGGGTGGGCGTTGCAACAATTCGACAGGCTGCTCGCGCGTTACGACGGAGGAGACCGCGTTATGCTGCGCAGCGTTGTGCAGTTTGACGTAGAAATTTTGATCGAACGGACCCTCACAACCGCCAAGATTAAAGAGGAGAACGCGCTGTTAAACAAAATCCAGCTTCTCCGCTACGGAGTCGATCCCGTGGTCAGCGATGAGGCGAACAGGTACCTGGGGACAATGGCCTACCAATGCGGCATTGCCTCGCCGGAAGACTCCCTTAAAAAGAAAGACATTCGCGAACTTCTTCTTACCCTATCGAAACGGATAAAAGTGCGCTCCGCATAAGGCAAGCTGTCCAGCACAGGGCGGGTAGAAGCATACATCACCCTCTTCTTGAGCACCGCTATGAGGCGGTATAGTTGCGCCATGAAATGGAAAGGGCAAACCCGGGGCGAAAAGAAGAAGCGTGACAGAGCCGCTATTCTCGGCTTTATAGCCGATGGATGTGAGTTCCTTTACGGTCTTAACGCCAGGACGGGACCCTTCGTCTCTCGCACGCCGGCCAGGAGCTTGACCGTCCACTGCGCCCAGGATTTGAATGCGTTATGGGCTGACCCCCACTGGGAAAACCTTTCTCGGAACGAGGCGGTACTCTTGTCCGCCGCTGCAAGGATTACTTCGTCGGTCACAGAGTCAAGAACCTTTGCCTCGAGTTTCGTTGAACCCGATCCAACCCAGGAACCAGTGGCGCCCCTTTTAATGAGGCTTAGCACGAACCCCGTCGGAGTAATTGATGTAAAGGCGCTTATCGCGGGGTTACTCGGCTCAATACCGGTGAGGGCTATGCGGATGCGGGCCACGCCGTCACCAGGGTCAGCCACTACCGTGTACTGGTCTCTCAAGGCCGTCACTATTGTTTTGCGAAAGTTGTCCAGCAGTTCATTCATCTGCTCCGGATCAATAGCCTCATAGTCCGAACGGTCTGTAGACGAGAAAACTATAGGGTCCACCATGACTTTGTCGTATTTCACAAGCACCGTCCCCGGTTTCAACCAATGCATCCTGTGCCCGCCTCCCGGTTCCGGTTTGAGATCCTGGTAATATCCTGTAAGAAAACCTGAGAATTCCTGTCCGCCCGCAAATGCGCCGGATGCCACAAGGCCAAAGCCGGTCATTACCGCCAAAACCGCCTTGATGATTTTCATGGTCTTCCCCACTCAAAATAGTAGTATATGATAACCGTAACCGCTATATAAGCATGGTATCTGCAATAGACCGGCGCGTAAATGACATTCGTCACGCTCTTGTCGGTTTTGATAGTAAGCTACCCGATTACCCCTGCCCTGCCGTATTGTCTTAGTCTCGGATTCATGCCATAATTAGGAACGCGCTCGACGTTGCGCATACCACAGACTGCAAAACAACGATCAGGAGGCTTAAAGGTTATGAAAGCGATCGGTATCAACGGAAGTCCGAGAAAAAAATGGAATACAGCAACGCTCCTTGAAAATACCCTTCAGGGTGCCGCTTCGCACGGTGCGGAAACCGAGTTGGTTCACCTTTACGATCTAAACTATAAGGGATGTGTAAGCTGTTTCGCCTGCAAAACCAGGGGCGGGAGAAGTTACGGGAGATGCGCGGTAAAGGACGAACTGACCCCTATTCTCAAGAAAGTCGATGAAGTGGATATAATCGTGCTCGCCTCCCCGATCTATTTCGGAACCGTTACCGGAGAAATGAGGTCATGTATGGAACGCTTGTTCTTTCCATACTCAACCTACACCGATCCTCCTGGGTCCCTGTTCACGAGGAGCATACGCACAGCCTTCATTTACACCCTGGGCGCTACTGAAGAGATGGCCAAAGAGCGTGGTTTTGACAAGAATATTGCAGCTAATGAAATGCTGGCAAAGCGCATCTTCGGCGCTTCAGAGACTTTGTGCGCCTTCGACACCTATCAGTTTGAAGACTACTCAAAGGTTTTTGCGCCGCGTTGGGACCCGGAAGAAAAGGCGAGAAGCAGGTCTCAAGTCTTTCCTGTTGACTGCCGGCGCGCCTTTGAGATGGGAATCAGATTGGCGCAAGGACGTATATTTGACATTAACCTGCACGTCTTTTGGTCATACCGGATCGGAGCTCGAACAGGGAGAGGCTCTTACTGCAGGCGCACCCGATGGCAGGCGATGTTCTGCTCATTCACTGAGAACACCCGCAAATGATTCAGTGTGCCACGAGGGTCGGACGAATCAAACTCAATTCATTTCCAGCAATATACCAAAAATGTCGAGAGCTCGCCGCCTTCTTCGTCATTATTGTCGATTACTAAAGGTCTACACTTGTTTTACACTTACATGGAATCATTATCATTTCCCCTGTCACGGGCTCACGGCATACGTTTTGCTCTTCCTGAATGAAGGGATGGTTGGATGCGAAGAGGTGGCCATCCGATAAACGCGCAAAAGGAGGAGTTATCAATGAAAGGATTTGTGAAGATGGCAGGACTTGTGGTAATGGGCGGCTTCATCATAGGCGCCGGGATATCTCCCGTGCACGCAGATGAGACAACGTGGCAAAAGGACCATCCTAGGAGAACGGAAGTCAATAAACGGCTCTCCAACCAGAATCGCCGGATCAACGAGGGCGTCAAGAACGGAACCCTGACCAAACAGGAAGCCGGTCAGTTGCACAAAGAGGACCGGCAGATCCGACAGGAAGAAAGGGATATGGCCTCTCAAAACGGAGGACATATCACGAAACAGGAACAGCGAACCCTCAACCAGCAGGAAAACCAGGTCAGTAAACAGATCTATAACGAAAAACATGATCAGTAAATGATTCTTCATTCGCACGGGGGCTGGATAGGTGGCGTTAGGATCTTGGGCCAGCCCCCCCTCTTTCCACTGCATTGAACCTGCTGCGGATGCGCCACAGCGATGCTATAATGTAGGAAGGGTCTTGAAGGCTGAGATGGCCTGTAGAGGTTCAATTGTATCCATATAAAAGGGGGAATATCGGATTCGCCAGCTCGATAATATGCACGATAGACAGCCATAGCTGTTTGCGCCTAAAAACTCGTGATCGGACAAGCTCCATAGCCCGACGAGAATCGAGGTGATAAAATGAAAGATGGCGGGACAGGTCATAGCGTGGACAAAAGCGCCCGACGGCTCGACAAATACCGGGCCGTTCACGGCAAGACAGATCCGGATTATCATTACAAAGGTCTCGCAATATACGCCCTCACCGGATTACACGAACATGTAACCGAGCAAATCCTCCTCTATTTCCAACCCGGCGATTCCATACTTGAACTTGGCGCAGGCAGCGGGGCCATGAGCTTACGACTGATCGAGCTCGGATTTCAGGTCACTGCAGTAGACATACTGGCAGAGAGTTTTGACCGGCACGGGACGATCCCCTTCAAAGCGATAGACCTGAATGGATCTTTTTCGCAGGAGTTCACCGCTCATTTCGATGGGATAGTTGCAGTTGAAATTGTGGAACACTTAGAAAATCCGTGGAACTTCCTGAGGGAATGTCGAAATCTTTTAAGTCCGGGAGGAAGGCTCTTGATGACAACGCCGAATGTTGATAATCCGGTGTCAAAGGCGCTTTTCGTGCGACAAGGGTCGTTCATGTGGTTTAATGATTACAATTATGAGACGGATGGCCATATCACTCCCATCACGCAATGGCAACTCTACAAGATTATCTCAGAACACGGGATGAAGGTTGTATCAATCACGTCTTTTGGAGACCCGTACGTATCGGCTAAGAAAGAGTGGAAAAAGCTCTATATCCTCGCCAAGGGTATCGAAAAACTCTATAATAAAAAGAACGCTCTTCTTGGCGAAATCCTTGTCCTCGTGCTATCCGTGTAGCCTCTCGTAACGGATCACGAACTCTTGCATCTCAACCTTCTCCGCGCACATTCATCATGTTCCGGCGACCCGTCAAATCTATATGACAAAATGGTCCGGCTTCCCGTTTTGCAAAGAATTCCTGATCAGGACTTTGCAGAGATCATACATGATCTTAAAGGGCTGGATGTCTGTGAGACTATCAACGAACCGGGCCCCGTCCATAGCGATCTCTTCGGCATGTTCCCCTTTGTTCAGCCTCTCCTTAATGGCATTATGGTAGAGCTCGGTTGCCTTCATAGCCCTTACAAGATGGGTGTGCACATCTTCGTTGATCATGCCGTTGTGGCTCAAGGCCCCCTTTCTGGCCATAAGGGTGGAAAGCTTTCTTATACTGTCGCAGTATCTTTCAAGAGAATCGAAATAGTTCGGCCATATTGATCCTTTTTCAGGCACGCAAAATCCCGTACTGTCGCCAAGCGCGAGTATCCCTTCTTTTTCTTCGAGTAACGAGACGTGGCAGGGGGAATGGCCTGGCGTCTCGAACACCGTCCACGAAATCCCTTCTCCCAGATCAATTCGATCCCCCTCTTTAATGATCGAGTCCACGTTGAACGCATAATCTTCAACGGGGTCGGGCAGCGATTCAATCTCGGACTTTGCCTTCATGAGCTGCGCTATACCGAGATCGACCAATTGAAACTCTCTGAAGAGTTCCGTCCTTTTGAGCGTCTTCGCGCCTATAGCGCTCGCCAAGAGTTTTATGTGGGGCCAGTGGATTTGAAAATGAGGCACAGCGCCGATGTGGTCCGGATGTGTATGCGTGAGCACGATGTACTCTATCTTTTCCGGGTCCACACCCAGGGTCTTTATCTGGTCAACCATGATGGAGAATGTTGCGCCGGTGCCGCCTTCGATGAGCAATCCTTTCGTGCCCAGGGATAAATAGGCGGGAAAATCGGGCGTGCCCAGCTGAAAGAAATGGGGTGTTATTCTCATCGGTTCATGTTTTTTCAGATTCATTTTATTCCGTCTCCTTATGCATTATTCCGCCTTCCCCCTTTGGGTTGCGGTTCCTAGTTCCTATCTCTCACGAGTGCATGCAATGAAAAAGGCCATGGATATTTTCCATGGCCTTGTCATAGAAATAAAAAAGCCATGGGGCTTATCGGCTCACCCATGGCTTTGACTCTATAGCGCGACGCTCAGAGGCATGGGTGAACCCTCCTAAAGCTAAAAAAGAAAAATGATTTTGTGGAGAAATAGTTCATCATGTCCTCTATGAGAGTTTCGATCATTTTTGCGGTAATGTCAAGAATAAACCGGCACAGAATGTCAGATCCACGGCCTTAATCCGTGTGCTTGAGGCTCGAGTAACACGTCAAACAGGCTTTTCGTCCTGTACCGAGCTCGTAGCTCACAATGGCACCGGCATTCTTATTATACACTGATTGCATGTATAGCCTGCTCAAGCCTATAAAGACCGAAACGCCGCAGCGGGCGTATCAAGCACATAAGGGAGAGATCCACGTTGACAGATGTGATTTCTTTACGTGCGCAGTTTCTTCCCCACCTTCTTTTCAACGGAATCGACCTTCTGTTTAAGTCTGCCAACTTCCCCTTTACGGATATCGAATTTGAGTGTGGAATAGATTCTTCTGCAATCGCCCTCCAGTTGTCGGTATGCCAGGTCTATGATCGAGAGGGCTTCTTCGAAGGTCTCTGTCTCCACAATCGTCCCCATGGGGGTGAGCTGGTAGGTCACCCCACGCTCGTCGATAGCCTCGAGGATCCTCGCCACATACGGGCTTACGCTTTCTTCTTTGTCTGTCGGAAACATGGCAAATTCGAATATAACTGACATGGCTTCTCCCTCCCGAGCTTTTTGAGATTTGACTCTTTTATTTCCTGTGCCGCATCATTATACTATAATACAACGATACGGTGTGAGGAGGGAGCATGACGACTACAGCAAAGAAAAAACTCAAGATTCTTCTTATCGTGGCCATCGCCGTTGTTGTGGTTCTTGGATGCTCCCTGGCGTTACTCGTCAAATACGCCAACAAGATCGTCAAAGCCGAACTCGAGGCGACTCTGGGGAAGACCTTTTCCATAGAACGGATCGACCTCGCATGGGGTCATGTAGAGGCGGTCGGCATCAAGCTTAAGAACGCAGCCGGCAAAGAAGTTGTGAAGGTCGGCAGCCTGTCCGTGAGCGCCGATTTTATGGGATTATTAAAAAAACAGTATATCATTTCGGATATTACCGTGAAAGACCCCTATGTGTTCGTGGAGATCGACAATAAAGGCAATATTGTGAGTCCCGTTTTACCCGTCCAGCCCAAAGAGAAGCCTGAACAGGGAAAAAAGACGGAACAGCCCATGCCGCCTGTTACAGTGAAGAAGGTTGAGATTGTGAATGGGTCGGTCGATTATCTTGACAGGAAGACGCCGGTTACGCCGGTCCTTACGAAATTGCGCAATATAGACTTTGTGATAAAAGATATCTCCATGCCTTTTGCAGACACCTTTTCCACCTATTCCTTGAGCGCCGCCGTGCCGGGAAACCTGAGCACGGGTGCGATCAAAAGCAGTGGCAGGATAAGATTGAAGAACAAGGATATGGACCTCAAGGCCGACGTGAAAAAACTTGATATAACGAACTTCAAACCATACTACCAGAAGCAGAGCCCGGTTAATGTGACCAAAGGGTTACTCGATCTCGACATCAACGTGAAGGTTGCATCGGAAAAGATACACGCCCCTGGCACCGCAGTTCTAAAGGACCTCGATTTCGCGAGTGGCTCGGGGAAGAGTGACAAATTCATGGGCGTGCCCCTCTCCCTCGTCGTTGCATTCCTCAAGAAGAGTAATAACGAAATCCCGATTGAGTTCGTGGTGGAAGGCGACCTCAACAACCCTAAGTTCAATCTTGCGGACCATTTTGTCCAAAAAGTATCTCTGGCCATGGCGGAAAAACTCGGCCTGTCCATCAAGGAAATACCCGAGTCAGTGCTCGGGCTCGGGGCCAAAGGTGCCGAAAAGCTCGGCTCTGGCGCGAAAAGCGTGGGGGAAGGCCTCAAAAAACTGTTCGGCAAGTGATCAAGTATGAGCGATCCATATTGCACGGGTCCTCTCGTAACGGTCCGTCGATTCTTTTCTTGAGATTACCTTATAAGCCCGGACCACTCTTTTCAAGCCCGCGCGACTCTCCCACCTGCCTCAATTTCAGGAGTTTGTCCTGGTGCGTTTTTTCTTGACAAAAGCTCTGGAAGTGATAATATCATTCAGTGACTATCTATTTCACTGTATGGACACCTTAGTAAGACGACATGTAGGCTTGGCCCCATATAATGAATACGCTCAAATAGTTGAACTTAAACCGGGCAGATAAAAGGGGCATGGTAAGAACGCGCAAAGATCATAAGGAGGCATTCCGCATGAAGAAGAATCCTTACTGGAACCCCATCTTAGAAACACTCCCCCAGGAAAAACTTAAGGCGCTGCAGCTCAAAAAGTTCAAACGAATCGTTGAATGGGCTTATAACAACTCACCTTTTTACCGAAAGCTTTACAAAAGCGCCGGTATGGAGCCCGGCGATATCAAGCGATATGAAGACATCACGCGCATTCCCAAAACCGATAAGGGCATGTTAAGAGACGTTCAGAAAAGAAAGCCGTTCCCATACGGGGATATGCTGGCCGTGCCCCTCTCGGAGGTCACCGAATTCCGTCAGACAAGCGGTACCACCGGTACCCCCGTCTACCAGGCAGACACCTGGCAGGATTGGGAATGGTGGGCGGAATCCTGGGCATATATACTCTACGCGCAGGGATACAGGGATACGGACAGGGTATTTCTTCCCTTCGGATACAATATCTTTGTGGCCTTCTGGGCCGGCCATTATGGGTTGGAAAAAGTTGGCTGCGAAGTGGTCCCCGGCGGGGTGCTCGACACGGAGGCGCGCATTCTTAAGATGCAAGAATTGAAGTGCAATGCCTTCATGGCTACACCGACGTACGTGCTCGGCATGGCCGATACAGCGAGAAAGATGGGGATCAATCCGGCCTCCGACCTCTTTATCAAGAAGATTACCTGCGCAGGCGAACCGGGCGCGAGTATCCCCACGACCAAGAAACGCATGCAGGAAGCGTGGGGGGCCAAGGTGTACGACCACATAGGGGCCACCGAGATCGGCGCCTGGAGCTATGAATGCGCGCATCAGCCGCAAGGCCTCCATGTGAACGAGGGGCTCTTCATCGTGGAGATTGAGGATATCGAAACGGGCCGGATCATTACTGAACCGGGCGTAAGCGGTAAGATGGTGATTACGGCGCTCGACAGAAAAGCCAAACCATGCATACGTTTTGACTCCAAGGACGTGATCAAATGGGCGGATTACGCATGTAGTTGCGGACGAACGTTCAGGATAATCGAGGGCGGCGTGGTCGGCAGGTCGGATGACATAACCAAGGTAAAGGGGGTGTTGCTCGCGCCCACGGCGATCGAAGAAGTGGTGAGGAGTATCCCGGAACTCGCCAACGACTATCAGGTGACGGTGAGCAAGAGGGGCGACATAGACGACATCCTCCTTGAAATAGAACTTGTGCCTAAGTACGAGAAAAAACGGGAGGACATCCTTGCGCGTCTGAAGGACCAGTTGCGGGTGAAGACGAATCTCGGATACCGCATCGAGACCCACCCGTACGGAAGCCTTCCGCGATATGAGGTGAAGGCACGTCGATTCAAAGACCTGAGGAAGAAGGAGGCCAAGGCGTGAAAAACGAATACAATCTGAAACAGATCGACAATAAGGTGCAGAAGCTCAAAAAAACCGCCGAGGAGCTCATGGAGATCGGGGGAGACATTGAGGCAGTGAAACGAAACCTGGTCAGGATATTGGCGAGCGTCAAGATGCTCGAACTCAATATCAGCGACGTGGCGCGGATATTATAAGAGGACGACGTATCCTCGAAGCCTGAAGCACGCCCGTTTTTGCGGAAACGGATCGTCCGGCCCGAGCTGAGCACGGCTGAGAGCACGCGCTTCAAGTCCTGTTAATCGGGAATTCATGACCGTTTGAACTTCTCGTTGAGCACCCTTTTAAACCGCGGCGCGTAGATCATATCAAACGTTTCTTCTTTTCCCGGAAATAATTTCAGCGCCTGTTTTTTGACGCCTTCGACGACTGCGATCGCGTGATCGTGGGTGAGTTCCTGCGTCCTGATGAAATCCAGGGCAAAATCCACGATGAACCGGAGTCTTCTCAGCTTCTTTTCTTCTTCATGGAGTTCGTCTGTCATGGTGAAACCTTATGCCTCACACGGCCGAAAAGCGGCTTTGTTCAAGAATCCGTCTCTCGCTTTGAGCCGAAGAGTTCCACATAGAGCCATAGACCGATGCCGCAACAGATGGAGACATCGGCAACATTAAAAGCATACCAGTGGTACGTCCCGTAGTAGAAATCGAGAAAATCGATCACGTTGCCGAAGACAATCCTGTCATAGATGTTCCCTAAAGCCCCGGCGAGGATAAGCGCGAGGGAAAACGCTCTCACAAAAACCGGGGAAGTCACGATGAAATAGATGATGATCGCAACGATGGCGAGCGGGAGAAAGGTAAAGATGTACTTGGCATATTGGTGCTGATTGAGAAATCCAAATACCCCTCCTAAGTTTCTCGAATGGACAATGGACAAGAAGGATGTAACGCGCACGCTGTCGAACACCGCGAGGTTCTTAACGACGAGCGCTTTGGTGAGTCTATCGAGGGAAAAGATTGAGGCTACGAGAGCGAAGAGAGCGTATTTGCGCATCGCCTGCACACGTTCGGGAACGTGCCCTCCTTGCTTACGTCCGTCGCGTACTGCCAGCAGCGTTCACACTTCTCGCCCTGCGCCTTTTCCACGACAACGTTCAGTTCACCGCCTCTGGCAATGGCGATCTGGGATACGATAAAGACGTCTTTTAAGTCCTCTCCCAACTGTTCGAGGAGACTGTATTCTTTTTCAGGGGCTTCGATAGTAATCTTCGTGTCGAGTGAGTGGCCGATGGTTTTAGCCGCCCTTTGTTCCTCGATCTTTTTGTTGGCAAATTCCCGGATGGCCCAAATTGCATCCCAGTACTCTTCCAGTCGGGCATCAATCTGTTCTTTTTTTGCCGCTGGGAACGAGGCAAGCAGCACGCTCTCTTCTTCGACCTGGCCCTTAAGATGCGACCACATCTCTTCGGCGGTTGCCGATAGTATGGGCGCGATGAGTTTTAGAAGGGTAATCAGGGTCTCGTGGATTACGGTCTGAGACGCCCTTCGTTTCAGGGAATCCTTCTTTTCTACATAGATCCTGTCTTTCACGATGTCCAAGTAGAGGGCGCTCAAATCCACGGTACAGAAGTTCTGGATACTGTGATAGATGAGGTGGAACGTATAGTTCCTGTAGCCTTCGGTTACCCGTTCGATAAGCCTCTGAAGCCTTGACAGGAGCCATTTATCAAGCGACGAGAGCCTGTCAAAAGAAACCGAGTCCCGCGTAGGATCAAAATCGCCGTTGATGTTTGCATGGAGAAAACGCAGGGTGTTTCTGATTCTCCTGTAGGTTTCGACGAGTCTATTGATGATATCTTTGGATATCTTAATGTCGTCACGATAGTCCTCATAGGTGGTCCAGAGCCGCAGTATCTCGGCGCCAAGCTTCTCGATGATCTCCTCGGGGGCGATCACGTTACCGAGCGACTTGGACATCTTCCTGCCGGAACCGTCAACCACGAACCCATGCGTGAGCACCGCATAATAGGGCGCCTTGCCCTCGTTGCCCACGGAGGTGAGAAGTGAGCTGTGGAACCATCCCCGGTGCTGATCGCTTCCTTCCAGATAGAGATCCGCCGGGTATTTGAGTTCCCCTCTTTTCTTACAGACCGCAGCCCAGCTCACGCCTGAATCGAACCAGACGTCGAGGATATCTTCCTCCTTCACGAACCTGTCGCCGCCGCAGTGTCCGCATGTTGCGCCCGGCGGGACAAAGAACGAGGCCTCTTTCTCAAACCAGATATCTGCGCCGTGTTCCCTTACCGCATCGATCACTTTTGCAAATGACTCCCTGCTCCAGTAGACCTCCCTGCACTTTTCACAGTAGAAAACCGTAATCGGTATGCCCCAGGTGCGCTGTCTCGATATGCACCAGTCCGGGCGAACCTGCAGCATGTTGTAGATCCTGTCTCTTCCCCATGTGGGGATCCATTTGACCCTGTCGATTTCATCAAGGGCCCTCTGGCGCAATCCCTTGGCATCGAGCGAGATGAACCATTGTTCCGTGGCCCTGAAAATGACCGGTTTTTTGCAGCGCCAGCAGTGAGGATAGGAGTGTTCGATTTCTTCCGTATGCAGCAAATGGCCGAGCTCGGAGAGCTTTTTGATCACATGGACGTTGGCGTCGAAGACGTTCATACCCTTGAAAAACTCGACACTCTCTATGAACTGACCCTTTTCGTCGACCGGAGAATAGACGTCGAGCCCGTATTCCAATCCTGTTTCGTAGTCTTCTTCTCCGTGACCCGGGGCGATATGCACAGCGCCCGTGCCCGTGTCAGCGGCCACGTAGTCGGCGTAAACAACAACGGACTGCCTGTCGATAAAGGGGTGTCTGAAGGTGAGTGTCCTGAGAAAATCGGTGGGCACATCCCCCAGGACACGGTAATTCTTGATCCCGGCCCGCTTCGTGATGTCCTCCACCAGGTCTTTGAGGGCGATAAAGACCTCTGTGTCCGTCTCAATTGCGACGTAAGCAAAGTCTGGATTGATCGCTATGGCAAGGTTCGCCGGCAGGGTCCAGGGGGTCGTGGTCCAGATGAGCATATACAGAGGCTTATCGGGATAGCCCGTGAACGGCCCCTTCTTTTCGCCTGTGTAGGGGAATTTCACATAGATCGAGTTCGATTTCTTTGTATCATACTCGATCTCGGCTTCGGCAAGTGCCGTCATACAGTTGACGCACCAGTACACGGGTTTCTTTTTCCGGTATACCTCGTCTCTCTCGAAGAACTTCTCGATCTCTCCGATGATCGTGGCCTGATAGTCGTAGTCCATCGTGATATAGGGATGGCCCCAGTCTCCGATCACGCCGAGTCTTTTGAACTCCGAGCGCTGAACGTCGATGTAATGCGCCGCGTATTCGCGACAGCGGTGACGGGTCTCAACTTTGCTTAAGACGATCTTTTTCTGTTTGGTTTCTTTCTCGATCTGATGTTCGATGGGTAGTCCGTGACAATCCCAACCCGGGACATAATCGGCGCGGCGACCCGACATGAATTGCGATTTAACGATGATGTCTTTCAGTATTTTGTTGAGCGCGGTCCCGAGATGGATGTTGCCGTTGGCGTAAGGCGGTCCGTCATGAAGGATGAACGTAGGGCTCGCCTTTTTTGCTTCCGTGAGCTTCTCATAGAGCTTTATGTCATCCCAGTACTTGAGTATCTCCTTTTCTTTGACAGGCAGATTCCCCTTCATGGGAAAGGGTGTCTTGGGAAGATTCAGGGTGTCTTTGTAGTCCATGTTCTATCGGTCCTTTATGTATCAGTAAAATATGCCTTACGATCAGCATTGCCCAACATCTTTCGCGCTTGAAGGCGGAAAGCTGAACGTTGAATATTATTCATAAAATTAGCATAAAGCGGATAACTATTCAAGACTAATGAAAAAACGAGGTTTCAAGGAAGGTTTGATGAGGACGCTAAAGCTTCTCAATTCCAGTTTGCAGCGCTGCCTGTTCGGTTACGGATTTTCTTAAGCAGGTATTCACATATTCTTCCCGTAAAAATGGTCACCAGAACGGCTGCAAGAATCACAAGGACGCTGACTGAAATCGTGGACATAGCTTCTCCCTTATATACTCTTATCGGCAAAAGACAGATCAGCTTAAACCGCCTGAACATCGCTGGTCACAGACTGGAGCGGCGGAATATGTTGCTGGGCACTCGGAGAGATTTGTGTGCGACATACTCAGGCGGGAGCGAACATTGTACGAAAGGCAGGAAGGGTTGTTTTGAGCTTCTTTTACACGCATATATCGTGGTCGCTTCCAC
>Ga0335069_10001837_pt1 | contig 33483 bp, 26 predicted proteins | sample Lox_Sample_11_FD_206714 | JGI IMG/M metagenome (GOLD analysis project Ga0335069, IMG submission 206714) | Soil microbial communities from Loxahatchee National Wildlife Refuge, Florida, United States - Lox_Sample_1.1 | ecosystem: Environmental > Terrestrial > Soil > Wetlands | place: USA...
GACGACTGGGAAACGCCCGACACGATGATCGCCACCTTCGACTTCGGCGACAAGGGCGTGGCATGGGAAGGTCAGAGCTGCGCGCCGCGCGGCTTCGAGGGCGCCAGCTTCGGCGTCAACTTCTACGGGGCAAAGGGCTGCCTGGCCATCGCCGGCAACAACTGCACCGTTTACGACCTGAGCAACAAGGTCGTGCGCGAGATCAAGAGCAAGCGGGAGGGGCTATTTGACTTCGACTCCGTCCACTTCGCCAACTTCCTGGATGGCATTCGGGAAGGCAAGGCGCTGCGCGCCGAAATCGAGGAAGGCCAGAAGAGCACGGTGCTCTGTCACCTGGGCAACATTGCCTGGCGCACGGGGCACACGGTGAACTTCGACCCGAAGGCACGCAAGCTCGTGGGTGATGAAGCCGCCGAGGCCCTCTGCCGGCGAGAATACAGGGCCGGTTGGGAGCCGAAGGTGTGAGCCGTCTCGAGTCTTGAGTCTGAAGTCTTGAGTCGTCGTGCCCAGGCTCTGGAGCCAGGACTCAAGACTTTAGACGCAAGACTCAAGACTTTCTTACGGGAAGTGCGCCTTGTCCTCGTACGGTTCCAGCTTCGCGATGGCGGCCATGATCTCCTCGGCTACCTGCTGGTAGATTTCCTTCAGGCGCGCCTTTGAACAGGTCCTGGCTTCGGCTCGCAATTCGGTGAATGGCATCGGCCTGCCGTACTTCACGGCCACCCGGCGCGGGCGGGGAAGGCGCATGTGCCGGCCATAGGCTTCGTAGGTGCCGAAGACGCGCACCGGCACCACGGGCGCCACTGACTTGATCACCGTGAGGCCAATGCCGGAACGCACCGGCTGCAACTTGCCGTCGTGGGTGCGCGTCCCTTCCGGGAACAGGATAATGGCCCCTCCGGCCAGCAGGCGATCCAGGATAGCGCGCAGCCCCGCGGCCCCGCCGCCATCACGGTCAACGGGCACGACCTGCCACTGGCGTAACACCCACCCCATCACGGGAAAGCGGAACAGGTTCTCGCGCGCCAGGTAGTTGATGCTGCGCCTCACTCCGGACCCAACCAGCGGCGGGTCAATGTAGCTGGCGTGGTTCGAGGCCAGGATCACGCCGCCTTCCAGCGGCACGCGCTCCGGGTTATAGACGCGCCAGCCAAAATAGAACTTGAACGCCGCCCGGTAGGCGCACCAGCCAATGAAGTAAGGGACGTTCACAGCCGTCGAGAGTCTAACGTCTCGAGACTAAAGTCTTGAGTCATCGTGCCTCGGCAGCCTTGGGCCTTAAGCCTCGAACGCAGGACTCTAGACTCAAGACGCAAGACTCAGCGCCTTGGACTCAAGGCTTCCTTTCCCGTTCCGCCAGCCGCTTTCTGATATCCGCGAGAATCATCCCGCTGGTCTGCTCCGCTGTCATCTGCGAGTTATTGATCACCTTGGCGCCCAGCGCGATCATGAGCGGCGCCGTGGCGCGCTGGCTGTCCCGCTGGTCGCGCGCGGCGAGATTCTCGTGGATGCCATCGGCCGCCCTCCGTCGCGAGCGTTCCTCCAGCTTGGCATCGAGGTAATACTTGAAATCGGTCTCGGGGAACACATTCGTGCCGATGTCCCGCCCCTCCATGACGAGGTTGCCAAACTTGATGCACTCGCGCTGCGTCTTCTTCATCCACACGCGCACCTTGGGCAGCGCGGCTACGTGGGGCACGGCGGCGCTCACCTCCGATGTCCGGATCTCCTTGGCCGGATAATAGCCGTCCACGACCAGATAGGCCTGGTTGTCCGTGCATTTCAGCGTGGCCTTCCAGCGGCGGCAGGCGGCGGGGACCGCCCGAGTGTCCTGCACGTCCACGTTGTGCCGCAAGCAATACCAGGCCAGCGTGCGATACATGGCGCCCGTATCCACGTGCACAAAACCCAGGGCCCTGGCCACGAGCTTCGAGTTGGTGCTCTTGCCGCTGGCGCTCGTGCCGTCAATGGCGATGACGATCGGCGCCTTGCTCCGGCTCGGTCTTGATGGGTTCGCTGGGTTCATTCTGCAAATAGCTCGGCCTGGTTCAACGCGCGCCCGGTCCGCCCGTCCAGGACCACCGTTCCCAGGCCGCCCGGCGGTTGCGCCGCCAGCTTTTGGAAGAAGCTCGGGAACGTCTTCTTCACGCAGGAGGGATTCTTGACCTTTATGCCCGGCACTTTCAATCCCAGAATGGCAAAGCACATGGCCATGCGGTGGTCGTTGTAGGTCTCGACGTCCGCGCCGTGCAGGTTGGAAGGGTAAACTGTCAGCGTATCGCCCTCCTCAACCACCTTCGCGCCGCACCGGGTCAACTCGGTGCGCAGGGCCTCGACGCGCTCGCACTCTTGCAGGCGCAGGCGCCCCAGGTCCGTAAAGCGCACGGGCGCCGCCGAAAACGGAGCAAGCACGATAGCCGTCATAATGCTGTCCCCGAGGTCGTGGGCGCGGGAGATCACCTCATCCCCAATCGCGCTTGTCATGCTCGGCTGCGAGGCGTCTTGAATTCCAAAATGCAAGGTCGGCCAGATCCTGCAAGCAAGCACCTCCCTGAACCGCTCGTCCACCTGCCAGCCGGACCTTGGCCAGTGTGCGACTCTCACGCAATCCAACCGCACCGTCGGGACATTTATCCCAAACTTGTCCGACCATTCGACGGACTCCACGCCCGGCACTAGCTCGCCGGCCGCGAGGAAATAGCTCCCGCTGGAGGCGTCGGGCTCGATTACGAAACCGCCTCCGCGCTTCGGGAACACCTTAATAAGTTCCGCGGTCATCCGCACGTATGGCGACTCCTCGGCGTTCTCGCCCAACACCTCAACGCGCCAATTGCCCGCCTCCGCACAGAGCAGGAGCGCAGACGCAAACTGGGAGCTTTGCTCGATGCTAACCGAACAACTCCTCGGGAACCGGGCTGGCTGCCCACTCGCCCCCGTGACGCGCGGCTGCACGCCGCTGGACGGCTCGGCGCTGGACATCCTCGCCGGGAGCTTCTCATTGCCTGCCTCCGATTCCACGTCATACCCGAGTTCGCGCAGGGCGGCGAACAGCGCGGCCTGGGGACGCTCGTGCATTCGGGGAGTGCCGTGGAGGCGATAAACGCCCTGGCCCAGGCAGACCAACGCAGCGAGGAAGCGCGCCGCCGTACCCGCATTGCCGACAAACAGTTCCAACGGCTGCCCCGCCGTGCCGCCGCGGGGCACCAAGCCGCCCTTGCCATAAACCGTGATGGTGCGGTTGCACACCTCGCCTGGGTCCGGCGTGATATTGATCATGAACCCGAGTTCCTGCAGGCACTCCACCATCACCTGCGTGTCCTCGCTCCAAAGCGCGCCTCGGAGCACGGTTTCGCCGTCGGCCAACGCCGCCAGCACCAGCGCGCGGTTGGTGATGCTCTTGGAGCCCGGCACCGTGATCTCCGCCCGCACGGCCTTCTGCAAGGGCACGATCTCTATTAATCCCGGCAGCGGCACGGCAGTCCCGTCATTCAGGCGACGGCGATCCCGCGCCGGCCGCCCATGCGTCCCGTCGCTGCCGCGCCTGTTCAAAGAGCCTGGAAATGGCACGGTCGTTCCCGCTTCGGAGGGCGCGTTTGAATTCCCCCAGCCCCTCCTCGAAGGAGGTCAGTGCACTCAGCAGGTTCTCGCGGTTGGCCATGGCAATGTCCCGCCACATCTCGGGCGAACCGGACGCGATGCGCGTCGTGTCGCGGAAGCCGTTCGCGCAAAGCGCCGCCTGCGCCTTCGCATTGCCCGTTCGCAGGACCAGGTTCACGAGCTGCGTCGCCAGCACGTGCGGCAAATGGCTCGAACGGCTGACCAACGCATCGTGCGCCGCCGGCGAAAGTCGCAGCACGCGTGCGCCCACCGACTTCCACAGCCGCTCTACTCGCCCCACCGCTGCTCCCCTGGAATGGCGCGTTGGGGTCACCACGCACACCGCCCCCTCGAATAGACTCTCCTGGGCCGCCGCCACCCCCGTTCTCTCCGAGCCTGCCATCGGGTGGCTGCCCACGAACCAAACTCCCGCCCCGGCCAGCAAAGGTTCCAGGTCCCGCACCAGGCTTCCCTTCACGCTGCCCACGTCGGTGACGATGGCGCCCCGCTCAAGCCAGGGAAGCATCCCCTCGCAAAGCCCGCGCATCTGCGAAATCGGCGTGCACAACACAATCAATTCCGCCCCGCTCACGGCCTCCCGCAAATCCAAAGTCGCATGGCTCACCGCGTCTGCCCGCCTGCACTCGGTCACGCTCGCCTTGCGCCGCACGAATCCCATCACGCTCTCCGCCAGCCGCCGGCGCCGCAACGCCAGCCCCAGAGACCCCCCAAGCAGGCCGACGCCGACCAACGTGACTTTCTTCCATCGCACCGCGCGAGTCTCAGGTCTGGATGCCGGCGTTTCAAGTTGCAAGTTGCCCCGCGCCCCAGCCCGCTGTTGATTCGGAGGCGGCTTCCGCTACAGTGGGCCTAATGTTGCTGCCTGCAGATTACACACCGGAGTTCGGGTCTCTCAGAGACAGCCTCCTGGAAGTGGCGCAAATCCGGCAGGTCGAAGAGCTGCTCAAGCGCGTGGTGCATCTGCTCGCGGAGCGTCCGCACATCGCGCTCGCTCGCATCTGGCTGGCCGACCAGGGCGACCTCTGCAAGTCCTGCCACCTGCTGCCGAAGTGCCCGGACCACAAGTCGTGCCTTCACCTCGTGGCCAGTGCCGGGCGGCGCACTCTGGACGGCAGCCCGGATTGGTCCCGCACTGACGGCGACTACCAGCGCATTCCCCTGGGCGTCGGCAAGATCGGCCGTGTCGGAGCGACCGGCCAGCCTGTTGTGGTGAAGGACTTCGCCGGCGACCCCGCCTTCCTGGCGCGTTACGAATGGGCCGCGCGAGCCGGCATCCGCGGCCTCAACGCGCAGCCCATTCAGTTCAAAGGCGCCCTGCTCGGCGTCCTGGCCGTTTTCACGCGCACTCCCACCCCCGCGGAAGGGCCCGCGTGGCTCCGCATCTTCGCCGACGAAATCGCCGGCGCCATCGTGAACGCGCGCGCCTTCGAGGAAATCGAACGCCTGCGCACCCACCTGGAGCTGGAGAATACTTATCTCCAGGAGGAAGTGCGCGAAGCACGCAGCATCGGCGAGCTGATCGGCCGCACCTCGGGCATGGATCACCTGCTGCGGCAAATCGAAATGGTTGCTCCCACCGACGCGACCGTCCTGATCCTGGGTGAATCCGGCACCGGCAAAGAGCTGGTCGCGCGCGAAGTGCATCGCCGCAGCCGCCGCAGCGGCCGTCCCTTGATTCGCGTGAACTGCGCCTCCGTTCCGCGTGAGCTCTACGAGAGCGAATTCTTTGGCCACGTAAAGGGAGCCTTCACCGGCGCCATCAAAGATCGCGCGGGCCGGTTCGAGGCTGCCGATACCGGCACCCTGTTTCTGGATGAGGTCGCCGAGATTCCGTTCCCCTTGCAGAGCAAGTTCCTGCGCGTCCTGCAGGAAAAGCAGTACGAGCGCGTGGGGGAGGAACGCACGCGCACGGTGGACGTCCGCATCATCGCCGCAAGCAATCGCAACCTCAAAAAGGAGGTGGACCAAGGCCGCTTCCGGCAGGACCTCTACTATCGCCTGAACGTTTTCCCCATTGAAGTCCCGCCCCTGCGCGAGCGGAAGCAGGACATCGCCCTGCTCACGCGCCATTTCGTCGAACAGGCCTCCCGCCGTCTGCACCTGCCGGTGCCCAAAGTCACCGACGCCCACATCCGCCTCCTCCAAAGCTATGACTGGCCGGGCAACGTGCGCGAATTGCAAAACGCCGCCGAGCGGGCGCTCATCCTGACCCAGGGCGGCGCCCTGCGCTTCGACGTGCCGGTGACTGACTTTCCCCCCGCGCCGCCCACGCCGGGGCCTGAAAAGGACAAGGCGCTCATCCTTACCGAGGCCGAGCTGCGCCATCGTGAGCAGCATAACATGCTCGCCGCTCTCACCCGGTCCGGCTGGAAGATCCACGGCCAGGGAGGAGCCGCCGAGTTACTGGGCCTCAAGCCCACTACGCTCGTCTCCCGGATCAAGAAGCTCGGCCTGAAAAAGCCGGTCTGAGCCGGGGCCACGGCGGTTGGCCTTGCGAATTCGCGCTGGCATCGGAAGTGCCGATGCATTAGAATCCGCTTATGGAATCCGACCGCTGCTCCCAATTGCAATTCCTCTCTTAAGCTATGCAAATCACCAAGCAACTCGCGATCTTCCTGGATAACCGGCCCGGCACTCTGGCGCGACTGGCGGACGCCCTCGCCGAAGCCGGCATTAACATTTACGCCATCAGCACGAGCGACACGGTGGACCACACCGTCATTCGCCTGGTCCTGAGCGATTACCGCAAGGCTCTGCACCTCTTTGAGGAACACGGCACGCTGGTGATCGAGGATGACGTGCTCATGATCGAGGGCAGCAACAAGCCGGGTGAACTGGCGCGCCTCGCCCACCGTTTGGCAACGGCCAAGATCAACATCGAGTATTGCTACAGTGCCACGCCAGGCGATGTGAAGAAGGGATTGATGATCCTGCGGGTCTCCAACCCGAGCAAGGCCATGAAGGTATTGAATACCTGAGGGACGCGCGTTGCGTGGAGCGTGGTGCGTCGAGGGTAAAGGGCGTCGCCACGCCGCTTGCTCTGTGTCCACGCCGCACGAGCCGCAGCTCACATAGGGCAATGCCGCAGCAGCTCCATTGACTCCGACCGGCATGCTTACGCTGCCCTGCCCACTGCTCTACGAAATCAACACGCGCGCCTGGTTGCGGGCGCTCGCGGAGCAAACGGGCAAAGCCCTCACGCTGGCCAATGTGCCCGAGGCCGAGTTTGCCGCCTGGCGCGACCTCGGCTTCACGCATATCTGGCTGATGGGCGTGTGGACCACGGGACCGTTGGCCCGGGCCGAAGCCCTCAAGCATAGCGACCTGCGCCAGGCCTATGACCGGGTGTTGCCGGGTTGGACCGAGGCAGACGTTGCGGGCTCACCGTATGCGATTGGCGACTACCGTGTGCCTCGGGCGCTAGGCGGCGATACGGGCCTGGAGAGGTTTCGCTACAACCTCCAGCGGTTCGGGCTGAAGCTGGTCCTGGACTTCGTGCCCAACCACCTGGGCGTTGATCATCCCTGGGTGAAGGACCGGCCCCGCCTGTTCGTGCACAGCCCGACGGAACTGCCAGGCACGTTCATGCAGCTTACCGCCGCAGGGCCCCTCTGGCTGGCCCACGGCAAAGACCCCTACTTCCCCGCCTGGTCGGATGTCGCGCAGGTGGACTACCGCCGCGCGGATGCGAGAGAGGCCATGAGGCAGTTGCTTCAATCCGTCGCCAACCGCTGCGACGGAGTCCGCTGCGACATGGCCATGCTGCTGCTCAATGACGTATTCGCCAAGACCTGGGAGCGCTTCCCGGCCACGGCTCCGCCCCCGCTGGAGGAGTTCTGGCCGGGGGCCATAAATGCGGTCAAGCACGCCCACCCCGGCTTCCTGTTCCTGGCCGAGGCTTACTGGGGCCTCGAGCCTCGCCTGCAGGCGCTGGGCTTCGACTACACCTACGACAAGACGCTCTACGACCGGCTGGTTTCGAGCGATGCCGCCGGCGTGCAGCATCATCTGCTCGGCATGGGCGCGAAGGCCGTGGCAGCCAGCGCCCACTTCCTGGAGAACCACGACGAGCCGCGCATCGCCCCCATCCTGTCACCCGAGGAGCACCGGGCGGCCGCGCTGGTCATACTCGGCCTGCCCGGCCTGCGCTTTCTCTATGAAGGCCAGCTTCGCGGAGAACGGGTGAGAATTCCCGTCCAACTTGCGCGGCGCCCTGCCGAGCCGTGCCGGCCGGAGATTAAACAGGTTTACGAGCAGTGGCTGAAGCTGCTGCCGGCAACGGCGGTCGGGCGCGGCCAGTGCGAATTGCTCAAGCCAAACCCGGCCTGGGCGGACAATCCCACCGCCCAAAACTACGTCATCGTTCAATGGCAGAGCCAGGGCCCGGAGTTCGACCTCGTCGTGGTTAACCTGGCGCCGCATCGCAGCCAGTGCTCCACTCGTCTCACAGTGCCGGAGTTGGCCGATCACGACTGGGTCATGAAAGACCTCGCAGGCACAGAGCAGTACCAGCGGCCCGGCCCCGAGTTGGTAAGCAAGGGGCTATTCCTCGATCTGCCGGCTCACGGCGCGCAGCTCTTTCATTTCCAGCCGGCGCGCTGAGCTAAGCAGGGCAAATCCGAAGCCCGAAGGCCGAAGGCCGAAAGAAATCCGAAAGCCGAAATCCGAACCTGCAGAGCGGTCCGTGCGCCCTCCGGTTCGGATTTCTGGCCGTGCCTCGCCAGGCTCTCACCGCGCCGTTAAGTTCCTTGACGCCCTCTCACCGCGCGTCACACTTCCCAGCGCCCCTGATGGAAACATCATTGAACGCCGAGACGCCCTCTCCCGGCCCAGCCGCACGCTGGCGGCCCATCCTGCCGATTCTCGTCGCCGTTCTCATCGCGCTTTCGGTGATGCCCCTGTCGAGGGCACCGCTGGACCTGAAGGTGGACACCGATACCTCCCTCAGTGCCGTGCTGAACTACGCTCACCAGCACCGGCTCCAGTACGGCCCCGAACTGGTCTATACCTACGGGCCGCTCGGCTACCTGGTCTTCTTCTACTATTGGCCCCACGAGGCGGGTCTGCGCCTGGCCGTGCAGGCGGCCCTGAGCCTCACTGCCGCCCTCGGGGTTTGCCTTGTCGCCTGGCGGCTGGGGCTTATCGGCCGCTGCCTGCTGCTGGGCAGCTTTGTCTTCGCGGCCGCTAACCTCGAAACCCGCACCGACCTGCTCTTCTATGTCGGTCTCCTCTGCTGGGGCCTGTTGTGCTTTGTCGAATCCGGGCGACGGCTCGCGCCGGTGGCGACGGTGCTGGCGGTTCTCACCGCATTCGGCGCCCTGGTCAAAGCCTCGATCTTCTTTGGCGCGGGCACGGGCCTGGTGCTGCTGGCCGGCACGCTGGCGCTGCGGGGAAAACTGAGAGTAGCTGTGGGGATACTGGCGGGCTTCGCGATGTGTGCCGTACTGGGTTGGGTCGCTTCCGGCCAGGACTTGCGAAACGTGGGCGTTTACCTGGTCAACGCGCTAGCCCTGGTGCGCGGCTACAGCCAGGGCCTGGGGTGGGAAGGCATGCCGGGATTAACACCGCTGGGAGTCGCCGCGCTCATGCTGGCGCTCGCGGCCGCGAGCCTCGCCTGCATGGGAACATCCAACATCCAACATCCAACATCCAACATCCAATGCCAGAGCCCTCGACGCCGATTGGATGTTGGATGTTCCCCACACCCCACCTGGTCCCGGGCGCTGCTCTTATCATGGCTCACCTGGAGCGTATTCGTGACCTGGAAACACGGCCTGGCCCGCGGCGACGTGTACCACCCCGTGCACTTCTTCGCGTTCATAGGGGTCCTGGCCTTGGCGGTGCTGGTCTTGCCAGGCGCGGGGCCGCGCCTGCGGCTGGCGGCGGGGGCCGCGGGGCTGCTCGCCTGCCTCATATCTCTCCTCACGCTGCAAACCCTGTTCTTCCTGCCTTCGGCCCAGTCCCTGCAGCAGCCTTTCCGCACCTTCGCCTACAACCTGCGCTCAGTGCTCAGGCCGGACCACTACTGCCGCCGGATGGACGCCATCGTCGCCGAGCGGCGCGATGAGGCCAGGCTTCCGGAAATCTCCAAGCGCATCGGCAAGGCCACCGTGGACGTTTTTGGGCAAAACCAGGCCTATGCCGTGCTTAACGATCTGAACTTCCACCCGCGCCCGGTCTTCCAAAGCTACGTTGCCTGCACGCCTCAGCTCATGGCCTTGAACGAGCAGTTCTACCTCTCGCCCGCCGCGCCGCAGTACGTGATCTTCAACCTCGGGCCGCAGGACCGCCGGTTTGCCCCCCTGGAAGACTCACTGGCGCTGCGCCACCTGCTGCTCAACTACGAGCCCGCCGGCAGCGAAGGCGGGTTCCTCTTGCTCAAAGCCCGAAGCGCTGCTCCCTGCGCCATGCGTTTAGTGCGCGAAGGCAACGTGCTCCTCGGCGAACGCATAGACGTGTCCGGCTTCGGCGACACCAACCTCTGGCTGCAGATCGCTCTCGAGCCCTCGACCACCGGGCTGTTACGCGAGGTCTTCTACCGCTCGCCCACAGTCCGGCTCACGGCTTGGCCCGAGCCGGGCAAACGCCTCCTGACCCGGCGGCGGGCTCCGGCCCCCATGCTGTGCGCCGGCTTCGTCGCCAGCCCGCTACTCCAGCGCAACCAGGATGTGCTCGACCTGTACGCCGGCAAGCCGCGTTGCCGCCCAGCGGCTTACTCGGTCGAAGTCCTCCCCGGCCGGGAATACCTCTGGAAGCAGCCCCTGCATTATCGCGTTTACAGCCTGGACGCTCCCCACTTTCCACGTGCGTTCCCTGACTCAGCCGCTAGCCTCAAGCCATGATCGCGCGGACCAAGTCCGACCAACTCTTCGCCGAAGCCCTGAAGTATATTCCCGGCGGTGTGAACTCGCCCGTGCGCGCCTTCCGCGCCGTGGGCGGGCAGCCGTTCTTTGTTGACCGCGCCCAGGGCGCCCACGTCTGGGATGTGGATGGCAACGACTACGTGGACTACGTCGGCACGTGGGGCCCCGCCATTCTGGGCCACGCGCACCCCAGGATCATCCAGGCCGTGCACGCCGCCGCGGCTCGTGGCACCAGCTTCGGCATCCCCAACCCGTTCGAGGTCGCCATGGCCCGGCTCATCTGCTCGTGGGTGCCCAGCGTGCAAAAGGTGCGCATGTGCAACTCCGGCACCGAGGCCACCATGTCCGCCATCCGCCTGGCGCGCGGCTTCACCAGGCGCGACAAGATCATCAAGTTCGATGGCTGCTACCACGGGCACGCGGACTCGCTGCTCGTCAAGGCCGGCTCGGGCGCGCTGACCTTCGGCAACCCCGACAGTGCCGGTGTGCCGGCTGCCTTCACGCAGCAAACGATCGTGCTGCCCTACAATGACACCCGCGCCGTCGAGGCAGCCTTCGCCGCCAATCACGGCCAGGTCGCGGGCATTATCGTCGAGCCCGTGCCCGGCAACGCCGGCCTTTACCTGCCTCGTCCGGGCTACCTCGAGTTCCTGCGTCAGGCCACCCAGGCCGACGGCGCGCTGCTCATATTCGACGAGGTCATGACCGGCTTCCGGCTGGCCAAAGGCGGCGCGCAGGAGCGCTTCGGCATCCGGCCCGACCTGAGCTGCTTCGGCAAAGTCATTGGCGGCGGCCTGCCCGTCGGCGCCTTCGGGGGACGCGCGGAAATCATGGACTGCCTGGCCCCGCTGGGCCCGGTTTACCAGGCCGGGACGCTAAGCGGGAATCCCGTGGCGATGGCCGCAGGCATTGCAGCCCTGGAACAGCTTGCGGCCAGCAACGCTTACTCCAGGCTGGAAGAACTGGGCGCCGCCCTTGAAACCGGCCTGCGGGATGCCGCGAAAGCGGCGCGCGTTCCGGTGCAGTTCAACCGCTGTGGCTCCATGTTCTGCAGCTACTTCACTGGTGAGCCCGTGCACAACCTGGCCGACGCCATGAAGAGCGACGGCGAGCGCTTCAAGCGCTACTTCCACGGCATGCTCGCCGAAGGCATCTACCTGGCGCCCTCCCAATTCGAGGCCGGCTTCCTCTCCACCGCCCACACCGAGGCGGACATCGAGCGCACGGTCAACGCCGCCGCGCGGGTGATGAAGAGCCTCTAGCCGATCCGAGCGATCAGTCCCATCGGTCTGATCCGTCCGATCGGCCTCCCTACAGCCTTAGGAACACCTTCCTCTTATAGAGGAACTGCACAAACCAAAACGCCAGCAGCAGGCCCACGATCGAGATCACCAGGTCGCCGCACCCCCGCGTCCCGTGCGCGTCGAAGAACCCCTTCACGTCGCCCCCGGCGAACCGCAGCGCCACGCGACGGAATCCGCCCAGGACGTTGCTGGCCAGGTAAACCGTGATCGAGTTCATCCCCATCCACACGAACGGCTGGCACCACCCCCGCACCTGCCAGACATCCACCACCATGTAAAACACCCCCAGCAGGATGGCGCTGTAGCCCCCGGCCACCAGCACATAGGAAGACGTCCATATCTTCTTGATCACCGGGAACTGGTAATCCCACAGCCACCCCAACACCGCCGCGGCGATGCCGAACGAGATCAGCCACGCCACCTTCTGCTTCCCCGCCAGCCCCTGGTTCTTGAGCAGCAGCCCCGCGAACACGCCCAGCAGGCATGTAGCTACCGCCGGGATCGTGCTCAGGTACCCTTCCGGGTCGAAGAACGTGTCATACTTGCGCCCGGGCAGATACATAAAATCAATGTGGTTGGCCAGGTTGAGCCCTTGGCCGAACCGCCCGCTCACCCGGTTAGTCGTGGCATAGAACATCTTCTCCGCCGCCGCCCACTCCGGGCTGTCCTTGATCGCCGACGGATTCGAGTCCGCCTTGAACAGCGCCGCTGTCTGCGGGTCGCCGGCCTTGTCCGCCAACTCGGCCAGGTTGCTCTTGGTCAACTGGATGTCCCGGATCGGTGTGAAGGTCATTAGCGCCCAGTAGCCGACCAGGATGCCGATACAGATGCCCAGCAGCGCCCGCGGCTTGCACAAACAGAACAGCAGCCCCGCAAACAGGTAAGCCAGCGCAATGCGGTTCAGCACCCCCATAAGCCGGATGTCCGGCCACGCGCTGCTCACGCCGCCCGAGTAAAGGATCCCGATGACAAACAGCAGGATGCCCCGCCGGAACACCCGTTTCAGCGCCTCCCCTCGCCCCGCCCGCTCGATCGTTTTGCCCAGCGAAAACACCAGCGACACCCCCACGATGAACACGAACAACGGAAAGATCAGGTCGTAGAAATGGAACCCGGCCCACTCGGCGTGCTCCAGTTGGTCCGCCAGCAACGTGGTCGGCCCCGACGGGCTCATCCGGTGCAACGCGTACACCAGCGAGTCCGCGCCAATGATCCAGAACATGTCGAACCCGCGCAGGGCATCCACCGACATGAGGCGTTGGCCGACGGTGCTATCCAGGGGGCGATTCTCAGCGGGCGTGCTCATGGCTGCGTTCTTTCGCCGCAGTTCTAGACACCCCCCCACGAAACCTCAAGGAGAAACATGCCGAGTAACCGCAAAGACCGCAAGCAATCCAGATTGGCTCTCGGCAATTGGCTGTCGGCTATTCTCCCGAGGCCTGAAAGCCGGCCCAAGCCCGAAATCAGAAGGCGCCCCTGCCACGCGGTCGGCCTTCGGGTTTTGGCCTTCCTTCGGCCTTCGGATTTCGGCCCTCGGATTCGAGTGAAGCCACGCAAATAGTCCTCATCGCCCCATAGGCCGCCTGCTTCGGCCAGCCCGCCCCGGTCCAGAAGGTCTTCCTGGCCACCTGCCAGGAGCAGAACGGCTGGAAAGACCGAGACCAGGTCCTCAGCGCCATCGTCCCGCCGCCCTCACCCCCGGCCGAATCCCACCCGACCCCGCAATCGGCACCTGATCGGGCACAACCCATTGCGCCGCAGCAGGTTCAACAGGCCATCACCCCGCCATCATCTCGCGTACCTCGCAGTGTGTACAAGGGGAGCACACCGGATGCACGAGAGCTGCACACCCAGCTAACCCGTGTGCACCCGGTGAGCACCCTTTGTGCATCCCTTGTATACAGGCTGTGGGCGGCTATGGGTACGCTCAGCGGGCCTGGGGATAGCTGACCCAGGATTGCGCAACTGGCCGGTAGGGAACGTTAGCCGGCATAAAAGCCTCGTGGGTGGGGGAAGGTCCGCGTGGTCGGGTTTGGTCCAGGGTAAATATGCATTTCCCTGGCGGGGACGTGTGGACGGCAGTTTTGGGAAGCCTTATGCTCGGCCCATGACGTATCACCTTACGTCCGATATGGAGGCCAGCGCTCGTTAGGCTTTGTATGCTATTGGACTGGAATCGGGCCTCATCAGGCGCAGTTGCCGCCAGCTATGTCGTTGCTGCGCTTGTGACTGCCAGCGGCGAGCAGGCTTTCCTGGCCCTGTTATTCGCGATTTTTCCACTGGCGTGTATCTGGTTCGGCGATGCGATGGGTGGCTTTACCGGGCCGGCGGGTACTATAGGGATCACCGCACCTTCACCTGGCACTATGGTTCGCATTCTAGGCTGGGTGGTTCTCCTTTTGCCGGCCATGCTCATGATTCTGTAAATGACGAGACGGCATCGTTAAGCAGCGGCTGTATGCGCCTTTGGCAAATCCTGCTCATCGTCCCAGTGGTCGTATTTCTGTGCCTGGCGCGCCAGATAGGGGACCTTGGCCGCAACCCGGCGAAAGACACACCGGCCCAGAGAACACTGCGAAGGTCAATCTATGCGATATTGGCGCTGCTCATTCTGGCTGCGTTGTATGCGGCCGTGCATGATGCGGTGTTGCGTGCGCGGTAGGAGGCTTAAGCCTTATCCGCACACCGAAGCTAACCGCTAATGGAGGCGAATGAGCGCCAATGGAGCGCAAGGTTTTGGAGTGCCGCACTCCAAAACGCTAGCGCGCCCTGGTAGGCTCGCAGGCGCAATGGAAGCACCTATGAAAGCCTGAGTGAGCGGCGGCGGCCGGGAGGACTGGGTCCTTTTCGGCTGCGGTGAAACTCGCGGCGGAGTTCATCCTTGGCACGCTGGAGAACGGCCTTCTGCCTGGCCGGCAGGCCCGATCCGGCACGGTTGATGTAGAAGTTCAGCATGGACATGGCGGATTGAAACGGCGAGGCCTTGCGCCGCGTGCTCTGCTGGGCGGAATGCTTTAGCGACAGAGCGATCTGGCGAGGGTTGGCCTTCTTGAAGACACCAGGCTCCAGGTCCAGGGCATCGCTCCCTTGAGTGACGGCTGCCGACCACTTGCGACCACGTGAGCGCGGTTTCACGATGTGAAGATCACGTCTCCCGTGCGCTCAAGTGCGCCGGTGCGCTGCAAGAAACTTGGTTTCATCATACGGAACGCTCCTGTGCCGGCTTATCTAGCTTTGGATGTGCCAAACCTAGTCTCGGCACGTTTCCGCCATCTCCCGGCCAAGGAAGCCGCATCCCTGGTGCAATTTGTCTGCCCGCCTCCTGCTCCCACTGCAGCCCGCAACCTCCGCGGCTGTATTTCCGTGGCGTTGGGGCTACATCAGTCCTCCGCCGGCAGACTGCTTGCACTCCTTGACGTTGCACTGGTGCAATAACTGCACTGAACCCATTTTTCGCCCTGCACGCCTGAATTGCTCCAATGCTGGAACGCGCTGAACCTCAGCCTATTACAATTGCGTCGGTGGGGCTGGCACGCCGCTTGCCTTAGAGGCGGACCGGCTGCCAATAGAGAAGCAGCCATAGAAACTAAACAAATGATATGAGCGAAAACGTTAATACCGCAACACCTGCTACCCAGACTCCTTGTGCCTGTTCATGCGCGCCGAAGGCGGCTCAGCCTGCCGCCGCCCCGGTGAAGCCCGCCCAGCCGCAGGCCGGCGCCGCCGCCGCCCCCGCTGCTCCGAAGGCGAACAAGCGCAATTTCCGCAAGCGTTAGTCGGAAGGGATGGCAGCGCCGCGCCTTGGCGTGAGCGCTGCAGGCCGGAACCGGCGCCGTTCTGGAGGAATGACGGCGCTGGTTCTTAGGCCAGGCGCGCGCAGGCGTGAGGGCGGATCCTGCAAGCGACTCGCGCGTCCATCACCAAACCTTGAATTTAATTGGTTAATGCCCTTGAATATGCGTGTCACCTGTGTTATCAAGAATTATGGGTGCTCACGGATCACGGGTTGGTCAATGTCGTCTCTCTACTGTTATGAATGATGTACTACAGAACCTGCTGAAGCTCCAGGCCCTTGAGTTTGGCGAAACCGGTGAGAAGAAGATCGAGGCGCAGGTCGCCGAGCTGCGCGCCAAAATCCCTCAACCTATCCTTGGCCATTACGACCGGCTGCGGGCGCGCGACAAGAAGGGGGTCGCGATCGTGCGGAATCAAACCTGCACCGGCTGCCACATGCACGTGCCGATCGGGATGATTACCGTGATCATGCGCGGTGACGATATCCAGCTTTGTGAGAACTGCGGCCGCTACCTTTATCTGCCGGATCCCGCGGAGGCCCAGTTCGTGGAGCATCTCGAGGCTGCCAAGCCCGCGGCGAAGCCGCGCCGGCGACGGGCGCTCGTGCCCGCGGCCTGAGCCTACGCTGCCGCAGCGATCTCCGCCGCTCCCAACCCCATTTCAGGCCGAAGCCGTCATGCCGCTTCACGCGACACTCCCTGTTGCTGCCCCTGCGAACCTGGCTGATTACACGCAGCCGGGCCTGATCGTGCCCCGGCTCCGCGAGCGAGACACCGCGGGGGTGGTGAATGAACTCAGCCAGGCGCTGCAGCACGAAGGGTTCGTGCCGGACGTGCTGCCGTTCTATCACGCGGCGCTCAACCAGGAGTTGCTGGCCGGCTCGGCGTGCGAGTGCGGGCTGGCCTTTCCGCATGCGCGCCTGAGCGGGGTAAAGCGCCTGCACTTTGCGTTTGGCCGCACGCCGGAGCCCATTATCTGGGGCGCCCGGGGCGCGTGGCCTGTGCAACTCATTTTCCTGTTGGCCGTGCCCGCTACGGACGCGGCCGCCTACCTGCACCTGCTGGCCAGCCTCGCCAAGCTGGGTCAGCAACCGGAGCTGCTCGCCGCGCTCCGCGCCGCGGATAATACCGAGGCCATACTGGCCGTGCTCGAACAGGTCAGACTGCGCCGGGGATGAGCCTGGCCGGTCCGACTACGCTCTTGCAGCTCGCCTTGTGCGCCTACGGCGCCGGGGTGGTGGGAAGTGTCATGGCCCTGCGGCGGGAGAGGCTGGCTACCGTGGCCGGGTTCGGCCTGGCCGCCCTGGCCGCAGTCTGCGGCATCGGGGCCGCCCTCCTGACCCTGCAGGGCGGTGCGAACGCCGAGCCTGTGGGCTTCGATCTGTGGTCGCCGCTCATTCCCGGCTTACAGCTTTCCCTTCGCCTCGATCCGCTGAGCGCGTTCTTCGTGCTGATCGTTTCGTTCCTGGGGCTGGCGCTGTCCGTCTATTCGTTTGGCTATGCGAAGGGTTTCTACGGGCGCAAGAGCGTCGGGGCGCTGGGCGGCTGGTACAACGCTCTATTGCTGGCCATGACGCTGGTATTCACCGCCAGCAACGCGGTCTGCTTCCTGGTGGCGTGGGAAGTCATGGCGCTCACGGCCTACGCGCTGGTGAGTTTTGAGCATGAGCAGGCCGAAACGCGCAAGGCGGGGGTGTTGTTCTTCATCATGTCGCATATCGGCACGGGCTGCATCATTCTCGGCTTCCTGCTGCTGTTCCAGGCTTCCGGCCGGGCCAGCGGCAGCTTTGGGCCGGAGGCATACTCGTTCGAGGCCTTTCGCCACCTGGGCGGCAACCTCTCCGCGGGCCAGCGGGATGCCGCCTTTTTGCTCTTCCTGGCTGGGTTTGGTGTGAAGGCCGGCATTGTCCCGCTGCATATCTGGCTTCCGTCCGCCCACCCGGTCGCTCCGAGCAACGCCTCGGCCATGCTCTCCGGCGTCATGATCAAGACCGGCATCTACGGCCTGGTCCGCGTGGTGTTCGACTTCCTGGGCACGCCGCCCAACTGGTGGGGCGTCACGATCCTGAGCGTCGGAACCCTCTCGGCGGTGCTGGGGGTGCTCTATGCGCTGATGGAACATGACCTGAAGAAGTTGCTGGCCTATCACAGCATCGAAAACATCGGCATCATCCTGATGGGACTGGGCGCGTCGTTAATGTTCCTGCATACGAACCACCCGGTGCTGGCGGCGCTCGCGCTGATTGCGGGCCTGTATCACACCATCAACCACGCTATTTTCAAGGCGCTGCTGTTCCTGGGCGCGGGCGCCGTCCTGCATGCCACGCACACCCGTAATATGGAGGAGATGGGCGGGTTGATCCGGCGCATGCCGAAGACGGCGTTTTTCTTCCTGGTGGGCGCCGTGGCCATTTCGGCGCTGCCGCCGCTCAACGGCTTCATCAGCGAATGGCTCACCTATCAGTCGTTGCTGCAGGGCTTTGGCACGACGACCAGCCTTGTGAAGCTGATGTTCCCTCTGAGCGGGGCCATGCTGGCGTTGACGGGCGCGCTGGCGGCTGCCTGCTTTGTGAAGGCCTTCGGCATCACGTTTCTGGCCCAACCGCGCAGCGAGCACGCCGCGCAGGCGCACGAAGCCTCCCCGACCATGCTGGGCGGCATGGGGCTGCTCACCTCGGCCTGCGTGTTCCTGGGATTGTGCCCGACGCTGTTTCTCAACCTGTTCGCACCGCTCACCCACCAGCTTCTGGCCCAGCCGCTCCCGCCTAACCTGTCGCTGGCGAACGGGCTGGTGCTCGGCAACACACAGGCGCTGGGCGGCTCGGTCTCAACGGTCGGCATGGCGCTCATGGCGATCTGCCTGCTGCCGGTTCCGCTGGTGCTTTGGGTTTGCTTTCGCCGCCCAGTGCACATTGGCCCGACATGGGATTGCGGCCTGCGAGGCTTGACCCCGCAGATGGAGTACACGGCCACGGGTTTCTCCAAGCCTCTTCGCATGATCTTCAAGGCGCTGTTCCGTCCGCGCCGCGAGGTGCAGCGGGAGTATGACTACTCGCCCTATTTCGCCACGACCCTCCGCTTCGAGAGCCACATCGAAGAGGCATTCGTCACGCGCCTTTACCGGCCCTTCAAGTGCGTGGTCCTGCACGTGTCCCGCCGCATGCGCGCGGTGCAGGCGGGAAGCATACAGGCTTACCTGATTTATATATTCGTGGCGCTGCTCCTCCTGCTGATGTTTGCGGTATGAGGGGGAGAAGCCCGAAATCCAAAGGCCGAAGGCCGAAAGAAATCCGAAGGCCGAAGGCCGAAATCCGAATAGTGCGCCCGCGGCAATGGCTCGCGTCCCGAAAGTCCAGGCCGAGCCGCGGCCTGAGACATTCGGATAGGTCCCTGGGCGCGAATGCGGCTGTTTCGGATTTCGGGCTTCGGATGTCGGCCTTCCTTCGGGCTTCGGCCTTCGGCCTTCGGGTTTCTGCTCCCTGCCGCCCATGAACGCCGTCGCGATGCTTTTCCAGACCGTCCTGCTGCTGGCCCTGGCGCCTCTGCTGACGGGTTGCATCAGGAACTGGAAAGCCAAGCTCCAGAATCGCCGCGGCGCGCGGGTGTGGCAGCCCTACCTCGACCTGCTGAAGTTCTTCCGCAAGGACATGGTGATCTCGGAGCACGCGTCCTGGTTGTTCCGCGCCACGCCGCACGTGCTGTTCATTTCCACGCTGCTGGCCGGGCTGATGCTGCCGCTCGTGAGCACGGCGGCACCGCTGAGCCTCTTCGGCGACGTGCTGGCGTTCGTGGGCCTGCTCGCCCTGGGGCGCTTCTTTCTCGCGCTGGGCGGGCTGGATCCCGCGAGCGCCTTTGGCGGGATGGGCAGCAGTCGCGAAATGACCATCGCGGCCATCGCGGAGCCTGCGCTGATGCTCGCGGTGTTCACCATCGCCATCAAAGCCGGCTCCACGAACCTGAGCCAGATGCTGCTGGCCGCCAACGGCCCGACCTGGCAGTTGCTCAACCCCGCGCACGTGCTGGCGTTCGCTTCGCTCTTCATCGTGCTGCTGGCCGAGACGGGCCGCGTGCCCGTGGACAACCCGGCCACGCACCTGGAGCTAACGATGATCCACGAGGCGATGATCCTCGAATACTCGGGCCGCTATCTCGCGCTGATGGAGTGGAGCGCGTCGGTGCGGCAGCTTGTGCTGATGGCCCTGCTCGTAAACATCTTCTTCCCTGTCGGCATTGCCACCGGCCTGAGCGCCGCCGCGCTGGGGTTGTCCCTGGCGGGCTTCCTGGCCAAGCTGCTGGCGCTCTCGGCCGTGGTTGTGCTGGTCGAGACCACCAACGCCAAACTGCGGCTCTTCCGCGTGCCCGACCTGTTGAGCGCGGCGTTTATCCTGGCCGCCCTGGCCCTGCTCTCGACATTCCTGTTTCACTGAGATGAATCCCGTTCAACCCGAGCTCGCTTCCCAGCTTATCACTCTGTTGGCCGCCGCGATGTTGGTCATCCAACTCCTGATGGTCGTGCAGCGAATGCTGCTGACCAACATCCGGCTCTTTGCGCTGCAATCGCTAATGCTCGCCGGCATCGCCACCATCATCGGTTTCTCTCACCACAACGCCGGCCATCTTTATGCCGTTGCCGGCCTGACGCTGGCGGGCAAGGTCTTCTTCCTGCCGTGGCTTTTGAACCGGCAGGTGCGGCGCATTGAGATCGAACAGGAGATCAATCCGCTGCTGAATGCTTCCGCCTCGATGCTGCTGTGCGGCGGCTTCACGCTGCTGGGGTACATCGTGGCGCGGCCCTTTACGTCGCTGGCCCGGCTCGGCAATAACACGCTGGCAGTCGCGGTCACTCTCCTCCTGACGGGCTTCTTCCTAATGATCAACCGCCGGAAGGCCGTGTCCCAGGTGCTCGCGCTGCTCACTGTCGAAAACGGTGTGATGCTGGCCGCGGTGGCCCTGACCACCTATGGCATGCCGCTCGTGGTCGAGTTGGGAATCTTCTTCGACCTGATGGTGGCGGTCATGGTGCTGGGCCTGCTGGTCTATCGCATCCGCGAAACCTTCTCTTCGATGGACGTCACGGAGCTGAGCCAATTGAAAGGATGACGCTGCTGGCCCCTATCCTGATTGTTACGACCGCCGCCGGTCTGCTGTGTCTGCTGCTGCGCTCGGGCCGCGCGATGGCGCTGGTGAACGTGCTGGCATTCACCGTCGCGCTTGGCCTGACCCTGCGTCTGCTTCCCGCCGTGCTGCAGCCGCCGGGCGTGGTAACCGAGTGCAAGGAGTTCTTCCGCGCCGACGCCCTGAGCGCGTGGATGGTGCTGCTGATTTCCGTGGTATCCCTGGGCAGCGCGCTCTATGCCGGGCGCTACTTCCGGCGGGATCTCGAGGACAAGGCAGTGACGCCTGGCCGCGTAAAGGAGTTCTACGTCCTGACGCCTCTGTTCAGCGCGGGCATGTTCCTGGTGGTGCTGGCGAATAACCTCGGGGTGATGTGGTTCGCCCTGGAAGCCACGGCCCTGAGCTCCGTCCTGCTGGTGGCGATGTATAGCCGCAAGACATCCCTCGAGGCGGCGTGGAAATACGTGATGCTGGGCAGCATGGGCCTGGCGCTCGCCCTGTTCGGCACGGTGTTTACCTACGCGGCGGCCATCAGCCAGGATTCCGGCGCCCACCTGCCTAGCTTCAACTGGTCCCACCTGATGATCCTGGCGGGGCAGCTCGACCCGCACATGATCAAGCTGGCGTTCGTGTTCGTGCTGATCGGCTATGGCACCAAGGCCGGGCTGGCTCCCATGCACACGTGGTTGCCGGACGCGCACAGCGAGGCGCCATCGCCTACGAGCGCCATGCTCTCCGGCGTCTCGCTGAAGGTCGCGCTATATGCGCTGCTGCGCTTCCACATCCTGACCACCGCGTCGCTGGGCACCGATTTCAGCCAAACCCTCCTGCTGGTGTTCGGGCTGGCCTCGATGGTTCTGGCGGCGCCGTTCATTCTCGTCCAGACCAATCTCAAGCGGCTCCTGGCTTATTCCAGCCTGGAACACGTGGGGCTGATTTGCGCGGGCATTGGACTCAACTCGCCCATCACTGTGTTCGGCGCGTTGCTGCACATGGGTTATCACGCGCTGACCAAGCCGGTGCTGTTCTTCGCCGCGGGCAACATCCACCAGGCCTGCCACACGCTCCAGATGCGGCGCATCGGCCCTGGCCTCTTGAAAGTGCTTCCACTGACGGCGCTCTGTATGGCCCTGGCAGGCGCGGCCGCCGTGGGCCTGCCGCCCTTTGGGCTGTTCTTCAGCGAGTTGACGGTGCTGAGCGGCGGATTCGCGGCGGGGCACTCGGTGATCAGCGTCATCCTGCTGGCGGCGATCCTCGCCTCGTTCTGCGGCATTCTTTACCAACTGACCCGCATCCTGCCCGGCACGCCCAAGGTGGCGCGCGAAGCCAGCGCGCGCCGCTTGGATGGCGTGTCGACGATGGCCCTCATGCTGGGCGTCCTGCTCGTATTCAGCATCTGGCTGCCGGCGCCGCTCCTGGACGTGATGCACCAGGCGGCGGGTATCATTGGAGGCGCGCCGTGAACCCGTTGCCCGAACTTCAGCCCGCAGTGGCGGACCTGACCGAACGCTTTGGCGCGCGCGTCCAACCGGTGCACGTCGCCCGGCCAAACGAGGTCTATCTACCTGCGCCGATGGAATTGGTCCCGGGCTTGTGCGCGCTCCTCTACAAGAAATGGGACGCCCGCCTGGTCAGCGTGTTCGCGGATGACGCGCGAGCCCAGGCAGGGGCATTCCATGTCTATTACGTTTTCGCCCTCGACGCCGCGCACGGCTTTATCACGCTGCGCGTGCCAGTACCCGCGGACCAGCCCCGGATCATCTCGCTCACCAACGCCCTGCCCGCCGTGAACTGGCAGGAGCGGGAGATGCAGGATCTGTTCGGCCTGCCCCTCGAAGGGCACCCCAATCCCCGCCGCTGCGCGCTGCACGACGACTGGCCTGAGGTTTACCCGCTGCGCAAGGACTTCGACCTGCGTGCGACCCTGCCGCCCTTCACCGGCGAGCGGCACAAGTTCCGCAAGGTCGAGGGCGAAGGCGTATTCCAGGTGCCCGTGGGGCCCGTGCATGCGGGCATCATCGAGCCGGGGCATTTCCTGTTCAGTGTGGCGGGCGAGCCCGTGCTCTACTTGCAAATCCGGCTCTTCTACACGCACAAGGGCACCGAAAAGCTGTTCGAGAATATGCCCGTGGCACACGGGGTCACGCTGGCCGAGAGCATCTCCGGCGACTCCAGCTTCGCGCATGCGACCGCCTTCTGCCATGCCGTCGAGCGCGCCGCCGGCGTGGAGGCTCCGCCGCGGGCACGCGCCCTGCGCACCGTGTGCCTCGAACTGGAGCGCATTTACAACCATATGGCAGACATCGGCGCAATCGCGACGGACGTCGCCTTTGCCGTGGCCAATGCCCACGCGATGCGCTTGAAGGAACGCGCGCTGCGCCTCAATGAGGAGCTCACCGGCAACCGGCTCCTGCGGGGCATGAACGCCCTGGGCGGCGTGCGCTTCGATTGGGACGCGGACCAGCTCGCCGGGCTTGCCCGGTTCGTGCGCGAGCTGCGGCCTGAGTTCGAGTCGCTCGTCGAGCTGATCCATAACTCCTCTTCGACCCGCGACCGTCTGGAGACGACGGGCATCCTGAAGCCCAAAACGGCAAGCGACCTGGGCGTGGTCGGCATTGCCGGGCGCGCTTCCGGGTTCAACCACGACCTGCGCCGGGACTTCCCGCACGCGGCCTACGTCCGGGTGACGTTCCCCGTGCCGGTGTATCAGGAAGGCGACGTCTTGCGGCGGATGCAGGTGCGCATAGACGAAGTGCGAGCTTCGCTCGGCATCATCGAACAGCTTGCTCCGGCCTTGCCCGACGGGCCGATCCGCACGGCGATGCCACCGCTGCCGCCCGACGCCGTCGCCCTGGGCTACGCCGAAGGCTGGCGCGGCGAGATCTTCCACTGGATTCGCACGGCTGCCAATGGCCGCCTGGCCCGCTGCAAGGTGAAGGACCCCTCGTTGCAGAACTGGCCCGCCCTGAGCGAGGCCATTCTCGGCAATATCATCCCGGACTTTCCCGTGGTGAATAAGAGCTTCAACCTGTCGTACTCCGGCACTGACCGATGATGGGGCATCTCTATTCAAGTAGCGTAAGCCTCCGGCTTGCGAACGTCCCAACAACCCTCTGGGTTGTTCGGCTGGTGCGCTGCGGGCGGCAACCCGGAGGGTTGCCGGGACGCGCGCAAGCCGGAGGCTTACGCTACTACAAACGAGGCTTGCGTCGCACGCATGCTTTAACGCTATTCACCGCCGATGTTTGAGATCATACGCAAGAGTCTAAGCACGGGCGTGGTCACCACGGATTACCCGCATGCGCCGGCGCAAGTGTCCGTCCGGGCACGCGGGCGGCCGGAGATTGACTTCACCAACCTTAAGGATGCCCGCCCTGCCGCCGCAGTCTGCCCGACGGGTGCGCTGTCATGCGATGGTAGGGACGCCTCGCCGAGGCGTCCGTCTTCGTGCGCCAGCGGACGCCTCGGCGAGGCGTCCCTACCTGAGCCTGGGCGCCGCACGGTGACGCTGGACCTGGGCAAGTGCACCTTCTGTGGCCTCTGCGCGGAGGCCGAACCTGCGATTCGGATGACGCACGCCTGCGAATTGGCCGCCCGCCGCCGAGCCGACCTCGTGAGCAGCGCCGCCTATAGACTCGGTCCCGGCGGCGAACATGCTGAACTGCTGGATAGACCCCTCACCCCTTCCCTCTCCCCATCGGATAGGGAGAGGGTGCCCGTCGGCGCGTCTTCCGGTGCGGGCCAAACCGCCAGCCAGCCTCGCGGCTCCGAGGTGGAGACCGTGGGCGCCGAGCTGAAGGCCCGCATCGCCAAGGTCTTCGGCCGCTCCCTGCACATCCGCGAGGTAGATGCCGGCTCCTGCAATGGGTGTGAGGTGGAGATAGCCGGTCTCAACAGCCCGGTGTATGACATCGAGCGCTTTGGCGTTCACTTTGTGGCCTCGCCGCGCCACGCCGACCTGCTGCTGGTGACCGGCCCGGTGTCGCGCAACATGGAATTGGCCTTGCGCAAGACCTACGAAGCGATGCCTCCTCCGCGCCTGGTAGTGGCCGTGGGCGCCTGCGGCTGCAGCGGGGGCATCTTCGGCCAAAACTATGCCACCCTGGGCGGCGTAGATAAAGTGCTGCCGGTGGATGTGTATATCCCCGGCTGCCCGCCCAACCCACACGCGCTCCTGCATGGCGTGCTGACCGCGGTCGGGCGGCTCTAAGATATACGCCATACGATTTACGATTTACGGGTTCACTCCCAGACCACCAGCCGGCTCGTAAATCGTAAATCGTAAATCGCGAATGCGTAAGGATTGCACGCCAGCAAATTGTCCCCCACCCCCACCGCTGGCGTGCAATCCGTGATGGTCACCAACCCATCACCCGCACCGCCCTATGGCCCGGCGGTCTGGTTCTCGCGATCCACCGCCGCCTTCATCTGCTCAGCCATCTGCAAGTGCTGCGTCAGAATAGGCACCGTGTTCCTGGCGAAAGCTCTCAGGGCCGGGTCGTCCGCGCTTTCGGCCTCCTTTTGGAACGCTTTGATGTCCTCCTTGTGGTCCTTCACCATGTCGGCCGCATACGTCCTATCGAACTCCTTGCCGGACAGTTTGGCCAAGGCATCCAGGGTGCGCTGATCCTTGTGCCCCAGGCTCGCGGGCAACATGGCGCCTTTCTGGCTGACCAGCGCCTTCAACTGATCATTCACCTTTGAATGGTCGGTGACCATGCGTTCGCCGAACTGCTTCACTGCCAGGTTGTAGCCTTGCGTTTGCGCCAACTGACCGGCCTTCACCTCCATCATGCCTCCGCGCGCTGCCTCACAGGCGAACTTGTAATCCGTCTTGGAGAACTGGCCGCGGTTGGCCCCGCTCTCCTCGTCCGCCGCCCGCAGCCGCTGCCCCGCCAGCAAGCACAGCGCAGCGGCTGCCGTTATTCCCGTCCATAAATACTTCTTCATATTGCTCTCCTACTTCCGGGTCCTGAGTAGCGGAAATCGGGCCAACCTCCGCGCTGGCGTGATTCCGCCTGTTCCGGCCGGCAATGGCGCCGGGCATCGGGCATTCCGCAATACCGCCGCGAGACGACGTGTGCAAAATGCATCCTCGGAGCGCGCCCTTCCTCGGGCGCAGCAACGCAAGAGCGCGCGGGCGCGCGGCCAGCACCGCCGCGCCACCTTCCTGTTGCCGCTTCGCGGCGGAAGGGGCATTCTCCGCGTATGGCCTTGCGGATTCATCATAGCGTCGTGCGCGGGGAGATTGACAACCGCGTCAAAGGAACGGTCCGCGGCAAGATTTGGATCGAAGGCCGCAGCGAGCCGCTGAGCCTCAAACTCAAAGGCAACGCCTGGCCCGATCTTGCCGGCTGCCTGCTCACCTTCTCCAATCCGCAGAAGCGGATCACGGACCCGACCCTCGATTCTCTGCATCGCGTCCAGCGCGGCACGATTGGCGACCTGACCGCCTCGCGCAAGGTGCGCGTATTCGATGTGCCACTGGAGGAGGCCATGGAGATGTGCCGCCGCCATGAGAAGCCCCCCGAGCACATGGCCAACTGCCTTTACCTCGAATGGTTCAGCGAAGCCAATGGGCGGGTCGTCGTCGAGAGCACCGATTACGCGCTCACCATTTCCCCGCCCGAATGGCGGCTGACCGCCAAGGAGAACGAGGAGCGAGCCATCCAGGCGGCCCAGGGCATGGAGGACTTCATGAAGCGTCTGGGCGAGGCTATCGAGCAACAAAAGCGCGGCCAAAAGGACCCCGAGGAGCCCTGGGACGAACACGACTTCGAGAAGTTCCTGAGAGAGTGCGATGCGCGGACCGACAAATACCTGGAGCTGCTGGACAAGTATGGCGACTCGGACGAGGGCCAGGCCAAAGTTGACCGCGAGATGGGCTGGGAACGCGAGCTGACGGAGGAAGAGGCGCAGCAAGAGCAGGAGCGCATCGAGGAGATAAATGAAGCTTGCGATGAGGCACTCAACGCACCCGAACCCGAGCCCGACCCGCACCGCGAGGGCATTGACTGGGTGCGCGCCGACGACGGCAGACCGGTCCATCCCTTGCAGCACCGGTGCACGGAAAGCGGCATCCGCTTTTGGCGCCAGGCTGACGCCGCGGGCCTGGAGGAGTTGGGCGACAGGGACCTGGAGCAGTTCATATTTGAATTCCAGACCACCGGCGCGAAACTCGCCGGGGCCCTGGGGGGTGTCGCTCGCGGACAGGGCCTCCCCGAGGGTGCCTTCACGGTGGCCTGCCTGAAGCGCGCGTTGGACCACCTCCACAAATCGCAGGCGGGATTGGAAGCGGTTGCGCCAAAAAAGATCCTGCCGGAAGCCGTTGTTGAGGACGCGCGCAAGGAGCTGTTCGAACTCCGCGAAGGCATCCTGCGCCTCATGGATGAGTATCGCGGGCGGGGCCGACAGGCCGGGTGAGAGTGTTCCTCCGTGGTTTTCTTTCGCATTAATCCGCCTCAGAAACTGCTTTGCATCTCCATCACGCACAGGCATGTTGCCCGTGCGTTCGAGATTATGACTGATATTAGGCCGGGATTCCGGCGGGCTTTGGTTTGGATTGCGGTAGGCAGCTTCGGATGGGGATGCTGGGCGGCGGAGACTAATGCCAGCCGGTTCGGCTTCACCGGCCCGGAGATTTTCCCCATCGAAAACCAGATTAGCCAGCTTCACGTGGCGGACCTGGATGGCGACGGCCTCAACGACATCGTCGTCGTGGACAATGCCAGCTCGCACATAGACCTGCTTTACAACCAGACGGGCAAGACCAACGCCGCCAAGTGTTTCCCCGCGCAGCGCAAGCCGGAGCTGAACGAGCTGCCGCCCGATGCCCGGTTCCACCTGGAGTCCATCGCCTCGGAAAAGCGCATCTGGTCGCTGGTCGTTGCCGACCTCAACGGCGATGGCCGGCCGGACCTCGCCTACTACGGCGAGCCGAAGGAGCTGGTGGTCGTTTACAACCAGGGCACCAACGGCTGGAGCGCGCCCAAGCACTGGGCCCTTGACGATGGGCAGCTCTCACCCAATTCGCTCTGCGCCGGGGACCTCAACCATAGTGGCCGCACCGGCCTCGTCCTGCTCGGCGATACCTGCATCTACTATTTGCCCCAGCGCAAGGACCACACCCTGGGAGAGCCGCAGAAAATCCCCTTCTCGGGCACGGTCAAATCCCTCCAGGTCGTGGATATAGACGGCGACGGCTTGAGCGACCTGCTGCTGGTCAATTGGGAGGACCGCAACCCCTTCCGCTTCCGCCTCCAGCAGAAGGACGGCAGCCTCGGCCCCGAAATGTACTTCAGCTCCGCGCCCATCCGCTCCTATTGGGCCGACAACCTGGAGGCGAACAAAAAGACGGATGTGATCACCATCGCCCAGAACTCGGGCCGCGCGCAGGTCTCCGAATTCACCCGCCAGCCCGCCGAGGCGCTCTCGGGCTGCCTCCGCCAGGGGCAATTCCAGGTGCTGCCGCTCAACCGCACCGACCGGGCGCGACGCGGCGTCCTGTGGGCCGACATCAACGGCGACGGTCTGCCCGACCTCCTCGTCGCCGAGCCGGAGAGCGGCCAGGTGTCTGTCTCCTTTCAGCATAAGGACGGCTCGCTCTCAGCCCCGAAGACCTTTCCCACGCTTGCCGGCGTCACCGACCTCGCGGCGGCGGATTGGAACGACGACGGCAAGGCGGAGCTATTCATGCTCAGCGCCGACGAACGGCAAGTCGGCGTGACGCATCTGGACGACAAAGAGCGGCTGCCTTTCCCGACGCTGATTCCCTTGGACGGCAAGCCCCTGGCCATGGCCGTGGGCAGGCTCCAGGCCGGGGCCAAGCCCGTGCTGGCGATGATCGTCGAGCAGGAGGGCAGGGGAGGGCTGGAGTCCCGCCGCCTCCTCATCACGCGCACCGCCGACGGCAAGACCAGGTCTCAGCGGCTGAGCCGTGACTTCAAGTCGAACCCCACGACGCTGGCTTTCCACGACGTGGACCAGGACGGCCTAACCGATCTCATCGTGCTCAGCCCCTTCGAGAAGGTCAAAGTCCTGCGGCAGGTGCCGGGCAAAGATTTCGAGGAACTGGACGTGGAGCCGCCGGGCGGCGCCATCGAGCAACCGTGGCTTGCGACGGCCGACATTGACGGCGACGGCAAGCCCGAGCTGTTGCTGCCGCAGAAAAACTTCCTGCGCGCCGTGGTGCTGCAACGCGAGCCCAAGCGCTCAAACACGGCCTCGCCCGGCGACTGGACGTTGACCGTGAAGGAGCAGATCAACGGCGCGGGCAGCAACTCGCGTCTGGTGGCCGCGGCAGCCATCCCCGCCGGCACCAACGGCATCCCGTCCCTGTTCCTGCTCGACGCCGAGCGCAAGGTGCTCACCTTGTGCGAGCGCGATGCCAGCGGCGTTTGGCAGGTCGTGCGCAACGTGCCGCTGCCCGTGTCCGACTTCGCCCGCTTGCAGCCGGTGGCCCTCGGCGGCACCAAAATCAATGCCCTGGCCTTCCTGGGGCTCAACTCAGTCGCTTACCTCCCCTTCAGCGGCGAGGTCTGGGAGCTCACCGCGCTGGACAGCTATGAGACCCCTATCAAGGATGGCCGCCTAACCGACGTCGTCTCCGGTGACCTCGACAACGACGGGCGCAAAGACCTTGTCTTCCTGGAAACGGCGCGCAACTACCTCGATCTCGTTATCTTTGACGCCCACCACAAGCTCATCCCCGCCAACCGGTGGCAAGTGTTCGAAGAACGCACCTTCCGCAGCCGCCGCAACGACCTGCCCGAACCCCGCGAGGCCGTCGTGGCCGACGTCACCGGCGACGGCAAGAACGACCTCATCGTCCTCGTGCACGACCGTATCCTCGTTTACCCGCAGGAGTAACGTAAAAGCGTCGAAGCGTCAAAGCGTGGAAGCGTAAAGGCCGTGCTGCGTGTTGCGTGGTGCGTGCCGGACACGCACCACGCAACACGCAGCACGCTGCAACGCCCTTCAGCCCTCCAACACCCAAGCGCTCGCCCGCAACTCAGTCCAAGGACTTGATCTTCAGGTTGCGGAAGTGCGTCGGGATGCCCCCGTGCGCGCCCTGTAGGCCAATGCGGCCCTTGGTGGCCATCTCCGCCAGCGGACGCGGTTCGAAATCCACAATGTCACTCCCGTCCGGCGCCTTCTTGCCCGACTTCCAATCCTTCATATTGATATCGGTCACGAGCTGGCCGTTCAGCAGCACGGAGATGTTTGGCCCCTGGCAACGTATCGTCATGCGGTTCCACTCTCCGGGCTTCTTCACCGCGGACTTGAGCGGCACCGAGTGGCCGAACACGCCGCCGCATTTCCAATTGGGCGGCACCTTCGCCCATTTTGCCGCGCCATCGTCCAGCAACTGAATCTCTATCGTATTCGGGATCCAGTTGTTCGTGTCGCTGCTATACACAAACACGCCGCTGTTGGCGGCAGGCTCAAGGTTGAACTCGAGGTCGAGGATGAAGTTCTCGTAGTCTTTGGTCGTCCAGATGGCCTCGTCCTTGGCTTTGGGAGAAAGCACGCCATCCTGCCACGACCATACGCCGGCCGGCGCGACAGCATTCGACAGGTCGGGCGCGAACAAATCAGGCCAGGCCTTTGAATTGGGGTGCTTCTTCAGGGGACCAGCGTCCGCCGCCTGCGCTGCGAGCCATGAGTTCAACAAAGCCACAGTGACCACAATGAGCAGTTTCTTCATGGGCGGGTGCTTAGCCGAATCGGCAAGCCAAGTCAATACAACGAGTCCGGCACCCAGCGGGGGATTCCCAACAATGGCCGGAGCCCCACATCAGGAACGCGAGCTTGCGCCTGCAAGGCATTCGCTTGCCAGGCCCCGATTCTTTTTGAGCATCCTGCAGGCTGAAGCCTGCGGGGTTGTCCTGCCGCCGCGTTTTCCATTACGTTCGAGCGCGTGAGCGTCATTACGTTGACCACTGATTTCGGCACGCGCGACTGGTTCGTGGGCACCATGAAAGGCGTCATGCTTCGCATCCAGCCTCGCGCACGGTTGGTGGACATCACGCACGAGGTGCCGCCCGGCGACATCCGCGCAGGCGCCTTTGCACTGGCGGCGGCGTGCCGCTTCTTCCCCAAGGGCACTGTCCACGTGGCGGTGGTGGACCCCGGTGTTGGCAGCGCGCGCCGGGCGATCGCTGTGCAGACCGCAGATTGCTCTTTCGTGGCGCCGGACAACGGTCTCCTGTCCTGGGCGTTGACAACACAGCGAGTCCGGGCCATCCACGCGCTGGAGGAGGAGCGCTACTTCCTTCGGCCAGTGAGCCACACATTCCACGGGCGCGACATTTTCGCGCCGGTGGTCGCCCACTTGAGCCGGGGTGTGCCTCTCCGGAAGCTCGGGCCGGCCCTCACAGACATCGTGCGCCTCGACTGGCGAGAGCCCCGCCTGCTCCGCCGCGGCATCGAAGGGGAGGTGGTCTATGTTGACCGGTTCGGCAATGCGATCACCAACTTGCGGCAGGACGCGCTGCAACGGGCCGATTGGGTTGTGTGCGAGACGCGTGGCGGTCGGCGGCGGGTTCCGGCAGGGCAATTCTACCAGGCGGTGCCGGTCGGCAGCCCGGTTGCGCTGGCGGGCTCAAGCGGCTTTGTCGAAATCGCGGTCAACGGCGGTTCGGCAGCCAGTGTGTTGGGCCTCATGCCAGGCTCGCGTGTCGGGCTGGTTCTGCGAGCCTTACAGCGCCAGGGATAAGCAGCTCTCCGCAGCCTCCCCCTTCGGTGCGCCTGCATGCCGCCTCCGGGGCGGACGCTTTGCGGACACACCGCGGGCCTCGAGCTTGAGCTTCTTCAGGTGGCGCGGGCAAATGCCATGCGAGAGCGGGCCGGCGGCCCGGCCGGGCTCCTGCGGTTTGCACCAGGCGCAAACCGAAACGTCCAGCGGGAACTCAATCTGGCTCGCCTTCATTGCCCGGCGCCCTGCTTGCCGACCCAGGGCCGGACGCGCTCAGCCAGCAGCTTATAGCCTGCGGCGTTGAAGTGTAGCCGGTCGGCGCGGAACAGCTCCGGGCGCGGCTTGCCGTCGGGTCCGAGCGAGACCGACCAGGCATCAATGTACTTCACTCGCGGGGCGGTCCGCGCGAACTGCTCGATCATTTCGTTGAGCGCCTTCTCTTTGTCTGCCTGCCCCCAGCGGGACGGGCTGGGATTGAGGGAGATGTAAAAGAGCACCGCCTCTGGAAGCTCCGCGTGGACCTTGGCCTCGAACTCCTTGAACTCCGCAAAGACCTGCTGCGGCGGTTTGCCTGCGATGATGTCGTTGCTCCCCGCGCGCAGGTAGATGGCCCGAGGCCGATACGGGAAGATAATCCGGTCGGCAAAGTGCGTGGCGTCCACAATCTGCGAGCCGCCGAAGCCGCGGTTGATGACCGGCTGTCCGGGGAAGTCCCTCGCCAGCGTGCTCCACAGCCGGATGCTCGAGGACCCGATGAACAGCAGGCCGCCCTTCGGCGGCGCATTGGTGTGGTCGCTCTGCTCGAAGGCCGCGATCTCGCGCTCCCACCTGGCGAAATTGTGGCTGGCCTCGGCGCCCACCGCTCCGCCCAACGAGCCGAGCAGGAGCCACGGGGCCAACGGAAGCAGAGCGAGAATGTCCAGGGAAAAGCTCCGGCGTCTCCCGGCGTTCGGGCTTCGGACTTCAGGTTTGAGGCTCATAGTTCACTGGGACCACCCCGTCTTTGCACCTCAGCGTTGCCCCATGCAAGAGCAAAATTCCACTTTCCGCCACCCCGGGCGCGTTGTATCCTCGAAATGCGCCCGGCCACCCGTTGACGCCAGCTCGCCCATTGCCCATCCTCGCCACCCTGCAGACCATGAATATCCACTATGCCACGAATCGCCCGATCACCGATGGCGAGTTCAGTGATGTGCTACGCCGCTCCACGCTGGGGGAGCGCCGCCCGATCGACGACGCTCAGTGCATCCGGGCGATGCTCGCTCATGCCGACTTGCTTTGCACCGCCTGGGATGGCCCGACGCTCGTCGGCGTGGCGCGCTCGGTGACGGACTTCGCCTACTGCTGCTACCTCTCTGACCTGGCTGTGGACGTCAAATACCAGAAGCAGGGCATTGGGCGCGAGCTGATCCGATTGACACAGTCACAGCTTGGCCCACGGGCCTTCCTGGTGCTCCTGGCGGCGCCCAAGGCCGAGTCCTATTACCCACGAATTGGCTTCGAGCCGCACCACTCCGCTTGGCTTCTCCGCGCCGGCAAATCCCTGAACCATCCGGCAGGAGCCGAACGCCAAGCCAGCGCAGGCCCAAGTCCGGAAGCGGTAAGCCTCTGAGCCAGGCTCACTTACAAATATGTCACTCGGCTTGCGCCACATCGCCTGCATTCGCCAGCCGAGGCCCGCCATGCCCAACCGCTCCCTCCCGGCTAATTGGATTCGCAAGTTCCTGTGTATACGTAAGTTGTGCATTTCAGCCCGCCAGCAACATACCGGATCGGCTGCCCAGCCCCTCCCATACTCCTCCAGTACCTCACCGTCGTACCTCTGATAGCCGATCAGAGGTACGACGGTGAGGCCCTGGAGAGGTATGGGAGGGCATCCGGGAGAGCGCTGGCGGGAGGACGCGGCTGCGGAGGGCGGGATTACCCTATGCAAAATGCGGTTTACGCGCGTGGGGAGGTGGGCAATGTTGGCGCGATGCGAATACCGGTTGGGCTGGTGTTTCTGTTGGGATGGAGCGTTGCCGCCACGAGGGTGTGGGCGGGCGGCAGCGGGCTCAATGTCATCGTGGTGGTCAACCAGAACAGCACGAACT
>Ga0335069_10001838_pt1 | contig 33483 bp, 35 predicted proteins | sample Lox_Sample_11_FD_206714 | JGI IMG/M metagenome (GOLD analysis project Ga0335069, IMG submission 206714) | Soil microbial communities from Loxahatchee National Wildlife Refuge, Florida, United States - Lox_Sample_1.1 | ecosystem: Environmental > Terrestrial > Soil > Wetlands | place: USA...
CTTCTCGGCGTTGATCACCACCACGTTGTCGCCGCAATCGACGTGCGGCGTGAAATTCGTCCGGTGCTTGCCCTTGAGGCGGAGTGCCAGGAACGAGGCGAGACGGCCCAGCACGACGCCATCGGCATCCACCAGGATCCATTTCTTGCCCTTCGCCGCCGCGGCCGGCGTCAACGAAACGGTCGACATGACTTCATCCCAAATAAGGAACGGCGGACCACGCACGGGTCCGCCGAAGGTGGCGGACTATCGTTCGTGGTGGCTCACCTGTCAAGCAAAGAATTGCAGCACAAATCAGCAGTTTGCGATTACGGTATTATATAACCGCATGCGCAGACGATTGGAATTATTACTTTCTTTGCTCGGGCGGGGGGATCGAATAGGTGCCGGTGACGTGTGCGACCGGCTCGTCCTCACCTTCCGAATAGAGCGTGACCTCGAGCACGGCCAGCCGCTTGCCAAGCTTGAGGCAGCGACCCTCTGCGATCACGTCCGCCTCGCCCGGCTTGCGCAGGAAATTGATGTTGAGGTTCGTCGTCACCGCAAGCTCGACCGGGCCGATCTGGCTCAACACGACCAGGTACATCACGAAATCGGCGAGCCCCATCAGCGCCGGCCCCGCGACCGTGCCTCCGGGCCGGATGAGGTCGCGCCGGAACGGCATACGGGTCAGGCAGCGTCCGTACTCGAGCGTCTCGACGCGCAGGCCAAGAAGGGCTGCGAGCGGCAGGCTCTCGCGCACGATGCGCTCGACATCGGCGATGGACACGTGGCTTGGCCGTGGTGGGCTCTGGCGCGGCGCTGGGTTCACGCTTGAATCCTCGTTGGACATGACCGCAAATACAGGCAGCGGCGATGCCCCGCAAGGTCTCGTCGCCGGATCTGCGAGGAGATGCACATGACCACCGCCGCTCCGACCGAACCGCTCGTGCTGCGCCAGGATCGCGACGGTGTGGCAACTCTGACCCTGAACCGGCCGGCGCAGCGGAACGCCCTCTCCGTGGCGTTGATGGGTGCCTTGCAGGCGGAGCTCGACCGCATCAAGGACGACCGGGCCGTGAAAGTGATTGTGATCGCGGGAGCGGGTCCCGGGTTCTGCGGCGGTCACGACCTCAAGGAGATGCGAGCCAATCCCGGGCGCCAGGCCTACGAGGCGCTGTTCGCCCAATGCTCACGCCTCATGCTGTCGATCGTCCGCCTGCCCAAGCCGGTGATCGCGCGCGTGCATGCGGTCGCGGCCGCGGCGGGATGCCAGCTGGTCGCGACCTGCGATCTTGCCGTCGCCGCCGAGAGCGCCCGATTTGCGGTCAACGGCGTCAACATCGGTCTGTTCTGCTCCACCCCCATGGTGGCCCTCACGCGCGCCATTCCGCGCAAGCCGGCGATGGAGATGCTGCTGACGGGCGAGCTCATCGATGCCCGCACTGCACTCGCCTATGGGCTGGTGAACCGCGTCGTAGCCGATGACCAGCTTGATGCGGCGGTGGCCGAGCTTGCGGCAAAAATCGTCGCCAAGTCGCCCTACGCGCTCGCGATCGGCAAGGAGGCGTTCTACCGCCAGGCCGAGCTCGGGCTCGAGGACGCCTATGCCTATGCGAGCCAGGTGATGACGACCAACATGCTGGCGCGCGACGCCGAGGCCGGCATCGATGCGTTCATCGCCAAGCGGCCGATGCCCGACTGGCAGGGGCGTTGACGGCACCGCGCAGAGGCGTCGCTTGATTTTGGTGCGAAAACGCACCAAATCTTAACCAGTGTTAACATAAGATAACTGCCGTCGAGTCGAGGGCGCGGCGACCGGAGGGGCACCGGCGCCGCACGCACTACGCGGGAAGACTTAATTATGCCCGATCGCAGAGTCCTGCTGACCCCCGCCGGGCGCGCATCGCGCCAGATCATTCGTCAGGCGTTGTCGCAGGACGAGCTCAACCGCGCCGCCCAGCTCCACGACGATTTCGTCAATTCGCGCCGCGGCGGCCAGCGCATGAGCTTCTCCGGCCGCGACCTGTCGCTGTTGAATCTGTCCGGGCTCAACCTCCAGGGCGCCGTGTTCACCGGCTCGGCCTTCTTCAACACCAATCTCTCGAATGCGGTCCTGGACTCGACCATCCTGTTCGGCTGCGACCTGAGCGATGCCAACCTCCAGGGCGCGTCGTTGCGCGATGCCGATCTGCGGGGCGCCTGCTTCCGCCGCACCAATCTTTCGGGCGCCAACCTGTCGGGCGCCGACCTGCGCGAAGGCCGCCTCGCGCACCGCGACCGTGACAAAGGCTTCAAGGAAGTCGTGTTCGATGAGGTCGACGCGGCAAACATGGAGGGCGCCAATCTCACCAGCGCCAATCTGTCGCTGGCGCGCCTTGCCGCCACGGTGGCCGACCGCGCCGACTTCACCGATGCCAACATGCGCGGCTGCAAGCTGCCGCGCGCCAATCTCAAACGCGCCATCCTGCGCGGTGCCGATCTCTCGCACGCCGATCTGAGCGGCGCCAATTTGCGGGGCGCCAACCTGCGTTATGCCGTGCTCATGGGCGCCAGCCTCGCGCACGCGGACACGGCGGAAGCCGACATGACGGGCGTGCTCACCGACGCTCCGGTCGGAAAGCCGATCAGCGCCCTTCCCCGCCCGCTCGACGCGCTGCTTGCCGACCACGACCGCTTCGTCCGCTCGGCCGGCGCCGAAGGTCGGGCCCTCGACCTCTCGGGCTTCGACCTGCGCAATGCGCCGGTCCTCACCCGCTTCTCGCTCGCCACGCTGAAGGCAAAAGGGGCCGTCTTCTACGGTCTCGACCTGCAGAACGTCCGCATGCAGGCCGCCCAGCTCGAAGGAGCGGATTTCCGCTCCTGCCGGCTGGCGGGTGCCGACATGCGCGGCGCCAATCTCACGGAAGCGCTGCTGTCGCACGCCGACTTGCGCGACAGCGACTTCAGCGCCATCCTCGTGCGTGAGACCATGGCCGTGCCGACCAAGCTGATCCAGGCCGAGTTGCGCGGTGCCGATCTGCGCGGCGCCAATCTCTCGGGCGTTAACCTGCGTGGCGCCGACCTCACCGGGGCGCGCCTCGAGGGTGCGAAGCTCGAGAATGCCGATCTCGCGCATGCGGTCGGCGTGCCGGAGGGGCTCAAGTGACGGCGACTGCGGCGGCCGCACCCGACCACGACGCCTACACGGACGACTACATCCGCGGCATCCTGCGGCGCGTGCGCACGATCGCCATGGTCGGGGCCAGTCCGAACTGGAACCGGCCGAGCTACTTCGCGATGAAGTACCTGCAACACAAGGGCTACCGGGTGATCCCGGTGAACCCGGTCGCGGCCGGCCAATCCATCCTCGGCGAGAAGGTCTACGCGACCCTGAAGGACATCCCAGACCCGGTCGACATGGTCGATATCTTCCGCAACTCCGACGCCGCCGGTCCGATCACCGACGAGGCGATCGCCATCGGCGCCAAGGTGGTGTGGATGCAGCTCGGCGTGCGCAACGATGCCGCCAAAGACCGCGCCGAGGCGGCGGGGCTCACGGTCGTGATGAACCGCTGCCCCAAGATCGAATACGGCCGCCTCCACGGCGAGCTGTCGTGGAGCGGCATCAACTCCGGCATCATTTCGGCCAAGCGCCCGCGGCTGATGCGGGTGAGCTGATTACAGGGCCCGGGGGCCCTTCACTTCGACCGGGCGGGCGCCTTCGGCCGCATCCGTGATATCGGCCCACACGATCAACGTACCGCCGTCGGGCGTGCGCAGATCGCGGGCCAGCAGCCGGCGGCCGTTCACATCATGGATCACCGGCTCGCCGGCGGCGGCGCGGTGGCGGGCGAGCCGCTCGGCCAGGATCTCCGCCGCACGCCCCGGCGGCGACGGCACGTCGCCGAGCCGGATGCTCTCCCAATAGAACCGCTCGAAGGTCACCCCGGGCACCAGGAATTTCGCCGCACGCCCCGAGCTTCGGCGGTACAGCTCGTTGCACACCACGAAGCGGTCTTCGGCGTCCCAGAACGAGAACCCGTTGGCCCCGTGTTCCATGGCGTACAGGAACCGCATGTTCGCCCGCGACGAGGCGCTGCGCTCCTCCACGACGGCCGTGATGTCGCGGGCGACGCCGCGATAGCCGACGAAATTGCCGCGCGCATCGAAGCGCGGCATACCGCTGAGATTGAGATGCGCGATGCGTCCCGCGGGCGTGCGGACCTGGCAGAGGAATTCGCGGAACAGGCGCTGGGCGGCGATGTCGTCCTCGAGCTGCCCGACCGTCAGATCGCCCGGCTGGGTGATCATCAGGTCCCGCAGGCTGCGTCCCAGCGCGTCGTGCACGGGAAAGCCGGTGTGGCCGTGCCCGGCGCGCGACACATAGCTGAAGCGCAAGTCCCCGTCGGTTTCCCAATACCAGTCCGATGCGGCCTCGGCGAAATCGCGAAAGCGCGCCTCGCTGCGCTCGCGGCGCCGCAGCTGCAGCACCAGAAGCGCGATCAGGGCCGCGATGACAATATCGGCACCGATCACCCAGATGCCGGCCACGGAAGCGTGGCGCCACCACTCGTCGAGAACCACCGAGGTGTCGAGCACGGTGCGCACGACGACCGGATAATCGTCGAGTGCCGCATAGCCGTAGAGCCGGTCGATATGATCGGAGCCACTGATTCCGCGCGTCGAGCCGATCTTGTCCTGGGTGAGAAGTTGATGCAGGTTGAAATTCTCGACCGCACGGCCGACCCGGCCCTCGATCCACGGATAGCGCGCAAGCATGACCTCATCGGTGGTCAGGAGCGCGATCGCGGAATGCGGTCCGAGGTCGATGGCCGCGTACAATCGCGACAGATACACGGGGTCGATGTCGGCCCCGACCACCCCGAGAAAGCGACCGTTGGCATCCTCCATGCGGCGTGTCAGCAGGAAGACCCATTGCCCGTCGACCCGGCTCCGGAAGCTGGGCGTCACCAGCGGGCCCATCTGCCCTGCCTGGTGCGCCACGAAATAAGGCTGCTCCACGGCGGAGACCCGCGGCGGCGGGAAACTCCTCGCGCTGTAAAGGGCATTGCCCTGGGCGTCGGTGACGAAGAGGTTCTTGAGCTGCGGCAAGGTCGGAACGATCGACTGCAGCATCCGATGTCGGGTCTCGTCGTCCGAGCCGGGGTTGCTCGCGAGGTCGTTGATGATGCTGAGCACCGCAAGGTCGGCGCCCTTGAACGCCGCCAAAGTCTGCTGCGACTGGCTGAGCGCCAGCCGTCGCAGATCTATCTGCGCCTTGTCGAGCGCGTCGCTCCGCATCTCCCATAGGACGAGCGCCGCCGCAGCCATCGATGCCGCGATCAGGACGATCCCGAACCAGATCAAGAGACGGCTGGGCGTCCGGCTGATCCACGGATCGGCCTCGCCCCACCGGTCTGGGGGCTCGAACGGCGGGGGCGCGCCTGCGGCGCTGGACTCCTGGGGGCTCATGGCAACAGGAGGAAAGTATAGCGGCATTGCAGGCCGGGTCCATCGCCCCCGGCGGCCCGGGCATGTTAAGACAGATGCGCCGTCACCGCTCGAGGATATGCATGCCCGACGAGAAACCCCGCAGCTTCGGCTTCGAGACGCGCGCCGTACACGCCGGCGCCACGCCCGATCCGGTCACCGGTGCCCGCAGCACGCCGATCTATCAGACGACGGCCTATGTGTTCGATGACGTCGACCATGCGGCTTCGCTCTTCAACCTGCAGACCTTCGGGTACATCTACAGCCGGCTCACCAACCCGACGGTCGCCGTGCTCGAGGAGCGCCTGGCCAATCTCGAAGGCGGCCGCGGCTGCGTCTGCGCAGCCTCGGGTCATGCGGCCCAGCTCCTCACCTTCTTCACGTTGATGGACAATGGCGACGAATTCGTCGCCAGCCGCAACCTCTATGGCGGGTCGATCACGCAGTTCACCCACAGCTTCAAGAAATTCGGCTGGACCGCCCGTTTTGTCGACCCCGCGGATCCCAAGAATTTCGAAGCCGCACTGACGCCCAAGTGCAAGGCGATCTTCGTCGAGAGCCTCGCCAACCCGGGCGGCGTCATCGTCGACCTTGAGCCCATCGGCGAGATCGCGCGGCGGGCGGGGATTCCGCTGATCGTCGACAACACGATGGCGACGCCCTATCTGTGCCGGCCGTTCGAATGGGGGGCCGATCTGGTCGTGCACTCGACCACCAAGTTCCTGTCCGGCCATGGCAACTCGATGGGCGGAGCGGTCATCGAATCCGGCCGCTTCGACTGGGGGAAGAGCGGAAAATTCCCGTCGATGAGCGGCCCCGATCCTGCCTACCACGGGCTCAGCTTCGCCGAGACCTTCGGCGATTTCGGCTTCACCATGAAGGCCCGCGCGGTCTCCCTGCGCGACCTGGGCCCGACGATGGCGCCGTTCAACGCGTTCCTCACGATCACCGGCATCGAGACCCTGCACCTGCGCATGGAGCGCCACGTCGAGAATGCGCTGGCGGTGGCGGAGTTCCTGGAGCGGCACCCGGCGGTGAGCTGGGTGTCGTACGCGGGCCTGACATCGAGCCCCTACCGCAAGCTGGTCGAAAAATACATGCCGCGCGGCGCCGGTTCGGTATTCACGTTCGGCGTCAAAGGCGGCTTTGCCGCCGGCGTCAAACTCGTCGAGACCGTGGAGCTGTTCTCGCATCTCGCGAATATCGGCGACACGCGTTCGCTCATCATTCACCCGGCCTCCACCACCCACCGCCAGCTCACCGAAGAGCAGCAGGTCAAGGCGGGCGCCGGCCCGGATGTGATCCGCCTGTCGGTCGGGATCGAGACCGCCTCTGACTTGATCGCGGACCTCGACCGGGCGCTCCGCGCGGCCGCGGGCTGATGTTCAGACCACCTCAAATTCCATGAGCTGGATCGGCGCCTGGAAATAGGCGCGGCGGAAAGAGTCCTGGTTCGCGTATCTGCTCTGCGGCAGCCGCTTGTATCCCAGCTGCAAACGCAAGGACGGGCGCTCGAACGGATACGGATCGAACCGGACCTTGCGCGGCCCGAGCGCTGTCAGCCTCAGCGGGATGCCGTCGCGCTTCGAGCTGCCATAGGCGGTGGGTACCGGCTCGATGTAATCGTCACACGGCTCGGCGCAGCAGAAGTACAGTCCAAGCAGGTCCCACACCTGCAGCAGCCGATAGTTGGTCCATACCTCGTCAGGATCGAACGCTTTGCGCGCCTCCGCCTGACGCTTTTCGTCGCGCTCGATATACGCCGCGACCTCGGGCCGGTCGTAGCGCGCGTAATTGTCCGGATGGGTGATCGTGTCGTAACGGTGCCGCCAAAGTCCCGTCCGGTGCATGCTGACGATCAGCCCGGAATAAGGGTCGATATCGGTCATCCAGTCGCTGCACCACTGGTACGCGTCGAGCTGTTTCTGGCTGAACGGCAACGTGCGGAACTCCGGCGTATCGCCGCTCTCCAGCAAAATCGGGCTGGTCTCGTAGCGCAGCCAGCCGAAATCATGAAAGGTCGCGGCGCGCACCACCGAATCGTACGGCCTCGGTGCCGCAAACCGCCCGTTCCCCCAATGCGCCGCCATCTGGCCGACCAGACGGGAGTGATCGGTCTGGCCGATCAGCGTCAGCTGTCCGTCGCTTTCCTTGCGTACGATCACGGGGATATCCTCCGTTCGTTCGAAGCCGAATTGGGCGCCAGGGCGGCGCACAGCTGCGCCGTACTCGTGACCCAGCCGAGGAAGGTCTCCACCGAGTAGACGACCGCCTTCTGGACGAAATCCGGTCCCGATTGCTGCGTCGCGTCCTCGACCAGGATGCAGAAATACTCGCGATGGAACGCCTCGCGCAGCGTCGATTCCACGCACACGTTGGTGGCGATACCGGTAAAGATCAGGTGCCGGATGTTGCGCGAGCGCAGGATGTTGTCGAGATCGGTGCCGCAAAAGCCGCTGTAACGGGCTTTGGGCAGCACGAACTCGTCCGGCCGCGGCACCAGCTCCCCGACCAGTGCGTGGCCCCACGTGCCGTGGGTCAGGATCGTACCGGCGAGCTCGGGCCGCGCGCGCATCAGCTTCAGCGGGTTGGATTTGTGCCAGTTCGGCGAGTCCGGTCCGCCGGCGTTCCTGAGCGCCGCATCCCAGCCGTTCTGCAGGAAAACGACGGTCGTGCCCGCCGCGCGCGCGGCATCGAGAACGCGCGCCGTATTGGCGATGACGCCCTTGGCGGGGCCGATATCGCGCCCCATGAGGTCGCGATATCCGCGCGGCGAGCAATAATCGTTCTGCATGTCGACGACGACCAGCGCCGTCGTGGCGGCCGAAAATTCGATCGGCTCCGGACGCGCGTTGAGGTGGAACGAGCTCGGCATGGGTTCACGCGGGGCGATGCGGCGCATCTGGATCGACATGAACGGCGAGCTCGTCGTCCGACGCCCAGACGAGGCCGGCCAGGATCAGGGGGTCGAGACAGATCGCCATGCCGGTCTGCGCGTCCTCGATGCGCAGGCGTGGCGCGTGGCCCTCGCGGTCCAACGACAGGTGTACCTGCGCGAATTCGTTCGCCAGCGTCCATGTTTCACGGGTGCTCATCGCCTCCTCCCGCGCTCAGACAAGATAGGGAATCCCGTCGAGCGGCTCGTCGCATTTCAGCAGCGCCACTTTCTTTCTCGCGATCTTCCAATCCGCGCCGTTCCGCGCCAGGCGGAACTCGCAGCGCGCCGAATGGATCGCCTGCTTGTGGCGGGTGAGCGCAAACAGGACCATGACCGCCGATACCACGAGCGTGCCATCCGCGGCCTCCTCTTCGATCGCGACATTCGAGATCGCCCGGTGCATGCGCGACGGCGGATCCTGCGCGTGGGCATAGCCGGACTTCAGACGGGCGACGCGGCGCTCCATGTCGGCGCGCGTGTCGTAGATGATCGACACGTGCTGCGCCGGATCGATGTCCCCGTGGCCGGCCGGCAGCCAATAGATGGCGTCGGCCGTGAACATGTCGAGCCAGTCGTCGAACCGGCCTTCGTCCAGGAGCCGCGCCTCGCGGTACAGGACCTGCTCGATCGCGGTGCGGTCGATCGCGACGGGGCGCTCAACTCCCATGCGCCGCCTCCGGCCGCGCATCGGCAGTCATCAGGTCTTTCCAGCGCCGGTACATGCCGCGGTGCTGCGTCTCGTCAGTCATCGTGCTGGAGAGATATCCGCCGTGCATCTGCTCGCGCTCCAGTCCGCGCGCGAACACCAGCCATTCGACCGCCGAGCTCTGCAGACCCTCCTGGGTGCGCTCGAAGATCTCCAGATCGTCGGCGTAGACGACGCCGGCCGGCCCGAACTCGAACTCCTGCCAGCGCATGCGGCTGAGGTTCAGTTCCTCCGGCACGTTTTGCAGCCGCACGACATTCGTGTAGATCTCCGTCCGGTTGACCGCGACCGGCCTGATCGTGCGGATCTGCGTGCGCAGCAGGACGAGGTTTGGAAACACGACGACATTGAAGCCGCCGTTGGGCGAACCGCTCGCGGGCAAAGGTCCGGTGTCGCGATGGTCGGTCACCCCGTGGCCATCCATGTCGACGACCCTGCCCTTCGCCTCGGCGTAGATCTTGAGCGCCTCTTCGGTGAACGTGCTGCGGTGCAGATATTGGACGTGGTACGGGTCGACGCCGTTCTCGATCTGGTATTTCCAGTTGCCGTCATAGGCGCATTTCTGCAGGCCCCGGAACACCTCGATCTCACCGGTAGGCGAGACCTTGCAGAATTCATCCAGCAGCTCCTTCGTGCCGCCGAGATGCGCATCGAGCGTCGGCCCCTCCGCAGCCATGCTGCCGAAGATGAATCCGCGATGGACAGCAAGCCGGGGCACGCGCGCCAGGCTCAGCTCCTCGCGCACGAACGAGGGGCCGTAGCCGCCCGGGTGCGGCACGCCCACGAGCTTGCCGCCGTTGCCGTAGGTCCAGCCGTGGTAGGCGCAGCGGAAAAACCGCGCGTTGCCGAATTCCTGCTGGCACACGGTGGCGCCGCGGTGGCGGCAGCGGTTGACCAGTGCCGTCACCTCGCCGTCGCTCTGACGGGCCACGATGATCGGGTGCCTGCCGATGAAGGTCGTCTTGTAATCGCCGGCCTCGCCGATCTCGCTCGTATGGCCAAGATAGACCCAGGAACGGCCGAAGATCCGCTCCATCTCGAGATCGAAGATCTCGGGATCTGTGTAGACCGCGCGATGCACCGCGTCGCGCCTGATCAAGCCCGAGAGATCGCGTTCCATCTTTCCTCCTTCACTGCACGAGGCTCGCGACAATCTCGCGAATGTCGGCGAGCTCGTCGAGGCGACGTACGAGGTCGATGATCTTGTCGAGCCTGTCGGCCGGCGGCACGATCTTCGCGTAGCCGGCGTTGCTGCGAAATTTCGCCGCGATCTCTTCGAAGGACAGCGGCCGGGTAGGATGGCCGCGCGGCCGCTTCACGGTCGCCCCATGTGTCCGTCCGTCGCGCGTGCGGATTTCCAGAACCCCGCCCTCTGGCCCGCCGGGCGGGCTCAAGCCCGGATCGAAGACGTAGGAGATGCGCTCGGCCATCGCGAGCGCGGCCGCCTCGGATCGGTGCTTCCCCTTGAAATCGGCCAGCGTGACCGTGCCGTTGACGAGCACCTTGGCCAGGATGAATGGCAGGCTGTTCATCGCCGCCGATGACGTGGGTGGACGGCGCCGCACGGCAAGCGGCTCGCTCATCGCACGCCCCCACACGCCGACGCGGACCGTGACGTCGGCGATGTCGCCCGGCGCGATGTCCTGTGCCGAGATCAACCCCAAGGCTGCCTCGATGAACGGATGCGTGACCAAAGTGCCCGGCCAGAATTTGAACACCCGGTTGGCCGAGACGAATGTCTCGCCGAGGCCCGCGCCGAGGGGCCCCCGGTCGTAACGGCCGCCGTAGTGCGCGCCGAACAGGCCGGCCTTGCCGTCGAACACGGCACCTTGCGCCAGCACGCCGCACTCGGCGAGCAAGGCGCTTTGAACGCCGCCCTGGTTGCAGAAGGCGGCATAGAGCGTCTTGCCCATGCTGTCGGCGCTATGCACCACGAGCTCTTCGGTCCCGGCCGTCTGCATGAGCGCCAGGCCCAGCGCGCTGTGCATTTTGGCCGGCGTCAGGCCGAGCAGCCGTCCTGCCGCCGCCGCGGCGCTGAAATATCCGAAGATCTGGGTCGGGATCAGCGCCGGGAACTCATCCGAATCCTGGCCTTGGGCCATCGCCATGGCGAGGCGATGCTGGATCTCGCAGCCCACGACGAGTGCCGCGATGAACTCCTGCCCGCTCACGGCCCGTCCCAGGCGCTCCGCTGCCGCGAACGCTGCCGGCACGACACATACGGCGACATGTGTCTGCGGGCTCTCCAGGATGTCGTCATAGTCGAGAGCGCGCGCGAGCGTGCCGTTCGCCATCGCGGCCAATGCTGCCGGCACGCGCCGGCCGGTCGACCAGATCGCCGCCTCGGGTGCACCGCCCTGGGCGGTGACGAACTCGATCACCTCGGCACAGCCTTCGCCGATGCCCGAGGACGCCAGGGCCACGCCCAACGTATCGAGGACCGTGTTCTTGGCCACCGCCACGATCTCCGCCGGGACGTCCACGAACCGCAGAGACGCGGCGAACTGGCTGAGCGCCACGACCGAATCCGGCTGGCTCATGGCGACGTTCACTCAGCCCTCCCGAGCGGGGTCACGCCGTGCGCGCCATGGCGTGCCGCACGGCGGTGACGACCTGCTCCGGCTTGATCGGCGTTGAGTCGAACTCGATGCCGAAAGGCGACAACGCGTCGGCCACGGCATTGGCGATCGTGACCGGTGGCGCGATCGCTCCGCCTTCGCCAAGCCCTTTCACTCCCAGCGGATTGAGCGGCGACGGTGTTTCCTGGTGCACGAGCCGGATCTCCGGCACATCGCTCGCGGTCGGCACCAGATAGTCCATGAAGGACACGGCGAGCGGCTGCCCGTCGGCATTGTAGGGCAGCTCCTCGAGCAAGGCGCCGCCGATGCCCTGCACGGTCCCGCCCACCACCTGCCCTTCCACCAGCAACGGATTCACCGTGACGCCGCAATCGTGCGCGACCGCGTAATCCTCGATCGTAACGCGGCCGGTCTCGATGTCGACATCGACGATCGCCGCATGCACCGCGTAGGCCCAGGTGACGGTCGGCGGCTCGTAGTAGTACGTGTCCTCGAGCCCGGCATCCATCCCGTCCGGACGGCGCCGGTCCCAGCCCGGGCGCGCCGCCTGCGCCAGTGCGGCAAGGCTCACCGTCTTGCCCGGCACGCCGACGATGCCAACCCCGCCGGGGCGCAGTTCGAGATCGGCTTCCGCGCATTCCAGGAGGCCGGCGGCGATCGCGAACGCCTTCCTGCTCAGGCGGTCGGTCGCGTGGTGAAGGGCTGCCGACACGGTCACCGTGCTGCGGCTGGCGATCGTGCCGAACCCCATCGGAATGGCCGCCGTGTCGGCCAGCGACACGACGACGTCGTCCGGATGGACCTTCCAGAGGTCCGCCACGATCTGCGCGAAGATCGTCTCCATGCCCTGCCCTTGCGGACAGGCGCCCGAGGCAACGTGGATCTTGCCCGTCGTCTCGATGCGTACCGTCGCCCCTTCGAACGGTCCGACGCCGGTGCCCTCGTTGTAGCAGCCGATGCCGAGCCCGAGATAGCGGCCCTGCTGGCGGGCGGCGCGCTGGCGATTGCGAAATGCCGCGAGGCCGCCCAACGCGTCGAGCGCCTTGTCGAGCGCGCCCGGATAGTCGCCGCCGTCGAACACGATCGGCTCGCCGTCGCGATAGAGGATGCCGTTCTGGTAGGGCATCTCCTCGGGCTTGACCATGTTCCGCCGCCGGACCTCGGCCGGCTCCAGGCGCAGCTGCCGCGCGATGAGGTCGATCAGCCGTTCCATCGCCTGCACCGCCTCGGGGCGGCCCGCACCGCGATAGGGCGCGTTCGGCGTCTTCGTCGTGAAGACAAGCGTGCCGCTGACGGCGAGATTGGGAATCTTGTAGGGGCCGGGAAGATGCACGACCGTGTTGTAGGCGATCGGCAGGCCAAGCGGATTGAACGCGCCCTGGTCCATGATGAAATGATCGCGCAGCGCCAGGATGCGACCCTCGCCATCGAAGCCGATCTCCACATCATGGAACTGGTCGCGGGAATGGCAGGCGCTGATCAGATGCTCGTACCGGTCCTCGATCCACTTGACCGGCCGGCCAAGCGCCCGCGAGAGGAACGCGATGACCTGCTCCTCTGCATAGGGGTGGCCCTTCACGCCAAACCCGCCGCCGACATCGGGAGCGATACAGCGCACGCGCGCCTCCGGCAGGCCGAGGCATGACGCGACCGCACCGCGCACCATGTGCACCATCTGGGTCGACGACCAGATCGTGATGGACGACGTGCGCGGATCATACTGGCTGAGGATGCCGCGGCACTCCATCGGCATCGCGGCGTAGCGATGGTGGTAGTAGCGGCGTTTGATCTTGTGGGGCGCCCGCGCCAATGCCGCGTCCACGTCGCCCTTCGCGATCGCCATCTCGCCGTTCACATTGTGCCCGAGTTGCTCGTGCACCAGCGGCGATGACGGCTTGAGGGCCGCGTCGACGTCGAGGACGGGCGGCAGCGGCTCGATGTCGACGACAGCGAGAGCCGCCGCATCCTCGGCTGCGTAACGGCTGTCTGCCACGATGACCGCGAGCGGCTCGCCCACGTAGCGCACCTTCCCTTCGGCCAGCGGCAGTTGGCGCGGGTTGTCCGATTTGTGGCGGACGACGGCCCGCCATTTCGCGGGCATCGGCACTTCGTGCGGCGGCCCCGGCGGCGCGAGCTTGCGGAACTCAGCCCCGGCGAGGACATAGGCCACGCCGGGTGCGGCAGCGGCTTCTCTCAGATCCACGGTGCGAATGTTTCCATGCGCCACCGAGCTGCGGATGAACGCAGCGTGCAACATGCCCGGCAATGCGAGATCGGCGACATACTGACCCTGACCGGTCAGCAACCGGCGATCCTCGCGCCGCGGCATTCTCTGGCCGACGAACCGATCGGTTTTGTGCTCGCGCATTTCTTCCCCTCACGGTCCCGGGCCCGCGTCTTCAGCTGTCGCTTATGCAGGTCTGATGCCAGCCGATGGGTGCGCGTTTCAATGGCATAGATATTGCTCGATCGGCTCATCCGCCGAGTGATTCCGTATTGAACCAATGGTCAATCAAAGGGGGAGCCCATGATCCGACACCTCGCCTTCTCCGTGGTCTGCGCCGCCGTTCTGGCAAGCGCTTCGGCCCAGGCCGCCGACAAGGTCGACTTCATGATCGACTGGGTGCCCACGGGAGAAGAAGCATATCCGTATGTCGGCGTGCAGGAAGGATACTTCGCGCAGGAAGGTCTCGAGGTGACGATCAAGGTCGGCCGCGGCTCGGTCGATACGATCACAAAAGTAGCGACCGGCGTTGCCGATTTTGGATCAGCCGCGGTGGGCGCCCTGATGGGTGCAGCCGCGCAAGGACCGGTGCCGGTGAAGGCGATCTACTCGATCTACAGCAAGCAGCCCGACGCGATCTTCACCGTGAAGGGCAGCGGCATCACCGCGATCAAGGATTTGAACGGCCGCACGGTCGGCACGGCCACCTTCTCCTCGTCGAATACGATCTGGCCGGTGTTCGCCACAATGAACGGCCTCGATCTGTCGAAGATCAAGCTTCAGAAGGTCGAGGTGAACACCCTGGCACCCCTGCTCGCCACGGGCCAGATCGATGCGACGATCAACTGGGTGACGGCCGCGCCCAACACCGAGGCGATCCTCAAGAAGGCCGGCAAGGAGATCGTCGTCCTGCCGTGGTCGGAGCACGGGCTCGACGGCTACGGCCTCTCGGTCATCGCCGCGGACAAGGTCATCAAGGAACGTCCCGACGTCGTGGCGCGCTTCGTCCGCGCGTTTACCAAGGTCACCGCGTTCGTGGTGGCCAATCCCGCCGGAGCCGCCAAGGATCTCAAGGCCATGGTTCCCGAGGCCGACCTCGAGTCCGATACCGCCGAGGCGCGCACGCTCGGGCCGCTCATCAAGAACGAGGTCAGCGAGAAATACGGCATGGGGACCTATGACCCGGCCCTGTTGAAAAAGACCTGGGAATGGGTGGCCAAGGCCCAGAACTATCCACTCGACAAGCTCGATCCCGAGACGGTCGTCAACCGGACCTTCTCGCCGCGATCCTAGCCCGCCGCGCGGCCGGTGGTGAGGTTGGACCCGTTTTTGCTCTGATGGCGGAAGGGCGCATCGGAGGGATCCATGTTCATCGATCCGAATTTTGAGACATTCTCGGGCGAATTTCTCGTACGCGAGGTCGCGGCTTATGGCGGTGAACAGCGGTCCAAGCCGCCCTTTCATCCGATGCAGCGCCTGTGGCGGTGGGCGATCAAAGCGCTGAAGACCCGGGGACTCGGCGCCCGCCGTGGCGGGCATTGATGCGATATCGGGCGCCGCCCAATATTTCGGCAACATAAAGGCACATGCGTGAGCATCCAGGTGCGCCCGGCAATCACATTCGAAAAGGTCGGCCGCGTGTTCGGCCTTGCCGACGGCCAGCAGGTGACCGCGCTGCGCGATCTGTCCTTCTCGATCGCCAAGAATGAATTCGTCGCGATCGTCGGTCCCTCGGGCTGCGGCAAGTCGACCGTCCTGCGGCTGATCGCGGGGCTCATTCCGCCAACCCGCGGCCGGGTCTCGATTTACGAGGTCGCGGTCGACGAACCCCCGGATATGGTCGGCATCGTGTTCCAGAAGCCGACCCTCCTGCCCTGGCTCGATGTGAAGTCGAACGTGACGTTCCCGATGCGGCACAAATACGGCCGCGTCACGGAGCAGGATCACAAGCTCGCGCGCGAGCTGCTGGCGCTCGTGGGCTTGAGCGACTTCGCCAGCAGCCGGCCGGACGAGCTGTCGGGCGGAATGCAGCAGCGCGCCGCGATCGCGCGCGCCCTGCTGCTCGATCCCGAGATCCTGCTCATGGACGAGCCCTTTTCAGCGCTCGATGCGTTGACGCGCGACGAGATGAGCTTCGAGCTGCTACGCATCTGGACCGAGCGGCCCAAGACCGTCGTCTTCATCACCCATTCGATCCCCGAGGCGGTGCTGCTCGCCGACCGCATCTTCGTGATGACGCCGCGCCCGGGAACGATCGCGGAGATCATCGACAATCCGCTGCCGCGCCCGCGCGGCATCGATACGCTGGCAGACCCGGTCTATCATGAGCTCACGACTCGCATCCGCAACACGGTCTTCGCCCGCCCGCGCGCGGCCTGACGGCCCGCCGCGCGCGCGCGCGCAGACCTTCAAGAAGGTGGCACTCCACCTCGCGCCGACCTTGACCATGCTGGCCATCCTGGCCGTCTGGGAGGCCGCCTGCCGGCTGCTGCATGTGCCGGAATTCCTGCTGCCGGCACCAAGTGTTATCCTGAAGGCCGCACTTGCGATGAGCGGCTCCGAGTGGGCGGGCCACATCACGAGTACGCTGCGCGTGGCGCTCGAGGGCTACACGGTCTCGATACTGATCAGCCTCCCGCTGGCCACGATGCTGGCGCTGTCGCCCATCCTGTCGCGGACGATCTATCCGATTCTCGTGGTGATCCATTCGACGCCGATCGTGGCCGTGGCGCCGATCATCGTGGTGACGCTCGGCGTGAGCGACCTGCCGCGCGTGGTCATCACCTCGATCATCACCTTCTTCCCGCTCGTCATCTCGACCGCGACCGGCATCCTGTCGACGCCGGACGAACTCGTCGAGCTCTCGCGCTCGTTGCGTGCCACGCGCGGCCGCGAGATCCTGCAGATCCGGCTGCCCTATGCGGTGCCGCACATCTTCAGCGCGCTCAAGGTGTCGATCACCCTGGCCGTCGTCGGGGCCGTCGTGGCCGAGTTCGTGGCCGCCGAGCGCGGCCTCGGTTATGCGATCCTGTTCGCCACCTCGACGTTCAAGATCCCGCAGGCGTTCGCCTGCCTCGTCGTTCTGGTGATGATGTCTCTGATCCTGTTCCGTCTCGTGGTGACCGCGCAGATGCTCCTCTTCCCGTGGAGCCTGCCGCGCGAGAAACGGGCCTGACGAACGGTTTTCGTCAGCGCGTCAGCTCGACCGCGGCGGCCCGATAGAGGGCCACGCAGTCCTCGTGCAGCACGCCGGTCACGACCGTAAGGTCCCAGCCGACGAACTCGGCGAAACTTTCGGCCGTGTATTTGTGGAAATTGAAGGCGAGCTTCGCCAAGGTCCGGATGTCGGCGTTGCGCGCGCCCAGCACCAGCGTCTTGATGCCGGCGTTCAGGATGGCGCCCAGGCACATCGGACAGGGCTCGCAAGTTGCGTAGAACACCGCGTCGGGGATGTGCCGCTCGCCGAGTTTCTGCGTCGCATACTTGATGGCCAGCGTCTCGGAATGCGCGGTCGCATCGCTCGTCGAGACCTTGAGGCTGCGACTGCGGCATACGACCTGTCCGTGGCGCACCACCACGGCGCCGAACGGCTGCTCGCCCGCGGCGGCACCCGCCTTCGCCTCCGCAATCGCCATCGCCATGAAATGCTCGTGATCGGTCGTCATCGATACCTCCTGGTGTCTAGCTGCGCGCTGAGACAGCAAGAAGTATGCCGAATGTTTGGGCAGCCGTACCGCTGGTCCGACGCTTGCATCGCACAGCGCTAACGCAACGCGATCGAGGGAGCGAGGAATGACGTTTCCGCAATTCCATCTCGCCTGGTTCACGAATTTCGCACTCGACGAATGGCGCGAGCCGCTGTCATCGGCCGGCGGCGCGCCGTGGACGGGCGACTTCTATGTCGAGATGGCGAAGACACTCGAACGGGCGTGCTTCGACTACATCATCCTCGAAGATACCCTGATGGTCCCGGAGGCCTATGGCGGCACGTCCGAACATGCGCTCAAAGGCGGCATCCAGGTGCCCAAGCACGACCCGGCCCCGCTTGCAGCACTCATGGGTGCGGCGACCTCGCATGTCGGCATCGTGGCGACCCTGTCGACCTTGGGCTATCCGCCGTTCCTGCTCGCGCGGCTGTGTGCGACCATAGACCATATCGCCCGCGGCCGGTTCGGCTGGAACATCGTGACCAGCGGCGAGAACATCGCAGCCCAGAATTTCGGCCTGCCCGAATTGCCGGAGCACGACCTCCGCTATGAGATGGCCGACGAGTACATGGATGTCGTCAATCAGCTCTTCGCGTCGTGGGATCCGGATGCCGTCGTGCGCGACCGCGCCACCAACACCTATGCGGATTTCCGCAAGGTCCGGCCCGTCCACTTCCAGGGCCGGTACTTCAAGTCGCGCGGGCCGCTGAACACGGCCCCGATGCCGCAGGGCCGGCCGGCCTACATCCAGGCGGGCGGCTCGCCGCGCGGCCGAGACTTCGCCGCCAAGCACGCGGATTCCATCATCGCCTCGAGCAACGGGATCGCGGGCATGAAGGCGTTCCGCGACGACGTGCGAAAGCGCGCCGCGAAATTCGGCCGCAACCCCGACGACATCAAGGTCCTCTTCCTGTTCGCACCGGTGCTCGGCGAGACCGAGGAGGAGGCAAAGGCCAAGAACGAACGCGGGCTTGCCAGCCAGTGGTTCCAGGACCGGGCGCTCGGGCTCTACAGCGGCATCACCGACATCGACCTGTCGAAATTCGACCTCGACAAGCCGCTCCCTGAGCTGACGACCAACGGCGAGTCCACCTCGCTCGCCAAGTTCGCCCAGTTCGGCAGCGGCAAGACGTTGCGGCAGGTGATCATGGAGGGCGGCAAGGGCGGCTGTGTCGATTGCGTGGGTACGCCCGAGCAGGTGGCCGACCAGATGGCCGACATCATGCAGCAGGTGGGCGGTGACGGCTTCCTCATCAAGCACCCGTTCAACCTCATCAACCGCCGCTACATCCTCGAGGTCGCCGAGGGCCTCGTGCCGGCGCTGCAGCGCCGCGGCCTGGTGCGCATGCGCTACACCAAGCCGACGTTGCGCGAGACCCTCTGCGAGTTCTGAGCTTCCGGTGCGTCATGCCCCGGGAAGCCGGGGCATGACGTCCCGGGAGACTACGACTTCGGGACGAAGGACCGGTCGACGATCCCGACCGGGTCGATCTTGTCGAGCGGATAGTTCTGCGCCTTGGCCACCCACTCCCAGGTCTTCTTCAGGAGCTCGGGGTCGAAGGTCCACATGCCGTATTTCTGGCTGACCTCGTTCTTGATCAGCAAGGCCGCGTTCTTCCACTCAGCGAGGCCATCCTCGGCCGGAATGTCGGGCAGCATGGCGTGGTTGTCCTTGGCGGCGGCCTCGGGATTGGCGAAGGTGAAGTTGATCGCTTTCGTGTAGGCGCGCAGAAAGCGGGCCACGACCTGCGGCTGCTCCTTGATCACTTTGTCGGTCGCCATCAGCGACAGGCCATATCCCTCGAGCCCGTATTCCGACCACGGCAGCATGACGAGCTCCTTGCCGTTCTGGCTGAGCACGCGCTCGGCACTCGCCTTGTTCGTCACCCAGCTGATCGTCGCGTCGGTTTTTCCGGTCGCCAGCATCCCGAACAGCGTGTTGGGATCGGCCTTGATCAGCGTGATCTTGCCGACATCGAGACCGTTGGACTGCGCGAACACCGGCCAGATCACGTTGGAGGAGGTGAACGGCGCCGTCGCGACCGTCTTGCCGATGAGATCCTTGAGCGTCGTGATGCCGCTGCCCTTGATGGTGAAGATCGCGTCCGGCTGCTTGACGTAGATCGACGCGATCGCCTTCACGGGCACGTTGCTTTGCGCGACGGCCCCCATGAGCGCCCCGACGGCCGCGGCACCGAAGTCCGCCGTGCCCGTTCCCAGCTTCGTGATCGTGTCGGTGCTGCCGCGCCCGATGCGCACCGTGACCTCCAGGCCTTCGTCCTTGAAGAAGCCCTCCTTCTCGGCCACGTACGGATACGGCTCTTCGCCCGACGGGATCCAGTCGAGGAGGAACGTGACCTTGTCCAACGCATGCGCGGCCGTGCTCGAGAAGAACAGGGCCGACGCTGCGAGCACCGCAAGGATCGCTTGTCTCATAACGCATCTCTCCGCTTAAGAATTGAGCACGCCGCAAAAGGTTTGAACGGCAGATGCCGCGGCGGTGGCTCGAAGCGCCGCGCGTGCGAAGAAATCTGCAAGCCATATGCCATCGCGAAATGCGTCGCGGCGCGCCGACGTCACGCGCTATAGTTCCGGCACGATGCCGTTCTCAAAACTCGATCACGAGCGCTTTCTCCGCCGCACCTTCGACGTCGCGCGTGACGCGCGCGCCAATGGACAGCATCCCTTCGGCGCGATCCTCGTGGGGCCGGATGGCTCGATCCTGATGGAGCAGGGCAACGGCTATTTCCCGGACCGGGACATGACCGCACACGCCGAGCGCCTGCTGATGACACGCGCCTCGAAGACCTATCCTCCGGCGGTGCTGCGGGAGTGCACGCTCTACAGCTCCGCCGAGCCGTGCGCGATGTGCGCCGGTGCGATCTATTGGGCCGGGGTCGGCCGCGTCGTGTTCGGCGCCAGCGAATTTCAGCTCAAGTCGATGACCGGCAATCATCCGGAAAACCCGACCCTCGATCTCCCCTGCACCACGGTGTTCGCCGCGGGCCAGCGCGCGGTCGAGGTGATCGGTCCCCTTCTCGCCGATGAGGCCCTGGCGCTCCACCAGGGTGCCTGGGACGCGCCGCAGGCCTAAAGGCTCAGCATGCGCTCGGCCGCGGGCGGCAGGAACTTGTCCGTGTAGACGTCCTCGGGCCGCTGCTTCTCCGGAAGCTTGAACACCTCGGTCAAGGTGTCGATGTTCCGCTGCAGGCGAACGGCGTCCACGTGGCTGACGCCGTTCTGCTCGACATTCGGCCGTTTGAGCGCCAGGTCGATCATCAGCTCGAGGCGGCCGACTTCGATGCCGGTATTCAGCAGCGGATCATGTTTCTTCAGCGATTCGACCGCCGCAACCTTGTCGGCGATCATCGCCTTGAGGCCGCGCACGGTCACGCGCAGGAACTTCCGCACCAGATCCGGATTCTTCTCGGCGAACTCGGCGCGGACCACCACGCCGCTGCCATACAGATCGACGCCGTAATCCGCGAAATTCATCACCGACAGCTCGTCGCGCCGGACGCCGAGCTGCTCGAGATCCGGAATCGAGGTCGTCACGTAGCCGGCCAGCGCGTCGGCCTGGCGCTTGGCGAACTGCTCCGCCTGCAGCTGGATGCTCACGGTTTGCCAGATGACTTTGCTCTCATCGACGCCGTTCGCCCGCGCAAACGCAGGAAACATCGTCCGTCCGCCGGTGGTCAGCGGGGCGACGATGGTCTTCCCTTCCAGGTCCTTGGGCGTGGTGATGCCGCTGCCCTTGCGCGTGATGATGGTGCCGGGAAAAACGTCGTAGATCACGAACACGCTCAGCAGCTTGCGCTCCGGGCTCTTGGCGTTGAACAGCATGACCGTGTTCATGTCGCCGAACAGAAAGTCATAGTTCCCGCCCGCGATCGCCTGCGCGTTCTCGAGCCCACCATAGCCGCGGTCGATCGTCACGGACAGCCCTTCGTCCTGGAAATAGCCGCGCGCATCCGCGAGGCTCCAGATCGACTGCGGCGACTGCCAGACCCAGTCGAGCCGCAGCTTGATCGGCGTGAGAGGCTGAGCGCGTGCAGCCGAGCCCGCGCCGAGGAACAGCGGCGCCGCCAGCGCGCCGCGCAATACCGACCGTCGATCGAGTCCGCTCATGACACCCCCTCGCCCTTCGCCCGCCACCAGGTTGGATCAGGTCAACCGCGCAAACCGGTTCACATCCATCGGCCGACCCAACGCCTCTGTGATCAGCGGCTGGAACACCGCGCGCTCGCCGCGCGTCGCGCTCAGGTGCTGCGCGTTGTTCTGTTCATCCTGCGTCGCGAATTCCTGCGCCGACGCATAGATCTCGTCCTCGTCCACCTTCGTGCAGCGGCCGGCTTTGACGACGACCTCGCCGGCCACGAGCACCGTGTCGATGGATTGCCCGGTCTCGTACATCACGAGATGGTTCCACACATTGCCGAGCGGCCGGTGGATGTCGCTGTCGAGCCTGAGGATCGCAAGATCGGCATGGGCGCCGACCTCGATGGCGCCGAGCTTCCCGGGCTCGCCCAGCACGGCGGCCCCGCCGACGGTCGCGAGCCCGAGGGCCTGACGCGAGGTCATCCAGCGGTCGCAGTCCGGTTGGCTGATGCGGCTCAACAGCATGGAAAACTTGGCCTGCTCGAACATGTTGATCGCATTGCTGCTGCAGCCATCGGACCCCACCGCCACCCGGACGCCCGCCTCCAGAAGCCGTGTCGTCGGCTGGAGGCCGCTGCCCAGCACGAGATTGCTCACCGGGTTGTTCACGACATTCACGCGCTTCTCGGCCGCGAGCTCGATGTCGCGGTCCGTGCACCAGACAAAATGCGCGAGCGAGCTCTTCTCGTTGATGAGGCCAAAGCGGTCGAGATAGGCGACGAAGCTACCGCCGATCCCGGGCGCCATCAGTGCCTGGGTCTTGGCCTCCAGGAGATGGGTGTGCAGCCCCATGCGGTGCCGCGCCGCGAATTCGCCGGTCTTTTCCAGAAGTGCCGGCGTGCACCGCTGCGGCCCGTCCACGCCGAGCATGAGCCGCACGCGCTCGCCGCCCCGGGTCTCGGCCGCAACCTCCTCCATCATGACGAAGTACTCGTCGGGTGATTTGGGAGTCATGCGCACCCAGCGGTCCTGGATGTCCTGAGGCAGGCGCGCCGCCTCGATCGGCAAGGAATCGATGTAGCGGCGGTCCTCGAACATGGGCGCCACGGCAGCCCGGATGCCGATGTCCTGGTACGCCTTGAAGACGGTCAGCACCGCCTCCGTGGACGGCATCGCCCCGTGACGGAAATGATCCACCACGCCGGTCACGCCGTGCTTGAGCATCTCGATCGCGTGCAGCAAGGCCCCCACCCGCACGATCTCAAGCGGCCGGTGCGAGCGCCGCGACATCGCCTCCATGACGAACAGGTCGAGCGGCGCCCCGCCGATCTTCCCGCGCTGCAGCGCCGAGGCGGAATGCGAATGCGAGTTGATCAGCCCGGGAAGGACCAGCGCGTTCGAAAACGCCAGCGTCTCGAACGTGCCCCCTGCGAAGGGGGCTGCCTCGCCTTTCGGCGCGATCGCCGCGATGCGCCCGCCCGCGATCCACAGGTCCATGTCGTCGAGCAGATCGTCGCTGCCGCCGAGCGGCGCGATCTTCGCCCCCGTGATCCGCAGCTTGGAGCCCACGGCGGTCAGGCGGCCACCATGGCGGAGAAGCCCGCGACCTCGCCGAGACGTGCAAGGGCGAACGCACGGTCGAGCCGTACGAGAAAGAGCCCCACCTGCATCGGCAGACGGTGATCGAGAAAGCAGTCGTAGATCGTATCCAGGGCCTCGGCCAACGGCAGCCCGTGTGCGCAGCGTGCCCGTTCGACCGCGGCGCGCAGATCGAGCGCCTTGCGCACGCTCACCTTCTGCGGCTCGGGGGTCGCCCAGTCGATGTCGCCGAGGTTCGACGCGAGCGCCTCGACGAAGGCCAGCTTGCGCGCCGGCAGGTTTTTTGCCGCCTCCGGCACATGGTCCTCGGCGACCTGCAGGAACCAGTTCCGCTCGTCGGTCGCTCGCGCGAGGTCGCAATCGATCCGGCGGCCGTTCTTGAAGGCCATGACCGGGACGCACCGCGCGTCCGCGACCCGCGTGCGCATAACGCAATCCTCGAGCTCGAACCGGCCGGCCTCGAGCCGGAACACGGTGATATCGGCGGGAAGCCCGGGACGCAGACTGCCCGCGCGGTCCGAGAGCGACAGGTGGCGCGCCGGATTTGCGGTCACGCAGGCGATGACGTCGTGCAGCGACAGGCCGAGGCGCAGGCAGATCGACATCGTATGCGACAGCGAGAACGTCGGCCGCAGGACGTTGAACTGCTGCAGATCGGAGCTGATGAAGTGCGGCCGCAGGCCCTGGGCCATGGTCTTCTCCGCGACGTCCCAGGAAAATCCGTAGCTGCCGAAGCCGATGTCGAACAGCGCGCCGCGCGCCGCCGCGTCCTGCACGCATGGCAGGATCCTGCCCGCCCGATCCAGGACCTGCCCCTGCGGACACCCGTTGTAGACATGGGTGATGATGTCGCCGGCGCCGACGCAGCTCACCGCGTATTCGAACGGATCGATGAAACCCGGCCAGGCGCGGTTCTCGCCGATGTGCAGATAAAACGGCATGCCCAGCGCCGAGGCGACGTTGCGCGCGATCTCGATCGTCACCTGTCCGCGCTGGCTGTACGCCGCCGCCTTGATATAGCGAGCGACACCGGGATGCGCCTCGATCCAGTCGGACCACAGCGAGATCGGAATCGCCGCTATGTCGCGGATATCGTCGTCGCCGGGCTCATAATCGAAGCCGACGATGCCCATCGGCAGGACGTAGGGGCCGGCATAGACATCCGTGACCAGCCGCCCCTTGGTCAGCGCCTCGAACTCGTCGAGCGTCAGGATGCCCGGGCCGCCGGCATCGATGAAACTGGTCACACCCTGGCAAATGCCGATGCTGTCGGGGTCGCCGAAGCCGAGTGCCCCCACCGCATGCACATGAATATCGATCCAGCCTGGCGACAGATAGTTGCCGGAGAGATCGACGGTCTCCGCGCCCGAAGGGACTTCGATCCCAGTGCCGACGGCGGCGATCTTGCCGGCGGCGATCAGGACGTCGGCAGGCCCGTCGATCCGTCGGGCGGGATCGATGACATGCGCACCCTTTAAGAACACCGCGTTCTCATATTTGCTCATGAGACCGCCTCGCGATGAATGATCGAGCATCCGCCCATGTTGCAAAGGTGTGTTTTGCAAACGGCGGGCCAGGCGCGGCGGGTGTCCAGTTTTTGAGCAGGCTTGCGCCCGCTTAATCGACCGAGGTGGCCCGGGTCACCCGAAGTTCGTCGAAGTCGAGCTCGCGCATCAACGTCTCGACGGTTTCGTCGCTGATCTCGCGCTCCCGGTGCAGCTTCACCAGCCGCCGGCGTGCCGCTTTGATAGCCGCCAGGCGCAGGCGGCGCCGCTTCTCGGCGACGGCGGCCGTATCGTGAGAATGGCCCGCATCCGCCTGGGCTTCGAGCTCCGCCAGCGGCCTTGCGAAGTCGGAGCGCACGCGTTCGATCACACGGGCTGGCAGCGCCATCCGCTCGGCCACCCGGTCGATCTCCGCGACGGCCGCATAGGCCATCTTCGCGCGCGCGAGTCCCTCTTCCTCGTTGAGATCGACACCCAAAGCCCCATCGTAGCCCAGACGGCGCAGGACGATGGGCAGGCTCAGCCCCTGTCCCACGATCGTGGTGACGATCACGGCAAAGGTTAGGAACACGATCAGGGCGCGAGCCGGAAACGGCGCGCCGTCGGCCAACGTCAGCGGCAGGGCCATCGCGGCGGCAAGCGACACGATGCCGCGCATGCCGATATAGCCCACGACCGCGGTCGCCCGGAGCTGCTCCGCCGGAGCGACGCCGCGGATCCTGGCCGTGACCCATTGCGGCAGGAATCCGACGGCGAACACCCACACAACGCGTGCCAGGATCATCGCCGCGCTGATCGCCGCCGCGTCGATGATCAGCTCGCTCCACGAAAACGGAGCCAGCGCCTGGATGATCGGCGGCAGCTGCAGGCCGATCAGGATGAAGATCAGGCTGTTGAGAAAGAACACCACGGCGTCCCACAGCGCCAGGCCGCGCTGGCGCGTCTCGGCGGAGATGACCGTCGGGCTCACCCAGGCGCGCCACAATCCGATGCTCACCACGGCCAGCACGCCTGAGGTCCCCAGCGCATCCGCCGCCCAGAACGCGGCGAAGGGTGCGGCCATCAACAGCAGCGTCTCCGACAAGGTGTCGTGCAGCCGGCGGTGGATCCACACCGATACCCAGCCGAGCGCCAAACCCACCGTGATGCCACCGACGGCCACCAGGACGAACTCGCCGACCGCCTGGCGCGCCGAGAAGACCCCGGTCATCAGCGCCGCCAGCGCAAACTTGTAGAGCACGAGGGCCGTCGCGTCGTTCACCAGGCTTTCGCCTTCAATGACGGTGACGAGGGGGCGCGGCAAGTTCAGGTTATGGAGGATGGCCGTCGCGGCGACCGCATCTGGCGGCGACACGATGGCCCCGAGCAGGAAAGCCGCCGGCCACGGTAAGGAGGGCACCAGATACTTCGCCACGACGGCGACGGCCGCGGTCGTGAACAGCACCAGCCCGAGTGCAAGCCTGCCGATCGGCCGCCAATTGTCGCGGAACCCGTGCCACGGCATGTGCAGGGCCGCCCGGTACAGGATCGGCGGCAGGAACACGATGAAGACGATCTCGGGGTCGAGACGCACCGGCGGCAAGCCGGGTAGGATGCTGGGGGCGAAGCCGAGCGCCAGCCCGCCGAGCGTGAGCGCGATCGGGTACGGCATGCCCAGGCGCCGTGCGGCGACACCCAGCGCCATCGCGGCGATCACCAGCAGGATGACGATCTCGAGCGTGGTGGTCATGCGGGAGGCACCCTGCCACGGGCCCTAGCAACGCGCCACCTTGATGCCGAGACAGATCCGGCGGTTCGCCTCAGCGCGCCAGCGCTGCGAGGATCGCCAGAAGGCGGCGGTCGCGCTCGGCTGCGAGCTCGGGAATGCTGCGTCCGCCCACCGCGTCGGCGACGCCGTCGACGATCCGCTTGCGGATCTCGGGAGAGAGGCGCGGCGCGCCGAGGTCGGCCCACCAGCTTTCCATGGGCGTGCCGAGATGTGCCAGGAAATGCGCCATCCCGCCCTCCCCGCCGGCGAGATGGAAGGTCGTGTTCGGCCCCATGAACGCCCAGCGCAGGCCGGGACCGAATGCAATCGCCTTGTCGATGTCGGCGACGCTCGCGACATCCTCGGCGAGAAGATGGACGGCCTCCCGCCACAGCGCCGCCTGCAGCCGGTTGGCGATATGGCCTTTTACCTCCTTGCGCACATGGATCGGCTCCTTGCCGATCTGCGCGTAGAAGGCCATCGCGCGCGCGACGGCGTCCGGCGCCGTCTTGTGTCCGCCCACGACCTCGACCAGCGGGATCAGGTGCGGCGGGTTGAACGGATGGCCGATGACGCACCGCCCGGGATGGCGGCAACCCTCCTGGATGCGGCTCATCAGCAGGCCAGACGAGCTGGAGGCGATGACGATCTCCGGCGCCACCGCGCCGTCCAGCGCGCGGAACAGCTCGATCTTGAGGTCTTCCCGCTCGGGTCCGTTTTCCTGGACGAACTCGGCGCCCGCGACGGCCGCCGCGGCGTCTTTCGCGAATCTCACGCGCTCGGGATCGGCTCCGGCGGCCAGTCCCAGCCGCGACAGCGCGGGCCAGGCATCGCTGATGAACCGGCGAACGAAGGTTTCTGCGTCCGGCCGCGGATCCCATGCCGTCACATGGAGACCGCGCGACAGGAAATAGGCGGCCCAGCTGGCGCCGATCGTTCCCGCCCCGATGACCGCCACGCGCCGGACCGACGCCGTTTCGCTCATGACATGTCCTCCCCCAAAGCCGCTCTTCGTCGGCTCAAACCATATACGCCGAGACCTCGATCAGGTTGCCGTCCGGGTCGCGGAAGTACAGCGAGCGGACGCGGCCCATGGCACCGGTGCGCTCGACCGGACCGGCCTCGATCTTCACGTTACACGCCTTGAGGTGGACGCGCACCGCCTCCAGGGATTTTTCCGTAATGAAACAGAGGTCGGCCGAGCCCGGCGTGGGGCGCACGGCCCTGGGCTCGAACTCGCGCCCCGCCTGGTGGAGATTGATCTTCTGCCGGCCGAAATGCAGCGCCTTGCGCTTGTCCGGGCCGAAAGCCCGCACCTCCATGCCCAGGACCTTGGCGTAGAAGGCGCACGTCGCCTCGATGTCGCGGACGGTCAGGACGAGATGGTCGAGCCGGTCGATCGTGAACGGCGCGGCCATCGGAGGTCAATCCGCGGCTTCCGCCGCCGTCAGCGGCAGGCTCGAGACGGCGCGGTCGTCCGGCAGGAACAGTGCCGAGACGCCGACGATCGCGGCGAGCAGGCCCAGCAACAGATAAAGCGAGCCGAAGCCGCCGGTCGTGTCATGGACATAGGCGATCAGCGGAATGGCGGTCGCAGCCACGCCGAGCGCGAGCACGAACTTGGCACCGTAGGCGGTCCCGCGCCACTTGCCCGGCGTGAAATGCGCGAGCAGGCCGTTCTCCGCCGGGATGCAGCTGTAATTGGCGAACACCATGAGCACGGTGAGCGCCAGAACCGGCCAGCCGGTGACCGCCGCCGCACCCAACAGCAGCGGCGCCTGGAGCGCAAACCCGACCAGATACACCCGCCGCATCGCGAAGCGGTCCGCAAGCCGCCCGCCCACGTACTGCGCCGTCGCCGCACACAAAAATACGACGGTCACCAGCGCGCCGGGCCCGAGCGCCCCGCTGGTCATCCCCGCCAGGCGTTCGGCGAACACCTTGGGCAGCATCACCATATAGGCGGCGCCGATCAGGCCCGAGCACAGCATCGTCAGCGACAGGATGAAAAACGCGCGCACGGCATCGCCGCGCGACGGCTCCGGCCGCGGCTTCAGATCGACCGGCGGCGCGTCGACCGCGCCGAGGCCCCAGGCGACCGCCAGTGCCACGCCGACCGCGATGGCGGCGGCGCCGGGCACGACGAAGGCCGCCCGCCAGGAAACCAGATCGCACAGAGCACCGGCGATCATCGGGCCGACGGCGAGCCCGACCGAGCCGAAGATGCCGTTGATGCCCAACGCCCGGCCGCGATTGGCGGCGGCACGGATGAGCCATGCCATGCCGACCGGGTGGTAGATCGAGGCGAACGTACCGATGAGGGCCAGCCCCACGGCGAGCTCGACCCCGTTGCGGGCGAAGCCGGTCATCACCGTGGCGACGCCGCTGCCGATGAAGAACACGACCATCATGCCGAGCGTCGACCAGCGGTCGCCAAGCCACCCTGCCGGGAGGGCCGCAACCCCGAACAGGACCTGGCCCGCGAACATCAGCGCGATCAGCTCGCCATAGGGCATGCGCCACTCGCGCTCGAGCACCAGCACGACGGTCGGATAGAGGATCGTCAGGATGTGGGAGAAGCTATGCCCCACATTTGAGAAAAATTGCGCGCAGGCGGGCGAAGGGCGGGTCATTTATTAATCCTGCGCCCTGCGGCCGCCGCGGACAAGTCCGCCGGATGCAAGGGACGTATGCGCCGAAACGAACCGTCAGCTCGGCCGCGCCGCGGTCTCTGTCGCCACCCACGCGAGAAAGTCGGGGTTGCCGTCGGGGATCGGCAGGGCGACCACGCAGGGCACCGCATAGCTGTGCAGGGCCTTCACCCGTGCGGTTACCGCGGCCACCAGGTCGGCGCGCGTCTTGACGATCAGCACCGCCTCGCGATCCTCGGTGAGCTTGCCCTCCCACCAATAGACCGACTCCATGCCGTCGATGACGTTGGCGCAGGCCGCCAGCCGTCCCTCCACCAGGGCGCGGCCGATCTTCTTCGCCTCGTCGCGCGAGCCGGCCGTGATATAAAGCATGCGGATGTCCATGGCTCTCCTCCCTGCCTGCCCCTAGGATAACGCGCCCCGAGGATCATGCATCATGTCCAAGCCGTTCGATCCGATCCCGATCCGCTCGCGACGCCTGACTGTCGTCGAGGGATCGGGCACCGGATCAGATGCGAGATCCGCCCCTGCGGCACCCGCCGCCCGGCCGGCCAAAGCCAAGCCGCGCGGCCTGCCGCCCGCGCCGGGCGCACCCACCGACGTCCAGAAGGCGTGGCTCGCGCGCGGGCTGTCGCAGCCCGGCGGCAAACTGCCGCTGTTCGACGACGCCGGCCGGCGCATCGATCAGCGGACGATCCGGGCCTGCATCGACCAGGGCTGGGCCGAGCCGTGGTTTGCCAATCCCCTCAAGCCGGACTGGCTGGTCTGCCGATTGACCGACGCGGGCCGGGCCGTGGCAGCCCAGACCGACCCGATCTCAAGCTCAGGGGCGTAGGACCTTCGGCCAATACGGGCGGGGTGGACTTGCTCCGCCCCCGCCGCTACGATTTTAACGAGTCGGGCGGGATGGGGTTAACCACGACGCCGCCCGAACGTTGAACGGACCCGCTGACGGGATGAACCTCTAGGGCGAAACGCAGGGATCATGTCGGGCGTACACCGCTACGAAGTCGCGATACACAACGAGACGGTCAAGAAGTCCGTGCGCGAGGCCGATCCCAACAAGACCGGCCTGTCGGATGAATGGGCCGACACGCGCTACATCGAAGTCCGCGCCGAGTCCCCGGAAGCGGCCAAGAAGAAAATTCTGGCCCGCTATCCCGAGCATCGCGGCTTCGTGGTCTCCGAGGTCCGGCAGCTGCCGGACTGAGCCGGCCGGCTACCCTGCCAGCGCATCCCGCAGCGCGGCCTCGAAGCCGCGCTTCCATCCCGCGAAGCTGTTGTGAGCGATGACATGCCGGCGCGCGCCTGCCCCCAAGGCGAGGCGCGCCTCGCGGCTCGCGCACAGCGTCTGCAGCACCGTCGCGACACGCGCCAGGCGCCCGCCCTCCGGGCGGAACATCGGACGGAAATCGCCGCGCAGCCAGCCGCTGCCCGGATCCTCGCTGTAGATCGCCCCGCGCCGTCCCGGCACGACGATCGCCGTCTCGTCCGGCGTCACGTACTCTTCGTACCCCGGCACGTCGGACACCACGCAGGCGAGGCCGCAATACATCGCGCGCAGAATCGAGATCGAGTGCAGGCTCGCCGCGTCGAGGAAGAAGATGTCCGCGCGCAGCAGCAGCTCCAGCATCTCATCGTCGGAGAGCCGGTCCGGCAGCAGCCTGATCTTCGGATGACCGCGCACTCGCCGGGCGATGTCTGTCCCTTCGAGGATGTCCGGGAGTCCGCTCCGCAACGTCAGGCGGAGGGTCGGAAACTGCGGCTCGATCTCGAAGAAGGCGAGCAGCAGGTCGAGCCCGCCGCGCAGGACGAAGCTTTGCGTGCGCTGGTGCCAGGAATTGGTGAACAGGATATCGATGTCCGGCTTGTCCCGCCGGCGCTCGACCGCGGCGGCAACCCGTACCTCCTCGTTCGGCGTGAAATGCGGGCCGGCCGGGACATGCCGGGTCTTGCGGGAGATGACCTCGCTGGCCAGCACGCGATCGATCTGATCCTGCGTGGATTTGAGATTCGTGAAGATGCCGCGGCAGGCGGGCGCTTCGAGCATCGCGCGCACGAACCAGTACACGTATTGCTGCCGCAGTTCGATGCCGGTGCAATCGCCTTCGACCAGCATCGGGTGAAAGAGCGTGGTCAGGCTTTCGGTGTGCAGCAGATAGGGCAGCTGCCCCAGCAGCATCGGGGCGGTGTGGAAGAACGCAAGCTCGGCTGCCGGATCGATGCGCGCCTGCGAGTCCGGATCGCGCGAGGCGATGAACTGCCGCAACGCATCTTCGTTGCGCGGAATGTCCCCCAGGCCGGCCGCCAGGCGCTCGCCCAGGGCCGCGGCCGCGCGCTGCGCCTCCGCCGCGTAGGCCGGCCGGCCCATCGCCGATGCGCGAACGAACTCGATGCCGGGATAGCTCTGGTCGGTCAGCGAGACGAGCAGCGGGTGATTAGAATTGATGCGGTCGTAGATCGGCAGGTCGAACGGCAAGAGGACCCGCGTCACGCCGGCCTCTCCGCCCCGCCTTCGCGCCATGCCGCCATGCCCATCCCGCGCGACTCCTCCGATCACCGCATGATGCGATGCGGAGCGGCGGTTTGCCAGGGCCGAGGGGTGGCTTGCTCAGTGCGAGGAGTGACCGGCCGAGTAGCCGTCGTTGTACGCCTTCTCCTTGTCCTTCTGCATCTTGTCCGCGACGAGGCCACCGATCAGACCTGCGCCGGCGCCGATGGCAGCCCCCATGCCGGCATTGCCTGCCATGGCACCAATGATGGCGCCGCCGCCCGCGCCGACCACCGTCCCGGTCGCCGCGTACTTCTCGGTCTGGTTCATGCCCGAACATCCGGCGGTCACGAGCACCAGTCCCACGGCCAGAAGCGTCCGCATGGCTTTACGTCCTTTCAGCGGCATGGATAGCTGAGGTGCGCGAACTCGAGCACGCCATCGACCGGCGTCATGGTCACGGTCGCCGGGGTCTTGCTCGCCCAGGCGGCAAAGTCTCTCGCCACGCGGTCGCGCGTGAGGCCTTTGTCCGTCGGCAGGCAGTAGAGGCGCTCGCCGAGGGCATCGGCGACCGATTGATAGGTGCGGTGGACTCCGACCAGGAACCCCTCGCACATGTGGATGGCCGCCACATTCGTGTTGGCGGCGCACAGGGCACCCAGCTCCTGGGCATTCTCCAGCAGGAAATCGCTGCCTTCGACCGCGCGCGCCGGCCCGGCCGCGAGCGCCAGGAACGGCATCGCCAGCAGCGACCGTGTGAGGAGTGTCCGCATGGTCCGCCTCTCGGTTGTTGTTGGCGTCAGTCTCTTTTCAAGACTCCCCGACGGCAGTCGGATTCGGGCAAATTTGGGGAGCTCGCGGCAACCCAGAGGAACGGACGATGAGCCTTACGATTTATCACAACCCGAAATGCGGGACCTCGCGCAAGGTCCTGGCCGCCCTGCGCGACGCCGGCCACGCGCCCGAGGTCATCGAGTATCTCAAGACCTCGCCATCCCGCAGCGAGCTCAAGAGCCTGTTCAAGCGCATGGGCATCCGGCCCGCCGACGGCGTGCGCAAGAAGGAGAAGGTCTTCGCCGAGCTAAAGCTGGCCAAGGCCGACGACGAGGCGTTGTTGGACGCGATGGCCAAGCACCCGATCCTGATCGAGCGCCCCATTGTGATATCCGGAAACAAGGCGCGCATCTGCCGGCCGCCCGAAACGGTCAAGGAATTCCTGTGACGGGGCTTGGCAAGATTGGTCGGAGCGGCGGGATTTGAACCCGCGACCCCCAGTCCCCCAGACTGATGCGCTACCGGGCTGCGCTACGCTCCGACCGTGGCGAGGATGAACGGGGCCGGCGGGGTGTCTCAAGGCCGGTCCGCTGCAGTTCGCGGGCGGCACTATAGCCGCCGGCCCAAGGGGGTCAACTGATGTGGGCTAGCGCCGTGCCTTGCGCAGCAGGTCGCGGAGCTCGGAGAGCTCGCTGATCGCGGCGTCGATTTCGGCGCGCTGTGTGGCGGCGGCCGAGGCGTCGACGCCGCCCGCGTCCATCTCGCCCCCGGCGCCGGCCTCGAGGGCGGGCTCGAGTTCGATCTCGCCGTCCCCGCCGGCCTCGGCATCGGGGCGGCGGCCGACGTCGCGCAGCAGGCGCTGGACGCCCTTGATCGTGTAGCCGTTGTTGTAGAGCAGCTCGCGGATGCGGCGGAGAAGCTCGACGTCTTCCGGGCGGTAATAGCGCCGGCCGCCGGCGCGCTTGAGCGGCCGGATCTGCGCGAACCGCGTCTCCCAGAAGCGCAGCACGTGC